>Ga0210395_10003156_pt1 | contig 12681 bp, 13 predicted proteins | sample IncBWH4OmetaG_FD_150861 | JGI IMG/M metagenome (GOLD analysis project Ga0210395, IMG submission 150861) | Forest soil microbial communities from Barre Woods Harvard Forest LTER site, Petersham, Massachusetts, United States - Inc-BW-H-4-O ...
TCTCAGGAAATTCGCGAGGTGGGCGCCGAGATCGCCCACGATGGAATGGAATTGCTCCTCTAGAGTGGGAACTTACGTTGTTGATGATCGCCCTAGCCGGCCGGTTCTTTTTGACGCTCGCGGTAGCGTGGGCCCAATTTCGCCTGGGTCCTCAAAACAATGCCGTCGTCGACGGTACGCTCAACGCCTCGTGGCGGATCGAAACCGGAGGGCAGATTTCGGCTAGCCCAACGACGGTCGACGGAACGCTCTACGTCGGGAACAATAACGGCTCGCTCTACGCGATCGAGGCTGCCACCGGAAAGGTCTTATGGAGCGCGCGCGTGCCAAATCCGCTCATGAGCGCCCCCCTGATTTACGACGATTTGGTGATCGTGGGTGAAGGCGACCCCACGAGCCGCAGTTCGTCGCCTTCCGAGCCCGTGATGGTCGGCCAGGGCCCAAGCGCCCTCATCGGTTTCAATCGTTTCACCGGCAGCATCCGCTGGCAAACCGCCGTGAGCGGTTCGGCCATGCCGACACCGGCCATCATTAACCGCACGCTGATCGATCACGACGGAGCAGGTTGGATTAACGGCCTCGATCCGGCCAGCGGCCAGATGCGCTATCAGCACTGGCTCGGATCGATGGCCTCGATGTCCGCGATTCTTCCCATCGGTGACGGGGACTTCGTCACGACGGGAGTCGGCAGCAACGCCGCGTGGCGAGTGCACGCCGACGGCGGCTCCATTATTTGGCGCAGCCCGTTTTCGAGGGGCGCCTCGGGAATCGGCGATTGTCCTCCGGTCACCGACGGGCGTCGCGTCTTCTGCGACTACGTTTCGCCGGTGCTTCCGGATACTTCGACGGCCATCGGCGACCTAACCGCGCAGCGAGTCTACGCGCTCGACGCCGCCAGCGGCGCGCCCTTATGGGACGTCGCGCTGGAGAGCGGCGCGCTCCCTATCCGCAACGAAGCCGCCATTCCGCTCCTCGAGGGGAGCCGGCTTTTCGTCGGCAGCGCGCTGGTGCCGTGGATGCATGCGCTCGACACGGCAACCGGAATGCTGCTCTGGGAAACGCCGACGCGAGGCGCCGTCAAGGGCGGCATCGTCGACGTCGATAATGTGCTCTACTTCGGCGACTTAGGCGGTTATCTGTGGGCGCTCGATGCCAAAACCGGACACGTCGTCGGCGATAAGCTGATGCACACACCGTTCAACGTCGGCTCGCCGATCGTTCTCGGAACGACGCTGATCATCGGAAGCGACACTGGGAGCGTGATCGCAATACCGCTGGAGAAAATCCGCAAGAGCCGCGATCCGTAGCGTCGGCGCGCGTGGAGCTCCACACCGCAGCGTAGCTTAGCTCCACGCGCATAGAGACGCGCCTCTAGAATAGGTTCCAAAGGTATTGGTTGTACACTTCGTGGTGGTATTGCACTTCTTGGGCTTTGACGAAACTTCCGAGTAGTCGGGGACACCGGTCTGCGCTAGCTTGTTTGAGATCGGCGTAGCGCGTTTTGACGTCGTCGCCCAGAAGCTTGCCGGTCCATTCCGAAGCGCGAAACGCGGCCATCGCGTCGTAGATATTGTCGGGCAGGTAACGATCGGCTTGGCGCAAGTTTTTGAGCGTGCTGGTCGTTCCTTCGAGGCCGGTCTTAAAGACGGCCAGCATCACCATATAGGGATTTGCGTCGGGAGCGACCGAGCGGACCTCCGTGCGCATGCTGCGCTCGTTGCCGATCGGAATGCGCATCATCGAGCCGCGATCGATCGCCGATGCTTTGAGCTGATTGGGCGCTTCGAAGTGCGGGTCGAGGCGGCGATACGAGTTCACGCTGGAGTTGAGCATCAGGCAGATGTCGTTCCCGTGCGTGAGGATGCGATCCACGAACTTCCAGCCGAAGGCGCTCAGCTGCTCCTCTCCCTTGGGCTCCCAGAAGAGGTTCTTGCCGTTTTTGCTCACCGAAACGTTGGTGTGCATGCCGCTTCCGTTGACGCCGACGACCGGCTTGGGCAAGAAACTGGCGGTCATTCCGAGCTTCGTCGCGACTTGGCGGCAGATCAGCTTGTAGAGTTGGATCTGGTCCGCCGCGGCGACGACTTCGCCGTAGTTATAGTTGATCTCGAACTGCGAGGGTGCGACTTCCGGATGGTCCTTCTCGTTTTGAAAGCCCATCGCGCGCTGCACTTCGGCAACCGTATCGATGAAGTCGCGCAACGGGTCGCCGGGCAAGGAGTGATAGTAGCCGCCGGTGTTGACGTACTCGAACGCGCCGGTCTCGTGGTAGCGCCGTTCGGCATCGAGGCCTTTAAAGAGGAAGCCCTCGATCTCGCTGGCCGCGTTGAGCGCGTAGCCTTCCTTCGTATAACATTCGTTGGCGAACTTCTTGAGCGCGCCGCGAATGTCACCGGTAAAAGACCTTCCCTCGCGGTCGAAGACGTCGCCGAAGACGAGCACCTTCCCCGACCCGAAGATGTCCGCCGGTCCCCAATAAAACGCGCTCCAGTCGAGCGATAGGCGCAAGTCGCTTTCGCGCTGCGGCGTAAAGCCTCGGATCGAGGAGCCGTCGAATGTCAGATTGTCGTGCGACTTGAGCAAGAACTTCTTGTCGTAGTCGAGCATGTGCAGGCGCCCCTCCAGATCGCTGAAGAGCACCGTTAATGCTTTGATCCTTGGCTCGTCGGCAAGATATTTCAGCCGCTGCTCTTGCAGGGCGTGAAGGGGAACGCGCTCTTGGCGCTGCTGCTTCGCGCGCAAGTTGAGCTCTTCGAGCTCGGAGTAGGGGAGCATGAGGAAGTCGCGCAGATCGGCGTTGGTCGGCATGGCCGTCGAAGTCATGTGGTTCGTTCTCCTTGACGTTCGGCGAGTTACATGTCCTGGACCCTTACACAATCCGCACCCCGCGCCTTTGGACAATTGGTAAACGTTTGGGGGCAGGAGCGGGTCGGCCGGACCCAATCCAAGTGCGCAAGACTTGACGCTGCTCCGAGAGAACGGCATTGCAAATGAATCACTTCGGGCCGAGATCGGTTCGGTTCTCGACGGAAGCGGGGCGCCTCGAAGCCTTCAGCGACGGCGTCATCGCCGTGATCATCACGATCATGGTGCTCGAACTGCGGCCGCCCGACGGCACGGATCTGCGGTCGCTGCACGCCCTGATTCCGACGTTCTCTGCCTACGTCCTCAGCTTTGCCTTTATCGGAATTTACTGGAACAACCACCATCATATGCTGCGTGCAAGCGACGGGATCGACGGCCGAGCGATGTGGGCGAACCTCCATCTGCTCTTTTGGCTCTCGCTCGTGCCGTTTACAACGGCGTGGCTCGGGCGCAATCCGTTCGCTCCGGTCCCAACGGCACTCTACGGCATCGTCCTGCTGATGGATGCCGTCGCATTCACTATTCTGCAGGCCGCGCTTCTCGCGGTGAACGGGCCGGGCGGCGCCTTTGCAAACGCCGTCGCGGCGGATGTGAAAGGCAAGGTCTCACTCGCGCTTTATATAGGCGCTATTGCGATTTCGTTTCTTTCGACGATTGCGGCCGACGCGCTCTTCGTCGCCGTTGCCGTTCTTTGGATCGTACCGGATCGCCGCTTCGAGCCGCTCATCGCCAAGCGTACGGATGCTAAGAAGAGCGCAGACACCGAAGGCGGAAGAACGCCCGAATGAAGACCCCTCTGCTCATGCTCTCGCTCTTAATGGTACTCGGCGCCCGGCCGGTACTCGGCGCGCAGCCGGAAACCTGGACCGTCGACCCGGTACACTCCACCGCGCAGTTTACGGCACGCCACTTTGGTATCGTTCCGGTGATCGGAACGATACCAATCGAAAAGGCGTCGGTCCAGTTAGACGCCGGCTCGCAGATACCCATCGCGGTTTCCGCCGAGCTCGACGCCTCGAAACTCGACACGCACAACGACATGCGCGACGGTGACCTTCGCTCGGCGCACTATTTCAACGTCGCGTCGACGCCCGATATACGCTTCGTTAGCACAAAAATCGACGGCGTGGACCCCGCGCATTTCACGATCGCGGGCACCCTGACGATGCACGGCGAGACGCATCCGGTCGTGTTGAACGCGCAGGTCATCGCTTCGGGAAAATCGCCGCGCGGGCGATCAATTATCGCTTACGGCGCAAGCGTGACGATCGATCGTACGCAGTGGGGTATGACCTACGGCCCGCTGGTCGTCGGAAACAGCGTGGACATCTCACTCAATATCGAAGCCGACGGACCCTCCTGAGCGCGGCCGGCGTTAGAAGGGAATTTCGTCGTCGAGTTCGTCGGCGGAACCGTCGGCAGCGCGCGCGGGCGAGCTGACGGCGGCCGCGCTGCGACCTCCGTTGAAGCCCCCGTGGTCACCCGAGTCGGCGTCGTCGCGCCGCGAAGAGAGCATCTGCATCCCCGAGATGACGACCTCGGTGGCTTGACGGCGAATCGGCTGACCGGCGTCGTCCTTTAACTTGCTATCGTCGTAGGAGCGGATCGAGAGCCGGCCCTCGACGAGCACGGGGCTGCCCTTCTTGAGATACGTGTTGCAGGTCTCGGCGAGCCGTTCCCAAGCGACGATGTCAACGTACATCGTATCTTCGGGCTTCGCGTCGCGCTTGTTCGGATTGACCGCGATACGAAACTTTGTAACGGGTGAGCCGGAGTTGATATAACGAATCTCCGGATCGCGCGTCAGGTTCCCGACTAAAATTACTTTGTTGAACGAAGCTGCCATGCCTTACTCTCTTTCACCGAATGCAAAACCGTTGCCCACGTCATCCTTCGACTGAGCTCAGGATGACAGTTGAGCTCAGGATGACAGTCAATGCCTAGCTAATACCATCGTAAAGTGTCACCAGTGTGGCACAGATGTTATGAAAAGGATGCGTTCTGCGGCTGCGGCGGAGCTGCGGCGGCCAGTGCCGCCATATGGGTCAGCATCTTCGCATCGAGCCGAACGATAAGCGCTCGCAACACGTCCTCGTGCAGTTTGAGCAGACGGTCGAGTTCCTTGGAGACGCTGGGACCGCCCTTGAACTGCATCACGACGTAGGTGCCTTCGCGGGCGTCCTTGATCTCGTAGGCCAGCCGCTTCTTGCCCAGGCGCTCGACGGCCGTGACCTCGCCGCCCTGTCCCTTAACGATCTCGGCGATGGCGTTGGCGCGCTCTTCGACTTCGTTCTCTTCGAGCGAAGGGCGCAAAATGTAGGTTACCTCGTAATCGGTCATGAGGCTAGCTTCGTGCCGGTCATCGACGCACTCCTACCGGCAACTATAGGAGTGACGCTCGACCTTTGGGAAAGTCTGAAAAGTGGCCGCAAAGCCCTCGATCCGTCTCACGCTTCTCGCTCTGATCGCCACGACTGGCTGCTCGTCTCCTGCCGCGCCGCCGGTCAGCCCGCAAAGCAGCCTACCCGAAGCTCGACCTGCAAGCGGAAACCCCGTCAGCAAATACATCAAGCACGTGGTGGTCATCATCCAAGAGAACCGGAGCCTCGAAAACTTTTTCGCCGGGTATCCCGGCGCAAATGCCCCGATGTATGGATGTGCGCCCTCGGGAATCCGGGAACGGCGCTTCACTTCCGGCTCCAGCTGCCCGAACGGCGACAAAGAGGTTCCGCTTCATCAGATTTCGTTCGACGGTCCCGATCTGAAACATGACTGGGTTTCGTCCATCACCGATTGGGACAACGGGAAGATGGACGGCTTCTATAAATACGGACAGAACCACGGTAACTACGAAGCCTACGCGTACGTCAAACAGTCACTCATCGTGCCGTACTGGGACATGGCCGAACAGTACGTGCTCGCCGATGAAATGTTCCCGACGGAGTTTGGAGGCAGCTTCACCGGACATCTGACGCTCGTTGCCGGCACCGACGACCTCACCCCGACTACGGCCGAGGTTGATTTTCCGAACGAGCCTCCCGACGACTGCGACTCGCCGCCCGGCACGAAGAGTTCATACGTGGACTCTCAACGCCACATACACCGCTTCGCCGGGCCATTTCCATGTTTCGATCAGTGGAAGACGATGGCGCAGGACCTCGACAACGCCGGCGTGTCGTGGAAGTATTACGCCACCAAAGTGCTCGACGGCGGCCTGTGGGAGCCCTACGAAGCAAGCAAATACGTGCGCTACGGTCCCGACTGGAGCAAAGACATCATCGCTCCGCAATCACAGGTCTTGCAGGATGCCTCGAATGGAAACCTCGCTTCGGTGAGCTGGGTCAGCCCGACGAAGGCCGACTCCGATCATCCCTCGGCGCACAGCGACCTCGGCCCTTCATGGGTGGCCTCGGTCGTTAATTCGGTCGGCGAGAGTTCGTATTGGCAGTCGACGGCGATCATCGTGCTGTGGGACGATTGGGGCGGCTGGTACGATAATGCCGCGCCCAAGCAACTCGATTACCGCGGCCTGGGGATCCGCGTCCCCTGCTTGATCATCTCACCGTATGCGAAAGAGACGAGCACGAGCCAGACCGGCTACGTCTCACACACGCAGTACGAGTTTGGCAGCATTTTGAAGTTCATCGAGGAGACCTACAACCTCAAGCCGCTCGGCCAGACCAAGGCCGGATACAGCGACCGGCGCGCGACGAGCATCGAGGACAGCTTCGACTTCACCCAAAAGCCGCGCAAGTTCACGGCGATCCCGAGCAAGTACCCGGTATTGCACTTCCTGCACGAGCCGCCGTCGAACGAACCCGTAGACACGGAGTAAAAGGGGCGCAGCCCTACTGTTGGAGCTCGTGCAGCGTGTTGGTATTGACGTCCGTGTAGAAGAGCGCGGTGTTGCTGTCCTTCGTTCCAGTCGCGGCGAGCCCAAAGATTCCAGGTGTCTTGCTCGTATCCACGACCTTTGTATCGAGCACCTTACCCGTCGGCGTCATCTCTACCAGCGTGTTATTTCCGGTATTCGCGACGATGAGGTTACCGTTGGGTAACAACGTCTCCGCTACCGGTTTGTCGAGCGGCGAGCCCGCCTTGACCAGCGTCGCACACGTGGCCGTCGGGTATTCGCACGTGAACTTCTTGCAACCCGAACCTATCGTGATCTCGTCCGGCTCTAAGAGACTGCTGGCGTGACTGATGGCGACGACCGCGTTACACGCGCCATCTGCGACGTAGAGCGTGTCGGGGGGGTTGTTCTTGTACGGGCACTCACCCGTACCGGGCAGGACGCCGCACCAATACGCGATGCCCGATGGCCCCAGCGCACTCCCTGCCGAGCCCTTGTTGACGGCGAAGCCGTTGATGACTTCTATCCCTTTGCCGCTGCCGTATCCGCCGAAACTGAAGCTATCGACCGCACCGGTATCGGCGTTCCCGACGAAGACGAGTTCCGGTGAGTAGCCGTAAAGCATCGGTCCCTCGCCGTCACCCAGAGGCTGCGTTATCGGCGAGCCATAGGTCTTCTTCAGCTCCCCTTTTTGATTGATCCGAACCATCACTTTGCTCGTAAACCCGGTGGCGTAGACATCGTTACCGCCGTCAATGGCGTCGCCGTCGCATCCCTCGATTTTACTGTTTTGGAAGAAGGTCGTCGGCTTCGAGCTTGCAACGGCATCGAACTGTTCGATCGTCGTTCCGTCGCCGGCCGTGCCGGACGAGTTTTCGAAGTTGCAGACGAGCGCCTGACCCTTCTTCAACTTTCCGAAGGTGGATTGAACGACCGTGACCGCACGCGGGCCCATGTCGCCGTTGGCCGGATCGACGGTCGAGCCGATCGTGACGTCTTTCTTCAGCAGTTTCAAAATGGATGTCGTGTCGGCCGGGGAGGCGATCGCTGCTCGAGAGCCGCGGGCGTTGGGGTTCGCAGCCGGTGCGCTCGAGGGCACGGCACTGGTTCCGTTACATGCCGACGCCGCCAGAAGTACGCCGGCGGCAAGCAGTGCCGCGCGAACATTCGAAAAAGGCATTCTAAACCTCATTGGTCGGTTGAGTGGTTGGGAAAATTTCCTTTCGAATTATCTGTTTTCGCACCTGCAAAGGATGAACGACCTTCGTCATCTTTCGTCAGAAAGATCGAGCAAAGAAAACCGTGGTCATTCCCACGCCGATCAGGATTACGATCGCGCGCGAAAGCGGCTGCGGCACTCGCCGAAAGAGACGCGCACCAAAGTATCCTCCGGCCAGTGCGAGCACCGCCATCGGTACGACAAAATGCCAGTCCACGATACGAGCGATGACGAACGGCACCAAGGCGACGCCGTTGATCGCCACCGCAAGCACGTTTTTGATTGCGTTCTGTGCGTTAAGATTGGGGAGGCCGGAAAACGCGAGGACCGCGAGCATCAAGATTCCCATGCCCGCGCCGAAGTAGCCCCCATATACTGCGACGGCAAACTGGGCGGCGATCTGCCACGGAGCGTGACGCGGTGCGCGATCTGTGCGCCGCGCCAACAAGGGACTGAGGGCAAAAAGCAACGTCGCAAAGAGCAATAGCCACGGGATCAAACGCACGAAGAGCCCTTGTGGCGTCAATAGCAGCAGCGATGCGCCGATCAGCGAGCCTGCGGCGCTCGCAAGAAGGACGGGAAGCAAGAGCGACCGATGCTCGCGGACTTCTTCACGATAGCCGCGCGCGCTTCCAATCGTGCCGACCCACATCGCCGCGTTGTTGGTGGCATTTGCCGAAATCGCCGGCACGCCGGCAAAGACAAGCGCCGGAAAGGAGAGAAAACTTCCGCCCCCGGCGACGCTGTTCAACATACCTGCCGCAAAGGCAGCGAGGGCGGGCACGAGGAGTTGGGCGGCGGACACGCCTCCGGGAACTATAGCGCGGCGCGCTCGCGTTTGGTAACGCGATAGACGCGACGAACGGTTTTTAGCTTTTCGAGTTTGGTGAGAAGCTTGTGGAGATGATCGAGATCGCGAATCTGCACGGTAAGGCTCGCTACGGCGACGGTGTCCTTGCGAACTCGAGCGTTGACGGAGCTCACTTGCGTCTTGAGCTCGGAGAATACTCCCATGATGTCTTGCAGCAGTGCAGTACGGTCCTCGGCCTCGACCTCGATATCGACAAAATGCGTCAGCCCGGCATCGGTAAGCCACTGGGCCTGCATGATCCGCTCCGGGGTCGCGTTCATGAATCCGAGGTTGGGGCAATCCGCACGATGCACGCTGACGCCGCGGCCGATCGTAACGTAACCCATGATCGGGTCGCCCGGTACCGGAGAGCAGCACTTCGAGAGGCGCACGAGCACGTCGTCGACGCCGGCGATTCGCACGCCGCTCGAACGGCGGATGCTTTTCCGGAGCACGGGCTTGCGTCCGATCTTCGTAAAATCGACGACCTTGTCGTGCTTCACTTCGTCGCGTACGCGGTTGGCGACGGCCTGCGCGGACGCGTCGCCGAATCCAATCGCCGCGAAGAGATCCGTCGGCGTCGCATAGTTTAAGCGCGTCGAGATACGTTCGATCAGCTCGCCGCGAGCGACGTCCGTGCGCAGCCCGGCCCGGGCCAACTCCTGTTCGAGCGCCTCTTGGCCGGCCAGGACGTTCTCCTCCCGACGTTCTTTACGGAACCATTGCTTGATCTTATGTTTGGCGCTCGACGTTTTGACGATGGCGAGCCAGTCGAGCGATGGGCGCCCGCTCGATTTGTTGACCAGGATCTCGCAGATGTCGCCATTTTGCATCTGATAGTCGAGCGGTACGATGCGGCCGTTAACTTTTGCGCCCACGCAGTGGTTTCCGACGTCGGTGTGCACCTGATACGCGAAGTCGAGGGGCGTCCCGGCAGCCACGATCGAATAGACGTCACCGCGCGGAGAAAAGACGAAGACTTGGCTGTCGAAAAGATCGAGCTTGAGATTCTCCATGAAGACCCGCGAATCGCGCATGTCTTTCTGCCACTCGAGCAGCGCGCGCAGCCACGACAGCTTATTCTCGAACTGATCCGCCTTGCCGCCTTCCTTGTAACGCCAATGCGCCGCGATGCCGTACTCGCCGGTCCTGTGCATCTCCCAGGTTCGAATCTGAATCTCGAGCGGATCGCCGCTCGGGCCGACGACGGTCGTGTGGAGCGACTGGTACATGTTGGGCTTGGGCATCGCGATGTAATCTTTGAACCGCCCCGGCAACGGCGTCCACATCGCGTGCACCGCTCCTAACGCCGCGTAACAGTCTTTCAGGCTGTCGACGATGATTCGAATCGCCGTGAGGTCGTAGATCGTCGAGAAATCTCGGCCCTTGCTGATCTTCGAGTAGATCGAGTAGAAATGTTTCGGCCGGCCCTGGATCTCGGCGTTGATCGTGAGCTCCTTGAACTCGTCGCGGAGGCGCGCAATGGCCTTCTCGACGTCGGCTTCGCGCTCGCGCCGCGTCTTGGCTACTCGCTCGACGATATCTTGATAGGGACCCGGATCGAGATAACGCAGACACTCATCTTCGATTTCCCATTTGATCTTCCAGATTCCAAGACGGTGCGCGATCGGAGCGTAGATGTCGAGCGTCTCGCGTGCGATCGCCCTCTGTTTGGCCGGCGGGAGGCTCGCCAGCGTCCGCATATTGTGCAGCCGGTCGGCCAGCTTGATGATGATGACGCGGATGTCTTTGGCCATCGCCAAGAACATCTTGCGAAGATTCTCGACTTGCGCGTCTTCCTTCGACTGATATGGGATCCGAGTGAGCTTGGTCACGCCGTCGACGAGACGCGAAACGTCTTCGCCAAACCGCTCGCTGACCTGCTCGGCGGTAATCGATGTGTCCTCGACGACGTCGTGGAGCAGCGCGGCGGCGATGGTCTGATGGTCCATCTCGAGCTCGGCCAAGATTTCGGCGACGGCCAGCGGATGCTCGATGTAGGACTCGCCCGAGGCTCGATGCTGGCCTTGGTGGGCCGCGTCGGCGAGCTGATGGACGCTCATCAGCCACTCGGCGTCCGCCGAGGGGTCGTAGGACCGAACGCGTTCGATCAGCTCCGAAATGGTCATGCTGCCAACTATTATACAGCCCGGGGCGAAGGACGCCCTAACGGGGCCTCGGACGGGTTCCTACGTCGGGCTCGGCGCGGCCGTAACGGTCTCGGTGTCGAGCCGGTTCTTGAAGAAAATCGTGGCGATTTTCCCCTGCGCATCGAGTGCCAGCCACAGGTAGATGTTTCCGGATTGGCACCGCATTTGGTAGATGTAGCCGCGCGCGCCCGCCGGAAAGCTCGAGTCGGCCCAGGGCCCGATGTAGACGGCATCCGTCAGCGCCCCGAGCTGCCCGAGGGCGCGAGACGTATCGCCCACCTTTTCGTCGGTGAGCTTGTCGGTGACTTGCGCGGCGTACAGATGCTGGTTCACGATCCCGGCCTGCCACGAAACGAACTGCTGGCGAGCCAGCTTGGTGATCGCCGGATCGGCAACCGGCGCCGGCGATGGCGACGGCGATGGCGTCGGATGCGTTCGCGCCGCGCTCGTTATCGTGAGCGCGGCGAAAAAGAGCGTTACGATCGCGGCGACGCGAGGCGAGATTCTCATCCTATCCTAGATACGAAATGAAGCTGACGATCTCCGCGCCGGCAAGCGCCTCCCGCCCTCGCAACCCGGTCAGCTCGATCAAGAATGCGAAGGCTTCCACCGAGGCCCCCAGGCGTTCGAGCAGTCGTGCCGTTGCGGCCGCCGTGCCGCCCGTAGCGAGCACGTCGTCGACGACCAAAACGCGATCACCCCGGCCGATCGCATCGGCGTGAATCTCCAGCGTGTTGGTTCCGTATTCGAGCGCGTACTCTTCACGCAGCGTATCGTATGGTAACTTTCCCGGCTTGCGCACCGGGATGAATCCGGCTCCGATCGCGTAGGCAATCGGCGCCGCGATGATGTAACCGCGCGCCTCGATTCCCACGACGTGCTCGATACCGCGACCAGCAAAGCGGTCGACGAATAGGTCGATTGCCTGGCGAAACCCTTGCTTATCTTTCAACAACGGGGTAATGTCACGGAAAAGGATTCCGGAAATCGGAAAATCCGGAATCGCTCGAATCAGCGCTTCGATCTCCACGCGTGCCGGGTTTGAGTCGGGGGATCGAATGGCCTGCAGGAAAGGAGAACATGAAGAAATCGCAAGCTCTGGCTGCCGTGATGACGGCAGCGCTTGCCGCAAGCGCGGTCGCACCCGCATTCGCGGACGGTAGCGGAAGCACGAACACGATCATCTTTGCAAGCGCCGCCGCCGCCGCGTCTGTTCCTCTGGTCGTCAACTACAACCACAAAGTCCGGGAAAAACGCGCGGAACAACAAGAAGTCACGCGCCGGCAAGACGCCTACCGCGACTGGTTCTACCACAAGTACGGCTACTACCCGACCTACGATCAGTTCAAGCAGTGGTACGTCCAGACGTACAATAAGAGCCCTGATTAGAAATCCCAATCACCGCAACGCCGAGCCTTTCGATCACGACTGGCTCGGCGTTTTCTTTGGCCGGTCGTATCCACGCCGCTTGGCCATCGCGTTCGCGGCTTCGATCGCCGTCCACGAAATCGCAGCGGGGACGATTCCCCGCAATCCGGCGACGGCTCCACAACGCGAGATCGTAACCCGCGTGCAAGTCCTGCGCATCGTTAGCCGCCCTGTCGTCAAACCGCCGCAGGCGCCGGTAGCGACACTACCCCCGGTCTCAACGCCGCCCCCAAAACGCGTTCGTGAGATTGCGAGTGCGACCGAAGGCCGACCGCGTTCGCGACGCGATCCGGCGGCGCCGCGTCGCCCGGCGACC
>Ga0210395_10003157_pt1 | contig 12680 bp, 12 predicted proteins | sample IncBWH4OmetaG_FD_150861 | JGI IMG/M metagenome (GOLD analysis project Ga0210395, IMG submission 150861) | Forest soil microbial communities from Barre Woods Harvard Forest LTER site, Petersham, Massachusetts, United States - Inc-BW-H-4-O ...
TCACCGGAGACCTGGACGAGTACTCGATCGCCGGGCTCGCGGTGGCACCGGTCGACGGGTACGGTGTCGGCACCTCGCTCGTCACCGGGTCGGGCGCGCCGACCGCGGCGCTCGTCTACAAGCTCGTGGCCCGGTCGGACGGGCCGGTGGCCGACGGCGAGCCGCTGGAGTACGACGCGCTCCGGCCCGTCGCCAAGCGGTCGGTCGGCAAGCCGGGGCGCGGCGGCCGCAAGTGGGCGGTGCGCGAGCGATCCGCGTCCGGCGAGGCGGTGACCGAGCGGATCTGGCTCACGCCGTCGGAGAACCTCGGGCCGGCCGACCGGGTGCTGCTGCGTGAACTCGTCCGGAACGGCGAGATCGTGGGGCGCGAGCCGCTGTCGGCGGCCCGGCAGCGGCACGCGGCGGCGCTCGCCGAGCTGCCCTCCTACGCGCAACAGCTGTCGCGGGGATACCCGGCGATCCCGACCGTCTTCGGCCCGGACGGCGAGCCGGACTAACTCGGGCTAACTGGCCAGCCGGGGTCTCACTGGCTCGGCTCGACCGGCGTGCTCGGGGTCCATGTCCTGCCGCCGTCGTAGGTCAGGTAGATCTCGCGCAGCGCCGTATCGGCGGGCACGGCGACACCCTGGCTCGACGTGGTCATGCCGACGTAGGTAAAGCCGCCGGGTGGCGCGGCCGTCCCCGTCGCGCTGCTCGCCGTCCACTGACCCGGGCCGGGCTGCCGGTAGATGCCGGTGGTGGTCGCCAGGGTCAGCACCCCGTCCGAGGTCGCGGCCAGCGAGGTCGGCGTGCCGAGGTTCGTGATGCCCGACCACGCGCTCGCCGGCTCTAGCGTCCAGAGCTGCCCGCTGTCGGACGAGGTCGACACCTGCACGCCGCCGGAGACCGAAGAGCCGTAGCAGGCGATCGCCAGGTTCGCCGCGTTCTGCAGGGCGAGGAAGGCATCCGACGGCAGGCCGTCAGCCTGGGCGGCGCCCGGCTGGCAGGGTGCGGTCCCCGCCTTCTGCCAGGCGCCGCCGGAGATAGCCCCTTCGTACAGCGTGCCGTCGGGCGCCAGCAGGTAACCCATGGTGCCCGTGAGCTGGAGTACCGCCGACGCGGGATTCCCCTGGTCGGTGAGTCCGGAGGTCAGGCCGCCAACCGGGGCCCAGTTGTCACTGTCCTTCGCCGCGGACATCAGCGTGTAGCTGGTGCAGCCGGACGCGACGGCGGCCCTTTGCTGTGCGTCCGGGCACAGCGACCAGAGGGCGAAGGCCCGGTCACCCGCGGTCTCCAGGTCGGTGACCCGGTACCCGTTCGTGGGCACCCGCGTCCAGTGGTTCCCCGCGTCGTGCGTCACCCACAGCTCGGGGCCGAACGCCCAGCCGTTCACCCCGTCGAGGTACCTGATCGCGCTCACCCCGGCCGCACCGTTCGGTCCGGTGGTGTCGGGCGCGGGCCCGCCTTCCCAGGTCTTGCCCCCGTTGTCGGTCCGCGCGACCGAGGTGCAGATGTCGGGGTTCTTGTTGGCGCACGTTCCCGGTGTCCCGGCCTGCCCGATGACCCAGGCGATGGTCGGGGAGACGAACGTCACCGAGGTCGGCGCGAAGTTCGCGGGCACCGGACCGGAGGGCTCGGTGAGCGGGGCTGTCGAGCTGGCGGCGGCGGACGGTGACGTGCGGTCGCGGCTCGCCGTTCCGTTCGGTGACTGGCTCCCGGTGCCTGGTGTCTGCGTCCCCCCGTTAGCGAGCGAGGTGGCCGGCACCTGGGAGGGGCTCACCTTGAGCAGCAGCCCCCCGGGCACGGCGACGACCACCGCCGCGGCGACGGCGGCGGCCGACGCCACGGTGATCAGGGCCTTGCGGATCTTGCGGCGCCGGGCCCGCCTGGTGATCAGCTCGAACGTGCCCGGCGGCGGCGGCAGCGGCCGCACCTGCTGGTCCAGCCAGCGGTCGAGCGGGTCCCGCTCGTCGTCAGCTGGCATCGGTCCTCCTCACGCCGCGGCGGCTGCCGCGGTCCGTGTCGGCCGCCGCCCGCCGTTGCCGCGGGCGGGCCACGACGCTCCCGCGCTCGGCCAGCGCCTGCTTCAGCCGCGCCCTGGCATGGTACAGGTCGGCCTTGATCGTGCCTTCCGGACGCTTGAGCATGAGCGCGATTTCCCTGATACCGAACCCGGCGTAGTAGTGGAGCAGGAAGGGGTCGCGGAGTCTGGGGGGCAGGCCGGCCAGGAGTTCGCGGACGTTGACGTCTTCGGCGGGGTCGGCGTGGGGTTCGGGGTCGGTGCCGGCGCTGACGCTGCGCAGGGCGCGGCGTTCCCGCTGGGTTTTGCGCCAGTGGTCGCGGACCAGGTTGGTGGCGATCATGTAGAGGTAGCTCTGGGGGTTGTCGAGCTTGTCGGGGGTGGTCCATTTGGACATCAGCCGGACGAAGGCTTCGGAGGCGATCTCGTGGGCGGTGTCGTCGTCGTCGACCAGCCGCCGGACCCAGCCGGCCAGTTTGGGGTAGTGGGCGGCGAACAGCTGCCCGGTCAGCGCGTGCCGGGCGGCCGGTCCGGCCGCGGGTGCCACGACCGTGTAGGGGCCCGTCTCAGCACCCGCATCCGAGCCCACCCGGCCTCCTCGTTTCGGCGCCGCCTGTGGTACCCCTACGACGGTTTTCGTGGGGTGCATCAATGATTACCACACTTTCGCACGGCCTCGGCGGTCCGCTTCTCACTAGCCGTTCGCTTAAGACGCCGGTCGCTGCGGGCGGGTTGGAAAGTTTTTCGCTACGGTAGAAAACATGCGCGCGCTCATCATCGTTGACGTGCAGAACGACTTCTGCGAAGGCGGCTCGCTGCCTGTCGCCGGCGGTGCCGCGGTGGCCCATTCCATCACCGAACTGCTGGCCCGCGAAGACCACGGCTACGACCACGTCGTGGCGACGAAGGACTATCACATCGATCCCGGCAGCCATTTCGCGGCCGAGCCGGATTACGCCCATTCCTGGCCCGTGCATTGCGTCGCGGGGACGGCTGGCTCGGAGTTTCACCCCGGGCTCAACCCGGAGCCGATCGAGGCGGTGTTCCGCAAGGGCGCCCACGCCGCCGCGTACAGCGGCTTCGCGGGCGTCGACGAGGATGGCACACCGCTCGCCGACTGGCTTCGCGAGCACGACGTGGACGAGGTCGACGTGGTCGGCATCGCCACGGACTACTGCGTGCGCGCAACCGCGGTCGACGCGGCCGCGAACGGATTGCGCACCCGGGTCCTGCTCGGGCTGACCGCCGGCGTGGCGCCCGAGACGAGCACCGAGGCGATCGCCGCCCTCCGCGACGGCGGCATCCGGGTCATGCCCGCCTGAGCGGCGCCCGCCTGATCAGGGCCCGCCTGAGCGGCGTCCGCCTGACCAGCCCGCCTGATCAGTGCGAGCGGGACAGCGCCCACGCCCTGATCTTGTCGATTCTCGCCTGGATCTGTTCCGCCGACGCCTGCGGCAGCGCGGGCCCGCCGCAGGCGCTGCGCAGCTCGCTGTGAATGACCCCGTGCGGCTGCCCGGTGCGGTGCGACCACGCCCCGACGAGGCCGTTGAGTTCCTTGCGCAGCGCGCCGAGCTGCTCGCGGCTTACCGGCGGCCCGGGCTTCTCCGGATGCCCGGTCTGCCCCGGCGACCCGGGTTTCCCCGTCGGCCCGGGGGGCGCCGCCGGCGGCGGGGCCGGCATCGCCGCGCTGCGTGCCGCCAGCTGGGCCGCCTGGCGCTTCCGGAGCAGGTGCGTCACCTGGTCGGGCTCGAGCAGGCCCGGCAGCCCCAGGTAATCCTCTTCCTCCGGCGACCCCGCCGCGGTCGCCGTGCCGAACTCACCGCCGTCGAACAGCACCCGGTCAAACGTCGCCGACGCCTTGAGCACCTCGATGGAACGGCCGGCCAGTTCGAAGTCGTCCGGTGTCTTCCGGTCCCGCTGTGCCTCTTCGAGCTCCGCCTCCGGATCACGCTCGAGCACCCGGACCACATGGTCCCGCTCGGCCTCAAGCTCCGCGGCGAAGCCGAGCAGCACCGGCACCGACGGCACGAACACCGAGGCGGTCTCGCCGCGCTGCCGTACCCGCACGAACCGGCCGACCGCCTGGGCGAAGAACAGCGGTGTCGACACCGAGGTGGCGTACACCCCGACCGCCAGCCGCGGCACGTCCACCCCCTCGGACACCATCCGCACCGCCACCATCCACCGCGCGTCGGAGGCCGCGAACGCGGAGATCTTCCTGCTCGCCGTCGGGTCGTCCGACAGCACCACGACCGGCCGGACGCCCGAGATCCGGCGCAGCAGGGCTGCGTACGCCCGTGCGGTCTCGTGGTCGCCCGCGATCACGAGACCGCCCGCGTCCGGCATCGCGCGGCGCACCTCGGTCAGCCGCTTGTCCGCGGCCTCCAGAACGCGCTGTATCCAGTCGCCCGACGGGTCAAGCGCGGTGCGCCACGCCTGGGCGACCTGCTCCTTGGTCATGGGGGTGCCGAGCGTCGCGCTGATCTCGTCTCCGGCCCGGGTTCGCCAGTGCATCTCGCCGGAGTAGGCGAGGAAGATCACCGGCCGCACCACGCCGTCGGATAGCGCCGGCCCGTACCCGTAGACGTAGTCGGAGGCGGACCGCTTCGAACCGTCAGCCTCCGGGATGTACGTGACAAAAGGGATCGGGTTCGTGTCCGATCTGAACGGCGTCCCCGTCAGCGCGAGCCGTCGCCGGGCGGGCTCGAAGGCCTCGCGCACCGCCTCGCCCCACGACAGCGCGTCGCCCGCGTGGTGGACTTCGTCGAAGATGACCAGCGTCCGGCGGCCTTCGGTGCGCGCCCGGTGCAGGGCGGGGTGCGCCGCGACCTGCGCGTAGGTGACCGCCACGCCCTGGAAACTGGCCCCGGCCCGGCCCTGCGCGTTCCGGTAAGACGGGTCGATCGCGATCCCGAACTGCCGCGCCGCCTGTGCCCACTGGTACTTCAGGTGCTCGGTGGGCGTGACGACCGTGAGCGCCAGGATCTCCCGCCGCGCCAGGAGTTCGGCGGCCACGGTCAGCGCGTAGGTGGTCTTGCCGGCGCCGGGGGTGGCCACGAGGAGAAAGTCGCGTTTGGCAGCCCGAAAGTACTCTTCGTAGGCAGCTTGCTGCCAGCCGCGAAGAGCAGAGAGATGGTGGTCAGGAACGGACCGGGCTGACTCGAGGTCGCCCACTTACTCGCCGTCGTCGCCAGCGGGCAGCGACTCGTAGATTTCCTTGCACTCCGGGCAAACCGGGAACCTCTTCGGGTCCCGGCTCGGGACCCATACCTTGCCGCACAGCGCCTCGATCGGCGTGCCGAACACGGACGCCTGCATGATGTCGTTCTTATCGGCGTAGTGCGCGAACCGCTCGTGATCGCCATGCGAAGTATCGACCTTGAGGTCCTCGTGGACCTTCAGGTCGCTGTCCGGGATTACTTCGGTGCTCACGCCGTCGAGTCTACCGGGTCTCCCCCGCCGGAGGGGACGACCGGCGCGCCGCCGGCCGGAGCCAGGCGGGACGTTAATTCATGGCCGGGTCGTCCGGGTAAGTGGCCAGGAAGGCCATGTCGCCTTCCTGGCGGCGGAGGACCTGACGCCACAGCTGTTCCGGCTCGGGGACGAACACGTCACCGGGCTGGGCGGGCAGCACGTACCAGGCGCCTTCGTCGATCTCCGCCTCGAGCTGACCGGGGGACCAGCCGGCGTAGCCGGCGTAGACCCGCATCGAGGTGATGGCCGGGGCGAGCAGCTTGGGCGGCGTGTCCAGGTCGAGCAGGCCGAGCCGGGCGAGCGCGGGAGCGCCGTCAAGCGCCCGCCAGCCGACGGGCTCCTCCGTGCCGGGGATCAGGGCCAGGGCGAGCGCGCTGCTCGGCGCCACGGGGCCGCCGCGAAACACCACGGCGGGTTCGGTCGTGAGGTCGGTCCACTGGTCGAGCACCTGGCTGACTTCCACGGTGGTCGGCCGGTTCAGCACCACGCCGAGCGTCCCCTGGATCTCCTCGTGCTCGACGATCAGCACGACGGCCCGCCTGAAGTTCGGATCCCCGAGCAGTGGAGTCGCGACGAGCAGCCGGCCAGCCTTCGGATCCGAACCCATGTGATCCATATAACCATCATGGTCCAGGTTGGGTGGCGCGCGGAGCGCCCGGCGGCGGGCGGGTTGTCAGTCCGCCGCCGTCTCCCCTGTCCCTGGCTGGCCTGTCTCTGGCTGGCCTGTCTCTGGCTGGCCCGTCCTGCCGCTGGCCGCTTCTGCGACCGCGACCTCGCGGACCGCGGCCGCCACCCCGGAGGCGACATCGGGGTGGAACACCGACGGGACGATGTAGTCGGGGCCGAGTTCATCGCCCGGCACCACGTCGGCGAGCGCCCGCGCGGCCGCCACCAGCATGGTGTTGGTGATCGTGGTGGATTGCGCGTCGAGCAGGCCGCGGAACACGCCGGGGAACGCGAGCACGTTGTTGATCTGGTTCGGGTAGTCGCTGCGGCCGGTGGCGACGACGGCCGCGTACTCGCGCGCCGCGTCGGGGTCCACCTCGGGGTCCGGGTTGGCGAGCGCGAACACGATCGCGCCCGGGTTCATCGTCTTGACGTCCTCGTCGGCCAGGACGTTCGGCGCGGACACGCCGATGAACACGTCGGCGCCGACGACCGCGCCCTTCAGGTCGCCCGAGTACCCCTGGGCGTTGGTGTGCTCGGCGATCCAGGTGAGGCTGTCGTTCAGCCCGGGACGGCCACCGTAGACCGCGCCCTCGATGTCGCAGGAGATCACGTGCCTGGCCCCGGCGGTGAGCAGCAGCTTGAGCACCGCGGTGCCGGCCGCGCCCGCGCCCGCCATGACGATCCGCACATCGGCCAGCTCCTTGCCGACAACCCGCAGCGCGTTCGTCAGCGCGGCGAGCACCACGATGGCGGTTCCGTGCTGGTCGTCGTGGAACACCGGGATGTCGAGCATGGCGCGCAGCCGCCGCTCGACTTCGAAGCAGCGGGGCGCGGAGATGTCCTCCAGGTTGATCCCGCCGAACCCGGGGGCGATGGCGGCCACCGTCGCCACGATCTGGTCGGTGTCCTGGGTGTCCAGGCAGATCGGCCAGGCGTCGATGTCGGCGAACCGCTTGAACAGTGCGGCCTTGCCCTCCATCACCGGCAGCGCGGCGTAGGGTCCGACGTTGCCGAGCCCGAGCACCGCGGAACCGTCCGTCACGACCGCGACGCTGTTGCGCTTGATGGTCAGGCGGCGGGCGTCCTCAGGCTTGGCGGCGAGCGCCAGCGAGACCCGCGCCACGCCCGGCGTGTACGCCATCGACAGGTCGTCACGGTTGCGCAGCGGCACCTTCGACCGCATCTCGATCTTGCCGCCCAGGTGCAGGAGGAACGTGCGATCGCTCACCTTGTGCACCGTCACGCCGGGAACCGCGGCCATCGCGGCGACCAGCGACTCCGCGTGCGCGGTATCGGTGGCGGCGCACGTCACGTCGACGCGGAGCCTCCCCCGGTTACCGGAGTTAACGTCCAGGGCGGTAACTACGCCGCCAGCCTGCTCCACGGACCGGGTGATCTCGCTCACCGCCCGGCCCTGTGAGGCGACTTCAAGCCGCGCCGTGATGGAGTACGACACGCTCGGAGCCATGGTCACGTCGATTCCGCCTTTCTCTGGGTTTCTTTGGCGACATCGGCAAAGAACCAACAAGCAAGGGTATGGGCTCCGCGCGGCACCGCGTAATCTGCATGCATGGCGCGGGAAACCACGATAGGCCCGTCGACCGTCGGCCCGAGCGTGGTAGACGCCGAGCCCGGCGTGATCGATGTAACACGTCTGCGCGTTGCCCTCGCCAGATTGTCCCGGCGGCTGCGGCGTCACGAACAGGCCGGGCTGACGCCCACGCAGCTCGCCGCGCTGTCCACCGTCGAGCAGGCAGGGCCGCTCCGGCTTGGTGACCTGGCCGCCGCCGAGGGGGTCGCGCCGTCGACGCTGACCCGGCTCGTCGCCGCGCTTGAGGAACTCGGATACGTCCGCCGCGACGCGGACCCAAGGGACGCCCGGGCGTCCACCCTGGCGATCACCGATGAGGGCCACGCCACGCTGGAACGGCTCCGTGCCGAGAACTCCGCACTGCTCGTTCAGCGGCTGCGGCTGCTCACCCCCGAGCAGCGCGGCGCGCTCGCCGCCGCCCTCCCGGCGCTTGAGGCGCTCGCGGACCCTGCCAAGGGGTTATCCCGAAGCTCGCTACCACACGTCGGGCGGGTGGCGGCTGACGGAAGCGATGACGCCAGCACCTTGGGGTCGCGCACGTCGCAGGCTGTGTAGCTGGATACCTGGGTCGTCGCGCGCAGAGCGAGGCGGCATGGCGGGGTCTAGCCGAAGCGAAGGGCCGGGTGCTCGGAACCGATCATCCGGATACTAAGCGAGCGCGGGACTGGCAGGCGCGCATCCAGAAGGACCTGGAAAGCCGAGATACTTCGACCTGCAGAGGATGAGGGACCCGGGTCTCCGGGCCGTCGCCGCTGCCGCTCGCTGGCCATCACTGTGGGTCAGATACGGCAAAGGCCCCCAGATCTGGGATTTAGAGGGGATAAATCAGGACAAATCACGGCCGATTTTCGGTCAGATTGATCGTTGTGGGTCAAAACTGGCGCTATTCGCCAGTTTTGACCCACAACGACGGAAAGCCCCGTGTTGACTGGGGATGAAATGGGACGAAACGGGCCTTCCGTGGGACGCCGCGCGGCCCATCGCCCGGATGACCCACAAACGAAGGCCACCCAGGCACCGCTGCCCGGTGCGCGCCTGCCGTTCCCGGAGGTACTGCTGACCTTGCCTGCTCCGCACGAGTTCCTCGACCTCGCGGCGGAGCAGGCGCAGCCACGGGTTCCCGTGCATCGAGGCGGGCCGGTACTGGAGCTTGCCCGCGTCGATCGCCTCGATGATCTCCTCCTGCGTTAACCCGAACTCCGAGCGAGCCGTCTTGTCGCTCAGCGTCGCGCCCTTACGGCCCCACTCTTCATCGTGGAACTCCATGGCTCCTCGTTATCTCACACAGGGCCCTAAGGCCAGCCGGTGTTCGCGCGTTCACCGACGGCCGACGAGCTCGCTGCCGCGTACGGTTCCAGAGCACGGTATAGGAGATGTCAGCCCGGCGGAGCCCAGCGGGCGCGGGCCTTCTCCAGGAAGGGCTCCGGCTCGGGTGTCATGCCCGCGGCTACCTTCTCGAACTCGCTGCTCCCAGCCGGTCATGATGGCGCGGCTGGAGGCTGCCTATCCGGGACCTTAGAAAGTCCTGCTAGAACAGGAGCAGGGTGAGCTGGGTGCGGGCCTTCTTCACCCGGTCGTCGTCGGGCGGGAGCACCTCGAAGAGGTCGAGCAGGTGCAGGCGGGCCTTGTTCCGTTCCTCGCCCGAGGACCGCTTGACGACCGCGAGTACCCGGTCGAACGCCTGCTCCGCGTCCCCGCCCGCCATCGCGAAGTCGGCGACAAGGAGCTGCGCGTCGATGTCCTCCGGGTGCGCGGCGGCCGCTCGGCTGGCCGCGGTCGGGTCCGCGGCGGAGACGCGTCGCATCAGGTTCACCTGAGCGAGCCAGCTCTTGGCCAGCGGGTCGGGCGGGCCGTCCGCGATCGCCTTTTCGAGCGCCGCGGCGGCCGCGTCGAAGTCGCCGGCCTCCATCGCGTCCCTCGCCGCGGCGAGCGCCGGCGGCAGCAGGTCGGCGTCGTCCTCGTCGGTATCCCCGGCGGGCTGGCCGCCCGCGACCTCGACGCCGAGCTGTTCCGCCACCGCGAGCACCTGGGTGACCCACTGGCGAACCTGCGACTCCGGCATCGCGCCGAGGAACGCGTCCACCATCTGCCCGCCGACGATCGCCACGACCATCGGGATGGACTGCGCCTGGAAGGCCTGGGCGAGCCTGGGGTTCGCGTCGACGTCGATCTTGGCGAGCACCCACGCGCCGTTCGCCTCGTTGGCCAGCTTCTCCAGGACGGGGCTGAGCTGCTTGCACGGCCCGCACCAGTCGGCCCAGAGGTCCACGATCACCGGCGTGGTCCGGGAGCGGAGCGCGACCTCGGTGTTGAAGGTCTCTTCCGTCACCTCGATCACGAATGCGGAGGCCGGCCCCGCGTCCGCGCCCTCGGCGGCGGTGCTGGCGTTCCTCGCGGCCTGCTGCCTGCGCTGCGCGGCCGACTGCCGCGCGCCAAGGTCAGCGGCCCCGTACAGGGAGAAGTCCCGCGGCTGCTGCATATCTCTATCCTGCCTTAAGTAACGGCGTGCTCGATATGATTGCGCATCGAGCCCGCACCGGGGGTACGCGGGGTCGCCCCGGGAGATAGCGGCTCGGCGCCTCGTTTCCCTCCGGTGTAGCATTTAATGTGCTACAGTTCCGGCATGCCACAGAAGGGCGACCGGCGCCGGGGCAAGCCGCTCAACCCGGACCTCGGGTACTCGGGTGATCCCGTGCACCATGCCACCTCGAACATGCCTCCGCAGCGGATCGGCATCAGGGAGCTGCGCCAGCACGCCAGCGTCTACGTCGACCTGGTGGAGCGCGGCTACACAGTGGACATCACCAACCGGGGCAGGCTCGTCGCCCAGATGATCCCGGTGCGCGACCCGGAGTCCCCGCTTGAGCGCTGGATCGCCAAGGGCGTCATCCAGCGGGCCGACGAGGACGGCAGCGTCCTCGAGATCGAGCCCTACACGCCCCCGGGGAGCGCCCGGGCGGCCGCTAGCGAGGCACTCGGCGAACTGCGCGCCAGCGAGGAAACGGAGCGGCAGTGATTTACCTGGACTCCTCCGCGCTGGTCAAGCTCGCGCTCGCCGAGCCCGAATCCGCCGCGCTCGCCGCCTGGCTGGCCAAGCGGGCCGACCAGGCGCTCGTCTCGAGCACCCTGCACCGGGCCGAGGTGCTCCGCGCGATCTGGCGGGCCGAGCCCGGCGCGCTGCCCCGCGCGCAGCGGATCATCCGGCGGATCTCACTGATCTCGCTCAGCCACGACCTGCTGGACAACGCGGCGACCCAGGCGCCGGCCGCCCTGCCGACATCGGCCGCGATCCACCTGGCCTCGGCGCTGGCCGTCAAGCGCGACCTGACCGCCTTCGTCGCCTACGACACGCTGCTACTCGAGGCCGCCGAGGTCGCCGGATTGCCAGTCGCCCGCCCGGCGTAACCAAGCCCGGCCAGCGCGAAGCACGGGACCGTTCCCGATTGTGCTGGTCTTGATCGTGGATTTAGAAGGCGGGCGGCTCGGTATAGGTGCCCCATTCCGCGCGCAGCGCATCGCAGATCTCGCCGAGCGTCGCCTCGGCGCGGGCGGCGTCGAGCATCGGCTCGACCATGTTGGCGTCCGTCCGGGCGGCGGCGACCAGGGCGGCGAGCCCGCGGTCGACGGCGGCCTGGTCGCGCGCGGCGCGGCGGTCCGTGAGTTCCGCGTTCTGTGCGCGCTCGACCTCGGGGCTGATGCGGAGGATCTCCAGGTCGGCGCCCGTGCTCCCGGTGTACCGGGTGACGCCGACGATGTGCTTGTCGCCCTTTTCCAGCTTCTGCTGGTACTCGAACGCCGCATTGGCGATCTCGCCGGTGAACCAGCCGCTCTCGATGCCGCGCAGGATGCCGCCGGTCATCGAGCCGTCCGGTGACATGGCGCGGATCCGGCCGAAGATCTCCTCGGCTTCGGCCTCGAGCCGGTCGGTGAGCGCCTCGACGTACCAGGAGCCGCCGAGGGGATCGGCGACATTCGTGACGCCGGTCTCGTCCATGATCACCTGCTGGGTGCGCAGCGCGGTCTCCGCCGCCGCTGTCGACGGTAGCGCGAGCACCTCGTCGAGGGCGTTCGTGTGCAGCGAGTTGGTGCCGCCGAGAACGGCCGCGAGGGCCTCGATCGCGGTCCGCACCACGTTGTTCTGCGGCTGCTGCGCGGTCAGCGAAACGCCGGCGGTCTGCGTGTGGAAACGCAGCCACTGGGCCCGGGCGGTCGTGGCGCCGTAGACGTCGCGCAGCCAGCGGGCCCAGATCCGGCGGGCGGCGCGGAACTTCGCGATCTCCTCGAAGAAGTCGACGTGCGCGTCGAAGAAGAACGACAGGCCGGGGGCGAACTCGTCGACGTCGAGGCCGCGGGACAGGCCAAGCTCGACGTAGCCGAACCCGTCCGCCAGGGTGTAGGCGAGTTCCTGGGCGGCGGTGGAGCCCGCCTCCCGGATGTGGTAACCGGAGACGGAGACCGGCTTGTAGCGCGGGATGTGCTTCGCGCAGTACTCCATCAGGTCGCCGATCAGCCGCAGGTGCGGCTGCGGTGCGAAGAGCCATTCCTTCTGCGCGATGTACTCCTTGAAGATGTCGGTCTGCAGGGTCCCGTCGAGCGTCCGGATGTCGATGCCCTGACGTTCGGCGGCGACCAGGTACATGCAGAACACCGGCACCGCCGGGCCGCTGATCGTCATCGACGTGGTCGTCGTGTCGAGCGGGATGCCCTCGAAGAGCACGTCCATGTCAGCCGCCGAGTCGATGGCCACACCGCAGTGGCCGACCTCGCCCGCCGACCGGGGATCGTCGGAGTCCCGGCCCATCAGCGTGGGCATGTCGAACGCCACCGACAGGCCCGCGCCGCCGGCCTCGATGAGCATCTTGTACCGCTCGTTGGTCTGCCGCACGTTACCGAAGCCGGAGAACTGCCTGATCGTCCAGGGCTTCCCCCGGTAGCCCGTGGGATAGA
>Ga0210395_10003159_pt1 | contig 12667 bp, 10 predicted proteins | sample IncBWH4OmetaG_FD_150861 | JGI IMG/M metagenome (GOLD analysis project Ga0210395, IMG submission 150861) | Forest soil microbial communities from Barre Woods Harvard Forest LTER site, Petersham, Massachusetts, United States - Inc-BW-H-4-O ...
CAACCGCCTCGGCGCAGAAATCGTCCGCCTCTGGGTCGCCTCGGTGGATTTCCGCGAGGACGTAGCCGCCAGCGAAAACCTCATGCAGCGCGTCGCCGACAACTACCGCAAGCTGCGCAACACCTTCCGCTTCCTGCTGGGCAACCTCAACGGTTTCGAGCCAGAACAGCACTCTCTACCCTACGAAGACCTGCTCCCGCTCGATCAATACATGCTCGCCCGTACCCTTGAACTGATCGAAAAGGTTTCCGGCGCAGATGGAAAGAGTGGATGGTATGGAGATTTCCAGTTCCACCGCGTCTACCATGCAGTCAATGAATTCTGCATCGTTGACCTGAGTTCGCTCTACCTCGATGTGCTCAAAGACCGCATGTACACCTTCGCGCCCAGTAGTAGGGAACGGCGCTCCGCGCAAACCGCGCTCTACAAGATCACTGAAGCCCTCGTGCGCCTCGTCGCACCCATCCTCAGCTTCACCGCAGATGAGGTCTGGCAATATCTGCCCGCAGACTCCAGCCGCGCCGCCAGCGTGCATCTCGCGCTATTTCCTAATCTTGATGAAATACAAGGGTTGCAAACTCTTACAACCTTCGACGGAACCACAGTTCGAATTCGATGGAGCCCATTGCTTAGGCTTCGAGAACTAGTACTTGGATATCTCGAACAATCTCGCCAGAGGAAGGTTATCGGGAAAGCTCTTGAAGCCAAGGTGACCATTAAAGGATATGAAGACGACCTTCTTTTTTTTGAAGCCCGCAGGAATGAATCTAGCTTGAAAGAACTCTTTAATGTGTCCCAGGTCGAATTAATCGGTATTGGTAAAAACAGCAATGAAATGGCGGACGAACCAGTTAAGTCACTGCAAATAAAAATTTCACTCGCAGACGGAACAAAATGCGAACGCTGCTGGAACTACTACGCCGACGACAGCCCGGAACGAGTTCAACCCTTCGGCCCATGGCCTAAAGTCTGCGGACGCTGCGCCACCGCCCTCGAACAAATGGGCTACAAACAAACCGTCGGCGTATAAAAAATTTGTCATCCTGACGCTGAGCGTAGCGAAGTGGAAGGATCTGCTTTTTCTCGGGAGAAACATGAAAAACGGGTGCCCCATCCTTTGTGAAACAAAGGGTGGGAGACCATCTCAACCTGATTTCAAAACTGGAACCACCGGGCTTTAGCTCAGTAAACAAAGGCCTAAAATAAAAAGGGGCAGCTTCCGGGGCCTTCCACAACAAGGAACGATATTTGAACCACAACCAACAAGACCGTCGCGGCTGGCTCCTGGCCATCTCTGCATTCATCATCGCCTTCGACCGCTGGACCAAAATATGGGCCGCGCATCACGTCTCTGAAGGCGACGCCCTTACCATCATCCCACGCTATCTGAGCATCACGCACGTCCTCAATCCCGGAGCCGCCTTCAGCCTCTTCTCCAACTCCCCCACCCCCGGCCGCACACGCTGGATGCTGACCGCTTTCTCTCTCCTCGTCGTGGTGATCGTCTTCGGCCTGCTTCTGAAAAAAGGTCGCCGTTTTACCCTGACCAACGTCGCTCTCGCTCTCATCCTCGGCGGAGCGCTTGGCAATATATGGGACCGCCTTCGTTTCGGCGTGGTCACCGATTTCATCGAAGTCTATCTGCGCCTCGGCCACTGGAGCTATCACTGGCCCGACTTCAACGTCGCTGACTCGGCCATCGTCTGCGGCGGCATCCTCCTGCTCATCGACGCCCTGCTGCCAAGAAAATCCGCATCCTGAGCAACGCCAAATGAACCGCACCGAGAGGGTGCGGACCGGGTGACCCATCTTCGCGAAGCGAAGGTGGGTCTTTTCGAATGCTGCCATAAGAAACTATGCCGGGGTGCCCCATGTTCCCTGAGCAAAGCGAAGGTAATGACCGTCGAAGACGACGCACACCCACCTCCCTATGCAGCAAAATAAACTGAACCGCCCCAGCCCGACGAACGTATTTTCGACCAGCGGGCAAGGACGAAACTGCGCGCCGATCCGTCTAAGCATCAAAATTCGGAGTAGAAAAGGAAGCAGACCTTGGCCAATCTGTGGCATGACCTCAAGCACTCCCTGCGCAGCCTCTTCAAAAACCCCGGTTTCACTATCGCAGCCGTCGCAGCCCTCGCCCTCGGCATCGGAACCAACACCGCCATCTTCACCGTCGTCAACACAGTCCTGCTCAAGCCCCTCACCTACCCCGACGCCGACCGCATCGTTGAATTCCTGCTCACCTCGCCCGACGGCAAAGGCGCCATCGCTTCTCCCACCAAATACAACAACTGGCGCCAGCAGACCAGCGTCTTTCAGGACATAGCCGCCTACGACTTCGGCGGACCCGGCTTCAACCTCACCGGCGACCACCCTGAGCAGGTCCACGGCATCCACGTCGGCGAAGCTTACTTCCGCCTCTTCGGCGCGCCCGTCATGCTGGGACGCACCTTCACCCCGCAGGAGGACTCACCCAACGGCGGCAAGGTTGTCGTCCTCAGCTACGGCCTCTGGCAGCGCCGCTTCGGAGGCAATCCCAATATCGTGGGCAGCGCAATTCCACTCGGCGGGGAACCCTACACCGTCGTGGGTGTCCTCGGAAAATCCTTCGTCTCCGACCCCGAAGCCGACGTCTGGCTTCCCTTTCAGATCGACCCCAACAGCACCAATCAGGGGCACTTCTTCCAGGCTGCCGCGCGCCTCAGGCCCGGCGTAACCCTCGCGCAAGCCAACGCCCAAATGAAGGTCGCCGCCGACCAATTCCGCCGTCGCTACCCTGGGGGCGCTATGGACCCCAAGGAGAGCTTCGCCGTCGAGCCGCTCCGTGACACCATCGTCAGCGAAGTGCGCTCCTCGCTCTTCGTCCTCCTCGGAGCTGTGAGTCTCGTACTGCTTATCGCCTGCGCCAACGTTGCGAATCTGCTGCTCGTCCGCGCCTCTGGCCGCAAACGTGAATTCGCCATCCGCGTCTCCATGGGAGCCACTCGCGGCCGCATCATCCGCCAGTTGCTCACCGAGAGCATCCTGCTCGCGGTCACCGGAGGCATTCTCGGCCTCATCCTCGGCTACCTCGGCGTGCGCGGGCTGCTCGCTCTCAGTCCCGGCGACATTCCCCGCATAGGCGAACACGGAGCCAGTGTCACCATTGACTGGCGCGTCCTTGTCTTCACCCTCGGCGTCTCCCTGCTCACCGGCATTCTCTTCGGCTTGTTCCCCGCCATTGGCGCCTCGCGCCCTGACCTGAATTCCACGCTCAAAGAAAGCAGCAACCGCGCCGGCACCGGATTCCGCCAGAGCAAAGCCCGCTCCCTGCTCGTCATCAGTGAAGTCTCGCTTGCGCTCGTCCTGCTCATTGGCGCCGCGCTTCTCATCCGCACCTTCCTCGCCTTGCGCAACGTCAACCCCGGCTTCAACCCGCACAACATCCTCACCATGGACATGTCCCTCACCGGCGACCGCTTTCAGAAAACCGCAGGTGTAGCCCAGCTCGCGCACGATGGACGCGAGCGCCTCAACGCCATCCCGGGAGTCGAAGCCTCAGCTTCCACCTGCTGTCTGCCGCTTGAAGGTGGCTTTGGCCTGCCGTTCATCGTCGTGGGCCGTCCTCTCGACAAAAGCGGGCAAACCGGTGGAGCGGGCTGGATGAACGCCTCACCCGGCTACTTCGACGTCTTCAAAATCCCCATTCTTCGTGGCCGTGACTTCAAGGACAGTGACAGCACCGGAGCACCCGGCGTCGTCCTCATCAACGAATCCATGAAGAAAAAATTCTGGCCGAAAGAAGACCCCGTCGGCCAGCAAATCATCATCGGCAAAGGCGTCGGCCCTCAGTTTGAAGAACCTGCGCGCCAGATCATCGGCGTCGTCGGCGACATCCGCGACGGTGGCCTTAACCGCGACCCGCGTCCGCTGATGATCATCCCGCAGGCGCAGGTGCCCGACGGCATGACCGCGCTCAACGCCAGCATCGGCCCTGTCGTCTGGCTGGTTCGCACCCACACCGACCCGCACCAGTTCATGACCAGTGTCCCCGAACAGCTCCGCCAGGCCAGCGGTGGATTCCCCGTAGCCCGCGTCCGCTCCATGGAGGAAGTAGTGGTCCACTCCACCGCGCGCCAGGATTTCAACATGCTCCTGCTCACCATCTTTGGAGCCTCCGCGCTCATCCTCGCCGCCATCGGCATCTACGGCCTCATGGCTTACACCGTGCAGCAACGCACACAGGAGATGGGCATCCGCATGGCTCTCGGCGCGGACCGCTCACGCATCCGCAATCTCGTCGTCTGGCAGGGCATGCAGCTCGCCCTCATCGGCGCTCTCATCGGAGTAGGCGCAGCCTTCGCCCTCACTCGCCTCATTGCAAGCTTCCTCTTCGGAGTCAAACCCTACGACCCGATCGTATTTGTAACCGTGCCAGTAATATTAAGCGCCGTAGCCCTCTTCGCCGTTTGGCTACCCGCCACCCGCGCCTCAAAACTAGACCCCATGGAGTCCCTGCGCGTCGAATAACACGCTGTCTGAAAAATTGAATTGCCCTGTCGCCATCCTGAGCAAAAGCGCAGCAAAGTAGAAGACCTGTCTTGCATAAGTCACGGATCGCGCAAGTCCGGAAATTCGCGCCAAAGACTGCCAAAGCGGAATCTAAAGATTCGAATATATTGGGGAGACAAAACTTTCCCGTTCCATGACAAATCACACAACGAGGAATCAGGCATGTTGAAGGTTCATATTCTTAGCAGACGTAAATCTGACATGACGCATGAGCAATACGTGGCCCACTGGCAAAACGTCCACGCGCCTCTTTTCGCAAGTCAACCCGACGTAAAGCGCTATGTGCGGCGTTACGTGCAATGCTGGATTACCGGCGACCAACCGGTTGGGCCGAATCCAGGCGACACGGATGGAATCGTCGAGCTCTGGTTCGACGATATCGAAGGCTTCAACGCGTTCGCCAATTCGCCATCCTACTTAAACGTCATCCAGCCCGATGAAGAGAGATTTACCGATCCGAAGAAATGCGAGTATTTCTTTTCGGAAGAACATTCCATCATTGGGTAAACATCCGCCGTCAAGTCAACCTCTCAGAAACCCTGGATGCCATACTGTCTCACTACGATTCGGTGTCGTCCTGATCTCTCCGGCTGCAGCGAAAATCTTGGATGATTCTTCCGGGACTGTCGAAGGGAAAGCCGCGTTACGCAGCTATTTCAAACGCGGGTTGGAACTGTATCCGAACTTGTACTTCGAACTCCTGGATGTGATGCATGGCCTCTCCAGCATAGTGCTCTGCTACAAAAATCAAAAAGGCACAACGACGGCCGAGTTCATGGAGTTTAAGAACGGACAAATAATTCGGGTAGTCGCCAACTACAGCCGTTGACTGGCCGTGGCGGTGAAAATGAGCTGAGAGGCGCAGATTTTAGCTTATGCGAAGTCCGAGCGAGTCACGGACTACACGGAAGTGACCCTCCGTGGTGCCTGCGAAGTCGGGCTTTGAGTAAATTGCTTCGGGATCTGGTCGGGACCGGGCAAGTTACCGCACCGCCCGAAGCGCCACTATAAGGTTGCACGATCTGATACCTCCTAAACTTCGCCGAGGTATAGGTCGTACTGAGACGGAGATGTTCGGCTCGTCCTTGCTATGTGAAGGACACCAAATCACAGAAACTATTGTTAATGTGCTGCAGCTGAGGCCTCCGCTTCTTCTGCGCTCGGGCGCCGCATGATGAACGGTAACGGTATCAGGAGCATTACGAGCAGACCGAGCATCCAGAATGCATTGACGAACCCGAGCACGTTCGCTTGCAGATCGACTTGCGCGGAGAGCTGCGCCAGTGCACGATGAGAGGCCTCACTGGTACTGGCGCCCATGGCGATGAAATTCTGTGTCATGGCGTTGAGCTGCCTCTCGAAGAACGGATTGGCGTGATTGGTATGCGCGGTGAGGACGGTCCGGTGCATCTGCTCCTGGCGGATGATGAAGTTATTCAGTAGAGAAACGCCAATGGCGCCCCCCACGTTACGCGTAAAGCTGCTGATGCCGGAGACCTGGTTGAATTTGTTGCGCGGTATTCCGACATAGTTGAGCGTGCTGATAGGAATGAAGATCAGCGGAATGCCAATGACCTGAATCACACGGTACGCCACCAAGGTGCCGAAGCTGACTCCCACATAGAGATTGGTAACGTGAAAGAGTCCAAAGGACGTGAGGGCGAAGCCAATAGCGATGATGACTCGTGGATCGAATTTGCTGGCCAGGACACCGGCGACGGGCATCATGAATGCAAGCGCGATCCCGCCCGGTGAGAGCGCCATGCCTGCCTGCTGAGCGGTGTAGCCAAGATCGGTCTGCAGAAACTGCGGTAGGAGTATCGTGCTGCCGTTGAGAACCATACCGAGTATGAAGCTGAAGGTCACAGCAGTCGCGAAGTTCCGCTTGCCGAGCAGGCGGAGGTCCATGATTGGGTCGTCGTGCATGAGTTCCCGGATAACCAGTGCCACCAATGCGCCGATAGCCACGATCGAACTGACGAGAATCGTCTTTGAAGCGAACCAGTCGTTCTCCTGGCCTTTGTCGAGCACATACTGCAGAAGGCCAACCCCGACGACGATAAGGCTGATGCCGATGTAGTCCACGCGGATGCTGGATCGGAGGTTTTTAAGGTACGCCGGATCATGTACCACGCGCTGTGTGAGCACCAGTGAGAGGATACCGATGGGCACGTTGATGAGGAATATCCAGTGCCAGCTGTAATTGTCCGTTAGCCAACCTCCGAGTGTTGGGCCAATGGCGGGCGCGACGACGACCGCCATTCCATACATGGCAAAGGCCATGCTGCGTTGCTTGGCGGAGAAGGTGTCTGCCAGAATCGCCTGTTCGCTGGGCTGCAGGCCGCCACCTCCAGCGCCTTGTATGATACGAAAAAAGATAAGCATAGGCAGGCTGGTGGCCAGGGCACAGAAAAACGAGCTGAGGGTGAAGATGACGACGCACATCATGTAGAACCGCTTGCGGCCGATGACATTCGAAAGCCAGCCGCTCATGGGCAGCACGATGGCGCTTGATACCAAATAGCTCGTGATCACCCAAGTGCTCTCTTCCGAACTCGCTCCGAGCGTGCCGGCGATGTGTGGGAGTGCGACGTTGGCGATCGAGGAGTCGAGGACTTCCATAAAAGTCGCCAGAGTAACGGTGATGGCGATGATCCATGGGATCAACGGCCGAATCGGCGCCGAGTCCGTGCTTGCGATGTCGTATCCTTGAGCCATTCGCTAGTCCAGGTGCACCTTGGGTTCGACAGACATGCCCGGACGAAGCTTGTCCATGTCCTTCTGGCCCGCGCTGAAGCGAATGCGGACCGGAAGTCGCTGGATGACTTTCACGTAATTACCGGTAGCATTCTCGGGAGGCAACACGCTGGTGCGGGAGCCGGTAACCGCGGGCATGCTCTCCACTGTGCCATCGAAATCGTCGTGCAGTGCGTCCACATACATGCGGACATGCTGCCCGGGCCGCATGCGGGCCAGCTGTGTCTCCTTGAAGTTGGCGGTAACCCAGAGATCGCCGGTCTGCACGATCATGAGCAGCTGCTGACCTTTGGAAATACGCGCGCCAACTTCAGCACTACGTTGCGCAATCACCCCTGAGACCGGAGCGACAATGCGGGTGTAGCCAAGATTGAGGCGATTCTGTTCGAGTGTTGCCTGGGCCGCCTCGGCGTTGGCCTGTTGGGTCTTGATGTCGGCCTCGCGGATGGCGACCTGCAAGGGCGCGGTACTTTGAGTCTGCTGCAGCTTACTACGTTGCTCTGCAAGCTGCGCCATGCGTTGTTCCACCGTCTTCTGCGCGGAGGCAAGAGCGGCCTGATTCGCGGCGACGGTCTGGGTTTGCGCTGCAGCGGTAGCTTTGTACTGTTCAAAGTCGGCGCGCGAGATTATCTGGTCATCGTAGAGCATCTTATGGCGGACAAAATCGGCCTGGTTTCGCTCATCAACGGCCTGGGACTCCTTCAGCTTGGCAAGAGTGTTGTCCAGGTCATGCTGCGCCGCGGCGAGTGACGCTTCTGAAGCGACGACCTCGGCTCGTTGCGAGGTGAGATCGTTGAGGTTGCTGAAGCGCGTGATGGGAAGGTTGGGATGCGAGGCGCCAAGCTGGGCCAAGGCTTCGTCGTACTGCGCCTGCGCCTGCTGCAGCGCCACGTTATCGTCGTTGGGATCCAGCTCAACAAGCAGCGTTCCGGCCTGGACAGCTTGATTGTCGTCCACGTGAACAGCCTTGATAGTCCCGTCGATCCGAGCAGCGATTGGATTCAGATGGCCATCGACCTGGGCGTCGTCTGTGCTTTCGTAATCGCGGGAATACAAATACCACCCTAAGCCGATGGCCACCAACACGAGGGCAACGATTCCGATCAAAAACACCTTGAGCCGGCCGCGGGAAGGAGGCTCCTCGCTCAGGGTCGATTCGAACTGGTCCTCTTCGGCAGCCTGCGGAAGAGTTTCGATTTCGGCGTCAGCGATCATCTCTGGATCCATTCTTAAGGCGATTAAATATTAAATACATACACGCTTGTATTTATTTTCTGATTAGCTGTAAGATCTGTCAAGAGGAATATGCATGACCCCGTCACTCCAAAAAGAAAAGAACAAACATCAGGTCCGAACCGAGGAAACCCAGGCGAAGATTCTAGATGCAGCTGAGGCGATCTTTTCCGAACAGGGGTTTGAGAAAACGCAGCTCGAAGAAGTCGCAGCCCGCGCGGGATACACACGGGGAGCCATCTATGCTCATTACTCGAGCAAAGAAGACCTATTTCTGGCACTGATGGAACATAGCGTCCTCACCAAGTTTACTGCAATACGACATGTGATTGAAGCCGAACCCGATGTAAGCAAACGGCCTGGGATCTTCAAGAACTGGCTCGTTACTCAACTGAGTGATCATGCTTGGGGCACTCTGATGCTCGAATTCAAGTTATATGCGTTGCGGCGCCCGCAATCACGCGAGAAGCTGCGGCACATGTATGACCTGCTGCTGCTCAGGTCTTCCGGCGACTCTTTTATCGGGACTCTGTTTGGCCATGATCTGGATAAGACCACGCGAGCTGCAATAGAGCGCCGGCTGGCCGTCATGGGCGCCATTGTGAGCGCGGTGATCCTGGAAAGCCACTTCCGCCCGAAGCTGCTACCGAAGCAGCAGCTGCAGGCAGTTCTCGACGAATTGTATGAAGCCTTGATCCATAATTGAGGGCACTTTGGATTACTCATTAGCAATCCGGAAGAGTTAGAACGTGCCCACCTGTATCGTCCGATCTCAGACACAAAGGGATGAGGGCCTGCGGAAGGCAGGTTTCACCCTAACAAATCAGAATCATCCAACCTCAGGCCGCCCGTCACCCTTGCTTTACATCACTGGCCCCTTTGGCCGTCGAATGATCATTGGTAAATATCGGTTAACCACGATTCCGCACACATAATGATGGTGGTGCTGGGGCTTTAGACTCGTACGCTCGAGTCCTTTCTTAAAAACTGATTTTCCCGCCCCCATGATCGCGGGATTGATGAACAAATGAAGTTCATCGGTGCGGCCCGCTTGCGAGCTAAAGATACCGTCTTACTCGCTCGCAGTACTCTGAATATCGCTGGCCGTAATGTTTCCTCAAGTATTCTTCTTCGCGTGATACCTGACGGTCGAACAACCATATGGCGGCAACCATGTAGACCAAAAGAATCCAGTTTGAGAAAACCAGGAATTGGCCCAGCAAGACAAACCCAAACGCGACATAAATGGGATTGCGGCTAAAAGCAAAAATGCCGGTCGTTACAAGAGTATCCGGACGGTCCTGGTCAATGCCAACACGGAAACTATTCCCAAATGAAACAAGACTCAGGAATAACAGGAACAATCCGGCTAGACAAAGAAGCATTCCGACCCATGAGACCATTCTGGAGTGAAACAGTTCATGCCTGCTGAAGGTCGGAAAATTAAATGCTGCAGCAAAGACGGTATAAAAATAGAAAAGAGCGAACGGTGGAATCAGGAAATCTTTTTTGTCTATACTGCCGAATTTCACCGCCTTGATTCCGCGTCGTCTCATCAGCAAGACTCGGACCCACACCATTCCAAGCAGCAGAACGATAGTCAGCGCACCGAAGTACCTTTGCACACGTAGCTTCCGTTCGCAATCCGTTTCCTTGTCGTGGCCCTAACCCCGTACGATTTCTTTATTTCCTTGCTCGCCCTCTATCGGTCAGCGACTTCGACAAGCAATTCAAAGCTCATCGTGAATGATACTTCCTTTATCATTCGCTACCCATGCCTACACCACTTCCCTTCCCGCCCTGCGCGCTCGTGCTCTGATAACATGTTCGGATATTAAACCTAATGTAAAGTCGATTCTGCTGGCTGCGCTGAATTGCACTCTGAGCGCGACTTGGATAACGTGCAATATTGAAACCATTGCAGAGGACGAGCATGGGGACCGTACAAAATCCGTTATTGATGGACGTACCGATGCCCATCCGCACCCCGCGCTTGCTGCTCCGCCCCAAGCAACCCGGCGACGGCGCTGCTACTGCAGCCGCTGTCTCAGAAACATGGGACGATCTGCATCAGTGGATGCAGTGGGCGGGGAAACTGGACGACAATACGGTCGAACAACAGGAAATTCGCACCCGCATGGTTATGGCCAAGTTCATTCTTCGCGAAGAATTGAACTTCGTAGGGATCGAGATCGCCAGCGGGCAGCCAGTGATTTGGTGCGGATTCCATGACATCGACTGGAAGGCCCGCCAGTGTGACACGGGTTTCTGGGTACGAAAGAGCGCGCAGGGGCGCGGCTTCGCAACAGAATCGACCAATGCATTGCTGCGGTATGCCTTCGGTGCGCTTGGCCTGCGTCGGGTCGGCATCACCCATTCTGGCGGCAATGAAGCTAGTCGGCGCGTCGTCGAAAAGCTCGGCTTCGCCCCGGAAGGCGTGCAGCGTTTAGCCAGCCTACTGCCCGGCGGGCGCGTCGCGGATAAGCATTGCTATGCACGTCTAGACCTAGTCGGCCCGCCCTCTCTGGAGGTCCAATGGGGTGTTCCCTAAGCCTGCATGTCGTAAAACTTGCGCCTTAGGTGTGCCCAACATGCGGATTCGACAATCCTGCCGCCTCCGTAAAGGTGATGGAAACCGGCATAGCCATCGGCCTGCAGGATGCCAGAGAAGTTAGATAGATGCTGCCTGGGATGTTTGCTGGGTCCTGACAGCAAGATCACCCCTCGTAACTCGATCAACGCGAGTTTTCGTGCGGTTGACATACCGTCGCTGGGATCGAAACGATGGCTCTTCAAGATGTTCTCCCAGGCGGGATCGCGGAGCGCGCTGGAATCAAACCAGGCGACGCACTGGTCAAAGTGGACGGTGCTGCGGTACTTCCACCTGATCAACCTGCGTTTGTAATGGGAAAGGTGATTCCAATCGAGGTGGTGCGTGACAACGAAACGAGGGCACACGATCTTGATCTGAAGACCCGGCTCCGAAGTACAAGGACAATCCGTATTCAGAGCCATCGAGCGTGGTGGGCCATTTCATCCAGGATGGGATAGCGGTGGTGAAGGTGAGCCTCTTCCCCGGCAAGATCGGCATCGACTTTGCGAATGCGCTGACGCATTTATTTCAGGGTAAGTTCGCGACCGCGGACCGTTTGCTGATTGATCTTCGCGGAAACCCGGGTGGAGGCATCGGAGGGTTGCGACTGATGACCTGACTCCTGACAAGCATCCCGTTGGCTACAGCCTTGACCGGAAGATGGCGGAAAAGGGTGTCTCGAAGGATAGCCTGCCTCGCCTTGGTAAGATTCCTTCGCAAAAGTGGGAAATCGCAATCCTCTCTATCGAGTTTGGTACGAAGAAGTCTGTGGTACTCCAGACGGAGGACCTGGGACCACGAAAATATCAAGGGCGTGTCGTCATTCTCATCAATGAGCATACGACAGGCGCAGCAGAGATGTGGCGCTGTTTGCCCAAGAGCAGAAGCTCGCAACGATTGTGGGAATGAAGACTCCGGGCCGTCTTATTTCGCGCAGTGGCATCAAGGTCGGAGGTGGCTATCGCCTGGTCCTCCCCGTAGCCTCTTATCAGAGCTGGCGGGGACGCAAGCGCGATGCTGAAGGCATTGAGCCCGATGTCGTTGTGGACTGGGCCTTCGAGGATGCGATGCAGGGCAAAGATTCGCAGCTTGATCGCGCGCTCGAAGTTCTTCGTCAACTCTGAATAGAGTGGTTCTGTGTTTATTAAAGACGACAGTTTCCGAATGCATGGTGCGGCCGGTCGAGCCTTCAGTGCCGTCTTTGATTCATCGAAAAGGTCGGCTGTGTCTCGACAATAACAAGCTGATCGATAACGGTGGCGAGAGTGCATTGCAGGAACGTTTTTTTCGCATTCTCTTGGACCGCATCACTGTACGACAAGCCGGTTATACAGACAAGTGATGGTTCGCTCCAAGAATGTGCATGATCTGGGCAGCTCGATGAGTGAGTTGGCCTGAAGTCGACATTTGAGAATGCACGAGCCGACACCGCCGGGCGTAGCGACCCCAAGCTCTTCGCCGAGTTACGTTTACCAGCGGCAGTCGCGTACAGACCCAATTTCCCGGGACAAGAGCACGCACGCTTCGAGG
>Ga0210395_10003165_pt1 | contig 12655 bp, 12 predicted proteins | sample IncBWH4OmetaG_FD_150861 | JGI IMG/M metagenome (GOLD analysis project Ga0210395, IMG submission 150861) | Forest soil microbial communities from Barre Woods Harvard Forest LTER site, Petersham, Massachusetts, United States - Inc-BW-H-4-O ...
CCCCTCAATATCGCAACCGTGCCAAAAGAGACAAACAATGAACAGGAGGTTCCTTCTTAGCGGCTGATAGTTGCCTAAGTCATTGTCTCTACAAAGTTTACTTCCGTTACATGTTTTGGGGTCCAGACTCACCTTTTAGACCCCAACTTTCATCATTTGCGCAAACCCACAGCCTCGTGGCGCTCTACACTCTTCTTGCAACCATTTTTCCCAGTTCGTCTTTTCCCACATAAGCCCACGGCATCTTCGCATCATGCGTGAAAACCGTCAGCCATTTTTCTGGCACCGCCCGCGCGTAGTACTGCTTCTTGCTCTCAATCGTTTGTAACGGATAAAGATCGAAGCCCATGCCCCAGGCGAGGTCGATATGCGCCGACGTCGGAATCAGGTCGGAGATATAGCAGGCAGTCGTCCCCTCAAGCGCTGAAGCCCGATCTGCGTTTGCGCCTGACGGCACGGCTAAAGCCGTGCCCTTCCCGTCCCTGCCGCTGGCAAGATCTCCACGGATGATCACTCCCAGCATGCACGCCGTGTGCCCGGGAAAAGTTTTCACCGAAATCCCCGGCACAATTTCCTCGCCGCCCTTGAGCAGCGTCATCTGCCCGCTCGCGACCAGCGGGTCGTAATTCTCCGAAATGAAGCTGATGGAATCGCGCTCGCTGGGATGCCGCGCATACTGCCACTCCCCTTCCGGCGCGTAATATTTCGCGCGCGGAAACGTCGCCACAAATTTTCCATTCTTGTCGCGCACCGTGTTCCATCCGCAATGATCAAAATGCAGATGCGAGTTGATGACGATATCGATGTCCTCCGGCGCAACGCCGCCCGCCGCGAGATTGTCCAGCAACTGCGCCGGCTGGCCATAGAACTTAGCCATGCGCGGCGAAAGCTTGTTGCCCATCCCGGTCTCAACCAGCACGGTCTGCCTGCCCGTGCGAATTAGTAAAGAGTTCAGCCCCGACGTTACACAGTTGTTTTCGTCGGCCTCGATCTTGCGCGACCACATGACTTTAGGGATCACGCCAAAAAACGCGCCGCCGTCGAGCGGATAAGTGCCGTCGGAGAAAACACTGAGTTCGAAGTCGCCAAGTGTGAGCCGGTGCATAGGTTCCAGTGTGCCACAGCTAGTTCATTCGCCGCGGACTTGCCGCGTCTGAACCTTCCAGAATCTCTGCCGCATCTAATGTTTATCAGTTGATTAATACACAAATTTCATGACGAACGGAGAAACGCATGATTCAAATTCGTCCCAGCGAACAACGCGGTGGTGCAGATCACGGCTGGCTGAAGAGTCATCACACTTTCAGCTTCAGCGATTATTGGGACCCCAAGTGGATGGGATTTCGCTCGCTGCGCGTCATCAACGAAGATTGGGTCGCACCCAACACCGGATTCCCTACGCATCCGCATCGCGACATGGAAATTATCACCTATGTTCTCGAGGGCAAACTCGAACACAAAGACAGCCTCGGAACCGGGTCGGTGATTCTGCCGGGCGATGGACAGCGCATGACCGCAGGCAGCGGCATTCGGCACAGCGAATTCAATCCGTCGAGCACGGATAAAGTGCATCTGCTGCAGATTTGGATTCAGCCGGAAAAAGCTGCGCTGCCGCCGAGCTATGAGCAGAAGACCTTTGCCGAAAAAGAAAAGCAGGGCAAGTTGCGGCTGATCGCGTCGCGCGACGCGAGCGACGGATCGGTCAAGATCAACCAGGACGCCAGGCTCTACGTCACGCTGCTCAAGCCCGGCGAAGAAGTTACGCACGAGTTCGCCGCTGGACGCCATGGCTGGCTGCAAGTCGCGCGCGGCGCAGTCGAGTTGAACGGAAAGAAACTGGCGCAAGGCGACGGTGCGGCGATCAGTGACGAGAAGAAGCTGAGCATCAAGGGCGCAGAAGATGCTGAAGTGCTGTTGTTCGATCTGGCCTAAAAGCTTTAACCACAGTGGACACAGAGGGAATACTCTGTGAAACCCTCTGTCCTCTGTGGTTAAGATGTTTCCCATGCAGCGGCCCGCAGGTGTTACCGCCATATCGATTCTCTTCTTGTTGGCCGCGATCTCTCTTTGGACGTTTGGCGCGGTGAAGCTAATCGCTCCCAACGCAATCTCGCTGATGAGCGCCTCGCCACTTATGTACGGATTGGAACTCGCAGGACCGTTCATGGCGCTGCTTGTCGGCAGCGTCTACGCGCTGATTGCCTGGGGGTTACTTCGTCTGCGCAATTGGGCGCGGTGGGCGGCGATGGGGGCGATTACGATCGGCGTTGCGTCGCTGGTGCCGAAGATCTCGATGGCGGAAATCGGGCTGCCGATTCTTTGGTACGGATTGCAGATTGCGGTGCGCGTGGCAGTCGCATGGTATCTGGCGCAGGCGCCTGCAGTGATTGACGCCTTCGCCGTCAAACGGCAAGACACTTAGCCACGGATTTGCACGAATTCACACGGATCAAACCCCATTGGTCGTTTTATCCGTGAGAATCCGTGAAATCCGTGGCTCGTTCTATTCTTCGTGCAGTTCTCGAATCCAGATGTTGCGGTAGCGCACAGGACTGCCGTGATCCTGTAACTGCAGCGGAAGCTTGTCGGGACCGGATTTGTATGGCGGACGCTCGCCGTGCGCGGTTGGTCCGGTGAGTTCCACGTTATCCTGCACCAACACTCCGTTGTGCAGCACGGTCACGCGCGCCGGACGAAGCAACTTGCCGCCCGTAAATCGTGGGCCGTGAAAAATGATGTCATAGGTCTGCCACTGTGCCGGAGGGCGAGCCGCATTCACTTGCGGCGGATATTGTCCGTACATCGCGGCCGCCTGGCCGTCGGCGTAAGTCTTGTTCTCGTAGGAATCGAGCACCTGAACTTCGTAGAGGCCATGCAGAAAGACCCCGCTGTTGCCGCGCTCCTGACTCTCTCCCTCGCCCGGTGAAGGCTCGGCGAATTCGACGTGCAGCTGGCAGTCTCCGAAGGAATCGCGCGTGGAAATGTTGCCGGTCTTGCCCACGACTTCCATGTAGCCGTTTTCGACTTTCCATTTTGCGGGCTTGCCGTCGCCGTCGACCCAGTGCAACAGGTCTTTGCCGTCAAACAGCACGACCGCGTCTGAAGGAGGACGTCCCGGCGTTTCCTGCGTGCTCGCGGTTCCAGGATCGATGACCGGTGGCAATGGCCGATTCAGATCGTGGATTTTCCATTTCATGGGAGCTTGCGCGGCGGAGAATTGAACGAGCGAAATCAGAATGACTGCTGGGAGTGAAAAACATTTTCGAGTCATGAGCAGCGGCCTCGCGCCGGAGAACATGATACAGAACTTTGCCACGGATCGACACGGATTTCCACGGATCAAGCGCCACGAACTGGATTGATCCGTCTGCTTCGTGGCGTCTTCGCGTTTATCTTTCTGTTTTTGCCGGTTCCTTCTCGCCAACTCGCTTGCTTACCTCGAACGTCATTTTCCCGGACGTTTTATCGGCGTCGACGATGATGTGGTCGCCGTGCAGGACTTCGCCGTCGAGGATTTTGAGCGCGAGCGGATCCTGCACCAGCTTTTGAATCGAGCGCTTCAGGGGGCGCGCGCCGAAGTTTGGGTCGTAGCCTTGGGTGAAGAGAAGTTCTTTGGCTGCGTCCGTCAGCTCGAGTGAAATCTTGCGATCGGCAAGCAGGCGGCGAACGTCTTCCAGACGCAGGTCGACGATGCGAACGAGTTGCTGTTTGCCGAGGGGACGGAAGACGATGATGTCATCGACGCGGTTCAGAAATTCGGGCTTGAAATGCGCGTGTAGGGCGCTCAGAACCTGTTGGGAGGCTTCTTCGAACTGCTGCTCGCTGCGTGGGCTCTCGCTTTGCAGGAATTGCGAACCGATGTTCGAGGTCATGATCAGGATTGTGTTCTTGAAGTCGACGACGCGACCCTTGCCGTCGGTTAATCGGCCGTCGTCCATGATCTGCAGCAGGATGTTGAAAACGTCGGGATGCGCCTTTTCGATTTCGTCGAAGAGGACCACCGCGTACGGGCGACGACGCACTTGTTCGGTGAGCTGTCCGCCCTCTTCGTAGCCGACGTAGCCGGGAGGCGCGCCGATCAGGCGCGCGACCGAATGCTTCTCCATGTATTCGGACATGTCGATTCGGAGCAGGGCGTGCTCGTCGTCGAAAAGAAATTCGGCGAGGGCGCGCGCGAGTTCGGTTTTGCCGACGCCGGTTGGGCCGAGGAAAATGAAGGAGCCGATGGGACGCTTGGGATCGCTCAAACCCGCGCGCGAACGGCGGATGGCGTTGGCGACTCGTTCCAGAGCCGGATCCTGGCCGATGACGCGCTGGCGCAGGCGATCTTCCATTGTCACCAGCTTCTTGACTTCGCCTTCGAGCATTTTCGAGACGGGAATGCCGGTCCACTTGGAGACGATGCGCGCGACGTCTTCTTCGTCGACTTCTTCTTTCAGCATGCGCTTGCCGCCCTGGCTCGCCATTTGCTGGCTGAGCTTGGCGAGTTCCTGCTCGGCCTGCGGAATGCGGCCATAGCGAATTTCGGCTACGCGCTCGTTGTTGCCCAGGCGTAATTCGGCCTGTTCGTCGGCTTTCAGTTTTTCGATCTGCTCCTTGAGGGCGCGAACGCGGGCGATCAAATCTTTTTCTTTTTTCCAGTTGGCCTTGAGCGTGTTGGAGCGCTCGCGAATTTCGGCGAGCTCTTTTTCGATGACCCCTAGACGATCTCTCGAGTTCGCGTCGTCTTCTTTTTTGAGCGCCTGCTTTTCAATTTCCAGTTGTGTGGCCTTGCGTTCGAGCTGATCGATGTCGGTGGGCAGGGAATCGATCTGAATGCGGAGCGAAGACGCCGCTTCGTCGATGAGGTCGATGGCTTTGTCAGGCAGGAAACGGTCGCTGATGTAGCGATGCGAGAGCGTAGCGGCGGCGACGATGGCCGAGTCTTTGATGCGGACCCCATGATGCACTTCGTATTTTTCTTTGAGGCCGCGGAGAATCGAAATGGTGTCTTCGACGTTGGGTTCGCCGACGAAGACGATTTGGAAGCGGCGTTCGAGCGCGGTATCTTTTTCGATGTACTTGCGATACTCGTTCAGCGTGGTGGCGCCGACAGCGCGCAGCTCTCCTCGCGCCAGCGCGGGCTTGAGCATGTTGGAGGCGTCGATGGCGCCTTCGGCGGCTCCGGCACCGACCAGGGTGTGCAGTTCGTCGATGAAGAGAATGATCTGGCCCTGCGAGTCTTCGATTTCTTTGAGGACAGCTTTGAGGCGGTCTTCGAATTCGCCGCGAAATTTTGCGCCAGCTAGCATGGCGCCGAGATCGAGTCCGACCACGCGCTTGTTCTTCAGCGCCTCAGGCACGTCGCCGGAAACGATTCGTTGAGCCAGGCCTTCGACGATGGCGGTCTTGCCGACTCCGGGCTCGCCGATGAGAACGGGATTGTTTTTCGTGCGGCGCGAAAGCACCTGGATGACACGGCGGATTTCTTCATCGCGTCCGATGACGGGATCGAGCTTGCCGCGGCGGGCTTGTTCAGTCAGATCGCGGGCGTATTTGTCCAAGGCCTGAAACTTGGCTTCGGGATTCTGGTCGGTCACTTTTTGCGAGCCGCGGACGACGGCGAGTGCTTTCAGAATCGCGTCATTGGTGGCGCCGTGGCGGGCAAGGATCTGCTGGCCGGGATCGCGCTTCAGCTGGGTGATGGCCAGCAGCAGGTGCTCGGTGGAAACGTATTCGTCCTTAAAATTGGACGCTTCTTTGAAAGCCTGCTCGAGCAGTTTGTTCACTTCATTGGAGAGCGCGGCCTGGGCGGCTTCGCCGGAGACTTTCGGCAGCTTCTCGATTTCCTTGTAGACCTCGGCTAAGACGGCTTGTGGGCCGATGCCGATTTTTTCGAGCACGGGCGGGACGATGCCTTCTTTGTCCTCGAGCAGCGCGGCGAGCAAGTGAATCGGGCGCAGCTCGGGGTTGCCATGCTCGGAGGCGAGCTGGCTCGCGCGCTGCACGGCTTCCTGCGCTTTGACGGTGAATTTATCCCAACGGATCGGCATGGTATTAGTTCCTTAGATGATGTTTTTGCTACTTGTCTTGTCGAATGTGGCCCAGGGTGAGATCTATCTCCTCAATAAGGTCGGACGCTTTCGGGTCAGCGGTCCATTGCTCCTTGAGTCTTACCAACATGCGTTGCGTGAACTCGTAGTAACGGCGGAAGTGGCGCAGTTCGAAAATAATGGCGGCCTGTCCGTCCAGACCCTGCGCCGCATCTGATGATCGGTGCGGCGATACAAGATCCCTCACGAGTTTGTGAAAGGCTTGGAACTCGCGTTCTCGTCCTTCTGCTCTGCGTTGAATAATCTGCTGTGCAGTGGACACCATGAAAGCCACGGCGGCGCCCACGATACCGAGAGCTGCGGTGTTTGACGAAAGCCACGCTGCGAGCTGATGCATGGCACCTCCCGTGGGCCTTGCGCGGGTCTCTACTCCTTGCTTCCCTTATCCGCTTTCTTGCGGCCACCTGCTGTGGTCTTCTTCCGCGGCCCAGTGGCAGCAAACGCCAGGCTGCGGTCCCGGAGCTTTTCGAGAATCTGGATCTTTTCAGAAAAACTGAGCGATGCGAGCCGCTTGCGCATTTCCTGTTTACTCATGAGTGCCTGCCAAATATTTGCTCTCGAACTGTAACCACTTCGAACTCAATCCGTGCCGTTCGAGGATGCTTTGCAGCTCGTCCCGGTCAACCGCCTTCTGCTCGATAAACTGCAAGATGCGGATATGGTCTTTTGACCGACCGGTGCGCAGCGCGATGGCTACGAGGTGCTCGGCCGACATGACCCAGGTGGTGACGCCTTCAACGTCGGTCGCGACCGACTCCGTCACCGCTTCCCGCTCCAAGTCATTGCTTGGAGGAAGAAACTGGACTGGCCAGCCGCCAATGACAATATGCTCGTCCTTCACCGTGCCGCCGCGCGCCTTCAGATAGTCATAAATCGGCTCAAGGCTGAGTAACAAACTATCAGGGGCGGCTGGCAAGGTCACAAAAATATCCACATCGAGCGTTGCTGCGGGCTCCAGGTACAGCGTCGCGCCGACGGCACCGCCGATAGCGTATTTTCCGATGACGCCGTCGGCTTGCATCTGGTTGATCGTTTCGAGAGTGACTCTCACCGGCGCATCCTTGCCATCATTGTGAGCCAATGCTGGCTACTTCGCCAAGTTTTCAAAAAGCTTCAAAACAAAATGGGAGGCGGGCATTTGCTGCCGCCTCCCACTGGGCTCGGAGGCTGAAGCCCTCTCATTCTTGTTTGCTCATGCGCGGCGCTGAAGCGCCGCTCTTCCACAACGAGACCGCTCGGCTTCGCCTTCGCGGGGGCGGACGAATCCGTCCGCCCCTTCGCGAGCATTGCTGCTTACGCGGCTTTGCTGGCTTCGATCGACTTTTCGGCGCTTACGTTGACCTTGATTTGCTTGGGCTTGGCTTCGGCTTTCTTGGGCAACGCGATGTTCAGGACGCCTTTGTCGTAGGTGGCCGAGACGGACTCGGTGTCTACGGTTTGGGGCAGAGTGAAGGTGCGGGTGAAGGTGCCGTAGTGGCGCTCCACGCGGCGGTAGTTCTCCTCTTTCTCTTCCTTTTCGATCTTGCGCTCGCCGTGCACGGTGAGGGTGTGGTTCTCGACCTGGACGTCGATGTCTTTTTCGTCGATTCCGGGCACTTCGACCTTCAGAGTGACTTGGTGCTCGTCTTCGTAGACGTCGACGGCGGGGGCAAAGCTCGAGGTGGTCAGGGAATCGTCTTCTCCGGTGCGGGATTCGCGGAAAGCGCGGTTGATGCGGTCCTGCAGGGTGGAAAGCTCACGGAATGGTTCCCAACGGGTAAGTACAGTCATGGTAAAGCCTCCTTCGGAAATTGGTGGTTCAGGGTATTAGACGCTACATCAGCGTAAAAGAAGCATAAAATATGAGTGTGTTGTTGTCAATATAAAAGCAGGTCCCTCACGACCCCGTCGCATTCGCTCCGCTTCGGTCGGGATGACACTTCACGTATAGCTATATTTATCAATTACTTACGCTGGCTATGACGCATTTCAGATAGGACGTTTCTGGGACGCTCAGGAGGATGGGGTGGTCTTTGGACTGGGTGCGAACTTCGAGGAGTCGGAGGGTGCGGTGGGCGTCTAGGGCGGCGGAGGCCAGCATTTCCAGGAAGTTGGACTGGCTGATGTGGTAGGAGCAGGAGCAGGTGACCAGGATGCCGCCGGGTCGGAGCATCTTCAGGGCGCGGAGGTTGAGTTCTTTGTAGCCGCGAAGGGCGGCGTCGAGATCGCGCTTGGTTTTGGCGAAGGCGGGTGGGTCGATAACGATCGTGTCGTAGCGGCGCGCTTCGTTAGGACGTGCTGGCGAGGAGTAGTCCTTGAGGAGGTCGAAGGCGTTGGCTTCGATCCATTCGATCTCTTTTGACCCTAAGAGCGACTGATTGAGAGCGGCATTCTGATCGGCGACTTCGAGGGCGGGACGAGAGCTGTCGACGCCCGTGACCTGGGAGCAGTGCGGCGCAAGATGGAGCGCGAAGCCGCCTTGATAGCAAAAAACGTCGAGGGCTTCGCCGTGGGCGTATTGGGCGGCGGCGGCGTAGTTTTCGCGCTGGTCGAGGAAGGCTCCGGTTTTCTGGCCTTCGAGGGCGTCGTAGTGGAACTGGATGCCGTTCATGGTGAAGGTGGTTGAGGTCTTCTCGCCTTGCAGAAGGCCGGAGGGGCGCGGCGGAAGAGTCTCGAGATCACGGACGCGGGGGTCGACGCGCTCGATGATGGAAGCGGGATGGAGGCGGGCGGTGAGTTCCGCGAGGATGGATTGGCGGACGGGATCGGCGTCCATGGCTTGAGTGAGGACTTGCAGGGAGAGGATGTCTTTGTAACGGTCGACGATGAGGCCGGGGAGGAAGTCGGCTTCGCTGAAGACGACGCGGTAGGCGTCGGTGTCGCGGACGATGGATTCGCGGTAGGCGATGGCGGCGGCAATGCGCTGGTGGAGTAAGGCCGGGAAATCTTCAACCGGATTGGCCGAAATCATGCGGATTGCGATTTGGGAGGAGCTGGAGTAGAGGGCGGTGCCGAGGGGCTTGCCGCGATGGTCAGTGACTCGGACGAGAGAGCCGGGGAGGATGCCTTCGGCGGAGACGATATCCGAGCGGTAGACCCAGACGTGGCCGGCTTTGAGGCGGGTGCTGCCGCGGGGAGAAACTCTGACGGCGAGGATGTCTGACTGTTTGGGGCTCGGGGGCATGGGAACATGGTAATGCCTTGGGCGTTCTGAACGGGAGTCGTCGAAACCCCGGGTCGACGAGGTCCATCGCATGGTTACGCCAGTTACTTCCCGGGAGCCGGCAATCCTTGGAATAATTTTGATGTACGCGTGATGCCAATGCGGCTGAAAATCAGAATTCCGCTTCCTGCTGGGTATCTAATGATCGTTTAGAGGGATGCGCGGGCGCGAGGGGCGAAGGCGAGTCATGTGTTGGCTTTCCAATCCGGTGTTGCTCGAATGGGACGAGTCGATTCCCTGGTGCGACGCCCAACGGCAAAGGAGCTACGAAGCGCTGCTGAGGTTGATGAGGCGTGTGGCGATTCGCGGCGTGCCTGTGGGAGCCGCACTATTTGTGATTGGCTTCTGGCTGATTGGCCGAATTCCCGGCGGCGGCGGGCCGATATCCTACCGTTGGCAGCTGACGTTTGCGGGGCCGTTGCTCCTGATCTGGTTGCTCCCGTACCTGGCGCTTCGACTCGGATTCGCTAGACCAACGCGCGGCACGTGCGTGCGTGTGCGATTTCACCTGCGCGGGATCCAGTTCGTTCAAGCGGGCGGTGCTGTTCAGCAGATCAACTGGTCCAGATTTGACGCCTTCGATGTTCGCAGGTGGAACGGCTTCGACGTGCTGATGCTTCGTTTTCGTGGCACTTGGCTTTCGCGGAGATTCGGGCGAGACGGCGTGACCGTTGAATTGGGCGCGCGGGTAAGCACTTCTTCGATAGGAGAGGTACTTCAAGATCGTGGCCTCCGCGAGGAGCCCCTGGGTGAGCCCCTAGCAGATGGACGCCTCCGGTAGTTGGCGACGAATTCACGATAGCAACTCAAAACCTCGGAATCTTGGCGTACAACCGATGAAACACGTCCGCCGGTTGCGCTGCGCTCGACCGGCGGACGAATGCGTCCACGCTACGTGGTTAGCTGGCGGCTTGTTCGGTGGGGACGGCTGGCGCATGCGGTTTGGCGTGGGAGCCGGCGGCGGCTTCGTGGCGGGCGTGGTCAAGATCGAAGCGCAGGGAATCTAGGGCGACCATGGGGAGTTCGGTGCCGAAGGCGTCGAGTTCGGCTTCGGTCCAGCTGCCGTTCAGGCGGATGGCCCCCGTGATGTCTTCGGGGAAGGCCTGGCGGTAGTCGCCTTCGCGGATGAGGATGTCGCCGATGAGCCGTCCGGTGTGCACGTCGTAGACGCGCCGGCTGGCCTGGCCGCGCGAGGTGGTCAGGCAGAGGAAAACCTCGCCGATGTCGTTGAACTCCGGGCGGTAGTACCACGCCTGGGGCGCGTCCATTTTGGGATGGTGGCGCTTGGGGCGGGTGGTGGAAGGCTTGAGGTCGGCCATCTCGTCGGCGGGATTGAAATAGAGAATGCGCTGGCAGGAGTCGCAAATAATGGTTTGCAGGCCGGAACGGATTTCGTTGTAGGTCTGCGGGCGCAGCATGACGCGGCAGGCCATACATTTCTGCTCGCGAACTTCGGAGAGGCCGCTGCCGCGGAATTTTGATACGCGCTCGTAATGGCGGAGCAGGTCTTCGTTGACGCCGGTGCGAATCTGATCGCGCTTGGCACGCCACTCGGCGAGGAGCTTTTCGTCTTTGGCGGTGAGCTGGCGGGCTTCTTCTTTTTCTTGTTCGATCTCGGCGGTTTCGGCCTTGAGCTCGGCTTGCGCGGCTTTGACTTCTTTGTCACGCGTGTCGGCGTTGACCATCATTTCGAGAATCTTGTCTTCGTTGGCGGCGATTTCTTTTTCGGAGAACTGGATCTCGTGCAGCAGAGCTTTGTATTGTTCGTTGGTTTTTACGTCGAGAGACTGGTCGCGGTACTTGGAAATTTTTCCGCGGAGATCGGCGATAGCGGTGTCGTACTTGCGGCGGGCGGCTTCGTCGGCTTTGACGGCGGCCTGGGCTTTTTCCAGTTGAGCTTTGGTGCCGGCCAGCTTCTGCTCGATCACGGCGAGGCGCTTGGGGAACTCGGCAACCTCGTCCTGCAGACGGCGGATTTCCTTGTCGGTGTCTTGCAGTTTCAGCAGGTTTTCGATATCAGGAAGCATTGAATATGTATTAATTCTAGCACGCTGAGGGCGTGTTTCCGGGCTGGTGTCCGGGCATGTCCGGCGAGTTTCCGGGAATGGGCGTGGTGCGCGTTTCTGGGGGCGTGATATCGTGTCACGGTCGAAGGCCTGCTGCGGGAAGAGAGTCGGGAAACAAAGCCCATCGCAGATACCTTTTTCGCCCGTAGGCGTCGAAGAGTTGTGACTCCTCGGCGGGAGCGGGTTCTGGAAGAGCTCCCGCGGCCTGGAGCAAAATCATGAGTGCTGCCCTCGCTTCCGCTCCGCTCGCGGTCCCTGCCGCGGCGAAATCCCGGGTCGCTTCCATCGATCTCATTCGCGGTGCGGTGATGATCCTGATGGCGATCGATCATGTGCGCGTCTTTTCTGGGGTTCCAGCGGGAGGACCAACCGCGGGAGTCTTCTTCACCCGGTGGATCACACATTTCTGCGCGCCGGCTTTTATATTCATGGCCGGGACGAGCATTTTTCTCTATGCCCGGAAGCATGCCGACGTGTCACGGTATCTGCTGATCCGGGGCGCGTGGCTTATCTTTCTCGAACTTACATTTCTGCGGGTGGCGTGGACCTTTAATTTCGACTTCCTGCATTACGAGATGGCGGGCGTAATCTGGGTGATCGGGTGCTGCATGATGCTGATGGCCGGACTGGTGAAGCTGCCCGTGTCTGTAGTGGGCGTGATTGGCGGGGTGGTCATCGCAGCTCACAACCTTATGGACTCGCACATGGGTGCGCTGGTCGACAGTCTCGACCAGAACCGATTTTCCGGTCTCTGGAAAATTTTCTACGTTGGATTTTTCGCCGGGCCCGTTCAGTTTGGCCCGCACGGTCCGAACCTGATCGTGCTCTATTCGATTATTCCGTGGATTGGGGTGATGGCGGCGGGCTATGCGTTTGGGAAGATCGTCGTATTGGAGCCGGCGCAAAGAAAGCGGCTTTGTCTGGCGATTGGACTTTCGGCAGTCGGACTCTTCCTGGTGCTGCGGGGATTTAACTTGTACGGAGATCCGCGGCCGTGGCATGCCGCCGCGCAGGGACGGAACGGTTCGCCTCCGATGCCTGCGTTGTTCTCTTTTCTGAACACCACGAAGTATCCGGCGTCGCTGTGTTTTCTGTTGATGACGCTGGGGCCGATCATTACGCTGATGCCGCTGGTCGAGGGCCTCGGCGGTGCTCTAGCCCGCCGAGTGAGCCTTTTCGGGCGGGTGCCGTTCTTCTATTACATGCTGCACATTCCTTTGATCCATGCGCTCGCCCTGGTGGTTTCGAAGATCCGGCTTGGATTCGTCAGTCCATGGTTGTTCACCAACCATCCC
>Ga0210395_10003167_pt1 | contig 12643 bp, 11 predicted proteins | sample IncBWH4OmetaG_FD_150861 | JGI IMG/M metagenome (GOLD analysis project Ga0210395, IMG submission 150861) | Forest soil microbial communities from Barre Woods Harvard Forest LTER site, Petersham, Massachusetts, United States - Inc-BW-H-4-O ...
ACGCCATCCACCGGCAGTTTCCCGGCAAAATGCTGGCCTACAACTGCTCGCCGAGCTTCAACTGGCGCAAGAAGCTGTCGCCGGAGCGGATCGCGGGTTTCCAACGCGACATCGGCGCGATGGGCTACAAGTTCCAGTTCGTGACACTCGCCGGCTTCCACAGCCTCAACCTGGCGATGTTCGACCTCGCGCGCGGCTACCGGGAGCGCGGCATGGCGGCTTATTCGGAGCTGCAGCAGGCCGAGTTCGCCGCGGAGGCCGCTGGCTACACCGCCACACGGCATCAGCGGGAGGTCGGCGTGGGCTACTTCGATGCGGTGGCGACAGCGGCCTCAGGCGGCCACTCGTCGACGACGGCATTCTCCGGCAGCACCGAGGCAGCGCAGTTCCACGACGCGCCAGCGGCACCGCATGCGCGTCAGAGTGACGATGAAGGGCTGGTGCACAACCACGAGTGGGCGGTCGCGGCGAAATAGGGCCTCCCCGCGGCGCGGGCACGTGATCGTGCCGCGGTATCCCGGCTATAGAGGGGGCACCACGCCCCCTCCATGGCTGAGGAGCCACCTGCACGATGCCGTTCAAGGTCGAAGTCGGTCCCCCGCAGATCGCAATCCATCACGCGCAGACCGTTTTCATCACCGACCCTGACGGTCAGGTGAGGTCGTCCGAGAAGGGCCTCTACTTTCTCGATACCCGTCTGATCTCCAGCTGGATGATTTATATCAACGGCGAGCCATGGGACCTGCTGAACGGCGGGGCCATCGTCTCCGACACCGCGAGTATCCACCTCGCCAATCGCGGGTTCCTCAGCGAGGATGGCGCTGTACCGGCGCGCAGCCTGGGCTTTGTAATCGGCCGCAGGCTCGGCGGCGGTATGCACGAGGACCTCGACATCACCAATCATGGCCGCCGGCCGGTCAGCTTCAATCTCGAAATCGACATCCTTTCTGATTTCGCCGACGTGTTCGAAGTGAAGCAGAACCGCATCGTGCGTCGCGGTCGCATCACCACCGAGTGGTCAGACGCCAACCAGCGGCTGCGCACCACCTATCGCAACCAGGATTTCATCCGTGCGATTCAGATCGGCGCCCGACAGGGGAACCAGCCGGTCGCATACGCCAATGGCCGGCTCAGCTTCGAGGTGCGGATCGCTCCGACGGAGACCTGGCATTGCTGCCTGCTCTACGACCTGATCGACGGCAACCGGCATTTCCACGCGCCGCACGACTGCGCGCATGAAGGCAGGGGCCATAACGACTGGCGGGAGACGGTGCTGAAGATCCGCACCAGCAACGAGGAGTTCTACCGCAACTATCGCCAGGCGATCGAGGACATGGCGGCGTTGCGTCTGCCGATTGCCGGCACCGACCAGATGGTGTTCGTGCCGGCCGCGGGCCTGCCGTGGTTCATGGCGCCGTTCGGGCGCGACAGCCTGATCGTCTCGTTGCAGAACATCTTGATCTATCCCGAGTTCGCCCGAGGTGCGCTCGACGTGCTGGGCCGCTGGCAGGCGAAGGAGCGCGACGATTACCGCGACGCCGAGCCGGGGAAGATCATGCATGAGCTGCGCTACGGCGAGCTCGCGCATTTCAAATTGATCCCGCACACGCCGTACTACGGCACGGCGGATGCGACACCGCTGTACCTGATCACCCTGCACGCCGCATGGCGGGCCACCGGTGATCGTGCGTTGCTGGAGGAGCATCTTGCTACCGCGGAAGGCTGTCTCGACTGGATCGACAACTGGGGCGATCGCGACGGCGACGGGTTCCAGGAGTACCAGACGCGATCACCGGTCGGCTACGAGAACATGGCGTGGAAGGACGCGGGCGATTCTATGGTCTATGCCGACGGCACGCCGGTAAAAGGCCCCAAGGCACTGTGCGAGTTGCAAGGTTACGTTTATGACGCATGGCTGCGCATGGCCGAGGTCTATGATGAACTCGGCCGCACCGAGCGCGCCACGGTACTCCGCGACAAGGCGGCCACGTTGCTTACGCGCTTCAATGAGGCGTTCTGGGACGAGGACAGCGGCTTCTACGCCTTCATGCTGGATGGCGAAAAGCGCAAGGTCCTGAGTATCGCTTCGAACCCTGGCCATTTGCTGTGGTCGGGCATCGTGCCGCCTGACCGCGCCACGCGTGTAGTCGCTCGGCTGATGCGGCCCGACATGAATTCCGGCTGGGGCATCCGTACGTTGTCAGCGGATCACCCAGCGTTCAATCCCTATTCCTATCAGAACGGCTCGGTCTGGCCGCACGACAACAGCATGATCGCACTCGGCTTGAAGCGATACGGCTTCACGCACGAGGTTGGCCAGGTCGCCCGCGACATTTCTCGTGCCGCCGGTCACTTCCTGCTCAATCAATTGCCGGAACTCTATTCGGGCGTGCAGCGCGGCGATACCGATTTTCCGGTGCAGTACCTCGGTGCCAACGTCCCACAGGCCTGGGCTGCGGGGTCTGTGTTCGCGCTGTTGCAGGCGATTCTCGGCATCGCGCTCGACGCCCCGCGTGGCCGCATCTTCGTGGATCCCGAGCTGCCGGCCTGGTTGCCCGACATCACCCTGTTCGACCTCAGGCTCGGCCGGCGCAGCATCGACATCCGCTTCTCGCGCGATGGTGACGCGACCCGTTTCGAAGTCTTGCGGGGACCGGCGCATATCGTGGAGCGGCAGCGCTTTCATCCGATCTCTGCGCTGGCCTCAGCGAATTCGATATCCGCGGCAAATCCACGTCAAAACGGTATCAACTCGAAACGGTGATGTAGTTCACTGTTTTATGCCCAGCGTCCATCTACCTTGTATCTAGATCGATAGGATAAGGAACAGGATGATGGCGCTGCACGATCTCTACGCAGCGGTTTGGGACAAATCGTCCGGACCGGCGTGGCAGGCTCGACACCGCATGAGTGCCAGCGAGTATCAGAGCACATTCGACACTCTGCTACAGCAAGGCTACCGGCTGCGCATGGTCAGCGGCTATGCGCCGGGCGGAGAGGATCTGTATGCAGCGCTGTGGGAACAAGCCAGCGGTCCCGCCTGGCAGGCGCATCATCGGATGAACGCAGCCGACTACCAGCACACATTCGACCAGATGGTCGCGCAGGGCTATCGCCTGATCACAGTCAGCGGCTATGCCGTAGGCGGTCAGGACATGTATGCGGCGCTGTGGGAGAAGGACTCGTCCGTCGCCTGGCAGGCACGCCACCGTCTCACCGCCGCTCAGTACCAGACGACGTTCGACCAGCTTGTCGCAGAGGGCTATCGGCTGACCTGGGTGGATTGCTACACGGTGGCGGGCGAAGATCTCTACGCCGCGATCTGGCAGAAGAGCGCGGGAGCCGCCTGGCAGGCGCGTCACCGCATGACGCCGGCGCAGTATCAGGCGACGTTCGATCAGATGCTCCAGCAGGGCTATCGCCCGGTCTGTGTCAGCGCCTGCAATACCGGCGGCCAGGATCTCTACGCCGCATTGTGGGAGAAGGTGTCGGGCCCCGCCTGGGTCGCGCACCATGCGATGAGCTCCGGCGGGTATCAGTACACTTTCGACCAGTTGCTGGCGCAGGGCTATCGGCTGCGCTTCGTGATGGGCTATCCGGGTGAGGATCCGGCTCTCGCGGTGCTCGACTTCACCATGCAGCACCAGTTGCAGTCGGAATGGTGCTGGGCGGCGACATCGGTCAGCGTCGCGCACTATTACGACGCGCACAGTTCCTGGACGCAGTGCCAGATGGTGAATGCGCAGACCGGCCATACGACATGCTGCCAGGACGGCAGTTCGTCGGACTGCAATCAGCCAGGCTATCTCGATGATGCGCTGACGCGCTGCGGACACCTGAGCAGCGACACCGGCGGCACCACCGCGATCAACGAGGTGCTGGACGATCTCGCATCGGGCAATCCGGTATGCATCCGCATTGGCTGGTCAGGCGGCGGCGGACATTTCATCGCCGCGACCGGAGCAGAGGATCCCGACATCATGATCGTCGACGATCCGATCTATGGCCATTCGGTGCTGAGCTACAACACGCTCGCCAACGACTATCAGGGCAGCGGGTCGTGGACCAACTCGTACTACACAAAGCCCTGAGCGGCAGGAGACGACGATGCCCCTTACCTTGCAGACCCCACCGCAGGAATCGCTCGCCGCTTTGGCAGCGGCTCTGCCGCGCCTTGCCGCCAGCCCTGCGATCGCCGCGCGGATGCAGTTGACCAGCAGCGGGATCAACCGCTTCGTGGCCCAGCGCGCCGCAAACCCCAATGCCGCGCCCAGCGTATCCGCGCCGTTATTTGTCTTGGGCCTGGCGGACGTGGCCGGCGGTGGCACGCTGGCGACAGCGCGCCAAACCGGCTGGCGGCATCTGTTGGAGGCAGGCACTGGATCGGTGCTGGCCGAGACAGCGCAGCACGGAGCAACGCATGTGTTTGCGGCGGTGAATGAAAGCCCGTTCGCTCAGGATATGCAGGCGCGACTGGCAGCGCTCCGTCAGGACCAGACGGTGGCCGCTGGTTCATATCAGGCGGCGCTGTTGCAGGTGCCGGCGATGGGTGTGATGGCACTCTGGCTGCGCGGCTCCGGGGGCAGTTCGGACATCCTCGTGCCGCTGGCACCGTCGCCTTCGCCTCTCGTGGCGGGGCGGCATTACGGTGAGGGCGACTTCCTCGCCGCGCTGCGCCCGGCGGCACAGGCCAAGCTACACGCTGATGCGCCAGGAAAGGGAGCGTAGAGCGTCACTCTCATTGGCGCGCGAGTCACTCCGACCTTGTCATTGCGAGGAGCAAAGCGACGAAGCAATCTCGTTCGTAAGTGCGCACTCACGACCGGGACTGCTTCGTCGCTTTGCTCCTCTCAATGACAGTAGAAAGCTCCCACGTCTCGGCCACGGCCAGCCCACGGACATCGATACCGTTGGCAAGCTTCGCTGCGTACGACTCATGATGATGGCCGTGCACGATCAATTGTGCGCCGGCGGATGCGGCCATCTGGTCGATCACGGCGAAGCCATGACGGTGGCATGACGGCGCCTCGTGGGTCACCAGCACGTCGAAGCGCTGCTGTGCTAGTTGCGCGAAATCCTCGGGGAAGATCGAATCGCGATGCCACAGCGGCAGTCCGCCGCGCCAGTGTTCCCGCAGCTTCAGGCTATCGAGAAACGCGCGCCGCGTATCGAAGCTGGGCGGATCGATCCGGTCGTTCGGCTCGTCCGCGCGCGGATACCAGATGCGGGGCTTGAACACGCCGGCCAGGCCCGCGATGCGCAAGCCGGCAACCTCGATCACCCTGCCGCCAATATCGCCTTCGGGATGATCGGTCGCCAGGTTGTCGAATGCCGTTTCGGTCTCGGCGTCCTTGTTGCCAAGGATCCAGTACACAACCCAACCTTGCCCGAACAGCGATGCTAACGTCTCGCGCAGTGGCAAGCGCAGTTCGCAATCGCCGAGCAGGATCAAAGTGCCTGGTTCCTGTGCGCCGCACGCGCGCAGGATCGGCGGGAAATTACCGTGCGGATCGCCGGCGATGACAATGCGATCGGACACGCGCGGCATCTCGGTCAAACGGTGCGACCGAAGCCCAGCAGCCGCGCGGCCGGGCCGATCGTCCATCCCTGGATGACCAGCGATATGACCACCACGACAAACACGCCGGAGAACAGTCGCTCGTCGCGCAGCGGATCGGCGAGGGCGGGGATGAAGCTGATATAGATCGGCACTGCGCCGCGCAGTCCGACCCATGAGGCGAATGCCGATTCACGCCAGGGATAGCGGAACGGCAGCAGGCAGGCGAAGGTCGCGACCGGCCGTGCGACCACAATCAGCACCAGGGCGGTGATGACACCTTGCAGAATGTACGGCACGAGCTCGTGCGGCGTGACCAGCAGGCCGAGCATCAGGAACAGCACGATCTGTGCCAGCCAGGCGAAGCCTTCGTAGAAGTTGGCGATTTCGCGCTGGGCTGGATGTCGGGTGGCGCCGACGATGATGCCCGCGAGGTAGATCGCCAAGAAGCCGCTGGTGTCCAGCATCTGCGCCAGGCCGAACAGTGCGAGGCCAAACGCCAGAACCAGCACCATGGAAGCGGGGACCTCCAGGGACAGGCGTCGCAGCAGCAGGGCAAGCAGCCAGCCGCCCCCCAGCCCGATCACACCGCCGCCGATCATCTCCTGAGCGAACAGCAGAGCGCCGCTCAGCCAGGTGCCCGAGCCGGGCGCGACGATCGCGCGCACGACGAAGATGGTGAGGAAGATCGACGCAGGGTCGTTCAGTCCGGATTCCACTTCCAACAGCGCGGTCACGCGTTCGGGCAATGCGAGGCGCGCGCGACTCAGCAGTGCCGCAACCGCTGCTGCGTCGGTGGGCGCTACTGCGGCGCCGACCAGCATAGCCATCGCGAACGGCACGCCGGCGAGCAGCATGACAGCCGCTGCGACGATGCCGGCAGTGATTGCGACGCCGATCACCGCCAGTGTCAGTGCCGGCCAGACGGCGAGGCGCAGCATCGAGATGGGCGTTTGCAGGCCGCCCTGGAACAGGATCACCGCGAGCGCCACGCTGCCGACCAGGTATGCGGACGCGAAGTCGTCGTAGCGGATATGGCCTGGCCCGTCCTCGCCGGTCAGCATGCCAAGCACCAGGAACACCAGCAGTACCGGCGCGCCGACCCGGCGGGACAGCATGCCGGCGAACACGCTCAGCACACCCAAGGCGGCGCCGATGAGGATCATCTCATGGGCGAGCGCCATATGGGCGCGGCCAAGTGCGAGCAGGTCAGGTCCGATGGGCATTCAGGTGGTGATGTTCGTGTGGGACCCGACAAGCATTGTCACTGCGAGGAGGCTCCTCGCGACGACGGTACTATTTCGCTGGTGCGGCTGCCCGCTGCTTCTGCATCTCCTCCTCCCACGGTCCGGGGAACAGGCCAAGGTTCACCACTTCGGGCGCAAACACGCTGTCCTGGCGCGGCCACTTCTCGCGCGGCAGTTCGTACGAAACTTCCAGTCCGTTGCCGTCCGGATCACGGAAGTAGATGCCGAGCGACAGCCCGTGGTCGGAGATGTGGTCGAACTTCACGCCCTTCTCCTTCAGGCGGTAGTAGGCGTCCTTCAGGTCGTCCAGGCTCTCCATCATGAACGCGAGATGGTTCAGCCCAACCTGCCGCTTCGCCTGCAGCGGCGCATCGTCCCCCACCTCCATCAGTGCCACCTCGTGCGACTTGTCCTTGTCCGCCGACATGAACGCGGCGCGACCCGGACGGAAGTGGTAGGTGTGCAGGCCCAGCACGTCCTCGTACCATTGGCGCGAACGCTCCGCGTTGCGCACGTAGAGGTTGACGTGGCCGAGATGCTTCGGACGGTAACTCATCGCATATCCTCCATGTCGTCGCGTTTCAGGAAGTCGAGAACGCGCTCAATCGCCTCGTTCTTGGGGTACATCGCAGCCAGAGCGCGAGCGCGTGTCAACGGGTCCGAGGCGAAGAAGCGCTCGTACAACACCTGCCGGCTGCCGAACGAGCTGCCGGCGACATCCCAGGCAAGGCGGAACAGGCTGACGCGGTCGCGCGCCGAGACAGTGTCGGTCGCGAGATACTGCTCGATATGGCCGGCGAGCGGGCCTTTGAAGTCGGCCTCGCTCGGGGTGATCATGAAGCTCGACGATCCGAGCAGTTGCAGGATCTCGATCATCCGCGGATAGGCGGTCATGAACAGGTTGCGCGTGCTTTCGATGGTGACCGGGTCCGGGCACATCACGCCCCATTCGTCAAGCTTTGCATCCGCCTCAGCCGCGCGCATCAGCGCCCGGGTCAGCGTCGCGTTCAGCATCAGCTCGCCGATCCGTTCCTCGACATGCGGCAGATGCTTGTTGCCGAGTGCCTCGGTCATCAGCAGCGCGATCCCAAGCACGAACTCGCACTTGGCCAGATTCTTGGTCGCACCCTGATGCGATGAATGCGCCGAATAGTGCGTTCCGTTGGCGGCGCCGTTCAACAGGTTGACGTCGCCATACAGGAACACCCGCTCCCACGGCACCTCGACGTTGTCGAAGAACACGACGCAATCCATTTCCTCGAAGCGCGAGCCGAGCGGATGGTCGAAATGCGAGCGCCCGAGATCGAAGCTGTCGCGACACAGGAAGCGCAGGCCGGGCGTGGCGCACGGAATGGCGAAGGCCAGCGCGAACGGGCTATGCGCTTCGGCGTACTGGCCGAGGCGTGGCGAATAGACCGCGATCTCGTCCGAGATCGGGCCAAGGGTCGCCAGGATGCGCGCGCCGTGCACCACCAGGCCGCGGCTGGTTTCGCGCACCGCCTGTAGCGCCGTGCCTTCCTGGAGGTTGTAGGTGGCGGTGACATTGCGGCTGCGCTGGAGATTGATCAGCGAGTGGGTGAGAACGATGTCGTTCTCGCGGATGTATTCGTAGTAGCGTCGGACGTTCGCCGCGAATTCGGGCCGGCCGTTGCCGCGCGCAAAGTAATCGGCGGCGGCGCCCCAGGCGGCGAGCGTGACGTTCATGAAGTCCGGCGAGCGTCCCATCATGCCGCACGTGGAGCGCGCCCAGTTCAGCATCATGACGCGGCGCGCTTCGAGCTCCTCGCGCGTGCGCGGATTGATGAACGACAGGCCGACGCGGTCGGCGGTGGAGGGCGAGGCATAGGTCATCTCGTCGCGGTACTTCGGATCGCACTGCATGTCGTAGAGCGCAGCGATCGCGCGCGCACCGCCGGAGAGGCCAGGATGCGTGGTCACATCCTTTACGCGCTCGCCGCGCAGCCAGACCTCGCAGTCCTGCTCGCGGAGCCCGTTCAGGTATTGCCGTCCCGTGCGTGCTGGCATGCCGCGTCTCCCTTTGCGGGCGGCGATCATGGCCGCTCAAGCCGGCGCGCACCAGTCTCCCCCAACCCCCTCCCGCGAGGGGAGGGAAGATTGGGTGTCAGGTGTTGAAGCCGGCGAAGCGGTGGGGGATGCGGTGGATGTCGGCGAGCACCTCGCGGCGCAAGCCTTCGGGCGTGTCCGGCGGAAATTCCAGATCGATCGAATCGGCCACCCCGCCATAGCGCTGCTCGATGGCGCCGGCGATTTCGCGGTAGGTGCCGCAGGCGGCGAAGATGCGCACGACATCGTCGGGCACTTCTGCCGCCATCGCGTCCCAGCGTCCCTCCACCGACATCCGGTGCAGCTTCAGGCCCAGTTCCTGCTGCCCGTGCAACGCCAGGATCGGCATGTAGGTGCGGGTCGATCCATAAAACCCGATGCGGCGCCGCACGACCTCCATGCCGGCGGCCACCGTTGCCTCGTCCGGGCCGGTGACCACGAAGCCCCCGCCATGGACATCGAAATGCTCGCGCGTCCTGCCGCCGCGCTGCATGCCGACCGCGATCTGCGGCAGGCACACCTCCTCGAGGTAGCGTCGCGAGCACAGCGGATGCAGCCGCACGCCATCGGCCACCTGGCCCGCCACGCGGAGCATTGCCTCACCCACCGCCGCGATCGTCACAGGCACCATCGGCAGCCCCGTCGGTTCGGGTGAAAAATCCGGCGTCATCAGCGTCAGCGTGTAGTGCTCGCTGTGGAAGTCCAACTTTCCGCGTGTCTGCCAGCAGCGCCACACCGCGCGCAGCGCCAGCACATAGTCGCGCAGCCGCGGTGCCGGTGCGGTCCAGGGAATGCCGAAGCGCCGTTCGTTGTGGCCTTTCACCTGACTGCCCAGACCAAGCACGAAGCGGCCGTGCGAATTCGCCTGGAGGTCCCAGGCCTGCGACGCCAGAACCGTGGGGCTGCGCGGAAACGCCACGGCGACCGATGGCGTCAGCTCGACGCGCTCCGTCGCAAGGGACGCGACAGCCAGCGGGGCGAACACGTCGTGCCCCAGTTCCACGGTCATCACCGCATCGTAGCCGGCGGCTTCCGCCTCGCGTGCGGCCTGCTGCGTTGTGCGCCACTCATTCATCGGCAGACGTGTGAAAATGCGCATGTCGCTCTCGTTCACCTACAAAGGCTATAATCTTTCCGCGCGTCAGCCGATCTGGCAAACCGACGCGCAAAACTCAGGAATAAACGCCATGCCAGTTGTCAGACGTGCGACGCGCCTGTTGATCATCACGTGCGGCCTGTGGGCTGTGCGCGTGTCGGTCATTCCGAACGGTGAGGCAGCAACGCCCTGGGCCTTGATCGCTCGGCGAGCTATCGGGCGCGTCGAACAACTGAGCCAACCTCCGAAAGGCGAGCAACCAGGTTTCGACGTTGCGACGGTCATCCTTAATGCAGATGCGACGAAGGTTTACGCAACCGCCGTCGACCTGCTGCACAAGAACCAGACGGTGCATGTCGTGGCCGAGGATGCCACCCATCGGACGGTTGAATTCAGCAACGGCAAACGCTCCGCCGGCATCACGGTCAGCGACCTCGGCACGCGCCTGTCGCAGATATTGGTGGCGTCAGCCACCTTGCCGGGACAGGACTCGGCCACGATGCGGATCGTCGATGGAATTCTTCGGGTGTGCCAGGAAATGAAGGTGACCTGCAGCACCCAATAGCGCCGTCGCGCCGATGGTTCGCACCGGCGCGACGGCTCCGGTCAGTTCAAACGCAGATCAGTGATATGCCGCGGATCGGGTTTCAGGTCGCCGCGCTCCACGCGCTTGACTATGTCGGTCAGCACCACGTTGGCAGGCGTCGCGATGCCGATCTCGTCACCCTTCTTCGCGACCATCCCGTTGAGGAATTCGATCTCCGTGCGCCGGCCCTTCACCATGTCCTGGCCCATCGACGGCCGATGCTCGCCGCCACCGCCACCCACCTCCGCCAGACGGTGCTCGTCATAGTGACGCGTCGCCGCCGCGTCGCCTTCGCCGGCACGGGCGATGATCTCTGGATCGAGGTGCTGGATTTCCTCCAACTCATAGCCGAGCGCCTGGCCGACGCGGATCGCCTCGCTGCCGAGGCGGGCGGAGAAGTGACGGATCGCGTCGTTCTGCACCATGTCCTTGCCGATCATGCCGGTGCAGGCGGACAGCCCGTTGCCCATCACGTTGGTCACCAGCTTCGACCAGCGCTCACCCCACAGGTTCTCTGTCACCATTGCGCTGTCCGCCAGGCTGACCAGGCGGCAGATCTCCTTCAGCCGATCGGTGACGCGGCCATGCACCTCGCCGGTGCGGAAGACAGTGTGCTTCGTGCCGCTCTTGCCCGCGGCGCGCCGCACGTGACCAGGCTCGCAAAGATCGACGGTGATGGAACTGGCGATGCAGCCCACCGTCTTTCCCCAGCCGACCACGCCGGCAATCGTCTCCTCGTTCATGCAGTTCTGCAGCGAGACTATGAAGCCGCCGGGTGCCAGGTACTGGCTGATCAGCGTCGCCGCCCATTCGGTGTCGTACGACTTCATGCAGACGAAGGCGATGTCGATCGGACTCTCCTTGGCGAGCTGCTGCGCATCGGTCACGTGCATGGCGCGCACCTTCGTGGTGAATTCCGGCACATCGCGGATGTGGCTGATCTTCAGGCCATCGCGCTGCATCTTTTCGACATGCGCGGGCCAGGGATCGATGAAGGTCACGTCCTCGCCGGCCTGCGCCATGTGTGCCCCGGCGTAGCCGCCGACGGCGCCGACACCCATGAATGCGATCTTGCTGCCCATGTTTCTCTCCCTAGCTCTCCAGCATATCCGCAACCTCGATGATCTCGCGCGTGCGAGTCACGCGTGTGCCCCAGCGCGCGTCGAACTCGGCGATCAGCGCGCGGATCGCCGGCGAGGCGCTGACGGCTTCCGCCGCGCCAACGTCGGCGAACCGATAGTACGCGTAATGCACGGATGGATCGGTCCGGCTCCAGCCGCGCGAGGCCCGGTTGGCGCCGAACGCCTTCATCGCGTCGGGCAGATGTTCGCTGCGATACCAGTGATCGAAATCGCGCCGATCCGTCCCGGCCACCACCGCTCGCACCACCAGCCAGGCTTCTGCCATCATTCCTCCCGACGCAGGCCCAGGCGCGCGAGCCGCGGCAACACTTCCTGCACGAAGAATGGAATCTCCTTCAGGTAGTCGAGGAACGCAACCGAGGTGCCAGCCAGCCCCATGATGCTCATCTGTTGCATGTCAGAGACGATATCGTCTGGCGTGCCGACCAGCGGAAAGGTGCCAGGGTAGGCGCCGTCGTAGCGCTTGCCGGAGGCACGCATGAAGCGGTTGAGCAGTGGACGTCTGATCTCATTGCCGGCGGCATCCTTCACCACCGGTCCGCGCTGGCGCCGATAGTACGCCTGGCCCTCCGCATCGGCCATCTCCTCGGCGAAGTAGTGGTAGAAATCCTCCGCCTCTCGCCGCGTAGGCCGGCACACCACGTGGGACATGGTGTAGATGTCAACGCTCCGGCCGTAGCGCGCGACATAACCGTTGATGTCGGCGAGCAGGGCAGGGGCCTGATCCAGTTCGCTCATCGTGGTGAACAGCACATCGGCTGCCAGCGCGGCGAAGTCGCGTCCCCTTGGCGAGAAGCCGGCCGACATCACCGCCGGCCACGGCCGCTGCACCGACACGGGATCGGTCTGCAATCGTTTCAGGTGAAAGAACTTGCCGTCCCAGTCGAACTCCGGGCCGCCTTCCAGCAATCGCGACCAGACGTTGAACCACTCCAGTCCGTGCTCATAGCG
>Ga0210395_10003169_pt1 | contig 12640 bp, 12 predicted proteins | sample IncBWH4OmetaG_FD_150861 | JGI IMG/M metagenome (GOLD analysis project Ga0210395, IMG submission 150861) | Forest soil microbial communities from Barre Woods Harvard Forest LTER site, Petersham, Massachusetts, United States - Inc-BW-H-4-O ...
AGGGTTCCTGTCACTGTGGACGGGTCCGATTCGAAGTCGACGCACAAATCGACCAGGTGCGCATGTGTGATTGTTCGGTGTGCCGCAGGCGCGGAGCATTGAACCATCGCGTCGCGCGGGAAAACCTCCGGCTGCTGACACCGTGGGCGGATCTGGTGCTGTATCAGTGGGGGTCTCGAACCGCCAAGGATTTCTTCTGCCCAACCTGCGGGATCCTGCCGTTTCGACGACCGAGCGACCCCACTGCCCAGGAGCTGGCGGAGGGGGTTCAGCCCTTCGACGGATGGGCCGTCAATGTCAGATGCCTGGACGGCCTCGACCTTGATGCGCTCCCGGTCACGCATATCTACGGCAGTCGCATTCGGCACGCCGTCTAACTGCCCGGAACAATCAGGGTCGCATGGGGCCCGCGCGCCCGAAACGCGCGTGGCGACAGCCCGGCGTGCCGCGAGAAGAATCGGGTGAAGTAGGCGGCGTCGGTGAAACCCAGCGCATAGGCAATGGCCCGCACCGGCTCATCGGTGTACAGCAGTTGACGCTTGGCCTCCAGCAGCACGCGCGCGTGCAACAGCTGCACCGGGGTCTGGCCGGTGAGCGCGATGCAGGCATTGCGCAGCTGCGATTCGGAGACATTCAGTGCGGCGACATAGTCCGTCAACGGTTCGCCCCTGGCATAGCGCCGCTCCACCCGTTCGCTGAAGCGCGCCACCAGCCCGCGCCGATGCCCGCTGATGGGATCGGCCCCATTGGGCCGCTGGCGCGCCAGCCGCAACACATTGGCGAGCAGCACCTCCAGCCATCCCTGCAGTGCCAGTTCGTGGCCGGTGCTGGAACGCGCAGCTTCACGCGCCAGCATTCGAAAGGCCTGCGCGAGATCGGTGGCGCGCAAGGCCGGCGCGTCGAACTCGAAAGTCTTCGGCCCCGTGAACAGCACACCGATTTCAGGTTCGCGCCGCGCGAGTTCGTGCTGCAGTTCGACCGATAGCGATACCACGTAGCCGGTGGTACCGGGTTCGAACTCGAAGCCATGCACGCACCCGACCGGCATGAGCATCAGCGCGGGCGGCCGGAACTGGCTGCGCGCGCTCTCCGCCTGCACGACTCCGCGGCCGCGCCTCACGAAAATCATCTGGTGCAGCACCTGGTGCAGATGCGGCTCGATCTTCCAATGATGCCGCGCGCTGCGGGCCTCGATGGATTCCACGTGCAGCATGGCACCGGCGAGGGGCCGCGGCGCCTCGCCGTACAGGAAATAGGTGGGTATGTGCCGGTGGGTGGCGTGCCGGGCCATCACCGCATGCTAGGACCAAAGGTTAAGAAAAGTCCAATTCTGCGGCGGGTTCTGACAGGTTCCGGCACTCCTGCCGCCGCAGAATCCGGCGGGAAAATGGAGAGCACGCATATGATCGGGGCATCGGACCGCCTGCCGCACAATGCCAAGAAAGTGCAAGTACTGGCCAACCCGTGCCGCACACCCAGGTAGCCATCATCGGCGCCGGCCCCTCCGGGCTGCTGCTGGGGCAACTGCTGCACCGCGCCGGGATCGACGCGGTGATCATCGAGCGGCAGTCCGCCGAGCACGTGCTCGGGCGCATCCGCGCCGGTGTGCTGGAACAGGTGACCGCGGATCTGCTCACCGAGGCGGGCGTCGGCGCGCGCATGCACAGGGAAGGCCTGGTCCACGAAGGCTTCGAACTGCTGGTGAACGCAGAGCGACACCGGGTCGACCTGCGCCGGCTCACCGGCGGTGCAACGGTTCTGGTGTACGGGCAGACCGAAATCACCCGCGACCTGATGCAGGCGCGCAGCGCCGCGGGCCTGCGCACCGTTTATGAAGCGCAGGATGTCGCCATCGACGACTTCGCCACCAGTCATCCCTTTGTGACTTACCGGGATGGTGGCCAGGAGCACCGCCTCGAGTGCGAATTCATTGCCGGCTGCGATGGCTATCACGGCGTATGCCGCCGCAGCGTACCGCGCGCGGCCTGCCGCGAGTACGAGATGGTGTATCCGTTCGGGTGGCTGGGAATGCTCACCGACACCCCGCCGCTGCAGGATGAGCTGCTGTACGTGAACAGTCCGCGCGGCTTCGCCCTGTGCTCGATGCGCAATCCCGCCCGCAGCCGCTACTACCTACAAGTTCCTGCCGATGCCTCCCTTGGCGCCTGGAGCGATGAGGCGTTCTGGCAGGAACTGCGCCGGCGGCTGGATGAGCAGGGACGCTCGCAACTGCGCACTGGAGCTTCCATTGAGAAGAGCATCGCGCCGCTGCGCAGCTTCGTCGTGGAACCCTTGCGCTTCGGGCGCCTGTTCCTGGCCGGGGACGCAGCCCATATCGTGCCGCCCACCGGGGCCAAGGGTCTGAATCTCGCCGCCAGCGATGTGCGCTTCCTGGCCGGGGCCCTGATCGAGCACTACCGGGATCACCGCAACACCGCTCTGGATGGCTATTCACAGACCTGTCTGCGACGCGTCTGGCGCGCCGAGCGTTTCACCTGGTGGTTCACGTCGCTGATGCACCACATGGCCGATGAGGGGGAAATCGCGGCAAAGCTGCGCCAGGCCGACCTCGACTATCTGCTGCACTCCGAATCCGCCATGCGCACGCTGGCGGAAAACTACGTTGGGTTGCCGCTGGACTTCGGCCTCATGCCGACACCTCAAGGGCCTCGCCCCTGAATCACAAGCAACGCATCTTCGAGCTCGCCGCAGCTCCGGTGAGCACGGCGTGGATCCTCAAGCCCTCGCGAATTCACGGCGTCGGCGCTCGGTCAGGCTTGGTAACAATTCGACACGGCCGTCGAATATAATGCCGCAGCGTTCTGCGCTAGACTTCATGCGCAAACGAGGACCGCGACCATGAAGCGCTTGGCACTGTTGAGCAGCCTGACGTTGTCGTTTCTTTGCTATGCAACCACGGCTGGCGCACACCACTCCTTCGCCATGTTTGACAGGAGCCGCACCGAAACGGTGGCCGGAACCGTCAAGGAATTTGAACTGATCAATCCGCACGGCTGGCTGCGCATCATGGTCGCAGACACCAATGGAATTGCCAGTGAATGGCCATTGGAACTGGGCGGCGCGGGCCAGCTCCAGAGATTCGGATGGACGCCCGATGCGGTTCATCCCGGCGACAAGGTCACGGTGCAACTTCATCCGCTGCGAGACGGCTCCTACGGCGGCCAGCTCGTCTCGGTGACCCTGGCGAACGGCAAGGTGCTCGGACAGCGCCCGGCCAACGCCCCATAGCCCCCCACTTTTACCGAGGTCTTCCATGAAGGCGCTTGCCGCAATTGTGTTGGCTGCCTGCCTGATGCCGATCACGGCTGATGCTCAGGAATGGAAGGTGTATCCCTATCCCGATGCCGGCTTCTCCATCCAGTTTCCGGCGCCTCCGACCGTGGACAAGCTCACATCCAGGAGTTCTGCCGGCGTGTCCTTGCCCATGATCCGCTACAGCGTCCGGCAGGACCGGATCGATTACACGCTGAGCGTCGTGGATTATTCGAGCACCACTGCCGATGCAATGACGACCATCGCCGAGGCCGAGAAGTCATTCGGTGCCTCCGGCAAGGTGACCGTGGCGATCGATGCGCGGGTGAATCGATCCTACGGGCGCGAATTGAGCGTGACCGGCGCCAACGGCAGTCGCTCGGCGGTGGCGATCTTCTTCGTCAACAAGCATCTGTTCACCCTGGTGGGCGAATCATTGCCCCCCGATGCCATCCAAAGATCCGGTGACACCGTCCGCTTCCAGGAATCGCTGCAGTTTAGCGGCGAGAACGGTGGCTTCGGCGGCTTTCGTGGCTTCGGCGGACCAGGTGGTGGACGCTTCCGCGGCGGTTTCAATCCACAGGCCCAGAGTGCCTGTGTGGGCAAATCCACCGGCGATTCAGTACAGCTGGATACGCCGAATGGACCGGTACCCGCGACCTGTACTTTGATTGCCCGGCCGAACCCGCCGCCCAATGCACCCAACGGAGCGCCAGGTCCTGAGGTTCCGCAAAGCTCGGCGCCCGCACGCTGAGTTTCAGCGACCCGAATTTTTATTCTCCAGGTTCTTGACACTCGGGAAATTCCGAGTAAATTGCGCGCCCCTATGAATCCTCAATCAACATTTTTTTGCACACGACGGCGCTTGGCGCTGGAAGTCTGCGCCGGGAAGCGTGTGAGTCCCCGAGGCGCGCCGCCGTTTGCCTTGGACATTTTGATGCGTTAGCCCAAAGCCGTATGCGTTGCGGGGCTGACCGTATGGCAGTCCCGGATCCATCTCCCAGGAGACCCCGGAAGGCACTGCCGACCGGGGTCTCGTCGTTTAGGGCGATGAGGATTCGTTGGTGAGAATGAGACCGTCGAAATTTTGCAGTATCGGGAAATCAGGACATGAGCCTTCATAAACTGGCGCCGGAGCGCCCGCTGGAGGGGCCGGCTCCAATCAGCGTCAGTGTGTCGTTTCGGCACGATCTGTACGATCTGGGCGAGGCGGTGATCAAGACGCGCGCGATCCAGGCATTCGACAATGCCGCGACACGCTATCCGATCCACCGGCAGATCCGCTGCGCTGCCAGCAACAAGCTGCAGGATGTCTTTGACGAACTCGCGCTCAACTCGGGCCTCGCGCCGCAGCGCCTGGATACCGGAACGCTGCTGCTCGATGGCGATGGTGTATTCGTCAGTGCCGAAGGATTCCGCAAGTCCGGCTATTGTTCGTGCACCTTCAAGGTGTGGGCAGCGAGCAAGGAAGTGGCAGAGCAGACCCGCACGACGCTCTTAAGGGCAGTGGGTCCGTGCCGCGTGCGCGATCAGATGTTCCTGATCGATTGGCAGTTCTGCAACAGCCGCGGCACGCTGGTCAACACGTCCTTTGATGAAATAGCCGACGACCTTCTCATGGACGAAGCCTATCCACAGTTGGGCGTTCCCGTGGCGCAATTCATCGAGCGTTATTTGGCGGCGCCCGAGACGGTTTTGATCCTGTTGGGGCCACCCGGCATGGGCAAGACCCGGCTGGTTCGTGCGATTCTCGCGGCCATGTCGCGCCGCAAGGAGGACAGCGCGATGGCCATGTACACCGCGGACAAGAACGCCTTGGAGGGCGATGAGATCTTCGTGGATTTCATCACCGGCCTGCACGATGCATTCATCATCGAAGACGCGGACTACCTCCTGCAGCCGCGTACCGACGGCAACCGAAACCTGCATCGATTCCTGATGATCGCCGACGGCGTGGTACGTGCACAGAACCGTAAGATCATCTTCACCACCAACCTGCCGAACGTCGGTAGCATCGACGATGCACTGCTGCGCCCCGGTCGATGTTTTGCGACGATTCAAATGCGACAGCTGGCTCGAAAGGAGAGCGACGCTGTGCTGAACCGTCTGCTTGCCGGCCACCCGGATGCGGTGGCACAGGCGCGCGAAGTACTGGCGGCGGCGGGCGCCAACAGCAGTTCATTGGCCGCGATTTATCGGGCGGCAGGCACAGCGAAGGACAAATTGGTGGGCCGTGTAGGGATCGAACCTACGACCAATTGATTAAGAGTCAACTGCTCTACCAGCTGAGCTAACGGCCCTGATATTCCAACCGCCGCCTGCTGGCGGGGGCCGGGATTCTATCCGAACTTGCCCGGCTGCGGGCAAGCCAAATTGGGGTGGACGATGGGACTCGAACCCACGACGGCCGGGATCACAACCCGGGGCTCTACCAACTGAGCTACGTCCACCGTCGAAACCCTTGTCCACGCACCTTCGCGCCAGATGGCGCGCCCGGCAGGACTCGAACCTGCGACCCTCGGCTTAGAAGGCCGATGCTCTATCCGCTGAGCTACGGGCGCACGGCAAATCCGCATTGCCTTCGAGTCCGAGCCGGATCCAGCACCGATACTGGTCGGGGCAGCAGGATTCGAACCTGCGACCCTCTGCTCCCAAAGCAGATGCGCTACCAGACTGCGCCATGCCCCGCCCGACCGTAATCGCGGATCCGTCCGGACTATACCTTCGGACCTGAGCCAACGGGGGCCGGCATGATACGGAGGGCCCCGCAAACCGTCAATTCAGGCCCGGCGCCACTCGGTGCGCCCTCCTGGGCGGTCCTCCAGGATCACGCCCTGGGCCGCCAGTGAGTCCCGTATGCGGTCCGCTTCCTGGAAGTCCTTGTTCTGGCGCGCCTCGAGCCGCCTGGCCACCAGAGCGTCGATTTCGCCATCCTGCAGGCCCCCGGCAGGCGGCGTTGCTCCTGCCATGACGCCCTCAGCCCCTGGCTCGCCTTCCACCGGTGGCGTGCGCAGGCGCGCCCACTGTTCGGCGGGCAGTTGGGCGATGCCCAGGACCGCCCCCAGCACCCCCAGCTCCGCTGCAATCTGGCTGGACTGGAGCAACTTGCCCTCGCGCTTGGCCACGTTCAGATCCCGCGTCATGGTTTGCAGCACAGCCACCGCTTCGGGGGTGTTGAAATCATCGTCCATGGCGGCCCGGAACGCCTCGGTGTAGCGGGTCACCGGCGCGGGGCGGGCCGGCTCAACGTCCCGCAGCGCGCTGTACATGCGCTCCAGAGCGGCGGTTGCCTGGGTCAGCTGCTCCAGGTTGTAGTTCACCGGGCCACGATAATGGCTGGAGACCACAAAGTAGCGGATCACTTCCGGATGCCGCACCCGCTTGAGCGCCTCGGCAATCGTGTAGGAATTGCCGAGCGACTTCGACATCTTCTCATCGTCGATGTTGAGGAAGCCGTTGTGCATCCAGATCTGCGCGAAGGAGTCGCCGCTGGCGGCGCAGGACTGGGCGATCTCGTTCTCATGGTGCGGAAATTTCAGATCCATTCCGCCACCATGAATGTCGAAGCGGGTGCCAAGCAGCGCCTCGGACATCACCGAGCATTCGATATGCCAGCCGGGCCGGCCCGCTCCCCAGGGCGAAGGCCAGGAGGGCTCGCCGGGCTTGGCCATCTTCCACAGCACGAAATCCAGCGGATCGCGCTTGGTGGTATCCACCGCCACGCGTTCCCCGGCGCTCAGTTCATCGACGAGCTCACCGGACAGTGCCCCGTAGGCTGCGAACTTGCGTACCGAGAACATCACATCGCCGCTGCTCGAGACGTAGGCAAAACCCTTGGCAATGAGCCGTGAGCTCATCTCGATCATGCCCGCGACATGACCCGTCGCCCGCGGCTCGTGGTCGGGGCGCAGAATCCCCAGAGCGTCGTAGTCACGGTGCATGTACTGGATATAGCGCGCGGTGAAGGTATCGATGGGTTCCTCGCGCTCGGCCGCCCGCTTGATGATCCGGTCATCGATATCGGTGATGTTGCGCACAAAGGTGACGGCAAAGCCGCTGAAGGCCAGGTAGCGACGGATGACATCAAAGGCGATCTTGGAACGCGCATGTCCCATGTGGCACAGGTCGTAGACCGTGTCGCCGCACAGGTACATGCCGATCCGGCCAGGTTGCAGGGGCTGAAGGTCTTCCTTCGCCCGCGTCATCGAATTGAAGATACGAATCATGGCGCTAGCTTACTGGAAGCGCGCCAGCCGAGCCTGCGCTGAACCTTCGGGCATGGCCCGCAGCAGCGGCGCCAGCTCCGGACCATGCGTAAGCCCGGTCAGCGCCACCCTCAGCGGCTGATACAGGGCCTTGCCCTTGCGTCCCATGGCCGCGCCGGTCGCCGCGGCAATCGCCCGGAAATCCTGCGGCGTGGCGCCCGCAGCGGCCGTGGCGGCGGTGAAAAAGGCCGGTCCCGCCTCATCGATGACGGCCTGCTCAGCAGCGCCCAGGGCCGGCGGGCCGCCAAAAACGATGGCGCGCCACGGCCCGGCATCCCGTGGCAGGACCACGTTGGGTCGCACGGCCTCAATGAAGGCGGCCCGAGCCCCCTCCTCCAGGCCCTGCGGGACCTCCGGCCCCAGCCATGCCTGCACCTCGGCATCCGACATGTGCTTGACCGACTCCTTCTGCCACACCAGCAATTGCGCCGCATCAAAATGCGCAGGGGCGCGGCCCAGGTGGGCAGGATCGAAAGCCCGGGCCATCTGCGGCAGATCCAGCAGGCCGTTTTCGGGGCTGGAGTGCCCGAGGCGGAACAGATGATTGCAAAGGGCAGCGGCAGTGAAGCCCTGCGCGCGGTAGTCGCGCACCGTGGTCGCGCCATGGCGTTTGGAGAGCTTGGCGCCATCGGTGCCGACCACCAGCGACATATGCCCATAGTGCGGCACCGGCAGTTGCAGCGCCCGCAGCACCAGGATCTGGCGCGGCGAGTTGGTCAGATGGTCCTCGGCACGCAGCACGTGGGTGATGCCCATCGCGGCATCATCCACGGCATTGCTGAAGAAGAAGGCCGCGGAGCCATCCGCACGCCGCACGATGAAGTCACCGATATCGTCGCTGAGAACACTTTGCGGTCCGCGCACGAAGTCGGTGAACTCGATGCGCTCAGCGGCCGGGACCCGGAAACGCAGGGTGGGTGCCAGACCCGCCGCGCGCTTGGCGGCGCGCTGCGCGGGTGTGAGGTCACGGCAGGTGCCCGCGTAGCGCGGCGGTCTGCCGGCTGCGAGCTGGGATTTGCGGGAAATTTCCAGCTCCAGGGGGGTGCAGAAGCACTCGTACACCCGCGCCTCGCGTTCGAGGGTGACAAAGTGCTGTGCATACAGCGCCACGCGCTGTGACTGACGATACGGCCCGCGGCCATCGTCGCGGCCGGGGCCCGCGTCCCAGGCCAGGCCCAGCCAGCTCAGATCATCCTGCAAATTGCGGCAAAACACCTCGCTGCTGCGGGTCGCATCGGTATCCTCGATTCGCAGCACGAACTGCCCGCCGGCCCGCCGTGCCAGCAGCAAGCTGAACAGCGCGGTGCGGGCATTCCCCAGGTGCAGATCGCCGCTGGGGCTTGGGGCAAAGCGCGTCCGGGTGCCCGCCTGGGCCGACAGGGCGATCGCGGCCCGTTCCACAGATTCATTCATGTTGCAGATTTTAAGACGAAATCGCCCGGGCCTTGAAACACCGCTGGGTGATGGCGGTCCAATTGCTAGAATCCACCCCCCAGGCATCGGATAGACGAAGTAGACGATACATGATGACCAGCAGACGGCTCCTATCAGTTCTCGCGGTGGTGACCCTCGCGGTCGCAGCGGGTGGCATCCTCGGCCGGGCCTGCGCCGCCGACGAACCGGCCAAACCAAAGTCCCTGGGCACCCCTCAGCTACGCATCGTCACCTCCATGGGCAATATCGTCATCGAGTTGTATCCGGACCGCTCCCCGGTCACGGTGACCGAGTTCCTGCGCTATGTGAAGGAAGGCCAGTACAGCCAGACCCTGTTTCATCGGGTGATTCCGGGATTCCTGATCCAGGGCGGGGGCTTTTCGGCGGCCGATGAAAGCCTCAAACCCACTCATGGACTGGTGGCCAACGAGTCGGGCAATGGTCTGCAGAACAAGCGCGGCTGGGTGGGACTGGCCCGCGCCGAGTCCCCGCACAGCGGCAACTGCCAATTCTTCATCAACGTGGCCGACAACCCCGAACTGGACCCGCTGCCGGTGCGCTGGGGCTACGCCGTGTTCGGCAAGGTCATCGATGGCATGGATGTGGTGGACCGCATCAGCCTGGTCGCGGCGGGCGCGGAGGGTAAGTTCAAATCCGATGCGCCCCTGGTCCACGTGGTCATCGAAAAGATCGACTTTCTGGGGGCCGACACCATCAAGCAGGACGACTCCCCGAAACAGCTGGCACCCGCGCCCACCGGCAATGAGGTGCTGTCGCCAAACTGAGGCGCTGAGGAACCGCGGTGAGTGAACTGTTCGTCTCCGACCTGCACCTGGACGCGCAGTCCACCGCGGCCAATGAACGCTTCCTGAGGTTTCTGCGCGAGCAGGCCGCACAGGCCCGGGTGCTGTACATTCTGGGAGACCTGTTCGAAGCCTGGATCGGTGATGACGACCCGGATCCGGTCAAGGGCGAGATCTGCGCGGGTCTGCAACGCTTGACACAAAGCGGCGTGCCCTGCTTCCTGATGCACGGCAACCGGGATTTTCTGCTGGGGGAGCAATTTGCGGCACGCACCGGTTGCCACCTGCTGCCCGACCCGGTCATCGCCACTTTCGATGATGAGTCGGTGCTGCTCACGCACGGGGATGCCCTGTGCGTGGATGATCATCCCTACCAGGAGTTGCGCACCACGGTACGCCAGAGCGCCTGGCAGCGGCGCTTCTTGAACCTCGACCTGCCGACGCGCGAACTGCTGGCCGGCCAGGCCCGCCGCGGCAGCCAGGCGCACACCTCACGAACCATTCCCTACGTCATGGATGTGAACGAGGCGGCGGTGAGCACCCTGTGGCGCAGCGGTGTCAACCGCATCATCCATGGCCATACCCACCGCCCGGGCATCCATACGGCCGATTTCGCCGGCCACCCGGTGCAGCGCATCGTGCTGGGTGCCTGGTACGAACAGGGCAGTTATCTGCGGCGCGCGTCCGGGCGCTACGAGCTTCGCGAGCTGAACTGAACTAGGGCGCCGCGGGGGCTGAGGAGGCAGCAGGGGCGCGGTGATGGCGGGCATAGGCCTCGGCTGCGACGATTCCCTGGTACTTGCTGAACTGCTCCTCGCTGAGGATGGGCTTCAGTTTCGCCAGCGCGGCGTCTTCGATTTTCTGATGATTCTGGTGGGCGCTCTGCAGGGCCGTGTTCTGCTCGCGCTCCTGCTTCATGGAGGCCTGCAGATTGCTGCGCTCCTCATCCAGGATCTGCTGGAACTGGGGCTTCTGGGCATCAGTGAGCGACAGCTCCTTGGCGAGTTGCGCCATGCGGGCCTGAGGGTCCGGCGCCGCACCTGCAGGCGCCTGGCTCTGTGCGGCCGCCGCACCCAGCCCGAGCGTGCCGAGCACGCAGATCATTGCCAAAGTCTTCTTCATGGTCCTTAGTCCTTGGCCGAACTAGCGCAGCAGACGCTTGACCACCAGCGCCAGGGGCACGCTGAAAGCGAAGGTATGCGCCATCAGGCCGTTGATCACACTGTATACGGTATAGCTGGGGGGAGCCGGAGAAAACAGCGCCAGCATTACATTGTGCATGACGACCCAGGCGAACACGCCATAGAACAGCGCCGCCAGCGTGGCTTCGATCGAACGCGCCCTGAGCGCAGGCCAGAGGAAGGCAAACAGGATTCCCCAGATCACGGCGGTGAGGAAATGGATGGCGACCCCGAGCGCCAGGGCGGCGGCACCCAGTGAGCGCACGGCGGTGCCGAAACTGAGCACGGCGGTGTTTTCGGCGATCCCCGAAACGGTGGTCAGATGCAGCAGATGGACCCATACCACCAGCTCGTAGAGCCAGCTGGTGACCGCACCCACCAGTCCGCCGACGACTCCCGCGCGCAGCTGCGCGGCGGGTGCCGGTCGGCTCGACATCGCAGCCCAGGTATTCATCGGCGCCGATGATAAACGATCAGCTGGAACGCGGCAGCGTCAGGGTCGCCTGCAGACCGCGTTGCGGCAGGTTGGCGAGCGTCAGGGCGCCGCCATGGGCCTGCGCGATATCACGCGCAATGCACAATCCCAGGCCGGTGCCGCCGGTGTCGCGGTTGCGCGAGGATTCCACACGGTAGAAGGGCTCGAATACGCGCGCCAGATGTTCAGGTGGAATTCCCGGCCCCTGATCACGGATGTGGATGACCACTGCGCTGCCATCCTCCACCTGCACACTGACGCTGCCGCCGAACTTGGTGGCATTGGAGATGAGATTGGTGAGGCAGCGCTTCAGGGCCATGGGCTTGCCGGCATACAGCAGGCGCGCCCGTCCCTGAACCTGAAACGGCGCGCCCATCTCGGCGAACTCGCCCTGCAGCGTCGCCAGCAGCTGGTTGATGTCCACGGCCTCGGCGGGTTCATCGTCATTGAGTCCGCGCAGCAGCGTCAGCGCGCCATGCACCATGTTTTCCATTTCATCCAGGTCGCGCTCCACGCGCGCCTGCAGGTCAGCGTCATCGAGCGTCGCCATCCGCAGGCGCAGCCGCGTCAGCGGGGTCTTCAGATCATGCGACATGGCGGCCAGCACGCGCGTGCGGCTGTCCACGTGCCGCTGCATGCGCTCCTGCATGGTGTTGAAGGCGCGCGCCGCATTGCGTACCTCACGCGAGCCGCGCTCGATCAGCGGCGGCTGGCGCAGATCCCGGCCCACCGCCTCGGCGGCACGCGCCAGCGCGGACAAGGGCCGGGTGATGCCACGGGTCACCGCATACAAGGCGATGGCAATGAGCACCGCCAGCAGCAGCAGATTGAACAGCAGCGAGCGCGGCAGCGGCGCGACGCGCTGTCCCTGCGCCAGCCGGAACAGCATGCTGTCGCCGCCGGGTACGACCACGCTCACATCGAACTGCTGACCGCCGCGCTCAAAGGCCTCGGCGCCCGGCCGGCTCAAGGTCAGGGCCGGCTTTTTCAAATCGGTGGTGGGCGTGACGGAGACCTGGTAGCCAGGGCCGAACACGAAGCGCAGCTGCTCTTCGAGCGACTGCCTGAAATCAGGAATGGGCGTGGGCAGGCCCGGTGGTTCAAGCAGCGGTTCGAGCGTCGGTCCGGGCGGCGGTCGCTGCCTGCGGAACTGCGGCCGCGGCCTTGGCCAATTCTGCAGCAGGGAGCTGGCTTCGGTGCGCTCCGCGG
>Ga0210395_10003170_pt1 | contig 12638 bp, 11 predicted proteins | sample IncBWH4OmetaG_FD_150861 | JGI IMG/M metagenome (GOLD analysis project Ga0210395, IMG submission 150861) | Forest soil microbial communities from Barre Woods Harvard Forest LTER site, Petersham, Massachusetts, United States - Inc-BW-H-4-O ...
GGATATCCCTTCATATGCGACGCTGGGATCGGGAGGTTTACCCGGAAGCCCCTGCTCCAGCAATGCCGCGGTCCAGGGTGGGCGATTGCTGAGCGCTTCAATCTGCTCGTTCTCAATAAAGATGGTGTCGCTGCGAATCCAATTGTTGCTGCGGATCGTGCGGTCTACCAGTTCTGAATTACCAACCCGGCTATAGTCCGGTTGAGTATTGGTCAGTAGAGGCGTCTTCGGAAAATGTTCAAGCTGGACTTCGAGCATATTGGTCCAGGTGCGCTCTGCTGTCTGGTAATCAGGGAAAGGATTGTTGCCAAATGGCCAAGTGTGTCCTTCGCCCCAAAAGCCGTACATGAAGGTGTCGATAAACTCGACGAGCGGATTGCCATCGAATTCCGCTGCCAAAAGGCCAACCAATTCTTTGAAGGCCTGCTGAAAAAAGGGATCGTCGTACCGGGGCTGATAACGCGAGTGCGGGTTCTCCAAAAATCTCTTCCCGGCAGTGACGCTCTCTTGATCGCTAAGCACCAGATCCACTCTCGGCACTTTGTCGAGGACAAAGTCCGGGAGGGCCGCTTGGTGTGTATAGTCCGGAGCGCACATCTGAATTCGCAATCCGACCCGCTTGTTGTTCTTCTTCGCCAATTCAAAAACTAGCTTCACGTAGTCAGGCAGTTCCAGGCGTCCGGGGCGGGGCTGCACTTCTCTCCACGTCGGGCGGATATAAAGCTGCTGGCCCAAGGGAAATCGAACCAGGTCTTCGATCGCCTGGGGAATATTGTCTGACTTGATTTCCTCCGTGCCACTGTCTGCTGTGATATAGGTGACCAGTCCCTTGCCATAGTTCGGCACGACGTCTTGCGAAGAAGTGGTGGTCATTACCACGTCGTCGGTGGGAATGACGGCATCAGGTGGGTATTGAGGGAACGGGCCCTGATTGACGCGATCTGCCACCCGGGGACCTGAGCCGAAGTCGTAGTTTCCCCAGTTGTGGGCGGGAACCTTCGCCTGCGCTTTACCCATTCCAAGTTCTGCAGCTACGGCAACAGCGACGGTATTTTTTATAAAATCTCTACGCTGCATCAAAATTGTCTCCTGCTGCCCATTGAAATTAGCAGTCCCCGCGTTTCTGACCGATTGTAGTACCTGTCGGTGAAGTTGTGCCCGAATCGCAGGCAACAGGAAGTAGGCCGCTAAAAGAGCGCATGGTACCGAGAAACGAGGAAATCAATGGGGATCTCATCGAAGCCAACTTATGGGCCGGAGTAAGATCCGTTTAGCATACCGCCCAACCGGGACAACCTGACGCAACAGTGACTCCCGAAAGAGATCTACGGATCACTCACTTGGTTGGCGTTTCACCGGGTAGGCATCGCAGATCAGTCTGCGATTTAGGACATCGCGTCCGACGCAGTTTTTGGGCAGATTCTTACCCGGAGCAGTCATGCGCGAAATTCGACTAATGATAATCGTTCGGGAAAGCGACTCCCCCGAGTGCAGTGTGCGCATCCGCGAGTGTGTGGTATTTCCAAATCGGCAAACCATCCGGCCACAGCCTAAACGCGAGAGAAATCATACGCGCTGCATTGGTAAGAAGTTACTCGCGATTACCAACCCATTTGGCGCATCCGCTCAAGGATAATCGCGCTGTAGTTATTCATGCGCTCGGGTCGTCGCTTCAGGGGAGCCGGCAGAACCGCAGCGAGCCGTGCCGCCTGTTGCGCGCCGATATTCCGGGCCGCGGTTTCGTAGTAGTAACGACACGCCGACTCTGCACCATAAATACCTGGGCCCCATTCGACCACGTTGAGGTAGATCTCCAGAATGCGCCGCTTGCCGAGGACGAGTTCGGCCACCGGTACCAGGCTGAACTCCGCTCCCTTGCGGAGGATAGAGCGGCCCGTTCCGAAAAATAGGTTCTTTACAAGTTGCTGTGTAATGGTGGAAGCTCCGCGAGTGCGACCGCCCTCCAAATCGTCTTCGGCAGCGATTTCGATCTGGTGCCAATCGAACCCATGGTGCTGGAAGAAGCGCGCATCCTCCGCAGCGACTACGGCGTGCTGGAGATCGGGCGAGATTTGGCCGAGCGGAATGAATTTGTAGCGTTCGTGATACGGCGTGCGGTGAATCCAGGCCTGCAAGTGGCGCTGGATGTGCACCGCGGTTGTCGGTGGGTCGATCCAGCGGGCGGCGACAAGGGTCAGCGCGGCAAGCGACCAACCGAGCACCACGCCGATGGCAAGCCATCGAACAAAGGATCGGAGAAAGCCCCTGCGAAGCGGGGCCTTGGGGCGTGTGTCTGGCTTTTCAGTCACATTTCAGAATAATAGCCTGGGCTGGGTTGCTGTATCTCTGACCTGCGTCGATACGCTAGCGCCGCTATGACGAGCACCGAGAAGATAAAGATGTTGCTGAACGGAAAGATGGATTCGTAAAACCGGTCATGATCGATCTTTAGATCGCCGTGCAGATAGAATGCGCGCCGCACCATCCCGACGGTGGTTGTCTCGGCCAAACGGATCATCAACACAAGGAAGAGAAGTGGAAACTAACAGCGCACGATGTTTGGTGATTGGATCCCCTTGGTGGCATTCCGGGTATCCACCACTAGTTGCGCCTCGCGTACGATGCGCGTGTAGTCGTAGGCCGAGTGGTCGGTCACAATGAGGACGCAATCGTACTGGCCCAAATTGTCCAAGCTGACGGATTTCATTTGTAGGTCATACTTTCGGCCCCGGCCGACGAATGGCAAAAAGGGATCGTTATAACTAACTTCGGCACCCTGCTTTTGCAACAACTCGATAATGGTAAGAGACGGCGACTCGCGCAGGTCGTCGATGTCCTTCTTGTAGGCTAATCCCAAGATCAGGACCTTCGACCCATTTAAGGCTTTCCGTCGGTCGTTTAAGGCCTGAGCTGCGGCGCTCACGACGTGATAAGGCATCGCCAAGTTAATCTCGCCGGCCAGTTCGATGAAACGAGTGTGGAAATCGAACTCCTTCGCCTTCCAAGAAAGATAAAAGGGATCCACTGGGATGCAGTGCCCGCCCAGACCCGGTCCCGGATAGAATGCCTGGAATCCAAAAGGCTTCGTGGAAGCGGCGGCAATTACCTCCCAGATATCTACTCCCATGCGCAGGCATAGCATCTTGAGTTCGTTTACCAGCGCGATGTTCACGCATCGATAAATATTTTCCAGTAGCTTGGTCATTTCGGCCGCCGCGGGAGTGGAGACCGGAACCACACGACTGAAGATCGCGCCGTAAAGAGATGCAGCCGCCGCCGCTGCCTGCTGATCCAGTCCGCCGATTACCTTAGGAATATCGCGTCGCGCCACCGTCTGATTTCCCGGATCCTCACGTTCCGGGGAAAAAGTAACGAAAAAGTCGCCCGGTCGGCTGTTTCGGCTCGCCTTCAATCCGCTCGGGTTGCCCTTCTCTAGAATTGGCACTAAGACTTCTTCGGTCGTCCCCGGATAGGTGGTGCTCTCGAGTATGACTACGTGTCCGTCGCGTAGGTGGGGAGCAATCGATTCCGCCGTTCCTGTGATGTAGCTCATGTCCGGCTCATGATATTCATTGAGCGGCGTAGGCACGCAGATAATAATCGCGTCCACCTCGCGCAACCCCTTAAAGTCAGCCGTGGCCGAGAAGCCATGCGTTCGTGCCGCTTGAATCTCCGCAGGCAGTATGCGGTGAATATACGATTCGCCCTTCTCGAGGGCGGTCACCTTGCGGGCGTCAATGTCGAAACCGGTTACGGCAAATTTCTGATCACTAAACAATAAGGCCAGGGGCAACCCTACATATCCCAGTCCGATGATTCCTACTCGGGCCGTCCGGTTCTGAACTTTGTTGTTAAATTGTTCCGAGAAAGTTGGAGAAACTGCATTCAATTGGCTTGGCATAGGATTCTGATACTAGGAACCGACAGCATTAGGTCTTGCGGTTGTTCGAGCTTCTTCCGGGTGAGGACAGGAAAGCTTTTCTTGATCACGCAACTGCGAGAAAACCTCGTGAACTACCTCGGATCAAAGCGCTCGCCACTGCACCTCAATTCTTGGCATCCTTGTCGGACATGATAGGGGAGTATCTATCTGCCAGTCAATGTTCGCTTCCGGATTGTCGCCCAAGTGAGCAAGGCTACCGTTACAGCGTGGTGCGCGGCGCCTTACCACGGAAAGGCGCCGGGGGAGTTGGGAAACTACTTCTTGCGATGCCAATCGCGCTTAACGGTCTTGATAACCAGGTAGCCACCGACCGCACCGGAGATGCCACCCACCATGTTTTGCCGGGCATTGTTGCTGTCTTGCAAGTTGGCCGCGAGCCCGATGGTCACGCCCGCTGCAAGACCGATCCATGGCTTCGTGAATGTGCCGGTGATCGCGGAAGCGAACCCAGTTGTGTATGCCCACGCGCTCGGATCGTGCTCCACGGCATGTGCGGATGATGGCAGTTCCGCGCTCATGGCCGCACTGGCCAAAGCAAGAACGAGAAGCACCGCGGTGACGCTCTTCACGAAAGATGGTTCTCCTGTTGGGACTTAGTGTTGTTGCCGGTGCCTACTACTCGGGAGGAGGATAAAGATGCACGAGTTCGGTCAGCGTGCCGGCTGTCCTGGCCACCTCTCAAAGTTCTGGGTGTTGGCCGATGTGCTTCCGTTAGTTGACGCGGTTGCGCTTGCCGGCACGGTACCGCAGGAAACCCAACCTGCACCAAGGCCGCACGGATGATTCTTGTCATGGATGATATGCGGGGGATGCTACCTATAGCGCAATCACAGTGCCAACGCTTACGTGGCAGCCATCGGACAGAGGGACCGCACCGCTTTATGCTCGCCTGCAGTTGGGAATGCCAGCAGCGGGAGGACTTAGCAATTCGCGCACCTCGCAGGGCGGCTTCCCTGCCAAGCTTCCTTTGATCACAAGTTACCTTGACCGTTACCTTTGCCGTACGACGGTAACTTAGGGTTTAGGTGTTAGTGCAAGAACTTTTCCACGAGAAAAGGAAAACATCTTCCACAACCATGAGTCCCGGGCTAATCCCGAATGGTTTGTGGTCGATGTCGCTTGGCAATTTCTATGGCGTGACTTGGCTTTCAGGGTTGCCTGCGGAAAGATCCGCAACAGGGTGTACGGGAGACAAAAACCGTCCGCCGACATGTCGGAGATTCGAACGAAATGGCTTTCAAAAGTGCTGCTTTTATTGTTTTTAACGAAACCGCCCCCAAGGGAAGCCCGGATCATTTTGGAGCCGGTGATGTTGGTCGAGGTGGACTGTGGACTTGTCACAATATAAGGTGCTGCAAACTGAAAGAGCACTAGATTGGCACAGGTTGACAATGCTGCAGCATTCAGGACGTTCGGATCACGAATTCTGCGTGGTTGTACTACCTTTTCAACTCGAGGGCCACGAGTTCAAACGGCATGTCACTTCAACTCGCCAGCATGTGTTCAGCGGCAACTGGACGTGTTCCTTCGTAAGGCGAAGCTCGGTTCAAGGTGCTGTTAAATTGCGAGTATGGCACTGAACCGGCAGCCAGCAAGAGACAAGCGCCGATGGGAGCGACGGCCGATTGACGTGCCAATCCGCGTAGTGGCCGATGATATGACAGGCACAGCGGTGATACCAGGTCGCGGAACCAAGATGAGCGCAGGTGGCATTTGCTTGTTTGCTCTTGCGAACTTAGCCATAGGAGCTCAGATCGATGTCGAGCTCGTCGACTCCCACCGTGGTACACCGGTCCGGGTCAGCGGAATCGTTCGCAACCGATTAGTGTACCTGTATGGAGTCGAATTTCTGATTGACCAGCCAGAGAATCGGCAACCAAATCGGTCGACTAAGCCATAGCATCGGCGGGACAACCCATCTCCCCGAGCAGCAAGTCTAAGGCAGAACACCTCGGTAACATTGACCCTTCTTGGGTCCAGTTGTAATGCTGCTGATAATGCCGAAAAAGTTGCAGAAGACTCGGAAGAGCACCCGCCCACCGCGCATCCGTGTGCCCAACAATGAGCGTGCATTGTTCACCGTCAATGACCAGAAGTTTGTTGGAGTGATTCAGCGGCTCTCCCTTACCGGAGGTTCTGCCATCCTGTCGAAGGGCCCGATGCCTCAAGGAACACTGGCCGACATGGGTTTGAACACCGTGTTTGGGAAGGTGAGGGCGCAAATCCAATTCCTGCACAGCGGAGCTGACGGGATACCGCTCGCACAAGCATTTCGCTTCATTGACATGGACGACGTAAGTCGCGAACGATTCAGCGCTGCCGCTGCGCAAATGCAGAGTGCGGGTTTCAGCGACGCGCAAGAAAAAGGAAACTCTCTCGGCGACCTGACATCGCAGGGCTTGAGTAAGCTCCGAGACAGCATCTCCCGCCTTTCCGTGCTGATCAAGAACGCAAGAACGTGACCAGCAGATCCTCGCTCGTCTCACCTCAGCGTCCAAGAGTCGTATCCAAAGAGAACCGAACAGCTAGTCGACTGCGATAGTTCAACTCCTATGAAAGCACGTGGTCAGGCAGCTTGATTCGGTCATCCGTAGGCGGCGCGGCCCAGTTCGACCAGAATCCGAGCGGTTCGATGGAATACTGGGATGAGCGAGAGCCCCTCCTCAAAACAAAACGCCCCAGACTCACCCAAGTCGTGGGACGTTTAGGTCGAACAGCCTCCCCCGAAAACTGCTCCATCGCAATCTACCAGGTGGAGGTGCGGGCATGAATGGCACGATTTTGCCATGACCTTGTTAAAGTCTAGGGGAACCTAATCCCGGAGTAACAGCCGCATTCGGTACTCCTGTAACCACCACGGACGAGCCATTGCACAAGCCGCAAGAACAGAGGAAACTCACAATTGATGATGCAGAGGTTATGGTCGCAACAAGACGGCCAGGACATCGCTGAGTACGCGGTGATGATGGCAGTCATACTCGTGCTCGTAGCCGGCACTGTGCGACTCATCGGATCGAGCGCGACCAACACATTCGCCACAGTTGGAAGTTCAATCACGCAATAACGACAACGCTCGAGAACTCCCAGGACAGCTTAGACATGCCTCTGAATTAGTCGGGCTTTGATCAACCAATTAGAAATTCAAAACGCCGCACCGCGTAGGCCAATGCATAATGCGGATATCGGGTCGATCGCTCGGTCAAAGTATTCGAGGGCGAGAAACCTCAGTGCCGACGACGCGTGTAATTGTAAGGCTGCCCCACCCTTCGTAGTGGAAGCGTTTTGCGAAGAGTGGGGCCGCTTGGTCGAGACTTCGTCCAAGGACAAAGGTGAACCAGCCCTGGTGCCTTAGTTCTGCGATCCTGTTGCGGGAGGAACTGCTCCCGCGCCATTGCTCGATGGTGTACACGGAGACGACGTGCTGTTCAACGATGCCGTTGTGGCGGCGCCGCTGGATGCACGGTTCGTTGTCTGTGCCGAGGGTACGCCACGTTGCGAACCTAAGCTTCGCGGTCTAGGCGAGATGTTTTGGGCCCGAGGTGGCTCGGTTCCGCCTTCCGGCATTGCGGACCCGGGCGCTGTTGCTGCTGTGGTAGCAGCTGATGCCGCGGTTCGAGGCGTGGACGCCGCAGTCGCAGTGCCCGGCGTCGTACTCGTAGACACCGGGGCGGCGGGTCGTCCCGACGAAGAGCTTTGTCCAGCAGGCCCCGCGCTGCCCGAGCCTGATCCGGCTGGACACGGAACCGTGTTCTGGCCTACCGCCAGAGTTGCAGAAACCAGAAACAACCACACCCACATCATGTTCTTATTCAGCTTCATGTAACCTCCAAGGATGTTATTCAGGGCTCTTATCTAGGCGGCCATCCTGTTGGCAGACGTATTGCCCAGCTTCGTGAAGCGATGAACGAAAGCCACATGGGACATCTCTCCCGACTCCCCCTCATCCTCTTCGTACTCTTGGTCACTGTTTTCAATGACCGAAAAGTGAACGTAATCGTAGATGTCAACGTCTTCCACTTTGACTCGTAAGCCCGTTGGATCTCCGCAGATGTCACCAATGGCAAATTGAATGTCATGCATCATGATTGGACCTCCGGTTTGTTTGGAAATTTAACTACCAAAGACCTCTCACGAGCGACGAATCGCAAGCAAGAGAGGCTGGAACCCCTTATTGCTTGGAGTCCCAGCGCGCTGAGTCGGCAAGGATGACTACGCCGACATTGCTCGACGCGGCGTCCGGCTCTCACGGATCGAGGCGACCCCTCGGCGGATGTTCAGCCAGCCATTCTCCTGAAAGAGGTGGAAAAGGTCATAGCTGTAGGGGACCTCGCCCGTGATGATCTCTTCTTTCCCTTGATCATCAGTAACCGCGAAGGCAAGCTGCACCGGCTCATCGAATGAATTTTGTTTGGTAAAGTGGACGAGTTTTACGTTGAGGGTGGTTTGCTCTTGAGTTTGCATTGGCATTTTTTTCCTCTCGCCCCTAGTTGGGTACTGAAAGTTCAGCTTTAGAAGAAACCGCAGTACAAGTCAAGCCGCTAGCCCGACATTTTTGTAAAACTTTGTCATCACCAGTGACAATTTGCATAGCTCTTGCACTTATATGGGAACGCTGCACATGAAAGCACCTTGCATGTTTATTTTGTCGCACTTCCTCTCGCGAATCCGTTCAATGAGTCATTGTGTGTTCTTACAACGAATAGCCGAAATGAACCTGGATTGCCCTTGTGGGCAGAGTTTTGGCACAGGCGCGAACAGGCTGACAACCGAGCAAATTTTGCTCTCTTTGCTTTCGAGGATCACGTCGAGCAACGGATCGCATACGGTTTTCCCTGTAGTTCGCAGGGAGAGAAATTTCGGGTGTGTAGTCTTAAAATGTTTCGTGGGCAGATCCGATCCGGCCTAAAGCCTGTAAATCGAACGCCCGCACTTCCACTCTCGAAAATCGCAGTATGGGAAGAACATTTGGCAAGCAGCTTGCTCCACATTACCGAATCGACTAACCCGTTTCGGAGGTCTCATGAAAGGGAAAAGACAGACAGACTCTACGCACCTTGTTGCCGTGCTTCTTCTCGTGTGTGGGATGATGCTTTTGAGCGCTCAGCTCTTCGGGCAGAACGCCGCGCCATCGGCGCAACAGCAGTACCCGACCCAGCAGCCCAGTCAGGAGCCAGCTCAACAGCAGCAACCCAAGCAGGCACCGGATCAATCAGGACAGGCGCCGGATTCCCAGGCTCAGTCGCAGCAGTCCGGAGTTCAGGTCTTTACCGGTACGATCGTGAAATCAGGGGACAAGTACATGTTTCAGGATTCCACGAGCAACACCACTTACGATATCGATCACCAAGACGAAGTGAAACAGTACGAAGGCAAGAAAGTTCGGGTGCATGGCACCCTGGATTCCAACGGCAAGATGATCCATGTTCAATAGGCAGTCGCAAACCAGATGCGATATCTGGAAATAAACAAGGGGCCAGTGTGCTGGCCCTTTTTGCATAAGGAAATGCTTGGGGCACTACTGTATCCGAGAGATGGGGATGCGGGGTACAGGAGAGGCACATTCTGGCGAGATTGCATCCTCGATGTGGCATAAACCAAGTCCCAGGCTCAATGAATGAAAACTGATTCCCGCCGGCTACTGGGTTAATTGCGGACAAATAGGGTATACGCCCCATCGGACAAATGTGAACCCTTCGCTAAACTTCATACTTGAGTTTGCGCTCCTTCGCCCACGACCCCCGACCACCGCTGCGCCGGGGCTGCCAAATGAGAGACGATAGCGTTAAGCAATGCCGGGCGGAATTAGTCACGCTGCTCCAAAAGCAAGTCGAGGCATTGGAACTGGAAACCTATGTCGGATTGACGGACGCTGAACTCCACGAATACTACAGGAGGCGAGAGCGCATCCGCGACCTGAAAGCAAGTTTATATCCGCCATCAATTGGCCTGCCTGCTGCTGCATTTAACCAAAATCGCTGATCTTACCGACACGCGATCGAACGAAGAGCGGCTAACGATCCAGTAGGAGAAGGGAGACAGTTCTGTTTTGCCGCGCGATTGCGAACCTTGGCGGTCAGAACTTTCAAACAAAATGTGGTGTCGTTTCGCAACTGCCGCGCAACTACAAGGCAAGGGGAGTGTTCATCCGCTTATACGGCACTTGCGGGTGACATTGTTCCGGCAGAAAGTTGTTCTGCCAAGCACATTCTTGTTATAGCATTGATGTTGCTTCGTCATAGCGCGCCTGGCCTTTATTGAGTCGCTTATAGATTTGCCAAAGCGAGGGTAAGACTGTGACGACTAAAGCTTCGCTATCCACCCGAATCTCAAAGAAAATTGTAGTACGTTGCATGGTCGCTCTGCTCGTGACTGCAGCGGCTTTATTGGTCCGTCTGGTACTGAATCGCTTTCTGGGTGACTACGTCCCTTACATCACGCTTTTTCCGGCGGTAGCTTTCTGTGCGTGGTACTGCGGAGTCGGCCCATCCATCCTGAGCGGAATTCTCGGCCTCGTTGGATTGCGGTATTGGTTCATGCCCCCGGCACACTCACTCCGCGTTCACGGGATGCAGCAGGCGGCTGGTGTTGTGGCATTCTTGTTCGTATCCGGCATCCTGATTGCGATGGGAGAAGCGCGTCGTCGTCGTGAGAATCTGCTGTGGTCAGAACAAGCAGAACTGGAAGAAGCAGTACAGCAGCGCACGGTCGAACTCGACAGGACCAATCAAAATCTGCGCGAACTCTCGGCGCGTCTGCTCCAATTGCAGGATGATGAGAGACGGCGCATCGCCCGCGAGTTGCACGACAGCGTAGGGCAGATGCTGGCGGCGCTGGGAATGAACCTTGCAGTGGTGGGTACCGAGATCGAGCGCCTCACCAAGATAACGAGCACGGTCAACGACAGTGCGGCGCTGGTACAGGAACTCAGTAGAGAGGTCCGCACCATTTCGCACTTGCTCCATCCCCCTCTGTTGGATGAAGCAGGACTTGCTTCCGCCCTTCGTTGGTACGTGGAGGGATTCGCGCAGCGCAGTAAGATTGAAGTCGATTTGGAGTTCCCTGTGGATTTTGGACGGCTTCCACGCGAGTCAGAAACGGCTATCTTTCGAACCGTGCAGGAATGTCTGACCAATATTCATCGCCATTCGGAGAGCCCGACCGCAACGATTCGAATTGCAGCCTCCGACAATCACGTTCGCGTCGAAGTTGAGGATCGCGGCAAGGGCATACCACCAGAAAAACAATCTGAAATGACTTCAACGGGCACCCCAGGTGTGGGAATCCGGGGTATGCGAGAAAGACTACGGCAACTGGGCGGCAGCCTCGACATCCATTCGAATGGGAAGGGCACGCTCATCGTAGCTCAGCTACCAGTTACAGCCACTCCCTCGTCGAGCACAGTCGTAGCATTGGAAGCTTGTACGTAGTTGCGACAGGAAATCGTGATGCCGGAGTGCGAAATCAAGTCCTGAAACCCAGCGGACAACGGCGACGCGGGAACCAACAAATATTCCGACAAGGGCAGACACCTCCGTTGGATGACGACCTGACCGGATCGAGGAAATCCAACAGCTAAAGATGATCTACCGCTCTCGGAAACCTCACGGCCATCAGGATCAAGTCGCCCAGGAAAAGGGTAAGGAAAGACTGGGAGAGATCGTGCGGCAACTGACCGTGCTGCGGCCCAGGTAGCACGCACTGATGAGCTGTCGTGCTGCACGGATCGGATGGATAGCCACACCGCAGCCGTATAGAAGGCGAGGTCGGAAGGATGGACTGGGAGTTCTTGGCGAGAACTGAGAAAATCTGCCATACAGCAAATACCGTACCCGTTGGATGCGGAGTAAGGAATCCACCTGATGAAGTAAGGAGGGAGACCCTGAGGCCGCGATAGTTTTTCTATGATGCCGGGAATACTCGTACGGACTCTCGCGGGTGAGGGGATCAGCGGCAACTCAAAGAAACCTATAGTCGATCAAGTTCGCGGGAGAGCCGGAGAAGTAGCGATTCCATCTGGCTTCACCAGTTCTGAATTTTGAAAAGTAAATTGTGGTACGCGACGTGCACGACGACTGGAACGGTGGCTTAGCGACTGGCACGACGGCTAAGCCGAACTGGAGCCAATATTATGACGTACGTGATGACTAAACCCTGTCCGGTCTGCAGACAACAACTAACCAAGCGGCGGCCTACCGAAACCGTGCATTGCGGCTGTGGTAAACATGTTTGGCAGGGCTGACACCGAGTACGCTGCATTTACGGTGTCGAGCCGCCGAAGGAGGAGGCCTTCATTGACGGCGCGGCGTATCATGGTTAGATCGTGAACGAACTAGCGCGACAGTTGGTTATGCGCAAACGCTTAATTTCTCCGCTTCCGGACGACCGCATATCTCTTGATGGTGGCGAGCTGGATCTGGCCACCTTGGCGATGGTCGAGATCACCTCAGAAGATGATGCCTATCCCATTGAATGCGCGTTGCAACGCGGGGAGACACGGGGCTGGCGTGCTGCTGAGGCTGGACCTCAGATCATCCGAATCCTGTTCGACCAGCCACAAAAGCTCAAACGTATTTGGCTGGTTTTCGAAGAAACTGAAACCCAGCGCACACAAGAGTTCGTCCTGAGGTGGTCACCGGATCACGGACGTTCCCACCGAGAAATTATTCGCCAGCAGTGGAATTTCAGCCCGCCTGGG
>Ga0210395_10003171_pt1 | contig 12638 bp, 8 predicted proteins | sample IncBWH4OmetaG_FD_150861 | JGI IMG/M metagenome (GOLD analysis project Ga0210395, IMG submission 150861) | Forest soil microbial communities from Barre Woods Harvard Forest LTER site, Petersham, Massachusetts, United States - Inc-BW-H-4-O ...
ACTCCAGCTGCAGTTGCGTCGCTTTTAAACCGCCGATGGCCAACCCGCATGCGTTGTTGATCGCTTGCTGGGCCGTCAAACACTTGATTCCAACGATGCCGTCCGGTCCTAGATTCGTCACACCGCCGCTATTGAGCACGGCCTGAACGAAGGAGTACTTGGTCAACCGCTGCGATACGCCCAAGAAATACGCAAAGAGATGTTCGGGATACGGATCGGTCGGCAGATAGTCGCGCGCGCTCTGGGGCTCGAAGAAGAGCGTCGTCGTGCGCGTCGGCGTGTACTCGAAGTAGAGTACCTGTGGAAGCTGCATCGAGTTGCCGACGTTGGCTCCGGCGGTGTGAACGATCCACTGCGGCGCGACGGTGAAGGTGGCGAACATCTTCGGTGTCTTCAAAAACGGTAGGGTTACTGCGACGGCATAGTACTGCGCCGTACGCACCGGGATGTTCTCGACCGGGCCGTCCGGCAGATTATACGTGAAGGGAACGACGTCGTTGTGTCCCGGCGCAAATGCGATGATGCCGCCGCGAGCGACGTACGTTGGCGTAATGACGATCGGCAACGGGCCGGGCAGTTTGTCCGATTTGATCACGAAGAGCTTGTTGAGCATGAACACCCCGAACGTGTCCTTCGTGGCCACGTTGATATTGCGCCCCGTTCCGGGGCCGCATGCGGTCCCGTCGCTTAAGTCGGCGCAGCCGACCGGGTTGCGAAAGCCGGCAAGATAGACCGGCGCCAAACCACTGTTGAAGCCCTCCGGCCAGTGCTGCAGCTGGAACATGCTCACCATCAAACGCGTTGACCAGTTGAAGTGGTAAGCTGCGGTGAGATCGGTGCCGCCCATCAGCCAGCCCCTACCGTACGAACCGATGTTGCCGTATGGATTGGCCGCCGAAATCGCGGCCGTGTACGTGAACCTCTCGCCTGGCAACGCCATTACGGGGCCGGTCCGCTGTTGCGGTACCGGCGGCGCCTGCGCGACGCTGGGGCTCGTTGCCGATGCTTGACGCCTGGCCTTCTCGCGCGCTGCCTGTTGTTGATCGAGGAAGTTCTTGATCGCGGTATTCGCGCCGGGAAGAATTGATTGTTGATAAACGTTCTCGGTGCCGTCGGCTAACGCCGGTAATGCCGAAACAAAAATCGTCAATGCCGCTACAGCGGCGAGAACCGCGCCAAATGAACGTCCGAGCATGCAAGCAACTCCCTGAAATCGCCGGTGACGACAGTTATTAAATCGATCAGGCGTTTATCCAGAGGTTGGGCTTAACGATTGCAAATCCTTTTCTCGACGTTCGCCACTCGATTGACCATCGCGTCCCGCGGGTTTTCCACGCAGTTCGAGTGATTTAATGATGACGTAGAGCACCGGCGTGATAGCGAGATTCAGGAACGTCGAGACGAGCATGCCGCCGAAGACGACGGTGCCGAGCGAGTGACGCGCCGCGCTTCCGGCGCCGGTGGCAAAGACCAACGGAATCACCGCAATGATGAATGCAATAGACGTCATCAAAATCGGACGCAGACGAGTCTGAGCGGCACGCATTGCCGCCTGGACGACGCTCGCGCCTTCGCGCAGCTGCTGATTCGCGAACTCCACGATCAAAATCGCGCTCTTACTCGCGAGGCCGATCAGCATGACGTATCCGACCTGCGCGTACGCGTCCTGCGCGAGACTCGGATCGAACAATCCCGGGATGGGGATCAAATGGCGCAGGTTCATGAAACCGAGCGCCCCGAAGAGCGCCGCGGGCACCGCCAGCAAGACGATGAGGGGATCGATGAAACTTTCGTATTGGGCCGACAACACGAGGAAGACGAAGACGAGTCCGAGCGCAAAAATGATCGTGCTTAGGCTGCCGGCGGCGATCTCGTCGAGCTGGAGACCCGACCACTCGTAGCTCATGCCCGCCGGCATCACTTTTTGCGCGATCTGATCCATCGCGGTAATCGCCTCGCCCGAGCCATGCCCCGGTGCGTTGTTTCCGTTGAGCTCGACGTTGCGATAGAGGTTGTAATGCGTGATGATCGGCGCCGTGTCTACTTGCTGCATCTGCACGAGGGCGCTGATGGGCGTCATCACGGTGTTCGTCGCGTTCGTGCCGCCAGTGGGGCTAAACGGCGCCGGGGTCGCCAAGGGATTGATGGAGGCCGCGGTATTGTTCGCCGCGGAGCCGGAGCTTACGTAGAGGCCTTGCAGCGAGGAGACGCGGTTGCGGAAAGGTTCGTCAGCCTGTACGTCTACCTGCCACGAGCGATTGAGAAAGGTGAAGTTGTTGACGTAGAGCGAGGCGAGATCGACCTCGAGGGTGTCGAAGATGTCGTTCAACGAAATGCCCACGGCCTTAGCTTTGCTGCGATCGATGTTGAGCTGGACCTGCGGCGAATTCAGGCGAAACTGCGTGAAGACGTTCATCAGCCGCGGATCCTGCGCGGCGGCTCCCATGATGGCGTAGGCGGTCTTCGTCAAGACGGGGAGGCCCGCATTGCCGCGATCTTCGAGCTCGAACTGAAAGCCCCCAAAGCTTCCCACGCCATTGATGGCTGGCGGGTTGAGCGCGAAGATCTGAGCCTGCGGAATACTCTTGAAGAACCCGTAGTTGACGCGATTAATGACTGCATCGATGCCGTCATCGGGACCCTTGCGCTGGCCCCAAGGCTTGAGCAAGCAGAACATCAGCCCGCGGTTTGGCGCCGCTCCCGTGAAACTGAATCCGCCGACGTCGAACAGGTAGCGGACTTGCGGCTGGCTTCGAATGATGGCCTCGGCCTTCTCCGCGATCGCCGTCTCGGCGGAGAGCGAGGTCCCTTCGGGCGCCTGGACCAAGACGATGAAATACCCCTGATCTTCGCTCGGAATGAACGACGTCGGAGTTTTCACGAACATGAACAGCGTCGCCAGCAGCGCGAGGCCGAAGATGCCCACCGCGATCCAGCGAAACCGGAAGAGCCGCGGCAACTCCGACGCATACCAATGGCGGAAACGCGCGAGGCCCGCGTTGAACCACTTGAAGAAGAAGAACTGGGACTCGACATCGCCGGTGAGCAGCCGCGCCGACATGACGGGCGCGAGCGTCAACGCTTGGAAGAGCGAGATCGTGATCGCGGCGGCGATCGTTAGGGCAAACTGCTTGTAAAGCTGCCCGGTCGTGCCCGGGAAGAAACCGACGGGAATAAAGACGGCCAGCAACACGAGCGACGAAGCCACGACCGCGCTCTGGATCTCGCGCATGGCCTCCGCCGCGCTCGCGATGCCGCTCTGTCGCCCCTTGTTCATCTCGATGTGCCGGGCGATGTTTTCGATGACGACGATCGCGTCGTCGACGACGAGACCGGTGGCCAGCGTCAGGCCGAAGAGGGTGATTGTGTTGATCGTAAAGCCGAAGATCTTCATGACGAAAAACGTTCCGATAAGCGAAACGGGAATCGTCACCGCCGGAATCAACGTCGAGCGGGGATTCTGCAGGAAGACGTAGATCACGAGCACGACCAGCACGATCGATAGCAGCAGCGTGATGATGACTTCTTTAACGGACTCCGCAACAAAATCTGTCGTGTTGAAGGCGACGGTGTAATGAAGGCCCTTCGGGAAGTTCTTGGAGAGCGTATCCATCTCACTGAGCACGCCCTGGGAGACCTGCAGCGCGTTAGCCGTCGGATACTGCAAGATGCCTAGACCGACGGTTTCGGGATTGCCGTTGAAACGCAGAGCCGTGCTGTAGTCTTCGGCGCCGAGTTCGATGCGCGCGACGTCGGCCAAACGCGTGAACCCGCCGTTGGGGTTGGCGCGGAGAATGATATTGCCGAACTCCTGGGGGCTCGAAAGCTGCGTCAGCGCATTGACGGTGTAGGTGTACGGTTGTTTTTCCGACTCGGGGGCCGCGCCGATGCTTCCGCTGGCGATCTCGGCGTTCTGTTCTTGCAAGGCCGTGACCACGTCGCCGGCATCGAGTCCCTGTTGCGCCAGCTTGTTGGGATTGATCCAGATCCGCATCGCGTATTGGCGTTGGCCGAAGACGCGAACGAGCGAGACGCCGGGGACGCGCGAAAGATCGTTGACGATATTGAGCTGTGCGTAGTTGCTCAGAAAGAGCGTGTTATATTTGCTCGTATCCGACGTAAGCGCGACGCCCATCACGAAGGATCCCGAGTTTTTGCTCACCTGCACGCCGACTTGCTGCACCGTCGCCGGTAGCTGGCCAATCGCCGACTGCACGGAGTTCTGCACGTCGGCAGCGGCAATGTCGAGATTCGTTTCCAGCGTGAACGTGCAGGTGATCGTCGACGTGCCCTGCGAGCTGGTCGAGCTGATGTAGCGCAGGCCTTGAACCGTGTTGACCGCCTCTTCGAGCGGCGTCGTAACTTGCGCCTCGACGGCCTGGGGAGCCGCTCCGACGTACGAAGCGGTGATGGTGACAACTGGCGGAGATATTTGGGGATACTGAGCCAGCGGCAATGTCGGCATAACGACCAGGCCGCCGATCAGGATGATTAAGGAACAAACCGTTGCCAGGACCGGCCTGGTGAGAAAGACCTTCGTCACGCTAGCCGTTCCAACCGAACGAGGTTACCCGCGGTTGCGCCTCCCGATGCCATCCTGAGCTAAGCCTGCCCCGAGCTTCGCGAAGGCTCGAAGGACATGTCGTCCTGAGTTTAGCCTGCCCTGAGCTTGTCGAAGGGTCGAAGGACATGTCATCCCGAGTTTAGCCTGCCCTGAGCTTGTCGAAGGGTCGAAGGAAATGTCATCCTGAGCCTGTCGAAGGATGCGCGGGAGGTCTGCGTTGCTAGAACGCTTGTTCGGCGTGATAGGAGCTGCGGGAGAGCGGACTGGAGACCACCTGATGAAAGCCCTTGCGTGCGGCTACGTCGCCGAGGTTCTTGAAGGTTTCGGGCGTGATGAACTCGACGACCGGCAGGTGCTTCTTGGAGGGCTGCAAGTATTGGCCCATCGTGAAGATGTCGACGCCGGCGCAGCGCGCGTCGTCCATTGCCATCTCGATCTCGGCTGCGGTCTCGCCCAATCCGAGCATCAGCGACGTCTTGGTGTAGCGATTCGGAGCGCGACTTTTGGCGTGCGCTAAGACCTTGAGCGACTGGTCGTAGCCTGCCCGCTTGTCGCGCACGTGCGGCGTCAAGCGCCGTACCGTCTCTAGATTGTGCGCGAAGACATCGGGCCGTGCGTCTACGACGATGTCGACTGCGGTGAGATCGCCGCGGTAATCGCCACTGAGAATCTCGACTCGTGCCCCGGGCACGCGCTCGTGAATCGCTCGCACGGTATTGGCGAAGATCAATGCGCCGCCGTCGGGGAGGTCGTCGCGGTCGACGGCCGTCACGACGAGATATTTCCAGCCCAAGTCGCGCACGGCTTCGGCAACGCGCAGCGGTTCGAGCCAGTCGACGGCTCCGCGCGGATTACCGGTCTTGACGTTACAAAATCGGCAGCCGCGCGTGCAGAGACCGCCCAAGATCATGATCGTCGCCGTTCCCGCGCCCCAGCATTCCGCCATATTCGGACAGGCCGCCTCTTTGCATACCGTATGCAGGGAGAGCGCATTGACGCGCGCCTTAACGCGCTCGTACTCCGGCCCGCTCGGCAACGAAACCCGCAACCACGGCGGCTTCCTAGCCGTGTCACCCTGAGCAGCGCGCGAAGCGCGCGTGTCGAAGGGCTGAGTTATGTCATCCTGAGCTATGTCATCCTGAGTTATGTCATCCTGAGCCTGTCGAAGGACGAAGGACGACAAGAGATCAACCTCTATCACGCGACCTGCTGCTCCGTTACAAACGTGACGTCAAACGTGCGCGACAGTTCGTCCAGAAGCACGCTTTTCGCCTCCGAAACCGCAACGCGCCGCCCGATCTCCGCCGAAAGTGACGTTATCCCGCGATCGCGCAGTCCGCACGGATTGATGAGGCGATCGTAGTCGAGGCTGGTAGAAACGTTGAGGGCGATGCCGTGCATCGAAACCATGCGCTGTACCGCGAGTCCGATGGCGCAGATTTGATTGCGGCCAACCCAGACTCCGGCGTGATCGCTCCAGCGCTCGCCGGCGACGCCGAAGCCCGCGCAGCAGTCGATGACCGCGCCTTCCAGAGATCTCACGAGCGGCACTACCTCTCGGAACCGCTCGAGCCTTCGAATTGGATACACGACGAGCTGCCCGGGCCCGTGATAGGTGACGTCTCCGCCGCGCTCGATCTCGACGACGTCGACGCCGCGCCCCGCGAGCTCTTCGGTCGAAAGCAATAGGTTTTCGCGCTTGGCCTGCCGGCCGAGGGTGATCACCGGTTCGTGCTCGACGACGATCCACGTATCGGCCTCGCGCCCTTCGCGCACGGCAGCATGGAGCCGTCGCTGGAGTTCCCACACTTCGCGATACGGCCTCACGCCCAGATCTAAAATCCGCGCGCTAGCGGTCAAGCACGCACCGGAGCCTTTGGCTTTGGATTGATTATGTGGATCGCCTTACCGTGCGAGGCTTCCGCAGCATCCATGATTCCTTCGGTTAGCGTGGGATGGGGATGGACGGAGAGGCCGATATCCTCGAGCGTTGCGCCCATCTCGAGCGCGATCACGCCTTCGCCGATCATCGATTCGGCTTGCGGTGCGACGATGTGCATTCCCAGCAGCAAGTCGCTCTTTGCGTCGCCGACGAGCTTGATCAAGCCTTCGGACTCGTTCATCGTTCTAGCGCGGCCGCTTGCGCCCAGCGGAAACTTGCCGATGCGAACCTCGTGACCGGCTGCCTTTGCCTCCTCTTCGGATAGGCCGACGGTAGCCACCTCGGGATCCGTGTAGACGCAGTTCGGCACGGCAACCGGATCGAAGGCTGCCGACTTGTCGCCCGAGATCACTTCCGCGGCGATGACGCCCTGCTTCATCGCGCGATGCGCGAGCAGCGGCGCGCCGGTAACGTCGCCGATCGCGAAAATGTTCGGGACCTTGGTGCGTTGCTGAAGATCGGTCGGAATAAAGCCGCGCTCGTCGACCTGCAGTCCCGCTGCCTTTAGATTGAGAGTGTCGGTGACCGGCCGGCGACCGACGGCCACGAGCGCCATATCGAACTCGCGAACCTCGTCTTTGCCGCCCGTTCCCTCGCCGTTGAGCGTTGCCCGGACGGTATCGCCCTTCTTCTCGAGGGCGCCGACTTTCGTGTTGAGCATGAACTCGACGCCTTGCTTTTTTAGAATTCGTCCGAGCGTCTTGCCGATCTCGAGATCGGTGCCCGTGAGAATCTGCGGCATCATCTCGACGACCAAGACCTCCGCGCCCAGCCGCCCGTAGACGGTCGCGAACTCCAAGCCGATCACGCCGCCGCCGATGACCAAGAGCTTCTTCGGAATCCGTTCCAGTTTGACGGCGTCATCGGAGTTAATAATGACTTTCCCGTCGCGCGGCCACGCCTTGACGTCCACGGGAGCCGAGCCGGTTGCAATCACGACGTTTTGCGCCTTGATCGTACTTTCGCTGCCGTCGCTTTTGGCAACGATCTCCGTCGGCGATTTAAACGAGGCCTCCGCGCGCACGAACTCCACGCCGTTGGCTTTGAAGAGGGTCTTCACGCCGTTGACGTTGGCGCTCACGACCTCATTCTTGAACTTCGCCACGCTCTCGCGCTGGACTTCGGCTTTGGGAACCTTCAGTCCGATCGCGTCCGCGCGCTCGATGTGACGGACGACCTCGCCGACGTGCAGCAATGCCTTCGTCGGAATGCATCCCCAGTTCAAGCAGACGCCGCCGACCTCGTCCCGATCGATGCAGAGAACCTTCTTGCCCAACTGACCAAGCCGGATCGCGACGTGATAGCCGCCTGGTCCCGCGCCAATAACGACGACGTCAAACTGCTGCTCATTGCTCATACCTGTGGCTTCGCCTAATCGGGAGCGTTCCCCACGAAAAGGGCGAAGCGACTCGCTCTATGGTCAGAACGGGGCGGGGAGGCTCGGCTGGTTTCGCGGGCATGCAGCGCAGCCTTCTGCGCTGGTATCGGAGTCACGGCCGCGCCGCGCTGCCGTGGCGGACGGAGCGCAGCCCCTACCGGACCGTGGTGAGCGAGTTCATGCTGGCCCAAACGCAAGTCGACCGCGTCGTGCCGAAGTTCGAAGCATTCGTTGAACGCTTTCCGGATTTCGCGGCGCTCTCGCGGACTTCGCTGGCGGGGGTGCTGCGAGAATGGAAGGGATTGGGGTATAACTCACGCGCCCTGCGTCTACACGCGATGGCTCGCGTGGTCGTGGCGAGCCATCGCGGGACGTTGCCCTCGGAGCCGCGTTCCTTGCGATCCTTGCCGGGCATCGGCCCGTACACCGTGGCGGCGATTCGGGCTTTTGCATTTAACGAAGACGAGGCGCCGGTCGATACCAACGTCCGGCGAATCGTGCACCGCCTGTTTTTCGGCATCGAGCACCCAAAGGCAGTCAGCGCGCGGACGTTGGACGATAGCGCTCGAGCACTTGTGCCGCCGGGGCGCGCGCACGACTGGAGCTCGGCGATGATGGATCTGGGGGCCGCCGTCTGTACCGCGCGCGCCCCAAAGTGTCTGCTCTGTCCGCTGCGAGCCGATTGTGCGGCCGCGCCCGTCGACGCCGCGCGTCTCCAATCCGCCCGGATCGCCGGTGCGAAACGCGCTTCGCCGCAGAACGCGATTCCGTTCGAGCAGAGCCGGCGCTACGCGCGCGGGCGAATCATCGACCGTCTGCGCGAGCTGCCTCCCGGCGAGCGCATTTCACTGCTCGATCTGCATTCCGCCGTCCCGGCCTTCTCCGCCCGGACGGTTGAGGATCTTCGAGAGCTCGTTGCGGCGCTCGAAAAAGACGGCCTGATCACGCACGACGGAGAGTGCGTCGCCCTAAGAGAATGATGCGGCGTGCCGCGCATTCCGTTTCCGGCAAAGAAGGTTACGCGTAAGGTCGCGCTCGAGGAGCTGGCGATTCTGGAGCAGACATACCCGCATGCCGTGACGGCGCTCGAATACCACGACGAGTTCCAGCTGCTCGTCGCGGTCATATTATCCGCTCAAACCACCGATGCGCGCGTCAACATGACGACACCCTTACTCTTCACGAAGTATCCGACTCCGCAGAAGCTTGCCGCATCCAAGCCTGCCGACGTCGAGAAGATTATTAGGTCGACCGGATTCTTTCGCATGAAAGCCAAGAACATCATCGCCTGCGCCCGCGACCTGGTCGAGCGATTCGGGGGCCGCGTGCCGCACGAGCGCGACGAGCTCGAATCGCTGGCAGGCGTCGGCCGAAAGACCGCGAGCGTCGTGATGGCGGCTGCCTTCAACGAGGCCGCGCTGGCGGTCGACACGCACGTCTTCCGCGTCTCGCATCGCTTAGGGCTCACGACCGGCACGACGCCGCGACAAGTGGAAGAAGACGTGACGAAACTCGTGCCGCAGAATAAGTGGGGCGATGCGTCACATTGGCTGATTCTCCACGGCCGCCAAATTTGCAAAGCACCAACACCGCTCTGCGACCGCTGCCCCGTCAACCACCTCTGCCCGACTCCCCGCATCATCAGGCGCCTCAAAACAGAGGTTCGCTAGTTGTCGTCGTCCGGACTCTCGGTGCCGGCCCCCTCCTTCAAAAAGTACTGGCGGCCGAGCGGAGACGCGATCGGCGTGAACGTACGCGGGCTGCGTTTAAAGTTGAAGCAGTCGGCGAAGTCGTCGGAGCGAACGTCGGTCGTGCCGAGCGATCCCAAATCGAAGGCCTTTTCGGCGAACTTCAAGATGCTGCCGAACTCGTGCTGGCGATGCGAAATGTAGCCGCGCGGCGTGTAGGCGGAGATCACGACCGCGGGAACGCGGAAGCCGAGTTCGTACGAGTTATAGACCGCCGGCGCGACGTGATCGTACCAGCCGCCCCAATCGTCCCACGTCAGAAAGACCGCGGTGTTGTTCCAATAAGAGCTCTGGCCGATACCGTTAACGACCGAGGCGACCCAGGAGGGCCCCGAGCCGTTCGTAATATTCGCGTGATCGGAGGCCTTTGCCGTCGGCGTAACCCACACAACGCTGGCCAAACTTCCGCTTGAGATATCGGCGAGCACCTTCGACGGCGGCGCCACGACTTCGGTAGAGAACTGAGAACCTTCCTCGAGATGGAGGATTGCGTCGGGCGCGTTCCACAAGCCGGGGCCAGTCTTCCACTCGTAGTAGCGCCACGTGAGCCCTTTCGCCGTTAACAAATCCATTAGCGTCGGGCGGTCGTAGCACGGATAGGTTTCCTGGAGCTCTTGGCCATTCTGATCGATGAGCAGCGCCAACGATCCCTTCGGCGAGTCGCAGCCGCCGGTGTAGTTTTGGGTAGCCGTGAACGGGTTCTCGGCAGCGCGCAGCATAGAGCCTTGGCTGATCGTGGACGTGCCGCTGATCAGGTACTGGTGTGCGGGGAAGCTCGGTCCTTCATTGGTCTCGAACATGCGATCTGCAAACGCATATTGCTGGGCCATATCGAAGTAGGGCTGTACTTCCTTGCGTGGGACGTAACCGTAGGCGGCGAGATCCGCCGCAGGACAGCGCGGCTTGCCTTTGCAATCCGAATCGCGCTCCTGACCGAAGCCGTCCATCTTGCCGCTGTCGCTTTCGGTTGCGTATCCGTTATGCGTGTGCGAGAGATCGTACGGTGCGGTCAAGGGTTCGGGGGTTAAGTTGATGCGCGTCCCAGCCGAGTTGGTGCCGTACGACTGCGTATCGGCGCCTTTCAACCCCTGGAAAAGGTCGTCGGGCGTACGATTCTCCTGGATAATAATTACGATGTGACTGATCTTGCCGTCCGTAAAGGTGCCCGGGCTCACCATCGCGTGAAGCGCCGGCGCCGCGGCGTCAAAGGCTCGCGAGGTTGGCGAAGGGGGCGACGCGACGTTGCATCCCGCCGCTGCGACGAGAAGCAGGGCAAGCAAGAACCGCACGATTATCCTCTTCCTACGAGTCCACGTGAAATCACCAGCCGCTGTATCTGCTGAGTACCTTCGTAGATCTGCGTTATTTTAGCGTCGCGCATCATGCGTTCGACCGGATAATCGGAGGAGTACCCGAAGCCACCGAGCACCTGAACCGCGTCGGTCGTCACCGACATCGCGACGTCGCCGCATTTGAGTTTCGCCATCGCTGCCCAGAGCGTGACGTCGGGACCCCCGGCGTCGCAACGGCGCGCGGCCTCGTAGAGCATCAGGCGCGCCGACTCCACTTCGGTCTTCATATCGGCGAGCATGAAGCCGACGCCCTGATGCTGGCCGATCGGCTTTCCGAACGCGATCCGCTCCTTAGCATAGCCGGTCGCGTACTCGAGCGCGCCGGCGGCGATTCCCAGCGCTTGCGCCGCGATGCCGGGGCGCGACTTGTCGAGCACCCTCATCGCGATCTTGAAGCCCTCACCCTCTTCGCCCAGACGATTCGTCGCCGGCACTTCGCAATCGGAAAAGATGAGCTCGACGGTCGGGGATCCGCGAATTCCCATCTTTTTTTCGAGCTTCCCGACGGAGAAGCCCGGCGTTCCCTTCTCGACGACGAAGGCGGAGACACCGCGCGACCCCGCGTCGGGATTGGTAACGGCGAAAACGCAGACGATGTCGGCAACGCTGCCGTTGGTGATCCAAATCTTTTGACCGTCGAGCACGTAGTTATCGCCGCGTCGAACGGCTCGCGTTTTCATCGAGCCGAGCGCGTCTGAGCCGCTGGAGACCTCGGTTAGCGCATACGCGACGATATGTTCGCCCGAAGCGATCTTCGGAAGAAAGCGCCGCCGCTGTTCTTCGTTGCCGCCGATCATGATCGGGAGCATGCCCAGCTCTTGCACCGCGACGATAAGCGCGCTCGAGGCGCAGGCCTTTGCGATCTCTTCGACCACCTTCACGTACGTCGCAAAGGTGCCTCCGAGGCCGCCATACTCCGACGGAATGGGAATGCCAAGCAGGTCGTTCTGCGCGAAGAGCTCTTTGACGTCCCAAGGGAACTCGCCGGTGGCATCGATCTCGGCAGCGCGCGGAGCGATCTTTTCAGCGACCAGCTCGCGCACCATCTCCAGAATCATCGCCTCTTCGTCGTTGCTTGCAATTTGGGTTGGTGCCGTTGTCATAGTCGTGCTATCTTCCACGAAGGCAGGGCCCGTTCCGTCGGCGCATTAGGCGGCATGGAGAAGGTCTACGCGTCCTGCCCCGAGGCGGTGGCCGACATTCCCAGCGGCAGCTCCATCGCGGTGGGCGGATTTGGGCTCAACGGGATTCCGCATAATCTCATCGAGGCATTGCTCGAACAGGGAGCATCCGCTCTCGTGACCGTTTCAAACAACTGCGGCGTGGACGGCTGGGGGCTGGGGGTCCTGCTGGACAACCGCCGGATTGCGCGCACGACCGGATCGTACGTTGGTGAGAATCGCGAGTTCGAACGCCAATACCTCAGCGGCGAACTCGAAGTCGAACTCGTTCCTCAGGGGACCTTGGCCGAACGTCTGCGTGCCGGCGGCTGCGGTATTCCGGCCTTTTTCACGCCGGCCGGGGACGGCACGCTCATTGCCGACGGTGGCTTGCCTTGGCGCTATCGCGCCGACGGCGGCGTAGCGGTCGCTTCGCCGAAGAAAGAGACGCGCGTCTTTAACGGACGCGAGTACGTGATGGAAACCGGAATCGT
>Ga0210395_10003172_pt1 | contig 12636 bp, 10 predicted proteins | sample IncBWH4OmetaG_FD_150861 | JGI IMG/M metagenome (GOLD analysis project Ga0210395, IMG submission 150861) | Forest soil microbial communities from Barre Woods Harvard Forest LTER site, Petersham, Massachusetts, United States - Inc-BW-H-4-O ...
CGCGAGCGCTGGTAGGGCTTCTCGAACGGGATGCCGTTCCACTGCTCGACGGCGGCCTGGGACGAGGTGCCGATGCCCATCACGAACTTGCCGGGAGCGAGGGCGGCCAGCGTACTGGCCTGCACGGCGAGCGAGACCGGCGCGCGGGTGTAGATGCCGACAATCGCGGTGCCGAGGCGCAGCTGAGGCGCCCACTGGGAGGCAAGGGTCAGTGGGGTGAAGCCGTCAATCCCGTTCAGCTCCGCCGACCAGACGTCGGTGTAGCCGAGCTCGGGCAGGCCCGTCACCAGGTCTTGCTGGGAGGCAAGCGGCAGCCCGCTAAGCGGCAACGTCAGACCCCAGCGCGATTGCGATCCCATCGGCGTTCCTTTGCCCTCTTAGCTCATGTGACCTCTTGCATGCCACGCCTGGCGGTCGAGCTTAAGGGATTTGAACCGGCCTCTGGCGTGCCATCGAGTTTCCGGGAGTCCGGAACGGTCGGACGGAGTCGAGTAGAGAGCCTCTTACAGGGCGAATGATCCTGGCAGGTCGCGATGGGTCGAGGGCCGCCGCAACACGCTGGCTCCCGTCTCCGGCTCCCGCAGTTCATATCTCAAGAGGACTTGTCGTCCGTCCTCATCTGTACCTTGTCCTCGAATGAATACCTTGTTGAACTGTTGCCTTGCGCACGAGACGTGAATGTTGCCAGGCGCCGACATTCACGGTCGGGCCTCAAATGTTGCTCTTTGGCAACATTTGGATGATCGCGCTAGAATGTTGTTGTGAGCCAACATCAGGCTGCCGGACCCTGGTTCTGGCTGCGCGGCGACGGCGGTTCAGGCCGGGCATTGGCCGGCGTGCGGCACACGGTGGGCCTGACGCAGGCAGAGATCGCCAGAAAGCTAGGCATGGACCGTACGACGGTGATCGACATCGAAGCGGGGCGGAACACGGCGGTGAACCGTTTTGTCGGGCTCTTCAACCGCATGGGCTACGACCTGATCGCGGTGCCGCGCGGGGCTAGCGTCACTGTGGAGGCAGGCGGCGAAGGTGAACCCGTTCCATGAGTGAGGAACCCCGAGACCTTAATGTGTGGCTGGGTGGCCGTGTCGTCGCTGACCTGACGGTGAACCGCCGACAAGTTGCGCAACTCCGCTATCGCGATGATTATGTCGCCGAGCGAGGAGAGGGGGCACTCGGGCTCTCTGTTCCCCTGCAGGTCAGCAGCCGCCGGTTCAGGGGAGACCTGGTCGATCGCTGGATAGAGAGCCTTCTTCCCGAGGGCGAAACGCGGACGATTCTGGAGCAATATTTCAGCATCCGGCGTGGCGATGGGTTCGCTTTGCTCGCCGCTCTGGGGCGTGACTGTGCCGGAGCTGTCGCGATCCTGCCGCCGGGCGAGGATCTCGCAGGGGATGTCAGCACGCTGCAACCACTTACCCCGACCGAGGTAGAGCAAGCGGTCGCGGCACTGCGGCAGCACCCACTCGGCGTCGATCAGGACGTCCGAGTCTCCCTTGGAGGGCTTCAGTCGAAGCTGCTCCTCGTCCAGGTAGACGGCGGATGGGCGCGGCCCGTAGGGGGAGCTCCGAGCACGCACATCCTCAAGCCTGACCCGCCCGAATTTCCAGGCCTTGTAGCCAGCGAGGCGTTTGCGCAGCGGGTCGCCGCGCTGGCCGGGCTCGACGCTGCTGAAGTCCGTCTGGAAGCCTTCGGGGACCGCCCGGTCCTCGTGGTCACCAGGTTCGACCGTGAACTCAAGGGCGGACGCCTCGTGCGTCGCCACCAGGAAGATGGCTGCCAGGCGCTGGGGACTAATCCGTCAGGACCCGCTAAGTACCAGGCATCGGACGGAGTCGTCTCCTATCAGCGGCTTGCCGCCGTACTCGCCGCTCACGCGAGCGATCAGACGGATCAGTTTCGTCGGCTCGGCGCAATGATCACGTTTACGGTCGCAATCGGCAACACCGACGCGCACCTGCGAAACCATTCCTTCATACACGATACCGGGACACTCAGCTTGGCCCCGGTTTACGACGCCGCCCCCACCGTGCAGTTCGCGGGCACGCGCGACTTGGCCCTGTGGGTAGGAGGCCAAGCCATGCTCGAAGTGGTCACCCGCAGCCACATCGCCCGCGAAGTGGCCAGCTGGGGAATGGAAACCGACGAGGCAGCCGAAGTCGTAAACTTGACTCTTCAGCGCACTGCGGATGCCTTGAGCAAGGCAGCACAGGCAACTCCTGAAGTTCCTCGATCGGTCGTCGAGGCATGCGAGGCTCGGGTGGAACGGCTACTTCGCCAGCATTGACCGGCCCGGGGTGCGGCGTGAGCCGGCACACTGTGCCGCGCGGGGAACGGCGGTTGCCACCGGCATCACACGCTGGGGACACGCGCCGGAATATCCCACGTGTGCACAACTGGGCTGCTAGTGCTGCCGGCGCTGGCGATGGAGCTGACCGCCGCCGCGCGGGATCCGGCTACGGGGTCCTGCATCGGTGGCGTAATCCCCGGGATCGGTAGCCGCAGCTCCCGGAATCCGTGGCGGCTACCGATGTGCGGCCGCTAGTTGTCGATGATCCTGGACCGAGCGGCGCAACGGTGCCGAGCTGATCAACGACGAGGAAGCGATTCCATGCTGAGCCCCTATATTCATGCGGCGCTGGCGCACGAGCGTCATCAGGAATTTCTGGCGCGGGCGGAGACTGACCGGCGGGCCCGGCAGGCGCGCTTGCACCGGCTGCGGGATGGCACAGGCGCCGCCCGCAGATCGCCGCGGCGCTGGCGCCCTGCCTGGCTACGGCACGGCCCGCGCCGCCTGTTCGGTCGTTGGCCGCGGTCCGCGGTGAGGGGCCGGCCGGTAGTGCTCCGCGACGGGTCCGGGGCGCTGGTCCGGCAGGTCCGCAGCGCTGACGCTCCGCTGCTGGCCGACGGCTTTGCCCGGTTGAGCGCCCGGTCCCGCCGGCTGCGGTTCCTGACGCCGAAGAAGGAACCGTCACCAGCCGGGTTGCGCTGCTTCACCGACGTCGACCACCACGACCACCAGGCGCCCGGCACGCTGGATCACCCCGGCCGGCGTGGTGTCGGCATCGCCCGCGACGTCCGCGACGCCGACGACCCGCAGGCCGCCGAAATCCCGGTCACCATCATCGACGACTGGCAGGGTCGCGGGCTCGGCACCGAAGTGGTGGCTCGGCTGTGCCGGTAATCAGGCATCACCGTCTGCGCGCGGACGCTGGATTGCGTGTGGTGGGGCGGGCGGGAGGATGGCGGTCATGGACGCCGGTGTTCATCTGCCGTTGATCGACTTCAGCGGCGGGGGGTTCTCCTACCGCCGGCTCGCCGAGACGGTGGACGCCGCGCGGGCGTCCGGGTTCGGAGCGGTCTCGGCCAATGATCATTTCCTGTTCTCCACGCCCTGGCTAGATGGGCTGACGGCGCTGGCAGCGGTGATCGACCGGTCAGGCGGGATGAAGCTGGTGACCACCGTAGCGCTGGCGGCCTTGCGCGGGCCGGTGCCCTTGGCCAAGGCGCTGTCGGCACTGGACGAGCTGTCCGGTGGCCGGGTGATCGCCGGTGTCGGCCCGGGGTCGTCCAGGGCCGACTACGACGCGGTGGGCGTGCCGTTCGAGCAGCGGTGGCAGCGCTTCGACCAGACACTCCCGCTGATCAAGGCCATGCTCCAGTCGGCAACTGCGGGCAGCGGCGCCAGCGGCGGCGCGCCGGCCCAGAGCCTGCTGCCGCCGTCGCGGCAAGGCCGCGGGATCCCGGTGTGGATCGGGAGCTGGGGCTCCCGGGCTGGTATGCGCCGCGTTGCCCGGGCCGGCGATGGCTGGCTTGCCTCGGCCTACAACACCACCCCGGAGGCCTTCACCGCGGCCATCGAGGTCCTGGGCGGTGAGCTCGAAAGCCGGCAAAGGCCGTCCGGCGATTTCCCGAATGCGCTTGTCACGATGTGGGCCTGGATTACCGGCAGCCGCCCGCAGGCCGACCGGGTTCTGTCCGAGATCGTCGCTCCGCTGGTCAGGCGAGACCCGGCCGAGCTCCGCGGCCGGATCTGCGTCGGCTCAGCGGCCGAGTGCGCCGAGCTGCTGTCCCGTTATGCCCGCGCGGGGTGCCAGCGAGTCCACTTCTGGCCAGTGGGTGACGAGCCGCGCCAGATAGAGCTGATCGCGGGCGAGGTCATGCCGCAAGTCTCGCGCTGAGTCACTCGCGGGTCCCCGTCGTCATCTCCGGCTCCCGCCGCTGGATTGATGTGCCCCGCGGCCTGCGCGCGGGATCAGCCGTGCCCGCATCTGGCCCGGACCAATGTGAGGACCGGCTGAACCGCACGCCTCACACCGGACTCACCTGGCACGAAGGGCTACGGTGGCGGGCCAGTGCTCGTCCGGGCTGGCGGCGATTGACACTCATCAGGGACAGCGGTAACGCACGGACCTCGGATCAGCCGACGCCGAGAGTCCCAGGCACCGCTGGCGGCTGCGCGGCTCCGTCACGGCGGCACAGGAAGAACAGCTTGCCGACATCAGCCGACAGGGGCAGCGGATCATCCCGGAGCGCACAATCCCAGCCCGGCCACCTAGCTCTCACCGGCAGCCGGCCCAGCACAGGTCGCTCAGCTCGTGTTCAAGACCAACCCGCATCCATAACGATCCTTCGGTTACGACGCCGTTTACGACGGCAGCCGACGGGCTGGCCTACCGAACGGCGGGTACCGCACGTCAGGCGATCGGCATTAGTGAACTCAGAGCGTCACGGCCGTGGCCCTTGGCGCCGACCCAGTGTCGTTCTGGGAGACGGCTTGCGCGCTGAAATCCGGTTGGCCCGGAGAGCCGGCGCGGAGGAGGCTGATGCCTATGAGTTCGGTCATTTGGGACGCGGAGATAGCAGGGATCTATGACGATGCCTACGCGGCCCTGTTCGAGCCGCTGGTCCTGGGCCCCATGACCGCCCTGCTCGCCGAGCTGGCCCGGGGCGGCCCCGCGGTGGAGTTCGCAGTCGGCACCGGGCGGGTGGCCCTCGCGCTCAGCGCGCGGGGAATCGCGGTGCACGGCATCGAACTGTCCCGGCCCATGGCGGAGCGGCTGTCCGCCAAGCCCGACGCCGACGCAGTCCCGGTGACCATCGGCGACATGACGACCACCCGCGTGCCCGGGACCTTCACGCTCGTGTACCTGGTGGCGAACACGATCATGAACGTCACCACCCAAGACGATCAGCTGGCGGTCTTCGCCAACGCGGCCGCCCACCTGGAACCCGGCGGATGCTTCGTCGTGGAGGTGATCGTCCCGCAGCTGCGCCGGGTGCCCCCGGGCGAGACCGCCCGGGTCTTTACCCTCGATCCCGGTCACGTCGGCATCGAGACCTTCGACGACATGGCGGGCCAGATCGCGTGGTCGCATCACTGGATCCAGGCGCACGGACGCGTGGTGCACCACTCCGCGCCCTACCGCTACGTCTGGCCGTCCGAGCTCGACCTGATGGCCAAAATCGCCGGGTTCGCGCTCCGGGACCGCTGGGCGGGATGGGACAGGGCACAGTTCACCTCCGACAGCCAGAGCCAGGTCGCGGTGTTCGAGAAGCTGCCGTAGGTTATTGCTCACTGCTCGTGACACGTCGCCTAACGGGAATCGCAGATAACGCCGACTCCGTGCGCGCAAACTGAGCTGATTGCGTGGGATATCGCGCCCAGAAGACCCGGTTCTGTGTACGGCCGCCCTTCCATGCCAGCGAGGGCCTCTGCTGCACGCATCCCGCCGGGCCGACATGCGGAGGTTCCGTCATCAGGCTGGTTGCCGGCGCTTGACCTCGAACCTGCTGCGGGCTCCGGGTCGTTCATCAGGCGAGTACGGGAATGCTGCCCGGCCGGACGCGTCGCCGTGGCCAGCGAAGATCATTCTCTGTACGGCCTGCCGAGCCCATTGCGGCTCGCCGGGGCCTGGCTGAGGGCAAACGCGGGCCTGCCTGATGCTTCAGGCCCGTGGGGCCGGTCGTCAGGCGGGCCCGGTATGCCGTTCTGGGCGGTGCGTCACGAGGTGGTGGCGGTGGCGGCCGAGCGGCTGGTCAGTTTCCGGTCCGCGAGTACGGCCAGCGCGGCGGCGACCAGGGCAGCCCCGGCGGCGATCAGGGCGATCTGCCAGCCGGGCATCCCGCCGGCGACGATGGTGCGGTACTGGATCTGGGCCGGGACGGAGGCCGGTGCTACGTGTCCCTCATATGCCTCCCCGGGAGGGGGCACCACCCTGGCGAACGCGGCCGGGACAACGGCTGCCGATGCCAGCAGGCCGGAGATGACTGCGGCCAGGACCGTGGCAAGCCGGCCGAGGCGCGTACCAGCCTGCCGGGCTGCCATCCAGGGGCGGGATCGGTGGTGAGAAAGCTGCGTGATCATGATCGTGTTCCTATCTGCTCGGGTGGCCGGCTCTCGCGGCCTGTTCCGGCAGGTTCGCGCGCCCGGGCACGCGCTCGGCAGAGGCCTACTGACCCCTTTTGCGGCCAGGGGTCAGATGACCCACGGGTACCGCGGCCCGTTTCCCGGTTCGGCAGGCTGAGGCTAGACCAGGCCCGTGGTCAGGGCCAGGCGGGTCAGGTCGGCGCGGCGGCGGCAGCCGGTCTTGTCCCGGATCCGGTCCAGGTGCGAGCCGACCGTGCGGACGCTGATGTACAGCTGCGTGGCGATCTGCGCGTTGGTGCGGCCCTGGGCGACCAGGGTCACCAGTTCCCATTCCCGGGCGCTGAGCTTTCCCGGTCCCGGGCCTGTCGCCGCGGCCAGCGGCGCTGGGGCGGGGGCGGTGAGCATCAGGGCATACTCGGCTGCGGTGTCCAGTCTCATCGCCGCGCCGCGTTCCCCGGCCGCACGGGCCCGGTCCGGGCCGAGCGCCGCCTGGGCCTGGCATAGCGTGTCATCCCGCCGGCGCGTCTCCGCATCATCCAGCTCCGCGAACCCGCGTTGCTGGTGGAGCGCATCGGAGGCGGCCCATGTCGTGATGGCATCGGCGGGGCGCCCGGTGGCGGCGCACAGGTACCCGCAGAGGTACAGGACGTTCAGTATGTTGAACCACGTACCGGCTGGCAGCGAGAGCTGGGCTGCCTCGCGCAGGTGCGCGGCGGCATCGGCGGTGCGGCGGGCCCGCAGGTCCAGGTCTGCCATGATCGTCAGCAGTTCGCCCAGGTTATTCAGGTCGCCTGCGTCCCGGGCCTGGACCAGCGCGGCGGCGCAGGCCTGCTCGGCGGCGGCCAGGTCCCCTGCCTCGGCCAGCACGGCGGCCAGAAGGTAGCCGGACACCCGGGCGGACCCGCGAGGGATGTCCGCTATCTGCCCGGCCAGCCGGGCCAGCCGCGCGGCATCGTCCAGGTCACCGGCCCAACTGGCGGCGATGACCAGGCCATTTGTGGCAAGGACCTGGCCGGATGGGTAGCCCAGCTCGCGGGCCAGGGACAGGGCCCGGCGGGCACATCCGGCCGCTTCGGGGACCCGGCCCGCGTTGGACAAGGTGAACGACTGCAAGCCCAGGCAGTCCGCCAGTATCCGGGATGGCTCCCGGTCCCCGATCACATCCAGGATCGCCGCGCACCGCTGCAAAGCCCCGGGCAGGTCGGCCGCGTCGAACGCGATCCAGCCGAGCCACAGCTGCGCGGCGCACCACCCGCCGCTGCCGGGCTCGGCGCGCCCGGCCAGCTCGCGCAGCAGCGGCCCCTGGCCGGCCACCCGGTCCCGCAGCAGCCACCACCAGACCAGCGCGGTCACCAGCCGCGCCGCCATATCCAACTCGTGTTCGACCACCCAGGCCAGCACATGCCTCATGGTGGCGTCCTCGGCATCTAGCCACCGGGCCGCGGACGACTCCCCGGTGCCGGTCGTCACGCCCGCCGCGGCCTGCTCGGCCACCCCCACCGCGTACCGGGCCAGCGCGACTTCGGCGGCGTCCTGCTCGCCCGCCTCCGCCTGCAGCCCGGCGCCGTAGCCGCGCAGCGTCTCCAGCATCGCGTACCGGGACCGGCCATCCGGGCCGGGCCGCGGCGGGACCAGCAGCGAGCATTCCACCAGGCGCAGCACCGCCGCGCTCGCCCCCTGGCCGGCGACCGCCTCGGCCGCCTCCAGGGTGAACGGCGCCGGGAACACCGAGACCTGGCGGAACACCCGCCGCTCGGCCTCTTCCAGCAGCTCGTAACTCCACTCGGCCGCGGCCGCCAGCGACCGGTGCCGCCCGGCCGCCAGCCGGTCCCCGCCCGCCAGCAACCCCAGCCGCCCATCCAGCAATCCGAGCAGCTGCGACACCCCCAGCGCCTCCACCCGTGCCGCTGCCAGCTCGATCGCCAGCGGCATCCCGTCCAGCCGGCCCACCAGCCGCGCCACATCACCGCGGTTCTGGCCGGTCAACGCGAACCCCGCGTCGGCCGCGCGGGCCCGGTCGGTAAACAGCACTACCGCTGCCGCCCCGGCGGTGTCGTCACCAGCATCGCCCGGGCCGGGCACCGGCAACGGCGCCAGCCGGTACGCTGCCTCGCCCGCGATCCGCAGCGGCTCCCGGCCGGTGGCCAGGATCCGGATATCGTCACAGGCCTGCAGCAACCCGGCGCACAGCTGCGCGGCCGCGCCGATCACGTGCTCGCAGTTATCCAGCACCAGCAGCAGCTGCCGCCGGGCCAGCACCCGCGCCACCGCCTGTGAGGCGGGCATCCCCGGCTGCTCCCGCACCCCCAGCGTCACCGCCGCCGCCGACGCCACCTGGGCCGGATCCCGGACCGCAGCCAGCTCGGCCAGCCACACCCCGTCAGCGAACCGGGCCGCCACCCGCCCGGCGACCTCCTCGGCCAGCCGGGTCTTGCCCACCCCGCCCGGCCCCGTCACCGTCACCAGCCGGGACCCCTCCAGCAAGCCCGCCACCTCGCCCACCGCCCGCTCCCGGCCGACGAAACTCGTCAATACCGCCGGAAAACCATGCACACCACCCGCCCCGCCAGCAGCCGGCGCCGCCCCGGCCCGGGTTGCCCCGGCCGTATCCAGCCCGGGCGCGGCCAGCTGGTACAGCCGGACCGGCCAGTCCAGATCCTTCAGCCGGTACTCACCTACATCCACCAGGGCAAACCCCGGATCATCCTCCTCCTGATCGGCTATCACGGCCTGGGTCGCCTGCGAGACCAGCACCTGACCACCCCCGGCCACCGCGCAGATCCGCGCCGCCCGGTGCACCGCCACCCCCGTATACCCCTGCCCGGTCAGCACCGCCTCGCCCGTGTGCACGCCGATCCGCACCCGGACCGGCGCGCCGGCCGGCCACGGGTACGCGGCCAGCGCCCGCTGCACCGCCAGCGCACACGCCACCGCCTGCCGTGCCCCGCCGAAGGCCACGAAGAACCCATCGCCTTGCGTGTCCACCTCATGACCGCCATGAGCGGTGACGGCCGCCCGGACCAGCCGCCGGTGCTCGGCCAGCACCTGCGGATACTCTTCCCGCAATGCCTTGACCAGCCGCGTGGACCTCTCGATATCGCTGAACAAGAAGGTGACCACCCCGCCCGGCAACCCGCGGCCCGGCCTGGACGAGTCCGCACAGGCACCAAGATCCGTCATCGGCACCGGCCCTCCCCGCACCGTGCTACCGCCCCAGCCTAAACCCAGCGCCGCCGCTACCACGGCCGGAACCTGCCCCGCATCGTGCACCGGCGCCAGCTCCACCAGCCAGTTAGGTCGGGACGCGGCTGCTGATCCCGCAGGAATCCAGCGGACGAAACGGCACGCTCCGGTACACGTGTTATGCGTGTTAAAGGCACGGAAAACAGTCGCCGGCAAACAGGACCAGGGAGCGGGTGCGGCACCAGGCGGTGAACTGGCGCAGGTCCAGCGCGTATGCTTCGCGGGTCAGTCCGCGGTACCCGGTCAGGAACCCGGCGAGCGCCAGCCGTTCGGCATCGGTGAAGACGGGCCGGATCGTGGCGAGGGCAGTAGATGGAGTGGCAGTGGTCATCGGGAACCTCCCGGCCGGGCTGAGACCCTGGAGGCTGGGCCAGCTGCGGGTCCCAGCGATTGAGCGGAAACCCAACGTTAAACCACGCCAGCCCGGTCACGCCACGTCACACCAGGCGGAACCCGAGCGAAGCTGGTTATCGCGAGAGACGCTCCAGATCGCCGATTCTTTGCCTGATGGACGGCTCTGGTTCGTACCAGCGCGCCGATGCAGATCTTCTGGTTATGTTCCGGGCTGCTGGTCTTCGATGGTGCGCTGTCGCAGGCCGGAAACGAGAGCGCTGTCGCGGGCCGTCTTGGACGTGGAGGGTTACCGTGTACGGGTTTGGAGGGCAAGCGCTGGTTTCCGTAGCCGTTCCAGGAACGCTTCTGCCAGGTCGGGTCGGCCGGTCCAGGCGTCGATGTGCAGCCGGGCCAGGTCGCTAGCCGGGCGTCGAGGCGGCCCATTCGTAGTCGATGACGGACAGCGGGCCGTCGTGGACGAGCCAGTTGCGCGGGGCCCTACTCACGGTGACATGGGACCTTGACCGCGGCGCTGATGGCGGTCAATGCACAGACCTGGGTCCTGGCGAAGCCGAGTTCGGCGCCCGTGAGCAGCCCGGCGGCCTGAGATGTGAGCTGGTCGAGCTCGCCGATCTTGGCGAGGCCGAAATCTGGCCACCGCAGCGGCGGCTGGGCCTGGTGCAGGCGGCGCAGCGCCGCGTCGGCCTGGCGCTGGATGATGAGGTCGTCCGCGCGCCGCCGATCGTGCAGCGCACGCGGCGGGGGCTGGCTAGGGCGCCGTCATGCCAGGCACGGCTGAGATGATGATGGCATGCAGCTCATCGTCGCAAGAGCGCTGGTGCGGCGCCTGGCGGCCCAGAGCGGGCACCCATCTGCGGTAGGTCATCACCTCGGCCGCATAAGGTCCTGGTCCCGATGCTGCTTGACGAACCATTCGGCGCCATGCCGATCACGCAGCCGTAGCACGCGTGACATCCGGTGCTCCCAGGTACAGTCCTGCACTACAACGCACCGGCCCAGAACCCGCCGACAAACTCGATGACTTCCTGCATGACTGCCTCCTTGTCTGCAGGCACGGTACGGCGCTCGCGGGGGACGCTGCGGCAAGCGCTGCGCTACCAGACGGACAATAAGCCAAGCGCGGGAGCCCACCCCGCGGACACGCAGAATGCCCGATCCGGCGCAGTAGTCGTGTCTCGTAGTACGAGAGCTGCGACCGCGCAGGGCGGGAATGTCCGCTTCGCCCAGGTCGAGGGCCAATCACATGCCGACGTGGGGGCGCGTCGGTAGCCGGAAACGATTTCGGCTATCACCGGCCGTCGTCCTGGCCCCGGTGAGGTCTCGCTGACTGATCGATTCCGGTGTTTGCTGTCAGCTTGGTCAGGGTCCTGATCGCCAGCCGGCGCCCTCCTGGTGATCCATACCTGCCGCTGCTCATATGGCCACGCGTAGACCGGCCAGCCGTCACGGATCATCTCCAGGAGCTGCGGCTCGTTCAGCTCGGACGCCGCGTGGGCGTACAGGGCGTGCGCCCGGGGCATTATCACGCCGTAGTCGATAAACCTGGTGAACACGCCGATCGCGTACAGGGGGATCAGCCGGAGGGTGTCGCCGCCCACCGCTACGAGCAGGGCCCCGGACATGACGGCGAGCGCCCAGATGCCGGAGGCGAACACCTGCCGATCATCCCGCAGAGCGAACAGGTGCGGCAGGTAGTTTCCCCGGGCCAGCAGGCTGGCCAGCACCGGCAGGCCCCCGAAGGAGGTGTTGGCGGCCAGCGCCAGGACCACGGTGATAGTCAGCGACATCGCGTAGTAGGCCCAGCCCCGGCCGATGACGGTGGCGATGATCTGGCTGAGCACGGTCTGGCCGGACCAGGGCCCGATGTGCCAGCGGGCGGCCAGTACGGCCAGGCCGGCAGCATCACGCCGAGGATGCCGCCGAGCAGCACCTCGGTCCTCTTGGCCCGGGCCTGACGGGGCTGCTTGAACGGCGGCACCCCGTTGGCGATCGCCTCCACCCCGGTCAGCGCGCTGCATCCGGCCGAGAACGCCTTCAGCACCAGCAGCACGTTCACCGCCTCGAGGGTGCGGGCGGGCAGCAGCGAGCGGCCGGGCTGAGCGGCGTGCAGCGCCAGCGGGTGGATCAGGCCGATGGCGATGATGGCCAGCAACCCGATGATGAACACCAGCGTGGGCAGCAGGAACGCCCGCGCCGCGGCGCCCAGCCCGCGCAGGTTCAGCAGCGTGACCGCCGCCAGGATGATCAGGCAGATCGGCACCGTGGCCGGGCCCAGGCCAGGGAAGTCCGAGGCCAGCGAGGCGACACCGGCGGCGATCGAGACCGCGACCGTGAGGGTGTAGTCGACGACCAGCGCGGCGGCGGCGAGCAAGCTGGCGCCCGGCCCGAGGTTGGCCCGCGACACCGCGTAGGCCCCGCCGCCGCCCGGGTAGGCGTCGATCACCTGCCGGTAGGAGAACACCAAGATGGCGAGCAGCACCACGATCGCGATCGTGATCGGCAGCACTAGGTGCAGGACCCCCGCACCCGCCACGGCCAGGACGACGATGATGGCCTCCGGCCCGTAGGCCACCGAGGTCAGGGCGTCCAGGGACAGGGCCGGCAAGCCCTCCACGGGAGTGATCTGCTCCCTGGACACGTCGCGCGCCCGCAACGGGGGCCCGACAGGA
>Ga0210395_10003173_pt1 | contig 12636 bp, 6 predicted proteins | sample IncBWH4OmetaG_FD_150861 | JGI IMG/M metagenome (GOLD analysis project Ga0210395, IMG submission 150861) | Forest soil microbial communities from Barre Woods Harvard Forest LTER site, Petersham, Massachusetts, United States - Inc-BW-H-4-O ...
CAGCCCAGGTCGTAGCCGTTGCCGGCGGCGGTGGTGGGTGAGGTGTCGGTGGTGGCTTCGAGGTCGACACCGTCGGAGCGGTAGCTGTTGGCGCTGCCGTTGGTGGAAGTCACGTTGTAGGCGGTGCCCTGCCCGCCGGTGTCGTAGTTGGCCGCGTAGGCGGTGCCTGGGACGGCGGCGGCTGTCCCGCCGAAGGGCTGGTCGCCGCCGGTGCCGCCGCCGCCGCCGGAGGACAGCGTGAAGGTCATGTAGTGGAAGTTCCAGCCGTTGTCGTCCTGGTTGACGGTGAGGGTCTGCTCGCCGGCCGGCAGGGTGACGGTGGCGTTGACCGTGGTCCAGTCCTGGTACCCGCCGGTGTTGGGGACGGCGACCGCGCCGGACAGGTTGGTGCCGGAGGAGTTGGCGATGTGCAGCGCGTCGGTGATGCCGTAGGGCGAGGCCAGCCGGATGCCGACGGTATAGGTGCCGGCGGTGGCGACGTTGACGGTGTAGTTGAACCACTGTCCGGTGGCGGTCCAGCCCAGGTCGTAGCCATTGCCGCCGGCGGTGGTGGGTGAGGTGTCGGTGGTGGTCTCGAGGTCGACGCCGTCGGAGCGGTAACTGTTGGCGCTGCCGTTGGTGGAAGTCACGTTGTAGCCCGTGCCCTGCCCGCCGGTGTCGTAGTTCGCCGCGTACACGGTGCCGGGCACTGCCGCAGGGGTGCCGCCGAAGGGAGTGCCAGTGGCGCCGTAGGCCGCGGAGTGCATGGTGACGGTCGCACCCGTCAGGGCGGCTACGACGGCGACCGCGAAGACCGCGGGGCGCAGCCGTCTGCCGCGTGGCCTGCCGCGCCGGGACCCGGCCGGCCACGGGAGGTGAATCGATCCCAGCGGGGCGTGCCCGGGGATCCTCGGAATTCTGGGCATAGGACAGCTCCTAGAGTTAATCTAAGGCTTGAAGTAACTCGACTGTCACGCCCGCGGCCGATTCTGACAAGGCCCAGAAACAGGAAAAAACCGTTAACGCCAGCCAGTGCGGCGGGCCGGAAGCGCTCTTGGATCGAGGCGGCGCTGCTGCCCGGCACCGCTCGCGGGCGCGCCACGGAGCGCTGCGCTGGGACGATAGGTGGCCTGCTGGTCCGCCTCCCTTTCCGGACGAGCACGTTCCCGCCGGAAAGGGAGGCGGGCCGCGCACAGTAGCCCGTGCACGGCCTGCCCTAGGATCTCCGTCAGTCCCCGAGGTCGCTCAGGAACCTGTGGGTGTACTCCAGTGCTGTCGTGCTGGAAATCGAGTTGCAGGTGGGGGACGCATACGTATCGGCGCAGGGCGTGTCCCGGTCCAGTGACCAGAAGTGCAGCCCGGCCAGGCCGTTGTCGACCGCGTATGCCGTCAGCGTGTCCACGTCAGCGATAGTGAAGGTCTCGCTGGTTGTGTCGTTCATGCCGATCATCGGAGTGACGGCGATCTTGCTCGCCGGGATTCCGTAGGTGTGCTCGAGGTTCTCCACCGCCTGGATCGCCGACTGCGCCATCTCACAGCTGCCGGAGACAACGACGCACACGCTGCTGGACGCGCTGCCGTAGTCCATGGTCATCAGGTTGATGACGTAGTTCTTCAGGCTGGAGCCGAGCACCGCCTCGACGACCTCGTTGCCGAGCGAGTTCACTCCGCCGTAGCTGCCATCGGATGCTCCCAGCGTGGCGAGCGTGAACGAGAACTGCAGGTTCGGGTACTCCGACTGTGCTCCCGCCGCCGCGTCGACCAGGCCTTGAATCTCCGACTCGGTCTGGCCGCCTTCGATGTCGAAGTCAATGCCGACCAGGTTCGGGCTGGCGTACGTAGCGATGAACGCTTCCATGTCAGCCGTCGAGCCGCAGCTGAAAGTCCCGTCCGCACCTCCGGTCGAGATAACGTAATTCAGGTTGGCGTCGTGGAGCTGCGGAACGTTCTCGGCAGCCCAGGCGGCACCAGAGACACCACCCCAGGTCTCGCTGCCGCAGGTTCCGGTAGCGAACGCGAGCGTGATCGCGGGCAGCTTCGGGATGTAGTCCGACACCAGGCTGCCGGAGCCCACCACCGGCAGGTCGGTCCCTGTCACGGCCGACTGCATCTCGTCGGTGTTCCAGTTCATGTTGATGGTGACATCCTTGTACGGGCCGAAGAGCAGCCCGCTTACCGAGCCCGTGCCCGATCCCGACCCTGAGCCCGATCCCGAGCCGCCGGTGCAAGAGCCGTCGGATGTCCACGGCTGTCCCGAGCCGCTTCCGCCGTTGTTGGTCGCCGGGTTGTTGCCCTGAGTCCACCAGTTGGCGGTGTAATTGATTCCGTCCTCGCTGGCCTGATCGCCGGCGGTGTAGACAGTGGTGGAACCCCACGCCGCAGCGCATGTGGTGGATGCCTGCGCGGCCGGCCCGGCGGCCAGCGCGAGGACCGAGCCGCCGGCTGTTAAGCCGAGCGCCGAGCCAGCGATGAGAGCTGTGCGCAGAATCCGTCTTCCGACCTGCATGGATCCTCCAGGTGACAGGAGCTGAGGCGATCTGGCGCCTCGCATGAGCCGGTAAACCGGTGATGTGGTCACTTTGTATGTCCGGAGAGCCGGGCCGTCAAGGCTTACTGTAAAGAATCTTTCTAGTTAATTGAGGACTGGAGCGAGGACCTTCCGGGGCAGGGAGCACAACCAGGGCGAGCTACTCCGACTCGGGCACCGGATCGGCGTCGGCACCATCCGCAAGATCTTGCGCTCCCACCAGATTCCATCGCTTGCCTCTCAGGGCTACCGCGGCCCTCAGGATCATCAGCTCCTTGGCTGCGCCGCTTGACATGGCACGGGCTTCTTTCTTTCTCATTTGTTACAAGTTCTAGAGTAGCCTCATCTTTGCTGCGATCAGTTTCACTATTTCTCGTTATAATTCAAATCTTGCAAAGGAATATCACGAAGTTTACCGTCAATGTCGACGGCGTTACAGGCGTCGTCCCGGGGCCTGCCTGCCCGCGGGCCCGGTTCTCCGGCGAGAGGATCGATGGTGTTCCACCCCATTCGAAGATTGAGACGGATGTTCGCCCTGAGCGCGATGTCCGTCTCGCTGGCCGCGGCCAGCATCGCTGGCGCCGCGGTGCTCGCGGCCCAGCCGGCGCTCGCGGCAACAGCCACCGGCGGCAGCGGCGCGAGCCTGCCCTACGCCGAGGTCCAGGCGGAAAGCTCCGCCACCAACGGCACGATCATCGGCCCGAGCTACACCCAGGGGCAGCTTGCCGACGAGGCGTCCGGCCGCAAGGCCGTGACCCTCGCGGGCAGCGGCTCGGGCCAGTACGTCACCTTCACCACCCCGGTGTCGACCAACTCCATCGACTTCCGGTACAGCATCCCGGACAGTTCGGACGGGTCGGTGTACACCGCCACGCTGTCGCTGTACATCAACGGGGTCAAGCAGCCCGACTTCACCCTGACCAACGCCTACAGCTGGTACTACGGCAGCTACCCGTACGTCAACACGCCGAGCAGCGGCGACCCGCACCACTTCTACGACGAGGTGCACCGGCTGTTCACCACGACCTATCCGCAGGGCACGCAGTTCAAGCTGGAAGTGGACTCGGAGGACACCGCCGGGTCGTACACGATCGACCTCGCCGACTTCGAGCAGGTAGCCGCCGCGGCGGCGCAGCCCGCGGGATCGGTGTCCGTCGTCAGCGAGGGCGCCGACCCCACCGGCGTGAACGACTCCTCGACCGCCTTCGCCAACGCGATCACCGCGGCGGGCGCGGGCGGCACCGTCTGGATCCCGGCGGGCAGCTACCTCGTCCCCGGCCACGTCGCCGTGCCTAACAACATCACCATTGAGGGCGCGGGCATGTGGTACTCGACCATCATCGGGGCGGCACCCGGCTTCTACGGGAACGCCGCGCCGAATCCCAGCACCGGCGTGACGCTGGAGAACTTCGCGATCTCCGGCAACGTCCAGATACGCGACGACAGCGCCCAGGTCAACGGCATCGGCGGCGCGTACAGCAACTCGACGATCAAGAACATCTGGATCGAGCACATGAAGGTCGGCGTCTGGCTGGACGGCCCGATGACCGGCCTGACCATCAGCGGCATGCGCATCAGGGACACCACGGCCGACGGCATCAACCTGCACGGCGGCGTCACCGACGGCACCGTCACCGACAACGACGTCCGCAACACCGGCGACGACGGCATCGCCCTGTGGTCTGACGCCACCATCGGCGCCGACTCCAGCATCACGATCTCCAACAACACCGTCCAGCTGCAGCAGCTCGCCAACGGCATCGCGGTCTACGGCGGCAACAACAACACTGTCACCGGCAACCTGGTCGTCGACACCGGCATCCTCCAGGGCGGCGGCATCACGGCGGCGCAGCGCTTCAGCTCTACCCCCCTCGGCCTGACCACCATCTCCAATAACACGATGATCAGAGACGGCCAGCTCGACCCGAACTGGCAGTTCGGCGTCGGCGCGCTGTGGTTCGACGCCAACCAGAGCTGGGGCGGCGGCCCGGTCAACGTGACCAACGCGCTGATCGAGCAAAGCCCCTTCGAGGCGATCCAGTGGGTTGAGGGCACGATCACCGGGGTCAACCTCAGTGACGTGTCCATCATCGGAACCGGCACCTTCGCCCTGCAGGAGCAGACCCCCGGGTCGGCCACGCTCACCAACGTGACGGCGACCGGCGTGGCGCAGGCCAACGAGGGCAACGCCCCGAGCTATAACTGCGAGGGCAGCAGCTTCGCCATCACCGACGACGGCGGCAACTCCGGCATCAGCCCGACGCAGTGCAACGGCGATGCGCCAACCCCGGTCTACCCGCCGTACCCCGTCACCGGCGTGAACGCCAGCCCGACCGCGCTGACCTTCGGTCCGCAAGTGACCGGCACGACCAGCACGGCGCAGAGCGTGACGGTCTCCAACCCGACCAGCGCGGCCGCGTCGGTCTCGTCCATCTCCACAACCGGTGCTTTCGCCCAGACCAACAACTGCGGCTCGTCGATCGCGGCGAACGGCTCCTGTACCGTCAGCGTGACGTTCTCGCCGACGGCGACCGGCACGAGCACGGGCAGCCTCACGGTCAACGCCGGCGGCGTCACTTCCACGGTGAGCCTGACCGGTACCGGCACGGCACCCGGCCCGGTGCTGAGCGCATCGCCGGCTAGCCTGTCCTTCCCCAGCACCCTGGTCGGCAGCACCGCCGCCTCGCAGACGGTGACGGTGACCAACTCCGGCACCACCGCCGCGACCGTCTCTAGTGTCGCGGCAACCGGGGCCTTCAGCCAGACCAACAACTGCACCACCATCGCGGTCAACGGCTCCTGCACGGTGACCGTCAAATTCGCGCCCACCGCGGGCGGGACCAATTCCGGCACCCTGACCGTGAACAGCAACGCCAACAACAACCCGCTGACCGTCGGGCTGACCGGTAACGGCATCTCTTCTACCACCAACATCGCCTTGAACCAGCCGGTCACGGCGAGCAGCGACTACGAGACCTACGTCCCGGCCAACGTCACCGACGGCAACACCAGCACCTACTGGGAAAGCAGCGATGGCGCCGGGTACCCGCAGACCATCGCGGTCAACCTGGGGTCGGTGCAGTCGATCGGGTCGATCGGCCTGTACCTGCCGCCGTCGAGCGCCTGGTCCACCCGGACCGAGACGCTGTCCGTCCTCGGCAGCACCAACGGGACGTCCTACAGTCAGATCGTCGGTTCCGCCGGGTACACCTTCAACCCGTCCACCGGCAACACCGTCACGATCAGCCTGCCATCGGGGACCAGCGCCCAGTATGTGGAGCTGAGCTTCACCGGCAACACCGGCTGGGACGCCGCCCAGCTGTCGGAATTCGAGGTCTTCCCCGGCGGGGCGACCAACGGCAGCGCCCTGACGGCGTCGCCGTCGAGCCTGTCGTTCGCCAGCACGCTCACCGGGTCCACCAGTGCCGCGCAGACGGTAACGGTGTCCAACCCGGGCAGCAGCGCGGCCTCGGTCTCCTCCGTCAGCGCCAGCGGGCCGTTCAGCCAGACCAACACCTGCGGCACCTCCATCGCCGCAGGCGGCTCCTGCACTGTCAGCGTCACCTTCACCCCCACCGCGGCCGGGACGGCCAGCGGGACCCTGTCGGTGGCATCCAGCGCACCGGGCAGCCCGCTGACCGTGGCGCTGTCGGGCACCGGCACCAGCTCCACCACTGACCTGGCACTCAACCAGCCGGTCACCGCGTCCAGCTACACCCAGACCTACGTCCCCGCCAACGCCGTTGACGGCAACACCAGCACCTACTGGGAGGCCACCGACGGCGTGTGGCCAAGCACCATCACGGTGAACCTGCAGTCGGTGCAGGCCCTCGGCTCCATCACCATCGACCTGCCGCCGTCAACGGCCTGGTCGACCAGGACCCAGACCCTGTCCGTCCTGGGCTCTACCAACGACACCACGTTTTCCACCATCGTGGCCTCCGCCACCTACACCTGGAACCCCTCAACCGGCAACACCGTCACCATCCCCCTCCCCTCAGGAACCTCCGACCAGTACGTGGAGCTGAGCTACACCGCCAACAGCGTCCAAAACGGCGCCCAGGCGTCCGAGATACTCATCTACCCGTGAGATTAAGCCCGGCCCATGACCTGGCTGACGGGGCGCGCGCACCCAGCGCGCGCCCCGCTCCCGCTCTAGCCCCTTGAGCTCTGCCTGCGATTTCGCGCGAGCGCCGCGCCGGGCGATGTTCTGCCGGGGTTCACGGTGATGCCGGTCAGCGGAGTAGTGGTCTAGACCTGTCCGCATCGATGTTCGCTGACTAACATCATCCGACCGCTGGGCTGTGCCCGCGCCGGCGCGATACGTTGCCAGGGCAGCGCGACCATCGTCTGCGATGGCAACGACTGAAGGGCAAAGATCCATGCCGGCTAGCAGAGAACGGATTCTCGTGTCCCACGCCGGGGCATTGCCACGGCCCGATGCCCTGCAACGTCTCTTCGGCGCGGGCCCGGGTTTGCAGGACCCCATCGACGCGGCGCTGCCCGGCGCGGTGGCGGAGGTGGTCGGCCGGCAGGTCGCCGCCGGCGTTGACATTGTCAACGACGGGGAGATCTCCAAGCGGGGACTGTTCACCGGCTACATCCGCGACCGGATGACGGGATTCGAGGCCGAGATCGGCGGGGACCGCCTGTCGGCCAACGCCGGGGTGACGGGCCGCGACCGCAGGGACTTCCCCGGCTTCTTCGCTGCTGGCCTCGGCGGCTTCGACTTCAAGGGGGCCATGCCGGCACCGGAGGTCACGAGCCTGGCGACGCGGTACGTGTGCACCAGCCCGCTCAGGTACACGGGGACTGCCCTCGTCCAGGCCGACATCGACCGGCTGACGGCGGCGGCGGGCACGCATAACGTGACCGCGTTCCTGCCCGCGATCACGCCCGGCACCGTCGAGCACTGGCTGCGGAACGACTACTACCAAGACGACGAGTCGTTTCTCGGCGCGATCGCCGACGTGCTGCACGAGGAGTACACGGCGATCACGAACGCCGGGCTGTTGCTGCAACTCGATGACCCGGACCTGCCCGACGGCTGGCAGATGTTCCCCGACATGACGGTGCCCGAGTACCACCGGTACGCCGCGCTACGGGTGGAGGCGCTGAACCACGCCCTGCGGGGCATTCCGCCCGAGCGGGTCAGGCTGCACGTTTGCTGGGGCAGCGGTCACGGCCCGCACCGGGACGACATCTCGCTGCGGGACATCATCGACCTCGTCCTGTCGGTTCCCGCGGGCTGCTACTCGATCGAGGCGGCCAACCCGCGGCACGAGCACGAGTGGACGGTCTGGGAGGACGTGAGGCTGCCCGATGGTGCGTCGCTGATGCCCGGCGTGGTGGGGCACGCAACCGACATCATCGAGCACCCCGAACTGGTGGCCCAGCGCCTGCTCCGGTTCGCGAAGCTGGTCGGCGCGGAGAACATAATCGCCGGCACCGACTGCGGCCTCGGCAACCGGGTTGGCCACCCGGAGATCGTCTGGGCGAAGCTCGAGGATCTATCCGAAGGCGCCAGGATCGCCTCCCGCACCCTGTTCAGCGACTCGCGATGATCCGGATCCAGCGTTCCGCATAACAGTTTGCCCGGGCGCCCGCGGAGGGGTCTTCACAGCCGCGTAGGCGCGCGGCAGGTCATGAAGCCGGTACCGGCCACAGGGGGACCATCAGCCGGTCCCGGCTGACCGGCCGTCCGGCATGCGCAAGCAGTGCTCGTGGCTTCGGTTGAGCTGTGGGCGGATGGTGATGAGCCGGTTGTGTACTGCCGCCAGCCAGACGACCAACCCCGCAGAACGACGTTTCCGCCGACCGCCCGGTTCACGGATACCGCGAGAACCGGGCCCGGACCTGTGGCTGAACCAAACCTGGACACGTACTGGTCCGCCGCTGGACCCGGCACAGGCACCATGGGGCCACGACCCGCACGCCGCAGCCGTCCACGCGGAAGCCGGGTGCCTTCGGGAAGCGGGGGAACGCGGATGCGGATCTGTCTCGCAGCGAAATTCCCGCCGATCGAGGGCAAGGCCGGCGCGCAGGCATACCAGGGAGCTGTACACGGAGGAGATCTTCATGACACGCGTCTCACGATGGTGCACGCTGGCCGGGATCACGGCCGGGCTGCTGGGGCTGGCCGTCCCGGCGTCCGCCGCGACCGGCTGGACAGTGGTCACGCCGCCCGCCTCGACGGTCGGCGCCGAGCTCACCGGGTCGTACGCCCTTTCCGACACCGACGCCTGGGTCGTCGGTGGGCCCACAACCGCCAGTGCGGCCCCGGTCGCACTGAACTGGAACGGCACCGCCTGGTCGTCGGTGCCCACCCCCACGCCGTCGGGCAGCACCCCCGAATGGGCGCTTAAGTCCGTGGCGGCCAGCGGCGCGAGCGACGCATGGGCCGTCGGGGAGCAGGTTGCGGGAACGAAAATTCACGACTCGCTGTACGAACACTGGAACGGCACGGCGTGGTCGGTCGTCGCCGGGCCCAACGAAGGCATCCTCAACGCAGTGCTCGACTTCAGCCCGACAAATGCCTGGGCGTTCGCCGACTTCTCCGTGCTGCACTGGAACGGGACCGCGTGGTCAGTTGTTTCCGGTGCGTTCCCCGCCCTCGCGGTGAGCGCAGACGGCCCCGACGACATCTGGGGCGTCTACAGAAATGACATGGTGACCCACTACAACGGCACCTCCTGGAGCGTCTACACGCTGTCGGGACCGAGCGGCACCGCCTTCGAAAGCGTTGAGGCGCTCTCGCCGACCGACGCGTGGGTGGGAGGAACCAACGGCACCGGCCCCCTCCTCGAGCACTTCAACGGGACGTCGTGGCAAGTGATGTCGACGCCGTCCAGTTTCTCGGGCGCCGGCGTGCTCGCGATGACCGCGAAATCGGACTCCGACCTCTGGATCTTCAGCGTGCACAATCCCCTGACCCAGGCAGTGCTGCTAGCCAACTGGAACGGCTCGTCGTGGACGACTACGCCGAGCCCGATCCCGGCGGATAGCTCGGTCCAGATCGGCTCGGCGGCCAGCAGCCCCAGCCACGTCTGGCTGTTCGGCACCGACAACACCACCGGCGAGCCCCTGATCCTCGGCCACTCCTGATCCGGAACAACCCGACAACAAGGAGACACCTCACATGGCATCAAGACTGTGGCGGGCCGCGGCCATCCTCGCCCCCGCGCTGCTCCTGGCGACCCTGGGCGCGGCCGCGTCCGCAACCGCCGCCACCACGAGCAACCCGTCACTGATCACATCGGACTTCGCCTGCGGCAACGGCGTCTGCCAAGTCGGCCCCGGCAACGTCGGCGTGGCCTTCGGGGCCGAGCTGAACGGGACCGGCGGGCCACCTACGAACCTGCCCGACTGCCCGTACATCCTGAGCGTGATCAGCGGCAGCCTGCCGCCGGGGCTACAGCTCGGCGGGGTCTGCGGGAACATCATCTCCGGCACCCCCACACAGGCCGGGACCTACCCCTTCACCGTGCAGGTCACGTCGCTGGGATCGGACGAACTCGGCGTGACCGAACCGTCCGGGACCCAGCAGCTCACCATCACCATCGGCACCGGCAAATCCGATCGCCTGCTGGCGCTCGGTGCCGGCTACAACGAGCACACGAAGACACTGTCCGTCGGCGGGTACGACGCCAACTCCGGCGCGCTCTATACGCTGTCCGTGACCTCGACCGGCAAGGTCGTCATCCCGGCGGAGTCGGCCGCGGGCCTTGATGGCGGGCTGCCCCTGTCCGCCGGGCCGGGATTCAATTGGCCGTGCCCCGGTGAAAACACGTGCAGCCTCACCGTGTCTGACAGCCTCGGGTCGTCGGCCACGGTAACCCTCCCGCCCGCCAAGTACTGACCGTGCCCCGCACGCCGGCGCCCGCGCGCCGGTGATGCCGGTCAGAATCCGCGCCGCCGATATCACCCGGGAAGAGCGGGGTCGGCCTTGGCTTGTGCCGTTGTCCCTTCGGCGTGTGCCGGGGCCGGCGTGCTCGCCGGGCGCAGCGGCCCGGGGCGGAGCAGGGCGCCGCCGATGACCGCGCCGGCGGCGAATATGCCGGCGGTCCACCAGAACGCGGTGTCGTAGCCGTGCGCCAGCGCCAGCCCGGTCAGGGCCGGGCGGCCGATGAGGCGGGCCGCGGCGAGGTGCGCGGCGAGGTAGGAGGTGACGGCGGCGGTGAAGATGGTGTTCAGCAGCGACGTGCCGACCGAGGCGCCGAGTTGCTGGCCGACGGTGACGGTGGCGGAGGCGACGCCCGCGTCCTGCGGAGCCACGCCGAAAGTGCCGGTGTTGATCACCGGCGCGATCACGATGCCCACGCCGATTCCGGCCACGATGATCGGACCGAGCACGCCTCCGGCGTAGCCGGTGTGCGGGTCCAGCTGAGCCAGCCATACCATCGCGCCCGCCGCGGCCAGCATCCCGGACGCAACGAGCGGCTTGGGCCCGAATCTGGGCATCAGCACGATCGTGGACAGGTTGGACGCGAGGATGAGGCCGGCGCTGATCGGCAGGAACGCAACACCGGTCACCAGCGGCGAGTACCCGAGCGTCTGCTGCAGGTAGTAGGTCAGGAACAAGAAGATCCCGAACAGCCCGGCCGAGGCGATGAGCATCGACAGGTAGGCGCCGCCTCGGTTGCGGTCCAGCACCACCCGGGGCGGCAACAGCGGGTGGGCCGCCCGGCTCATCCACAACGCGAAGGCCGCAAGCAGCGCCGCGCCGGCGGCGAGGAACCCCCAGGTGGACGGCGCGTGCCAGCTGTGCGTGGCCGCGTTGGAGAAGCCATAGACCAGGCAGAACACCGCGCCGGAGACCAGCAGCACGCCGGGGATGTCCAGCCTGGGCTTAACCGGGGACGGCTGGCGCTTCAACAGCAGCGCTCCCCCGGCAAAGGCCACCGCGGCGAAGAACAGGTTCACATACAGCGTCCACCGCCAGGACAGGTACTCGGTCAGCGCGCCGCCGAGCAGCAGGCCCACCGCGCCGCCGGCCCCGGCGATCGCGCCGTAGACGGCGAACGCCCTGCCGCGGTCCTTCTGCTCGGTGAACGTGGTGGTCAGCAGCGACAGCGCCGACGGCACCAGCAGCGCCGCGAACGCGCCCTGGCAGGCCCGCGCGGTGATCAGCATGGCGAAGTTGACCGAGGCGCCGCCGATGGCCGAGACGCCGGCGAACCCGGCCAGGCCGGCCAGGAACGTGACCTTGCGGCCGAGCTGGTCGGCCAGTCGGCCGCCGAGCAGCAGCAGGCTGCCGAACGCCAGGGTGTAGGCGGTGACCACCCACTGCCGGTCCACGGTAGTGAAGTGCAGCGCCCGCTGCGCGGACGGCAGCGCGACGTTCATCACCGTCAGATCCAGCACCACCATGAGCTGTGCCAGGCCGATCACGCACAGGATGAGCCACTGCCGCCGATCCCAGGCGCCGTCGGAGGACGTGGCACTAGACATGAGATTCACCCACTAGTTTCTCTGTCGTTGCTGCCTATGTGCGGAAGTTTGGTACGATGACGATGTGATTACTGCACTTATAGTGCAACCAATTTGCGGGAACGTCAAATCTCCGGGCGGGTCACGATGAGCCCCCCGCCCGACGCAACGAGCCCGCCCGACGCAACGAGGCCGCCCGACGCGACGAGGCCGCCCGACGCGACGAGCCCGCCCGACGCGACAACCCAGCCGTCTGAATCAACGAGCCGGCCGCCGAAGCGGTACGCGTCGCAGGTGCGCGACGAGCAGGCCCGCCGTACCCGGCGGGCGATCGTCACCGCGGCTCACGACCTGTTCCTGGATCAGGGGTATGCGGCCACGACGATCGACGGGATCGCGGAGGCCGCGCACGTGAGCCGGCGTACCGTGTTCAACTCGGTGGGCGGCAAGGTAGCCCTGCTCAAGCTGGCCTTGGATTGGGCCATCGTCGGCGACGACGAGCCGATAGCCCTGGCCGACCGCCCGGCGATCAAGGCGATCCTGGCCGAGTCCGACCCGCGGAAGGCACTCGTGCTCTGGGTGCGGACGGTGACCGAGGTCGCGGCCCGCACCTCACCGCTCGGCGAGGTTCTCATCGCCGCAGCCGATATCGACCCGGCGGCCGCACAGCTCCTCGCCGAGGCGAGCCGGAACCGGCTGCT
>Ga0210395_10003176_pt1 | contig 12630 bp, 6 predicted proteins | sample IncBWH4OmetaG_FD_150861 | JGI IMG/M metagenome (GOLD analysis project Ga0210395, IMG submission 150861) | Forest soil microbial communities from Barre Woods Harvard Forest LTER site, Petersham, Massachusetts, United States - Inc-BW-H-4-O ...
CGTCTGCGGCACCAGGAGCGCTCCCGTGATGTTTCCGGTGGGCGTCTGAATGCGTGCATATTGGCCCGGTCGCAACAGATTCCTGGAGTTGGGAAACTCACCCACGATCTGGATGGTTCCGGTCTGCGTGTTTACCTGGCGGTCCGCGAAGATGATTCTGCCCGGATGCGGGTAGGCACTCCCGTCGGCCAAAGTTAACTGCAACGGGATTCGTGAGGCGTGCGTCAGAAAGTCCACGCTCCCCGGACCGCCGCCGTCCGCCATGCGCAGATATTCCTGTTCGCTGATGGGGAAATAGACTTTAATCGGACTTACCTGCGAAACCGCGGTGAGGACCGTTGACGGCCCCACCAGGTTGCCGACCTGCACAGTATTGATGCCGGCGATTCCGTCGATTAACGACACGACTCTCGTGTAGCCCAAGTTCAGGTCGGCCTGTTCGACCGCCGCCTGGCCAGCCTCAACTGCTGCCTTCGCCCCGAGGAGCGACTGCGTGTCGGTATCGAGCTGGCTCTGAGGAATTGCATGAGCTTCCGCCTCGGGAATGTCGCGCTTCACATTGAGTTCAACATTCGCCTTCTGCGCTTCGGCTTGCGCCAGTTGCCCTTTGGCTTGATCGAGCACGGCTTGAAATGGACGCGGATCGATCTCAAAGAGGAGCTGACCTTTTTTGACAAGTGCGCCTTCGTGATAATCCTGGCGAATCAGGTAACCGCTCACCTGAGGTTGAATCTGCGCATTGACGTAGCCTTCGAGCGTTCCCACCCACTCGCCCTGAATCGGCACGTCTTTTTGAATGACCGGCGCGACTTCGACGACCGGTGGCGGAGGCGGGGCTGCAGCCCGCACATTGCCATTGCTGCAGCCAAGTGCATGGAGCAGGAGAACCGCACTAATCAAAGCTGTAGATATTTGCTTCATCATTTCTTTCCCCTCAATCGTGGTTGCTTAACTTCCGCTTCAATCGCGTCACTGGCGCGCCTGAATCGGGACGCTGCTCGGTTGGGGGGAAATGTGGCCCGACAGTCGTCTTGTCGATTCAGGCGCGTCAGTCACGCGATTGCACTCTTCTGCAAAGGCAAATCGCATACCAAAACCGACACGAAGCTAAGTAACGCCAATTGAAGGAAGTTTCCAGGCAGTGCGGCACGGGAGCTGTCGAAGAGGTCGAAAGTGTCGAGAAAGCCGATACTCGACAGCCGACTCGTCAACAAGAAATGGTGTCGGAAACCTAATGGCTTGAGAGGAATTGAAGGTCACGTATCTGCGGAACATCAATCGTTGGGCAGTACACCTTGGTTACACAGCCCGTACCGAGCGTGTACCACACTCAACTGGAGGTCGAATATGTGGTGCCCACTGCGACCTTGGTGCCGTGTGTCCACCGTGGCTCAATACCCAGGGCCACCAGGGTGCGCGAAGTTCCAGTTTGCTTGTCATTCTGATCTCCTCGGTGCGGTTGCATCAAAGTTGGAGTTCTTTCGCATCCGCACAACAGCCCCGCCCTCTTCGAAAGAGGCTTCGTCCATTAGCGTTTTCATGAATACAGCCAGACGAATGCAAAGCACCCCAGCAGTGCGATATACAGACAGACGCAGATGACAACACCGTTATCTTCCCGATCATCCTCACCCATCTCTCTCGCGCTTGTTGGGTCCGGCTCAAGATAGAGAATTGCGTCATGTATCTCCGTGTCGGTCAGGTCTTCGATATTGCGATCGGGCTCGTGATTTGTCGGCATAAAGCACTCTCATCAGTACGTCTGGTCTTCGGCAAAGTTTTCCCGACCCGGTATCGACTGCTTTCTCTCTTCAGTCACCTGCTCGTATCTTGAGATTCCGGGCCCCGCGGCGAGCTAGTTCTTTCACTACGTGCTTCGTAAACACGCCCTGGCAGCGGAATCGTATTCCCCCGTTTATCAATTCAAGAATTACGTTCTCGCCTTCCTGGCTAATAGTGGTGACATGTTTCATCTCAATTACAAGTTCACGGCCATGAAGGTCTGCTCTTGCCTCTTGACACGCATTCCTTAGCTCGCCTGTCCAAGGTGCTATGAGCTTTCCTTCCACAATGACCCGACGCTGCCTAGCGTTATCGACAAGCGAGATCTTCAGCATTCCTTCTCCCACGCGCGATAGGGCAAGGCGCACACCAAATCTGCGCGGCCGTAAGTCGCTGAATTTTCAGGAGAGCAACGCCGGAACCCGGAAATATCGAGGTCGAAGGAGTTGAAAAGGTCGAAAATGTCGAAGCTATGAGGGGGGCTGGAGATTACGCGTACTGCTTCGCGTAGATGCCGAATTTCTTCATTCGAGAAAGGAAAGTCGTGCGGTTCATTCCCAGTCGTGCGGCAGCACCATCGGCGCCACCCACACGCCCCTTGGATGCGGTTAGCGCCCGTACGATCTCATCGCGCTGCCTTCTCTCATATTCGTCAGCAACGCTGGTTTGGGTGCTTTGCGAATTCGTCTTTTCCCCAGCAATTTGCTGAACTTTACGCTGAGCGACATGCGGCTCTACCGTATTCGTTTTCCGGAGTTCTCCGAGAGGCGCGTCTAGCGACCTGCCGCGCGTCACAATGACCGCCCGCTCCACAAAGTTCTCTAGCTCACGGATATTGCCAGGCCATTCCCATGCTGTAAACCCCCGCATGATGACTGGCGAAATAGAGTCGATCTTCTTCTGCATTTGCTTGGCAAACTTCTGAACGAAGTAGCTCACAAGTTGCGGGATGTCTTCCTTACGTTCCCGCAGAGGCGGTAGCCGGATCGGAAATACATGCAAGCGGTAATACAAATCACTTCGGAATTCGCGGTCCGCGATCATTTTTTCGAGGTCACGATTAGTCGCTGCTACGAGGCGAATATTCACTCTTCGCGTGTGAATGCTCCCCAGTCGTTCAAATTCACGCTCTTGTATTGCGCGCAACAGCTTCGGCTGAATCTCAACCGGAATATCTCCCACTTCGTCCAGAAACAAAGTGCCTTGATCCGCCAGTTCCATTCGGCCGACTTTTTGCGCAATCGCGCCGGTGAACGCCCCCTTTTCATGTCCAAACAGTTCGCTCTCCAGCAGACCAGTAGGAATGGCGGCACAGTTCAGCTTCACAAACGTACGATCTTTGCGCCGGCTGCGGTCGTGAATGGCGCGAGCGATCAACTCCTTGCCCGTGCCCGTTTCTCCCAACAATAGGACCGTGGAATCGCTGGGGGCAACCGTTTCCACGAGTTCCAGAACATGTTTTAACACCGGGCTGTTTCCGATGATGTTTTCAAAGTTCATCTCGCTGCGGATTTCTTCTTCGAGATAGAGCTTCTCCTGGGCGAGCTTGTCTTTGAGTTGCGAAATCTCGTGGTATGCCAACGCGTTTTCAATGGCGATGGCAATCTGGCCTGAAGCCCGGCTGAGGAAATCGACGTCTCCCGGCGAAAAGGGAGTCTCCGTCGTGCGTAAAATTGAGAGAATTCCGAGCGCCCGCCCGCGATTTACAAGTGGAATATTGCAAAAGGTTTTAATGCCCTCCGCAGCCACTAAGTCAGATGCATCAGAGGAGAGCTCGTTAGGTTCCCAGGTGTTAATGACCACTGGTTTCAAGGTGTCTAGCGCTTTCATAACGGCCGGACTTGGCGTAATGAGCAACTCTTCCTTGACGACCCCTTTTCCATGTGGAAAATCCATGGCCAATACCCTGAATTTCTCCGAAGCGGCATCGGGGCGTACAACTGTTACCGCGTCAGCGCGCATGACCTCGCGTATGTTCGCTGCAATCGCGCGCAACAGGTCTCGAGGTTGAAGATTTGATGTGATTCGATTCGTCAGGTCGAGAAGCAACTGCAGCTGATCATTTTGATGTTGCGCGCGCCTGAGATTCAAACCATCATCAAGTGCGAACGCCACAACACGCCCGATCAGCTCCAGGAAGCTTATTTCTTCCTCGCTGAATGGATTCACTGTGTCGCGGTTGATTCCGAAAACACCCAATCGACGATGCGGCGTGGTCAAAGGTACGCGAAGCCCCGACCCAAGGCGTATTTTCTTTGCCCATTCTTTAAATCGCGGGTACCGCTCCTCCGTGTCCCAATTGGCAGTATGCTGTGGATCCCGGCTGCGCACTGCCTCCCACCATGGCAATTCTTCCACCGGCAGGTCCGGCAAAGGGAGTTGGCCCTTACCCCAAACCAGATATTCGATCTCCTTGGAGTTCTCCTTCACCACAACGAAGTAAAGGTGATCGAAGTGCAGAAACTTGCCAATCTCAGACGCGAGCGTTGTAGCCAGTTCCTCAGGTTCGCGGCACGCAGCGATCGCTTCACTGATGCGCAGCACGGCCTCATAGCGGTGGCTGTCGCTTTGCGGCCAAACGGTCGGGTCTATACCCATAGCGTTACAATCTACAAACTCGGCGCTGAACGCCGGGCTTGAATTACCTCAGATACCCACATAGATGATGACTCACGTCCTCTACAGGTCGCAACAGGGTGCGCCAAGCGAAGCGATTTTAGAGCATTTCCCGCTCCTTCGGTAAGTCGATCAGCTGGAAAGTGTTGACCAGTCGAAAGTGTCGATGTTTTTAGAATGTATGCTCAAGCGGTAGCCGCACAATAGGTGAGACATTCACGCGGGTTGAGTCATCCCGTATTAAGAGCCGTCACAACCTGATCGAACGGTTGGGAGGACGTAAGGCTGAATCGCTCGATCTCGATTGTTTTTATCATCTCGAAATCTCCTTCATGGCTTTCCCAATGGAGTCTCGTCGGCGTCCGGAGCGAGCGCGGCGATGTAGATCAGTCCCGCAACGCGGTCGTCGGTTCCAGCGCCGGTGATGACGCTTCCGCCGTAAGATTGTGGAAGCGTTGGAGCAGGCCGGCTGGATCGTCGGCGGACCGCGCGGCGCAGCGGCGAAACTCGGACTGAAACGAACCACGCTCCTGGCCAAGATGAGAAGGTTGGGGATTTTACGATCTATCCATCAGGAAAGAACAGACGGGAACGGTATAGCACCTGAAACCATATGACGGGAAGATGCTCAGCCTGAAATTTTGTGCGCACAAGAAGGTAGCTCGATAAGGAGCTTCGGAAATTTCAAAAGTCATCAGCTGTACTCCGATGGGGTTTATGCAATCAATTGCTCACCTCTTTTACCGCAGTCGCAGAACTCCAAACGGAGGGAGCGGAAGTGCTTGGCATGGCACCGGGAAGCGAAGAGCGCGAAATCGCCAATGCGCTCGCCGAGCGTTCGAGATTCGCCCTGCAACCTTCCCGCTCCGGTTGACGGACTAACCGGAAGTAGTCCGTTTCGAGTAAGACACTCTTTCCTTGAATGCTGAGACCCTGGGGGCTTCGAGATGATCTCCCCGAAGCCCGTTTCTGGATAACTTCCGGTTGGCCGACAATCCGCGAGTCATGGATCACCGGGCGGCGCGCACAAGCCGACTTTTGAACGAAATGACTTCCGAATTACTTGTGAGACGACCAGAATCTGTGACCTGCTACTCCCCGTCGTGAGTTAGGCGTCCAGCCTTGGTTCCCCTCGTCCCCTAAAATGTCTGTAACATCCTTCGATCTGCAGCGTACTGCTTTATGGATGCCAAGAGGAACATGGCGAAAGGGCCGCAGCCCCGCGAGGGCGGATCCGGTCAGATGGTGGGGCTGGATTTGGAGAGCGTAATAGAGCGCGCACGGGGTCACGAGGCCGAGGCCCTGGGAGAAATCTATCGGCGTTATGTCCGGCGCGTATTCGGGCTGTGCCGTTACATGCTGGACTCACGGGAGAGCGCAGAAGATGCCACCAGCGAAATCTTCCTCAAGCTGCAGCGCTCCATCGAGAGCTACGACCGTTCGATACCGTTCCCCAGGTGGCTGTTACGGGTAGCTGGCAATCAATGCATTGACGCTTTGCGGCGCCGGCAGCGGGGGCGGCAGGTGATTGTGGAAGTTGAAGACGGAGCCGCAGTCATCGAGGCGGCTAGTTCGGAACCGTCGCCGTTGGGTGCTGTCATCAGCAAGGAAGAGAGGGCGAAGGTGCGGGATACCATCTCACGCCTGCCGGACAATTATCGCGTGCCGCTGGTCCTGCGCTATTACAGCGAACTGAGCTATGACGAAATCGCGCAGCAGTTGGGCCTGGAAAGGAACTACGTGGCAGCGCTGATATTTCGGGCAAAGCAGGAACTGCGCCGGCGGTTGCCCCATAGGAGCAAGTGATCATGGAATGTTATTCGGAACAGACCTGCGCCCTCGCCGTGGACGGCGAACTGGCGGCGGACGAGGCGCAGCGCCTGCGCGACCATCTGGCCACGTGCCAGCGCTGCCGGGCGCTGGTGGATGCATTGCGCGCTGAGAACCGCGTACTGAGCGAAAGTCTCAACGAGCTTCCGGAAGAAGCAGCCAGCCCGGCGGAATTCTCCCCTCTGCGGTGGTCCTGGGGGCGGGGCGACCTGGCGATCCTGGCCGTGGTGCTGGCGCTAGGTTCGATCGTTTCCGGTTGGTTCAATGAGCTGGATATTCCGGCAGCGCTGGAATCGTTCAATCCCTTCAGCGTAAGCGGCCGCACGAACCTGATCTTCCAATTTTTTTACTACTTTGCACACGGAGGTACTGCCATGCTAGCCGATTATGCTGCGGTCGTGGGCTGGATTTGTTTGCTGTTACTGTTGGGCGGCAGCGCACTGCTACTTGGACGCCGAGGGCGGCCACACTACCCTGGCCTGCGCCTGCTGATCGTGTTGCTTGCGTTGTCGTTGCCCAGCTTTGCCCTGGAACGGCGTCACGGCGAGTTCGTCACCGTGGCCGCGAACGAGACTGTGGACGACACTCTTGTGGCCGCGGCTAAGATGGTGCGCGTGGATGGCGTGGTGAATGGAGACTTGGTCACTTTTGGCCGGACCGTGGAGGTGCGCGGCACGGTGAAGGGCGACCTAATCAGCTTCGCCCAGAGGACCGAGGTCAGCGGAACCGTGGAAGGCCACATCTACACCTTTTCCCGCACGCTCGACCTGGAAGGGCAATTGGGCCACAGCATCTACGGCGTGGTGCAATCCTTGCATATTGATGACCGTGGCCGTGTGGGTGACGGTATCGTGGTTGCCGTCGGCGACGTCAGCCTCGAGGGCGAGGTGAAGCGCAGCGTGAACGTCGTGACTGGCGGCAGTGCCGATGTGAGCGGCAGTATCGGCCGCGATCTGACGATGGTCGGTCGCAGCCTAACGCTGACGAACACGGCCCGGGTCGGCGGCAACCTGAGCGCTCGCGTGCGCCAGTTGACGGAGGTGCACATCGCCGACGGCGCGACCATTGGGGGCAAACGTGACATCCAGGTGAGGGTGAGGGAGAGCCAATTCACGCGCCCCAGATTCTACTTTCACCAAGCTGTCTGGTTGGCTGGCGCCATACTGGTGGGATGGCTTGGCATGCTTGTGTTTCCCGGCTTCTTCCAGGCGACGACTCAGCTGGTGGGCTCAGGCTGGCTCAGTCTCGGACTGGGGGTTGGAGTCCTGGCGGGCGTGCCGGTGGCCATCGTCGTCATAGCCATAACGCTGGTTGGCCTCCCGCTCTCGCTAATGTTGGTCGCGCTGTATTTGACTGCGATCTACCTGGCGAAAATTTGGGTTGGAGCCTTTTTGGGGCGAATACTTCTTAAGCCATCCGGAGCCACAAAGGGCGATTGGTTGCTGGGACTCTTGGTGGGCCTGTTGATCGTCACCATCGTTGCGTTCATCCCGTATCTTGGCGGACTGGTCCACTTGGGTGTGGTTTGCCTGGGTTTGGGAGCGTTTGCCTGTCAGCTTTATCGGGCTTCCCGACCGGTAATGTAGTCGGCCATGCAGAATCAATGCGATCGGGCAGATCGGTAACGGGAAGTGAAGAAAACGGGGTTACGCCAAGTTCTTGGCGGAAAGCCTCAAATGCCCGTGCATCGAATCGTTTCAGCATTGACAGAGCCGAAGCAGCCCGTGTCCTGCAACGGTGAGACTGAGTGTCCGTACCAAACTCGGCCGGTTGGGGAGAGAATGAGATCAATTTGCTTTGTTCTTTAGCTGTCACGTCGGTTCGTTTACACAGCCAGAACAGGGAGCACAACGACGCGATCCCGAGTGCAAGCCATGCCATCAATAACCGTCGTAGGAGATGCATATTGGATCACCTGCGGAGTGTACTGCCGAAGCTGGTAGTTCGCTTTCGATGTCTGCCTCAGCCAGTAGCTCGCCCAACAACTCAGAGGTTGAGCGTTCGTGTACAGAAAAGAACAGTCGTCAGGGTCTGAACGCCGAAGTTGTCACATCGACACTAACCCATGAATACGCTTACAGACAGGCTGAATCGGACATTGCCCAAAATGGGCCGACTGTTCACAATTGCACAGTTTTGAAGAAAATCGGAGTCGACTGACACGGTTCGCGACAGGGCCGGTGAACACTACTGTTCTATGGTCGTCTGCGACTTTGGTGGTTTCTGTGTCACCTGCTGTGTACTCGGCAATTGCGAACGATCCCACCCGCCGCCCAACGCTTCGACCAGCGCCACGGCCGAAGCCATCTGTTGCACCTGAAGATTGTTGAGAGTCTGCTGGTTCGACAACAACGTAGTCTGGGCAATCAGCACATCGACGTAGGGATCGATGCCAGTCTCATATCGTCCCAGCTCGAGCTTTAGGAAAGTCTGAGCAGAGTTCACCGCCTCCTGCTGGTGTTGGATTTCCTTGGACAGTATGCGAACTTCCGCAAGAGAATCTTCAACTTGTTGAAATGCGGTCAGCACCGTTTGACGATAACCGGCGAGGTCCGCGTTGTAGGTCGCGACGAATTGTTGGACGGTGGCGCGACGCAAGCCGGCGTCGAAGATAGTTTCCGAAAGCGTAGTGCCGACGGACCAGAAGCGGCTCGGCCAGGAGAGCCAACGTGTGAAGGTTGAACTTTCAAAGCCGCCGTCCGCGCTTAAAGTCAGGGTTGGATAATAAGCCGCATGAGCGATGCCGATGGTTGCGTTGGCTTCAGCCATCGTGCGCTCGGCGGCGGCGATATCGGGTCGACGCTCGAGCAGCTCCGAGGGCATGCCGACCGGGATCGGGGGTGGAGCAGCAGTCATCGGCCTGACGGGGATGGAGAAATTTGTGGCCGCCTTGCCCACGAGGACTGCGATTGCGTGCTCAAACTGCGCCCGCGCGATTCCGACATTCGTTGCACCCGCCTGCGCGTTCTGCAGCGTGGTCTCGGCCTCTACTACCGAGATCTGATCGTCGATGCCGGTTTCATAAAGAGCGCGGGTCAGATCGAGCGCTTTCTGGTCCGCGTCCACAGTATCGTTGAAGATTTTTTGCAGTTCATCCTGGCCGCGGATCTCGAAAAAAAACTGCGCCAGGCTGGCCTGCTCGGTCAGACGCTCGTTCTCGAGATCCGCTGCACTGACTTGGGCGGCGTACTGGGATTGGTGCACGGTGTTGCGGACCCTGCCCCAAAGATCGGGCTCCCAGGATGCTTCGAGGGGCAACGAATAGGTGGTGAATTGCAATTGCGGTATGGCCGTTCCCTTGCCAGTCGTGTTGACGGGGGTCGTGCTCAGGTTCCCCGAGGTTCGCGAGCGGCTGAACGCGGGCGCAACCGCCAGCGTCGGGAAGTATTGCGAGCGCGCTTCGCGCACTATGGCGCGAGCCTCCATGAAGTTCTCGAAGAATTGTTTGATGTTCTGGTTGTTGATATCCAGTTGTTCCTCGAGAGCGTTCAGTTCGGCATCGTTGAAGATTTCCCACCACTTGCCGCGCAGCTTGGAATCCGAAGGTTGCGCAACCGTCCAACCTTCATTTTCCTTGAATTGAGTAGGTGATTCCTTGTAGACCGCCGCAGGTGGCTGCGGCGCGGGCGGATGGTATTTCGGCCCGACCGCGCAGCCTGATAGCATTAACACAAGTGCAGCTTCACACAGCCGAATCGTGGAGTCCGCTGATTTTCGCCGGAAAATAGGCATAATGTTTCCACCGTTCATCTCAGTCCATCGCGCTAGATGGACTGCTCAATCCGGGAAGAGTGTCTTTTCGCTGCATCCGCAGTCGTAGGCGGTCGAATGCCAAATAGACGACCGGCGTTGTATAAAGCGTAAGCAACTGACTCAAGATCAGCCCTCCAACAATCGTGATCCCCAGGGGTCGGCGGAGCTCAAATCCTGTGCCCGTCCCCAGCGCAAGTGGCAAAGCCCCCAATAATGCAGCCATGGTCGTCATCAGGATCGGACGGAAGCGCAACATGCACGCCTCAAAAATCGAGTCGATCGGGCTTTTTTTCTCCTGGCGTTCTGCCTGAAGAGCGAAGTCGATCATCATTATGGCGTTCTTCTTTACGATCCCGATCAGTAGCACAATGCCAATGATTGAAATGATGTTCAGATCCTGTTTGAACAGCATCAATGCCAGCATCGCGCCTACGCTGGCCGACGGCAGCGTCGAGATAATGGTCACGGGGTGGACCAGGCTTTCATATAAAATACCGAGCACGATGTACACCGCCAGCAGAGCGGTCACAATCAGCACGGGCTCGGTGCCAAGAGATTGCTGATAAGCCAGCAGTGTGCCGGCAAAAAAGCCCTGCAGCGTGGAAGGTGTACCGAGCCGCCTTTGCATCTGGTTGATGCTCAAAGTCGCATCGCTCAAAGACACGTTCGATGCGAGGTTAAAAGACAGTGTGACCGAAGGGAATAAGCCCGTATGGTTGATGGCCAGGGGGGTGGTATTGGCTTGGCCCTTGGCCACCGCGAGCAGCGGAATGTTGCCGCCGCTGGACTGAAGATAGAGGGCTTTCAATCCTTCCGGGCTCTGCCAATATTGAGGAGCAACTTCCAGCACCACGTAATATTGATTCAACTGCGTATAGATAATGGAGACTTCCGACTGGCCGAATGCACTGTACAACGCCGAGTCAAGCGACTGGACGGTGAGGCCGAGCTTTGCTGCGCTAACCCGATCGTAGTTCATCAGCTGATCCAGGCCACCATTCTGCTGATCCGAACTCACGTCCTGCAGCCCGGGCAGGTGCTTCATCTGGTTAAGTATGATCGGTCCCCACTTCGTAAGATCCTGTACTGTGTCGGATTGAATCGTGTACTGATACATCGCATTGCTGGATCGGCCCCCGATACGCAAATCTTGTACGGCCTGAAGGAACGCAGAAGCCACTGGCAGACGGTTCAGTTGCGGGCGCAGCCGGTCGATAATCTGAGAGGCGCTCACCTTGCGTTCCGCCAGTGGCTTGAGCGCGATGTAAAGGTTTCCGGTATTTGTGGCCCCACCTCCGCCGGTAAACGCGATCACATTCGCGACAGCGGGATCGTTTTTAATCACTGCGGCGATCCGCCGAATGGAGTCATCCATCGCCGGGAAGGATGAATCCTGCGGACCGCGCACACTACCCGTGATCGATCCCGTGTCCTCCGTCGGGAAAAAGCCCTTGGGTATTTTGATGATCAACACCACATTGAGCGCTATGGTAATGAACAGCACCGCGAGGGTGAGCGTCGGATGGTCCAGCACCCAATGCAGGCTGTCGCGATACAACGACAGCACCCAGTCAAAGAACTTTTCGCTGGCGGCGTAGATGCGGCCGTGCTTTTCCGCGCGCTCGCTTCTCAAAAGGTAGGCGCACATCATCGGCGTGGTGGTGAGCGAGATGAGCATAGAGACGAAAACGGCGGTCGAGAGAGTGACGGCAAATTCGCGGAAGAGGCGGCCAACGATTCCGCCCATCATTAGAAGGGGGATGAAGACGGCAATGAGCGAGATGCTGATAGTGAAAACAGTGAAACCGATCTCTTCCGCGCCCTTCAGCGCCGCGGCAAAGGGCTCCATGCCGTTTTCCAGATGGCGGGCAATATTTTCCATCACCACGATGGCATCGTCGACCACGAATCCCGTTGCAATGGTCATGGCCATCAGTGAGAGGTTGTCCAGGCTGTATCCGAACAGATACATCACGGCGAAAGTACCGACCAGCGATACTGGCACCGCGACGGCCGGGATCAGCGTAGCGCGGCCGTTGCGCAGGAAAACAAACACCACGACGATGACGAGGCCGATTGAAATGAGCAGCGTCCTCTCGACGTCGCTGACAGAGGCGCGAATCGTTGTGGTGCGATCAAGCACGATGGTGGTATCGATTCCGAGCGGAATGGATGCCTGGATAAATGGAAGCTGCGCGCGGACACGGTCGACGGTGTTGATGATGTTGGCGCCGGGCTGGCGGAAGATGATGACCGTGACTGCGCGCTTGCCGTTCAAGTAACCGGCTGCACGGACGTTCTGCACCGAGTCCGTCACCTGGGCGACGTCGGATAGGCGGACGGCCGCGCCGTTGTTATAGCTGACGACGAGCGGCTTGTAGTCGTTAGCGTGCGAGATCTGGTCGTTGGCCAAAATGTCTGCGGTCACAATGCCATCGGAGATTTGGCCTTTGGCGAGGTCAGCATTCTGCAGGCTGAGCACGGACTGCAAATTCGCGAGGGTGAGTCCATAGCCGGCCAACTGTGTGGGATTTGCGTCCACTCGCACCGACGGCAATGCGCCGCCTCCGGCGGTGACCTGCCCTACGCCTTGGATTTGCGACAACTTCTGCTGGATGACGGTTGAGGCCACGTCATAAAGTTCGCCGG
>Ga0210395_10003178_pt1 | contig 12627 bp, 9 predicted proteins | sample IncBWH4OmetaG_FD_150861 | JGI IMG/M metagenome (GOLD analysis project Ga0210395, IMG submission 150861) | Forest soil microbial communities from Barre Woods Harvard Forest LTER site, Petersham, Massachusetts, United States - Inc-BW-H-4-O ...
GGAATACGTAGTCCTCGAGGAAGGTGACCGCGCCTGCGTTCTCCATCGCGCCTTCCTTGAACTCCGGCACGAAGAGCTGGTCGTACTTGCCGAACGGGTACTTGATCCCGAACGCGGCGTGATAGAAGTCGAAGCCCTGCCGGGTGACCTCAAAGATTTCGTCCGAGTCGAGGTAGCTGGCCAGCGACTGTCGGCACAAGATGCCGAGCGGGATCCCGTCGTGCTCGTCGCGGACCACGTGGTAAGGGCCGGCCGACACGTGGGTGATGTAGGTCGACATCACCGGGGTGGGCGGGAAGCGCCACAGCCGGGCGCCGGGCTTCCCCTCGGTGGACTCGCCTCCGTCCGCCTCGGGCGTCATGTTGGAGACCACCAGCCAGCCCTCGGGCGCGAGCGCGGACAGCTCGTAGGTGGCCTTCAGGTCGGGCTGGTCGAAGCAGGCGTAGATCCGGTGCGCGTCGAACGTCTCCAGGTCGGAGTACATGTAGACGTTGCCGTCCGCGGGGTCGGTGAACCGGTGCAGCCCTTCGCCGCTGCGCGAGTACGCGCACTCCGCGTCGACCACGACCACGTTGCTCGCGGCGAGGCCGTCGAGGGCGATCCGCTCGCCGTCGAACGCGTCCAGGCCCACCGCGGTGCCGTTCAGGGTGATCGCGTGAACTTCCGGAGCCGCGAGGTTGAGGAAGGTCCCCTCGCCCGGCCGCGCACAGTCGAACTCGATCGTCGTTACCGAACGGAACGTGGTATCTCCGCCGGTCAGGTCGAGTTCGACCGTGTATGAGCCGACATTGATCAACTCGGCACGGCGTCGTGCCTCGTCGCGGGTGAGATTGGCTGTCACCAGGACCCCTTCGCGATCATCATGTGTGTTTGTGCTGTTCGCTTGTGCGGCGCTTGATGTGGCGCGTGGCTATATTACCCACGGCACTCGGAAGATTTTCCGGCATTATCACACGGAGTATCCGGGTAGTCATTAAAAGTGACAGCCCCTTCCGGGCGGGGTAACCGCGCCCCGCACGGGCCGTCTGGCAGACTTGCACCGTGCGTGTATACCTGGGATCTGACCATGCCGGCTTTGAGCTGAAGGCCGCCCTGGTCGCGTGGCTCGGCACGGCCGGCCACGAGGCGGTGGACTGCGGACCCGCCAGTTACGAGCCAGCTGACGACTATCCCGTTTACGTGCTGCGCGCCGCCGAGGGGGTGGCCGCCGACCCGGGCAGCATGGGCATCGTGATCGGCGGCTCGGGTAACGGCGAGCAGATAGCCGCCAACAAAGTGGCGGGCATCCGCGCGGCGCTCGCCTGGACGACGGAGACCGCGCAACTCGCCCGGCAGCACAACGACGCCAACGTGCTCAGCCTCGGCGCTCGTGAGTACAGCCTGGAAGACGCCGTGGAGCTGGCGAAGATCTTCGTCGCCACCCCGTTCTCCGAGGCGCCCAGGCATGTCCGGCGGCTCGCCATGGTCACCGAGTTCGAGAAGACCGGCGAACTCCCGCCACTGCCGTAACGATCCAGGAAACGGTTAGCCTAGCCCGGCTGCCGCCGGGATAATGGGCGGTGTGAGTCCGCAAAGCCGAGGGCGTCCGACTGGCCGGGGCCGACGCCGTCCGGCGCGCCGCCCGGCAGCAAGCCGCAGCGGCACTGACTGCTGGTTCGACGACCCAGCACCCGGCGATCGGCGGTCATGGGCGGTCCCGCCGGGGCACGGCAGCTACCGGTCACTGGACCTGGCACAGCTGTACCCCGCGGATGAGGACGAGCTCACCTTCCTGATCGAGGCGATGCACCCCGCACTGGCCGATGCGCTGCGCAGTCCTGGCGAGGTGTTCGTCCGCGGCGAGCCGTTCAGCCCCCGGCTGCACATCGCGATGCACCACATCGTCGCCAGTCAGCTGCTGGCCGACGACCCGCCGGAGACCTGGCAGACGGTGCAGCGGCTCGCTGCCCTCGGCTATGACTGGCACAACATCATGCACATGATCGCGGCTGTGGTCAGCGACGATGTTTACCACGTGGTGAAGGAGAACCGGCCCTTCGACCCCGTCGGCTACGCCCGGCGGCTGCACGAGCTTCCCGGTGACTGGCCACCACCGTAAGCAACGCGCACACACTGCCTACTTGCCCTGGTAGACGGGGGGACGTCCTTCCCGCTTCCCGCGGGAACCGGATAGTGGAGCCGCCGCCAGGGAACCGTCCGTGCGTGTTCTCGTCCTGGCCGAACCGCACGTCGGCGCTGGCCACCCGGATGTCGGCCACCAGATGCAGTTCGTGGCCCATGTTCCAGGTATCGCCATGGACAACCGCGATCAGGGGCTTGCTGAGGTGCTGGGTCCTGGCGAAGGGATCGAACATGCCGTCCTTGACCGCGAACGGCTTGCCGGTCTTGGCCAGGGGCGCGAAGGCGTCCACGTCGATCCCGCGGGAGAAGTTCTCGCCGTGGCCGAAGAGTACCGCGGCCCGCAGGCTGGGGTCGTTATCGAAGTCGTAGTACGCCTTGGCCAGCCCGAGGAAGGCGTCCGGGTCGAACCGGTTGTCGACCTGGGGCCGGTTGATTCCGATCAGGACGATCTGTCCGCGCCGCTCGACGGTGATCTTGGCCTCGAGGGAAAGCGGGATGTCGGCCATGCTGGAGTCTTGTGCGGACATCGTAGCGAGCTCCTTCGCCGGGAAGATGGCCCGCGGTTCCGGGAGTGCCTGGTAAGGCCACGCCATCGCCTGCGGGCCGGTCTGCTCAATGAACCAATCCTGACTCGGGCCCCCTGACCAGCTGGGGCTTGCCGGACGCGCCGCCGCAGCGAAGCGGGCCCTGGTTGTCAGCGGGTGCGCCGCCGCTGCCGCCGGGACGGCGGCACCGGGAGCGGCGGCGACGGCTTGGCCTCGTCAGCCGGCCGAGCCGCCGCCGAGGTTGAGTCGGCTGCCCGTCCCGGGGTGGCCTCCGTCGTCACCGGCGTTTGCGCCGCCACGGATCCCCGCGGGTGCGCGACCGCCTCCTCGCTCTCGGCCGCCTCGGCTAGGTCCTCGGCCCGCGGCCGCGAGACGTCCCGCGCCCGCATGGCGGTGGAAAGCGTGATCTTGGAAATGGGCACGCCTTTAATTATGCGGGGGACAACCCCCCTGCACCCCCCGCATGGAGGACTGCGCGCCCCCATACCCCCTGCGGTCACCCATACCCCCTGCGGTGGGACGCCCCCGAAAACCTGAGGCGCCCCACACGGTGGCTGCTGTCAGAGGACTCAGACCGCTAGAAGATCTGCGGGCACCATGGGGCCGGGTCCCAGGACATGGCGGCGGACAGCGCGGCGACCGCGCCGCGCTGGTGCTCGGTTACCAGTCCCGCGGCGGCCAGCGCGCCGAGCCGGGTGCCGCCGAGGTAGGCGGCGCCGAGCTCGCGGATGCCGAGCGCCAGGTCGGCGGGCTCGGTGGTCGGCGCGCAGCTGATGCCGCCGGGTCCCGCCGCGGTCAGCCGCCAGCGACCCGTGTTGCCGGGCAGGATCTCGTCGGTGACCTCAAGCACCACGTCGACCGGACAGGAATACGCGCGCCGGGTGAGGGCGGCGGGCAGGTCGATGATCCGGACCCAGATCCCGTCGCTGACCCGCATCCGGGCCCGGCGCTGGTCGAGCAGCTGGAAGACCAGCGGGTCGTCGGGCGACCGCAGGCCCGCCGTCACCTCCGTCACCAGGTCCCTGGTGAGCAGGTTGTGCCAGAGCGCGGCGCCCGCCGCGGGGTCGGCGGCCACGAGTTCCCTGATCGCGATGGCACAGTCGGGCAAGCCCGCCGCGTCGTCCCAGCGCTGTGCCGGGACGTAGATCGCGTAGCCGCGCACCCCGGAACCGTCCTCGGCGACCAGGCAGCGCAGCGGGTCCGCACCGGGCCGCTCCTGCGAGTCGTCCTGCAGCACCCGGCCCCACCAGTCCTCGTCGCGGGCGAAGAATCCCGGCTGGCCGGGCAGCACGGTGTCGTAGACCTTGGCGAGCTCGCTCGCGGCGCCCGCCGGCTCGGCGAGCCGCAGGGTCAGCGCGGGATCGGCGGGCGCCGGTCCGTCGAGCGCCCCCTCGCCGCGGCCGAACCGGAAGTGCGCGATCTGGCTCGCGCGCCCGTAACCGAAGCGGCCGTAGATTGGCGTCTCGGAAGCCCAGAGCGCGGCGATGGGCTCCTCGCCGCGGGCCGCGATGTCCGCGATCTGACGGCGCATCAGCGACCGCAGGATGCCGCGCCGCCGGTAGGTCGGCAGCACCGAGACCATGGTGACCCCGGCGACGGGCAGCACCGCGCCGGGAATGGTCATCCGGAGGCTGTATACCCCCGTGGTACCGATGACGCTGGCCTCCGCGGGCGCGGCGGGGTCGAACGCGGCGAGCGACCGGTCGACCTCGAATTGCCGGATCCCGCGCTCCAGGCGGGCTCCGCTTGCCGGACCCGCGTTGAAGGCGTGATTCTGGGCCTGGCGGAACGCGACATATTCGTCGTTGTTAATGGGACGGATCGGATACGGGTCTGTCATGATGGATTCTTATCCCGGTCGGCCCGGCGGATGCCAACGGATTTTCTTCGTGGCGCGTTTTCGCTGGCAGGGGGCACGACGGCGAGGGAGACGGAGTATGGACGGCGTGCAGCAAGGACGATCTGCGGATAATCTGCGCGCGTCATGAAAATCCCGGCACCACTACAGGCGGCACGTGCGGCGGCGCGCCAGGTACGCCGCGCGGTTCGGTGGTGCTCCGAAGGGCTCCGCCTGCAGTTCATCACCCGGAACCGGCGGGTGGCCTTCGCCCTCACCGTGATCGTGGTCGGCGTCGCGCTCGGCGCCGTGCACCTGTCGGAGTGGTGGTTCTCACCAGGCGTGATGGTGCTGCCCATCCTGATCGGCGGCCTGCTGCTCTGGCCGCGGGCGCTGCGGATCCTGATCGCCATCGCCGCGCTCGGCCTGGTCTACGACATCGTCGACGGCCGGGCGAGTCCGAGCATCGTGGTCACGATCGCGGCCACCGCGTACTTCTCCGACGTCCTCTCCAACACACGCGGCAAGCTCGGCACCCGGGGCCTGCGCGCGGACCGGATGATGATCGAGCTGCGGGACCGCATCCGGGCCCAGGGCACGCTGCCCGAACTCGGCGACGGCTGGGGGTCGACCGTGGTGCTGCGCCCGGCCGGCGGTTCCTCCTTCGGCGGCGACTTCGTCGTCTCCTACAGCGATGGCAAGACCCTCGAAGTGGCGCTGGTCGACGTGTCGGGCAAGGGGATGGACGCCGCGACCAGGGCGCTGATCCTGTCCGGAGCGTTCGGCGGCGTGCTGGGCTCGGTGCCCAGGGAGCGATTCCTCCCCGCCGCCAACGCCTACCTGCGGCGCGACGGCGCGGACGAAGGGTTCGTGACGGCCGTCCACTTGTCGATCGACCTGTCGTCCGGTGAGTACACGCTCAACTCGGCCGGCCACCCGCCTGCGGCGCGGTTCGACGCCAACACCGGCCAGTGGCGGCTGTCGACCGCACGTGGCATCGTCCTCGGTGTGGTCCCCGACCTGGCCTCCGTGCCCGACTTCCCGGACGAGGGCGTGCTCCGTCGCGGCGACGCGATCATGCTCTACACCGACGGCGTGGTGGAGGCGCCGGGCCGGGACATCGACGACGGCATCCAGCGGCTGCTCGGAGAGGCGGAGCGCTTGGTCGTCACCGGCTTCAAGACCGGCGCCCCGGAACTCGTCAGCACCATGCAGCGCACCATCAACAGTGGCGACGACTGCGCTCTCGTTCTTGTCTGGCGGTCCTGAACGACAGTGCTGCCGCCCGGGGCTGACCTGCACGCCAAGCGGTCCGCGGCGGCACGGCGAGTCAAGATGATTCGGCGATGGCTTTATGCGAAATTACGCGGAAGCAGCCGAGTGCCACATCAAATGCTCGCTGAGCGCGCACCGTCCCATCACGCCCCGCTTAGCGGATCCGGTCGCACGCGCCTCGTCCCGGGACTGCTGCTCACCGGTAAACGGTCGCATCTTAGCAGGTCAGCGCTAGTTTCACGCTTGGTTCCACTGCACTTTTGCGTATTCCCTAGCATATCGGCAATGCTTCATGCAAACTAAAAAGGACGGCAATGCCGGGCACCGGCGGCGGCACGCCGACTTTCCCTGACAGGCCTGTCATACTTCTCCGACGGCCGTGTCAGGTGACGGCCACGTCATTGTTTGCATTTATTTGTGTCCTGTGCCCAAATAGACAGGTGGCTGGCGGAGGAGTCGGAGGCCGGGCGGGGAACCGCGGCCCCCAGGAGAGCATTGCGGTCGCCGCGGAGGTCTCGCTGGCGGTCGCTGCCAAGGCTGCCGCGGAGAACTTTCCCGTCGCGCTGCGCGCGCTGCCGAGCCGGCACCGCGCCCACCTCACCGCGCTCTACGGCTTCGCCCGCCTCACCGATGACATCGGCGACGAGCCGCTGCCTGGCATGCTGGCCGACGCCGGCGCCGAGACGCTCGTCGCGACGCGGCTGCGGCTGCTGGACGAGCTTGCGGCCGACGTCCAGCGGATCTACGACGGCACAAGCCACGAAGACACGGGCCACGAAGACACGGCGGAGCCGCGCCTCGACGCGATCAAGACGCTCAAGACGACCGTGCGGGAATGCGGCATCCCCGCCAAGCCGCTGTACGACCTGATCGAGGCCAACCGCCAGGACCAGCTGGTCAAAAGGTACGAAACCTACACCGAGCTGGCGGACTACTGCAAGCTGTCCGCGAACCCGGTCGGCACGGTCGTGCTTTACATCGTGAATTACGCCACAGCGGACCGCCTGGCCCGGTCCGATAGCATCTGCACTGCTCTGCAGATCATCGAGCACAGCCAGGACGTGGCGGAGGACTTCGGCAACGGCAGGATCTACCTGCCCGCCGAGGACATGCGCAGGTTCGGCGTCACCGAAGCGGACCTCGCGGCGCCGAGCGCCGGCGAAGCCGTGCGGAAGCTAGTCAAGTTCGAGGTGGAACGGGCGGCGGCTCTCCTCGACGCGGGTTCGCCGCTGATCGGCACCCTCCGGGGGGCGGCGAGGCTGGCGATCGCCGGCTACGTGGCCGGCGGCAGGGCCGCTGTCAAGGCGATCCGCGACAGCGGCTACGACGTGCTGCGCAGCACGCCGAAGCCGGGCAAGGCGGCCACCATAGCCATGATGGCCAGCTGTTACGTCAAGGGGAGGTGACCTGATCGCGGTGAATGCCGACGAGGCGTACGAGCAGTGCGAGCGGATCACGTGGGAGCAGGCGAGGAACTTCGCCTACGGCATCAGGCTGCTCCCGCCGGCCAAGCGCCGCGCGCTGGCCGCCGTGTACGCGTTCGCCCGCCGGATCGACGACATCGGCGACGGCGACCTCGCGCCCGCGGTCAAGACGCAGCAGCTGGAAGCGGCCAGGCTGCACGTGCACGCTCTCGTCGCCGCGGTTGCCAGCACGGGCGGGGCCGGTGAGCGGGTCGCCGTGAGTTCCAGGATCGACGGCACCGACCCGGTGCTCGTCGCCCTCGCGGACGCCGGCGGCCGGTTTCCGGTGCCTCTCGAAGCGTTCACCGAGCTCATCGACGGCTGCCTCGCCGACGTGCAGCAGCGCACCTACAAGACCTTCGACGACCTGCTGTGGTACTGCCGCTGCGTGGCGGGCTCGATCGGCCGGCTGTCGCTCGGCATTTACGGCCCCACCCAGCCGGAGAAGCAGGCCGTGCTGGCGGACGACCTCGGCGTCGCGCTCCAGCTGACCAACATCCTCCGCGATGTCCGCGAGGACTTCCGCAACAACCGCGTCTACCTGCCCGAAGAGGACCTCGAGCGGTTCGGCATCGAGTTCGCGGCGTTCGGCGAGCCCGAGCCGTTCCCGTCGGAGGCCATGCAGGCCAGGTTCGCGACCCTGGTCGAGTTCGAGGCGGCGCGCGCCCGCGAGTGGTACGCGAACGGGCTGCGCCTGCTCGCCACGATCGACCGCCGCAGCGCGGCGTGCACCGGCGCGATGGCCGGCATCTACCGCCGCCTGCTCGACCGCATCGACAAGGACCCGAGCGCCACCCTGCGGCAGCGCGTCTCACTGCCCGGCGGCGAGAAGGCCCTGGTCGCCGCCCAGGCGCTGGCCGGCTTCGACCGGTGGAAGTACGCCAAGGGGGCGGAGCGGTGAAGACGGCGGTGATCGGCGGCGGCCTGGCCGGCATCGCGGCCGCGGTCGCGCTCGCGCAGGCGGGCGAGGATGTCACGCTGCTCGAGGCCAAGCCGCGGCTGGGCGGCGCCACGATGTCGTTCGCCCGCGACGGCCTGGTCGTCGACACCGGACAGCACGTGTTCCTGCGCTGCTGCACGGCCTACCGCGGGCTGCTCGACCGCCTCGGGATGACCGCGCACGCGCCCATACAGCCCCGCTTCGACGTGACGGTGGTCTCCCCGGCCCGCAAGGCGCGCATGAGGCGGGCCCGAATCCCCGCGCCGCTGCACATGCTGCCGGCCCTCCTGGGCTACCCCTTCCTGAATTTTGCCGAACGGTCCCGTATTTCACGCGCCGCCCTCGCGTTCAAGCGCTTGCGGGAGGAAGACCCGGCGACCGACGAGATCCGGCTCGGCGACTGGCTGGCGGCTCACGGCCAGGACGAACGCACCCGGCGGGTCCTGTGGGACCTGTTCTCCGTCTCCTCGCTGAACGTCCCCGGCGACGACGCGGCCCTGTCGCTGGCCGCGGTGGTGGTGAAGACGGGCCTGCTCGGCGACGCCGATGCCGCCGACATCGGGGTACCCGCGCTGTCGCTCGGTGAGCTGCACGGCGCCGCCGCCGCCCGCGCGCTCGGCAAGCTCGGCGCCGCCGTCCGCCTGCAGACCAAGGTCGCCGCCATCGAGCCCAAGGGCGAGACGGGCTTCCTCATCCGCCTGGCCCGCTCGGCACCCAGCGCCGCGCCCCCCGCGTCCGTACCCGGGTCGATCGCGCAAACGGGTCCGGTAGAAGGAGCCGGAAGCGCGAACGACCCGGAAGCGTCCGGCGAGCCGGACGGATCCGGCGACGAGGTGATGCTCGTGGACACGGTCGTGCTCGCGGTGCCCCATGAGCAGGCCGCGCGGCTGATCCCGCCCGGCGCGCTGCCCGCGGAGACGGTCGACGGCTGGGCGGGCCTCGGCGCGGCGCCGATCGTGAACGTGCACGTGATCTACGACCGCCCGGTGATGAACGTGCCGTTCGCGGCGGGCGTGGACTCCCCGGTGCAGTGGGTGTTCGACCGGACGCGGATCTCCGGGATGCACGCCCGCGGCGACACCGGCCAGTACCTGGCGATCTCGCTGTCGGCGGCCGACGAGTACGTGAACAAGACGGTGGCGGAGCTGCGGGAGGAGTTCACCGCGGCGCTCGCCGGCCTCTTCCCCGCGGCCCGCGAGGCGACGGTGACCGAGTTCTTCGTCACCCGCGAGCGCCGGGCCACGTTCCGCCAGGTTCCCGGCACGGCGAAGCTCCGGCCGAAACCGGCAACCGGCCTCCCCGGCCTTGTCCTCGCGGGCTCGTGGACCGACACGGGCTGGCCGGACACGATGGAAGGCGCCGTGCGCAGCGGGCTCAACGCCGTCATCGCCCTGCATAAAGCGACCCGACCGTCCTTGCCTGGAGTGGATGCTGTGCCTGAATTGGGTAACTCAACCGAACTGACGCCAACTGCAGAGAGGGAGGTGCGCTCGTGACGGTCGTGATGCCTGCCGGTGTCGCCGTGGCGCGTGACCTGGTCGGCCCCGCTACGGAGGCCGCGATCAACCGGCTGTCCCCGCGCGTGCGCCGGGTGGCCGCTTACCACTACGGCCTCGCCGACGCGGAGGGGAACCCGGTGCGCGTGGGCAGCGGCAAGGCGCTTCGCCCCGCGCTCGCCCTGCTCTCGGCCCGCGCCGCCGGCGTTGCCCCCGAGCGCGGCGTCAGCGCCGCGGTCGCGGTCGAGCTGGTGCATAACTTCTCGCTGCTGCACGACGACATCATGGACGGTGACACCGAGCGGCGGCACCGGCCGACCGCGTGGACCGTCTTCGGCGTTGGCGCGGCGATCCTGGCCGGCGACGCGCTGCTCGCCCTCGCCAACGACCTGCTCCTCGAGGACACCGCCCCCGGCGGCCCGTGGGCGGCGCGCTGCCTGTCCACCGCCGTGCAGCGGCTGATCGCCGGACAGGGCGAGGACCTGGCCTTCGAGTCGCGGGGTGACGTGACGCTGCGGGAGTGCATCGAGATGGCCGGCGACAAGACGGCCGCGCTGATGTCCTGCGCCTGCACGATCGGCGCGGTGCACGTGGGCGCGCCGCCCGAGCTCGCGATGGGCCTCGCCGAATTCGGCGGGCACGTCGGCCTGGCGTTCCAGCTCACCGACGACCTGCTCGGCATCTGGGGCGCCCCGGAGGTCACCGGCAAGCCGGTCCGCGCCGACCTGCGTTCTCGCAAGAAGTCCCTCCCGGTGGTGGCCGCGCTGACCAGCGGCAAGCCCGAGGCCAGCGAGTTGTCAGCGCTGCTGGCCCGCGAGGACGACCTGTCGGAGGAGGACCTGGTGCGTGCCGCCGACCTGATCGTCGCGGCGGGCGGCAAGGCCTGGGCGGAACGGGAGGCTGACGACCGGCTCGCGACCGCGGCCGCGTCCCTCGACGGCATCGGGGTCCCGGCCGACGTCCGCGCCGAGTTCATCGCGATCGCCGAATTCATCACTGCTCGCCAGTGGTAATCCGATGACCCAGCACCCCCTTCACCTCCCGCCCGTGGGCGGCCCCGCCCCCCGCGGGGCCCGCCCCCAGGGCGCCCGCCCCCACGGGGCAAACGAGGCCTGCCCCGACGGGGCCCGCCCCCGCGGGACCCGCCCCCACGGCGTCGTTTGCGCAAAAGAGCCCGATAGAGGGTGGCGTTTGCGCAATCGCGCCCGTTGGCGTGGGACCGTTTGCGCGCGGACGGAGGCGAGCCGGTGACGACGTCAGTCCGGCGCGCTCCGACGCGCGGGACGGAGGCGGCGGGGGTGTTCGCGACGGGCACGCCCAGGCCGGACGCGGCCCAGGGCGACATCCGTGACGTCGCCGCCGCGACGCTCGCGGCGGCGCGCGACCACCTGCTCGGCCTGCAGGAAAGCGCGGGGTACTGGATCGGCGAGCTCGAGACCAACGTCACGATGGACGCCGAGGACGTGCTGCTGCGGCAGTACCTCGGCATCCTGACCCCGGCCGAGGCCGCCGAGACCGCGGTCTGGATCCGTTCACAGCAGCGCGAGGACGGCACCTGGGCCAACTTCTACGGCGGCCCCGGCGACCTGTCCACCACGGTCGAGGCCTACGTGGCACTGCGCCTGGCGGGGGATGAGCCGGACGCGCCGCACATGAAGCTGGCCGCGGACTGGATCACCGAGTGCGGCGGCCTGACCGCCACCCGGGTCTTCACCCGGATGTGGCTGGCGCTGTCCGGGCTGTGGTCCTGGGACTCGCTGCCGGTGATCCCGCCTGAGGTCATCTACCTGCCGTCGTGGTTCCCGCTGAACATCTACGACTGGGGCTGCTGGGCCAGGCAGACGATCGTCGCCCTCGCGGTCGTCTCCGCGCACCGGCCGAGCAAGCCGCTGCCGTTCCGCATCGACGAGCTCTACGCCAAGGTTCCCGGCCTGCCGCCGAAGGCGGGACAGAAGGATCCGTGGTCGCTCGCCTTCACCGCCCTCGACAAGGCGCTGCACAGGATCGGGCCGCGCATCCCGCGCCGCGCCCGGCGCGCCGCCCTGCGGCGGTGCGCGGACTGGATCATCGCCCGCCAGGAGGCCGACGGCTGCTGGGGCGGCATCCAGCCGCCGTGGGTGTACTCGATCATGGCGCTGCACTTGATGGGCTACGGCCTGGCGAACCCGATCGTGCGGAAGGCGCTCGACGGCCTTGACCGGTTCACGATCCGCGAGGACGGCATGCGCCGCCTCGAGGCGTGCCAGTCCCCGGTGTGGGACACCGTGCTCACCATGATCGCGCTCGCGGACGCCGGCCTGGAAGCGGACCACCCGGCCCTGACCGGCGCCGCGCGCTGGATCCTTGACGAGGAGATCCGCCAGCCGGGCGACTGGCAGGTCCGCCGCCCGGACACCGACCCCGGCGGCTGGGCGTTCGAGTTCGACAACGACAACTACGCCGACACCGACGACACCGCCGAGGTCATCCTCGCGCTGCGCCGCCTCGACCTGGGGGAGCGGACGGCGGACAACCGCGCCGCGATCCGCCGCGGCCTGCGCTGGCTCGAAGGCATGCAGTGCAAGGACGGCGGCTGGGGCGCGTTCGACGCGGACAACACCCGGGACCTCATCAACAAGCTGCCGTTCTGCGACTTCGGCGCGGTGATCGACCCGCCGAGCGCGGACGTCACCGCGCACATCGTGGAGGCCTTCGCGGCCGAGGACCTGGCCAGCGAGAACGCCTGCCGCCGCGGCGTGATCTGGCTGCTGAAGAACCAGGAGCCGGACGGCTCATGGTTCGGCCGCTGGGGCGCGAACTACCTTTACGGCACCGGGGCGGTCGTCCCCGCGCTGATCGCGGCAGGCGTCAAGCCGGGCAAGCCGCAGATCCGCCGGGCGGTCGCCTACCTCGAGTCCAGGCAGAATCCGGACGGCGGCTGGGGCGAGGACATGCGCTCCTACGACGACCC
>Ga0210395_10003179_pt1 | contig 12626 bp, 15 predicted proteins | sample IncBWH4OmetaG_FD_150861 | JGI IMG/M metagenome (GOLD analysis project Ga0210395, IMG submission 150861) | Forest soil microbial communities from Barre Woods Harvard Forest LTER site, Petersham, Massachusetts, United States - Inc-BW-H-4-O ...
TGTCCGGCTGCCGCCGACGTTCAGCGACGAGGGCCTGCGCGCCGCGATCGAGGCGCGCCGCCGCCGCCCCGGCTTCCCGGTCCTGATCCTGTCCCAGTACGTCGAGCAGCTCTACGCCCGCGAGCTGCTCTCCGACGGCGCCGGCGGCGTCGGTTACCTGCTCAAGGACCGGGTCGGCGACGTCCGTCAGTTCGTGGACGCGGTGCAGCGGGTGGCCGGCGGTGGCACCGCCATGGATCCCGAGGTGATCTCCCAGATCCTCGCGCGCCGATCCCGGGTCACGCCGCTGGCCGAGCTGACGCCCCGGGAACGCGAGGTGCTCGCGCTGATGGCGGAGGGCCGGACCAACGTCGCTATCGCGCGCAGCCTGGTGATCACGACCAAGGCTGTGAGCAAGTACATCGCGCGCATCTTCGCCAAGCTGGACCTGCCGCCATCCGACGACGACCACCGCCGGGTACTCGCCGTCCTGGCGTACCTGAACTCGAACTCCTGACCGCCCTGCCACCGTGCGGCCGGGGGCCTGATCGCGCCTGCGGCGACGTGCGCGCCTGCCTTCGCCGGTCGGTTACGTGGTCGCGCCTACGGCGACGTGCCCAGCAGCCGGCCAAGCTTGGATGCGGAGCTTGAGAGCCGGGCCCCGGCGGCGGTCAGCCGGGCACGCGCCGCGGCGAGGATCTCCGGGCCGCCGGACACGAGCTCGACCTCGATTTCCCGCCAGGTGACCGGCTCAGCCGGGGTGTCGCCCAGGCCTGGGAGCCGGCCGGTCACCAGGTCGTCAGCGACCTCGGCGAGGACGTTGCCGTCGGCACCGATCAGGTTCCGGACCGTGCGGCGGGTCTCCAGCACTGCCACGACCTGCAGCGGATGGCCCTCGGTCCAGGTTGCGACCAGCGAGGCAAGCTGCGGTGGAACGGCCGTCGGGTCATCCCCGAGCGGAGCCTGCAGCTCCCGCCGGGTGCCGGCGCCCACCGGAAGCTTCAGGTGCCAGCCCTCGTCGGGCCCGCCGGTCCGGCGCCGCAGCGTTGCCGGCACCGCCGCCAGGCGCAGGTCGCTGGTGTCGAAATAGTTCGCGACCAGGTGCCTGACCTCTGGCTCACTCACGGTCTGGCTGCTGGCCAGGCCGTCAAGATCCGGCACCACGAAGCCGGGGTCAACGTCGAGCTTCAGCTCGGTTTCGAGGTGCTCGGTCAGCCTGCCGCCCATGCTGAGAGGCTACGGCATCGCCGCGAGCCGCCGCCCGCGGCCGCCGCGGGCCGCCGGACGCGGTAGCCGGGACCGCTTCGCCCGGCCAGGAAAGCGTGTGAGGGCTGCCATACCGGGCACGCCGCCCGCGTGTTCGCTCGCGTCCAGCCAATCACGGTGCGAGACTTGCCGTTGACGTTCCGTGCTCGGGCGGACCATCGACGACGGGGGACAGGATGGGCCTCACCACGGAGCGTGGCAGCGCCGCCGACGGCTTCGAGGCAGTGCCTGTCCCGCTCGCGTCTGGCGAGGCCACGGAGAACAGCGGGGCCATGCTGCGGCGCCGGTCGGCGCTGCCGAGCAGGCGCTCTGTCTTGTACCTGCACTGCCGCCCGGACACGTTCGTGCCGGAGGACCTGGTCGGCTGGTATACCGAACGCGGCTTTCACTTCTACGTGGCGGATCTGCGCCCGCAGGAGGGGCAGCGCCCGGACCGCAGCTCGGCCGGGCGCCTCGCCCGCCTCGACGCCGCCTCCCGGTGCCTGCGAGAGGCCGAGGGCCACGACATGATCATCCTGATCGCGGATTCCGCCGACGCGGCGACCGCCGCCCAGTGGTGCGACGCACGGCGCGAGGCCGGGGGCCCGGACGCGCTGATCCTGTCCAGCCCGGTATTCGGCCGGCGGCTGCGGCGGGGCCTGGACATCGGCTGCCCGGTGCTGGTGCTCGGCGCGGCGGGCGACCGCGCCAGTGGCCGGCTCCGGCCACGACGCGGCAAGGACCCCGGTGCGATCAAGCTCGGCCCGCACGTCACCTGGCTGCGCCTCGATGCAGGGCCGGACCCGCCCGGAGGGGTAGCGGGCCAGCCGAACGGCGCCCGTCGAGGCGACGGCGGCCAGCTGGGCGACGGCGGCCGGCGGGACGGCGACGCCCGGCGGGACGGAGACGGCCAGGCGCCGGGCGAGACCGCCGACCGGCGCCAGTTCTTCGACGAGATGGGCCGCTGGCTCGGGGCCTACATGTACGGCGGCGTCCGCGACCAGCTTCTCTGAGGGGCACCGCCCGGGGCGTTAGTGGCTGACGGTGACCGAGATCGCCGGGTAGCCGCTCGCGCCGTTCGGTGCCGGCGGCTCCTGCACGGCCGTCTGGGTGTAGCCGGTGGCATCCGTGGCCCGCGCGTTGATCAGGTGCGTGCCCGGCGTCGCGTCCCACTCCCACACCCACTGCCGCCAGGTGTCGATGTCGGGGACGGCCGCCAGCCGGGCCTCCTGCCACGGGCCGCTGTCAACCCGGACCTCCACCGCGGCGACGCCCTTGTGCTGCGCCCACGCGACCCCGGCGACCGGTGTCCGGCCGGGCTTCAGCACCGAGTTGCCGGACGGCACGTCGATCCGCGACTCGGTCTTGATCGGCGCCTGCTGAGCCCAGCCCTGGCCCGGCTCCGCCCAGTACGCCCGATCCGCCCACGTCGTCACGTTAATGTCAGTAATCCACTTGCACGCGGAGACGTAGCCGTACAGGCCCGGGACCACCATCCGCACCGGGAACCCGTGCTCCACCGGGAGCGCGGTGCCGTTCATGGCCATCGCGAGCAGCGCGTCCCGGCCGTCCATGACCGTCTTCACCGGTGCGCCGGAGGTGAAACCGTCGACCGACGTGCACAGCAGCTGCTCCGCCCCGGCCCGGATGCCCGCCTCCCGCAGCAGGCTGGCCAGGCTCGCGCCGATCCACTCCGCGTTGCCCACGTACGGACCGCCGACCGGGTTGGAGACGCAGGTCAGCGTGATGTAGTCGGCGGTCAGCGGGCGCCGGATCAGCTCGTCGAAGCTAATCGTGATCTCCCGCGCGACCATGCCGTGGATCCGCAGGTGCCAGCTCGACGGCGGCACTTCGGGCAGCACGATCGCGGTGTCCACCCGGTAGAAGGACGAGTTCGGCGTGATGAACGAGCTCAGGCCCGGTATCCGCAGGTTGCTCCCGGCCGGCAGCGGGGGAGCGGGATGCGCGGGCCTGGGCAGGCGCAGCGACGACTGCGCCTGCGAGACGCTGGAGCGCTCGGACAGCAGGCGCCCGGCCAGGCCGGCCACGACCGCCGTTCCCGCCGCGGCCGCGCTCGTGCGCAGGAAGCGCCTGCGTTCTGGCCCGTAGGCGGGCATGCGCGGGGGCCGGTACGCCGGCTCCGTCCCCGGTCGCCTCGTGGCGGGCGGCCCTGGCTCCGGGGTTTCCGGCACTGCGGGCGGCCCGGTATAGGAGTCCGGCTCGCCGTCGTCGGGTGCGGTTGCAGGTTTGGGCACCGCGGCCGGGGCGGCGCGGACGAGCAGCCGCAGCGCACCGGCCGCCGCTGCGCCGCCGATCAGGGTCGGGAACGCCCAGCCGACGTTGGCGGTCGGCCGGGTCAGCGCCGCCGCGACGCCGATCGCGGTGAACACCGCCAGGCCGGCCATGCCGTAGGCGAGCCTGCGCATGGCCAGCACGCCCACGACCGCGGCGAAGATCGTGAGCGCCGCCAGGATGCCGGCGACCAGGACCACCTTGTCGTGCGAGCCGAAAGTGGAGATCGCGAAGCTCTTCACCGGGGGCGGGGTGAGGCCGATCGACGACTCGCCGACGGCAACCACCGGTGAGGCGTCCGGCGCCACGAGCCCGGCAATGAGCTGGCCGATGCCGAGCGCGACGGCGGCGGCCAGCAGCCCCGCGATCATGCCCCGGCCCACTCGCGCGATGTCCATCTCGAGAGTCACACTATTTATTCGCGGCACAGCAGGGGGCGGATTGGTCCGCTGGGCGGCAGGGTGGCGTATGGATGTACCAAAAGACGGGCTCCAGGCCGTCGATCGGTACATTCATCGCGCTGGTCTGGGCGCGACAGGGCCGCATCCAAGCCGGGGAGCGGTTGGCTACGAATTTAGGACGTGGGGAACGTGACCGGAGGCCAGCGCAGGCCGCGGAGCGAGCCGGGCGGGTTCGTGCCCGGCGGTGACGCCGGCGCCGGGCAGGCTGGCTCCCGGCAGCGGCCCGACGATCTCGGCGACCTGCTCGCCCGGGTGGCGCTCGGCGACGCCGACGCCTACGCCGCGGTCTACGGCCGGATGTCCGGGCAGGTGCTCGGCATTGTGCTGGCGGTGGTCCGCGACCCGGCCCAGTCCGAAGAGGTCGCCCAGGAGGTACTCCTGGAGGTCTGGCGGTCCGCATCCCGGTTCGACGCGGAGCTGGGCAGCGCGGCCGCCTGGGTGATGACCATGGCGCACCGCCGGGCGGTGGACCGGGTGCGGTCGGAGCAGAAGGCGATCGAGCGCGAGCAGCGCGTCGCGTCGGCGGAAATCGCCTACGACGAGGTGACCGAGGCGGTCGAGGCCCGGCTGGACCGCGAGCGGGTGCGGCGCTGCCTGGGCTCCCTGACCGAGCTGCAGCGGGAGTCGGTCGCGCTCGCCTACTACGGCGGGTACACCTACCGCCAGGTTGCCGAGCTGCTCGGCGTCGCGGTCGGCACGGTCAAGACGCGGATGCGCGATGGGCTGATCAGGCTCCGCGACTGCCTGGGGGTGGACGCGTGACTGATGCGAGCGGAGGCACCGGATGAGGCGCCGAAGCGACCTGCACACCCTGGCCGGGGCCTTCGCGATGGACGCCGTGCCGCCGTCGGAGCGAGCCGCGTTCGAGCGTCACCTGGCAAGCTGCGAGCCCTGCCGCCAGGAGGTGCGCGGGCTCAGGGAGGCCACGGCCCTGCTGGCGGCGGCGACCGCGGTGCAGCCGTCGGCCGAGTTCCGGGAGGCGACGCTTCGCGCCGCGGCGCAGACCAGGCAGCTCCCGCCGGCCGACGCCGCGCCGACGCCGCCGTGGCGGGCGCTGCGGCGGCAGGGGAGCGGCCTGCGCGGCTGGCGGCCCAGGCTGGGCATGGCGCTGGCTGGCGCCGCCGCCTGCGTGCTGGCCGTGGTGGCCATCGTCGCCGGGCTCTCCGCGTACGGCATGCACAGCCGGATCGATCAGGACCAGGGCCATGATCACGCCGTCGCGATGGTGCTCGCTGCTCCTGACGCCAAGATGATGAGCGCCCCGGTCACCACGGGGGGCACCGCGACCGTGGTCATGTCCCATCGCGAGCGTGCTCTGGTGTTCACCGCCGCCGACCTGCGGGTCCTGCCGTCGTCGGAGAGCTACGAGCTGTGGCTGATGGGACCGGCGGGTAACAAGCCAGCCGGAATGATCAATATGTCCGGCAGCGGGAAGATGGCCAGCCCCATGGTGGTCGCCGGGCTCTCGTCCGGCGACCGCGTCGGGATGACGGTGGAACCGGCCGGCGGGTCACCGCACCCGACGACGCCCCTGGTCGTGGTCATCGTGCTCTCCGGCGCCTGACGCCGGCCCAGTAACGGAGCCCGCTGCGTGCGACAGCGGGTAAAGCACCGGCTAACGTGGGGACTCGTGAAAGCATCTCCCGAGGCGCAGCTACGGCTGCTTGAGCTTGCCGACCTGGACGCCGAGCTGACGAGGCTCGAGAACCGCCGCCGGGGGCTCCCCGAGCACGCGGAGCTCGACCAGCTCGAGCAGCGTGACGCGCGGCTGCGCGACACCATCGCCTCCCTCGAGGCTGAGCAGGGCGACCTCAAGCGCGCGCTGGGCAAGGCGGAGGCAGACGTCGATCAGGTGCGCAGCCGCATCGACCGGGACCGCCAGCGGCTCGACGCCGGGCAGGTCGCATCCCCCCGCGAGCTGGAGAACCTGCAGTCGGAGATCGTCTCGCTCACCCGCAGGCAGGCCGACCTCGAGGAGATCGTGCTCGACGTCATGGAGCGCCAGGAGACCGCCCAGGGGGGCCGTGAGGCGGCCGCGGCCGAGCGGGCAGAGATCGCCGCCACCCGCGACGTGGTCACGGCCCGCCGCGACGCCGCCTTGGCGGAGATCGCCGAGCAGGCCGGCAAGGCCACCGACCGCCGCGCGGCTGTAGCCAGCGAGGAACCGCAGGACCTGCTGGACCTGTACGAGCGCATGCGTCAGCAGCACGCGGGCGTCGGCGCCGCAGCGCTGCGCGCCGGCCGGTGCGAGGGCTGCCACCTCTCGCTGAACATGGTGGACCTGAGGAGCATCCGGGACGCCGACCCCGACGAGGTGGTGCGCTGCGACGAGTGCCGCAGGATCCTGGTCCGCACGCCCGAGTCCGGGTTGTGACGCGCAACCTCCTCGTCGAGGCCGACGGCGGGTCGCGAGGCAATCCGGGCCCGGCGGGCTACGGCGCCCTGGTGCGTGACCCGGCGACCGGCGAGATCCTGACCGAGGTGTGCGACAGCCTCGGCACCACCACCAACAACGTGGCCGAGTATTCGGGCCTGGTGGCCGGCCTGCGCGCCGCCGCCGACCTTGCCCCCGGCGCCGACGTCGAGGTGCGGATGGACTCCAAGCTGGTCGTCGAGCAGATGTCGGGGCGATGGAAGATCAAGGACCCGAACCTCGGCTCGCTGGCCCGCTCGGCGCAGGACGAGACCCGGCGGCTCGGGCGGGTTACCTATGTATGGGTGCCGCGGGCCCGCAACGCCGACGCCGACCGGCTGGCCAACCAGGCGATGGATGCCGCGGCCGGGCTTGGCGGCTCGGCAAGCGGGCCGGCCGCTGAGGTCGCCGCCGGGGCAGGGGACTCCGCTGCGACGGCACCGGTCACCGGGTGGCGGCCTCCGGACACACGAGCGACCACCACGCTGCTGCTGCGGCACGGTGAGACCCCACTGTCCACCGGGCGGCGGTTCGCCGGGCGCGGCGACATCCCGCTGACCGAGGAGGGCCTGCGGCAGGCGGCCGCGGCTGCCGACCGGCTGGCCGCCCGCGGCGGCATCGACGTGATCGTGACCTCGCCGCTGCGCCGGGCACGGCAGACCGCCGACGCGGTGGCCCGGGCCACTGGCGCGCCGCTGCTGGCCGACGGCGGCCTGATCGAGACCGACTTCGGCAAGTGGGAGGGCATGACGATCGCGGAGGCATCGCAGCGGTGGCCGGATGAAGTGTCCGCCTGGATGCGCAGCGTAGACGTGGCACCGCCCGGCGGGGAGAGCTTCGCCGACGTCATCAGCCGCGTCAATACCGCGCTGGACCGGCTGCTCGCCGATCACCAGTTCCGCACGCTGCTGCTGGTCAGCCACGTCTCACCGATCAAGATCGCGGCCTGCCGCGCGATGCTTGCCCCGCCCGCGACCCTGTTCCGGATACAGCTCGATGTCGCGTCGCTGTGCGAGATCGGCTGGTTCGCCGACGGCCCCGCCGTGGTCCGGTCGCTCAACGACACCGCACACCTAATGGGCCGCGCCGGGCGGTAGCGCCTATCCTGGAGGCAGCAGCGGGCGAGCTGGCCGGGCGGCCGCGGCGCCTGCCTGGATTCCAGGCGGCGTCGAGGAAGGTCCGGGCTCCGCAGGGCAGGGTGGTCGGTAACGCCGACCCGGGGTGACCCGCGGGAAAGTGCCACAGAAAACAGACCGCCCCCGGACTCGTCCGGAGGTAAGGGTGAAACGGCGGTGTAAGAGACCACCAGCGCCCGGAGTGATCCGGGCGGCTCGGTAAACCCCACCCGGAGCAAGGTCAAGAGGGAGGCGTGCATGCGCCTCCTGCGCGAGCGGTTGAGGGCGGCCCGCCCGATGCTCGCGGGTAGACCGCACGAGGCTGCCGGCAACGGCAGTCCCAGATGGATGGCCGTCGGCCCGCGTAAGCGGGTGCACAGAACCCGGCCTACAGGCCAGCTCGCCCGCTGCCTGTGACCTGCGGAAAGTTCATCCCTCTGCATCCCCGTTCTTCGCGGGCAAGTGCAGGTTTCTGGGTATCGATATTGAGCACTCCACGCTCGTGCTGGCCTGATCAAAGGAGGGTTCGTGATGACCGTCAAGATGTTCGACGCCGCCTACCCGCCCGGCGAGGCGTCAGAAGTGGCTGACTACCAGGTGTGCGCCGGCTACGTCGGCGGCGACACTCCGCACGTGTGGACCAGGGCTGAGTGGGAGCGCTTCTCCCACATGCACAAACTGCCCATCTTCACCCGCAGCGACCCAGGCGGTGCAAATGCTGAGGGCGACGCGTTCGCCGCGCTGCGCCAGCTCCACGCCATCGGCGCGTCGGCGGGCATCCCATTCGCCCTGGATTTCGAGACCCAGGTCAACGCTGGCTACGTGGACGCCTTCTATGACGTCGTCCGCTGGGCCGGGTTCCGGCTGTGGGTCTACGGCTCGGCCTCCACGGTGTTCGGCAACCCGGCCTGCAACGGGTACTGGGTCGCCGATTACGCCGGCCGAGGGCCATTCATGTACGACCACGACGACGTGCGCGCCACCCAGTACGAGGAAGGCACCGGCTGGGACTCGTCCCTGGTCAAACCGTGGCAGGAAACGTTCCGGCTCTGGAAGTAGAACACGCCGCCCGCGACAGGTCACGGCCCGGCCGCGCCGGCGTCGTCAGCGGGCGAACTTGTCGACGGCGGCCTGGGTGACGGGGGTGAAGAAGTTGACAAGGTTGCCGTCGGGATCGCGGAACAGCAGCGACCGGTTGCCCCACGGCATCGTGGTGGGCTCGTTGACGAAGTCCTCGACGAAGCCGGCCAGGTTCTTGTGCACGCCGTCGACGTCGTCGACAAGGAACTCGATGATTACGGTGCTGTTGTCGGCTGGCCGGGCGGCACCAGGAGCGAACAGCGGAACGGTGCGGGTGCTGGCGATCGCGAGAGTGGCCGAGCCGATGGTGAGCTCGGCGAAGTTCTCGTTCGACCAGGTCGCCTGGACGCCGGTGGCCAGCTCATAGAACCCGGCCAGCCGGGCGACGTCGTCGGTGATGATGCGGATAGAGACGAATTCCATGGTGATCTCCTTGTCAGCGGGAACGTCCTGCACCCCACGCTAGAACTGATACCGGGCAGAATCCGTCCGGTATTGTTGAGATACTTGCGCCATGGCCCGTCCGACCGCACGCGTCCTGTCCCTGCTGGAGCTGCTGCAGTCCGGCGGTGTCCGGACGGTCGCCGAGCTGGCCGGCCGGCTCGGCGTCGACGAGCGCACCGTGCGGCGGTACGCGGACCACCTGATCGACCTCGACGTGCCGGTCGAGTCGGTGCGAGGCCGCTACGGCGGGTACCGGCTCGGCTCCGGCTACCGGATGCCGCCGCTTATGCTCAGCGACGACGAGGCACTGGCCGTCATGCTCGGCCTGGTCGCGGGCCGCCGGACGGGGCTGGTGACGACCGCCGGCGCGGCCAGCGAGACGGCCGCGGCCAAGATCCGCCGGGTACTGCCACAGCGGCTTGCCCGCAGGCTTGACGCCGTGCTCGGTTCCCTTGCCTTCACCGCCCCGGGGGGCGAGGCGCCTGCGCCGGATACCGGGGTCCTGCTCTCGATCGCCGACGCAGTGCACCATCACCGGCCAATCTCGATCCGGTACACCGCCCGCGATGGCCAGCGCAGCGAACGCACCCTGCACCCATACGGGCTCGTCGCCCACTCCGGCCGCTGGTACGTGACGGGCGCAGATCCCGATATCGGGGAGGACCGGACGCTGCGGCTCGACCGCATCGCCCACGCCAGGACACTGCCTGGCTCGTTCGAGCCGCCGACCGGATTCTCCCCGGCACAGCACGTCCTGTCCGCACTCGCCACGACCCCGTACCGGCATGAAGTGACCCTGAGCATCCAGGGCACGATCGAGCAGATCCGGGCGCGGCTCCCCGCCAGCGTCGCGATCGTGACAGAGCTGCCGCCTGCGGGCGGCGCAGACCCGAATACCGGACGCTGGTTCCGCGTCGAGCTGCACGCCGAACGGCTCGACTGGCTGCCCCCGCTGCTCGCCTCGCTTGACCTGCCGTTCGCCGTCCAGCGACCCGAAGAGCTCCGCGACCTCGTCGCCGCGCTCGCCAGCCGGCTCGCCGCATCCGCCCGGCGGGAGGCAGCTAGCCAGTAACGCTGGCGGGTCAGTCACGAGCGTGGACCCGAACGCGACGCCTGGGTCCTACGGGGAGACACCGGACATGGTTTACCAGCGCGGTCTCAGCCGTGCACCGTGATGACGTACCCGTCGGGGTCAGCGAAAGCGAACGTACGGCCGAACGGCCCGTCGAACGGCGCGGTCACGACGGTCGTGCCGTGCTTATCCAGGTCGTCGTGCACGGTGTCGATGCCGCCGTCCGCCTTCAGCCACAGCGCCACGCCCCAGCCGAGCCGGGGCGCCGCGTCGAGGTCCACCATGGGCTCACGGACGGCGAACGGAACCGGCTCGGTGGCGAACACCACCGCCCCAGGCGGCGAGGCGGGCGCGCGGCGCAGTCCCAGCTGCTCGGTGTAGAAACTCCTCAAGCGCGGCCAGGCCACGCTCAATGCTGCAATGGTCGGCGTGCTGCGCGAGCACGGCGCCACGCTCGCCCAGTACGCCGTGCTCACCGCCCTGGATGAGGAGCCGGGGCTGTCCAACGCCGGACTGGCGCGCCGGGCGTTCGTCACGCCGCAGACCATGAACCAGGTACTGCAGGAACTCGAGCAGAAGGGATGGGTGGCCCGCCACCCGGACCCCGCACACGCCCGCATCCTGCAAGCGGACCTGACCCCGGCCGGCCGCACGGCGCTGCGCGCCTGCCGGCTGGCGGTCGACGCTGTCGAGGAACAGATGCTCGCCCCCCTCGCCCCCGGCGACATTGAGCAGTTCATGGCAGCGCTGCGAGCTTGCATCCAGGCACTCTCCCAGGACCGGTGAGCCCCTGTCCCGGGCACCGTGCTTCGATGGCAACCAGAGGGAGCCGGTCAGGGCGGCGGTCGTTCGCCTCCTTCGAGGCCGGCCTGGACGAAGCGAATCACCGTGTCCACGAGCTTGAGCAGTTCGGCAGCGCTCGGCGACGCTGCCAGGGCCTGGGCTTCATCGCTCTCGTAGAGCTCACGCAAGCCGGCCACGGCGGACAACGCCGCGAGGCGCGGGATGAGGCTGTTTGCTGGCTGGCCGAGATCTCTGCCAATAGCCTCGGCCAGAACGCGCTCGAAGGGGTAGTAGCTGGCGCGGGCGCGGCCCCGAAGCTCGGGCTCGGTGGTGATGATGCGTGCGCGCAAAGCGCGCAGTTCCCAGAAGCGTCCGTCCAGCTCGGTCCCGGCGGTCTCGGCCGCTGTCATCGTGGCTGCCATCCAGTCGCGCAGTGCTTCCAGCGCCGACTCGTGCGGCGGTCGCGAGGCGAGACGCTCGCTCAGGCTGTCGAGCGTGAACGGGTCGGCGTTGAAGAGCAGTTCCTCCTTGGCGGGGAAGTGCACCGTCACGGTCCTGGGCGCGACGTCGGCTCGTTCCGCGATGTCGTTGATGGTGGTCTCGCCGTAGCCGCGCTCGGCGAAGAGCTCGAGCGCCGCTGCCTGGATCGCCTGCCGGGTACGCCTCTTCCGGCGTTCCTGCCGGCCAGCCACTTCTGCGGTCATGGGCCTATCTTACTTGACAAGCATTATTGCTTGCATAGCATTATTACTAATCTAGCAATATGGAGGCACCCATGCCGGGCTTCATCTCCGACAGCTCGCTCGCCCGCGATCTGATCCGCATCGGCGACCAAGCGATCGCCCGCGCGGACGACGCCGCGCTCCGGGCCTACTTCGCTGAGGACTACGTCTTCCACAGGCCCGGCGGCGACCTGAGCTTCGATCAACTGCGCGCGTACTTCGCGTCCTTGCGCGCCGCTTTCACCGGCCTGCGGCTCGTCCGTGAGCAGATCATCGTGGACAGCAGGTTCCTGGCGGCGCGCACCACGTTCTCCGGTGACTTCACCGGGGTCTTTACCTACTCGCCCATCGGTCCGGTAAGGCCTACCGGGCAGCACCTCGAGTGGGAGGTGATCGGTACCTTCCGGTACGACGACGACGGCCGCCTGGCAGAGGAGTGGGTGCAGACCGACTACCGCAGCCTCCTGACCAAGCTCGGCGTAACCACGGCAGAGTCCGCTACACGCGGCCCGCAATCCTGAACCTGGCCGGGGACGTGGCCGGGCGACGGATCCTCGACGCCGGCTGCGGGGCCGGCCCCATATCCGCGGCGCTGCGCGAACGCGACGCCACCGTGGCCGGCTTCGACTCCAGCACCAAGATGCTGGAGCTGGCCCGGAAGCGGCTGGGCCGGGACTCAGACTGGCCGTCATCAGCGAGCCGTGCCCCGCACCAGACACCCGCCGCGAACTGCTCCCCGACTTCCTCGCGGGCAAGCCCTCGGGGACCTTCCTTTGCTTCTTGTTCTTCGTCCCGGAAGCCAGCTAACCGCCCTGCGCCGCCTTGTAGTCGTCCAGCAGCTGGATCACTTGCTGGCGCACCCGGTTCAGGTCGGCGCCTAGCTCCACCAGCACCTGCGCGGCCACCCCATCGCCCTCGCGGATGAGGCCGAGCAGGATGTGCTCGGTGCCGATGTAGTGGTGGCCAAGGGCCTTCGACTCGGACAGGGCCAGCTCAAGCACCTTCTTGGCCTGCGGCGTG
>Ga0210395_10003180_pt1 | contig 12625 bp, 13 predicted proteins | sample IncBWH4OmetaG_FD_150861 | JGI IMG/M metagenome (GOLD analysis project Ga0210395, IMG submission 150861) | Forest soil microbial communities from Barre Woods Harvard Forest LTER site, Petersham, Massachusetts, United States - Inc-BW-H-4-O ...
TTGGCCTTGGGCGAGTCCTTCTGTTCGTCCGGCAGCATATCGTACAATTCACGCACGACGTGACGCATGCGATGAATCTGAGCTTGCCGCGCGATGTGGCTTTTGGTGCGGCTGCCGAACAGAATGTCCTTCTGCCGCATGAAGACCGTCGCGATGGATTCCGGCTCCAGCCCGCGCGAATGCCAGATTTGCACCGCAAACACCACCGAGCTGCGCCGCGGATTGTCGTCGAACACCACCTCGACCGGCGTGTTCGAATAGAGGCCGCCGTCCCAGTACGCCTCGCCGTCGATCCGCACCGCCGGGAACGAGGGCGGAATGGCGCTCGAGCCCAGCACGTGCTCGAGACCGACCTTCTCGACGCTGGTATCGAAGTAGCGCATCTGCCCGCTGCGCACGGTGACGAGCCCGAGCGTGAAACGCGGCTTACCGGAATTCACCCGGTCGAAATCGACCAGCGTCGGCAAGAGCTTCTTCAGCGGATCGACATGATAGAGAGCCGCGCGTTCGATCCCGACATTGGCGTCGACGCCGCGGGCAAGCATGGGATTGGGGAAGTAAAAGCCCGGCACGCCCCAAACCAGCGGCGCCAGCTGGTTCCAGGGCTCAATCCATTGGTTGGCCAGGTGCTTCCAGAATTCCCGGAGCCGTTCGACCCGGCGCTCGACTGGATTGCCGGCGATGAGGACACCGTTGATCGCGCCAATCGAGGTGCCGATCACCCAGTCGGGCTCGATCCCGGCATCGTGGAGCGCCTCGTAGGCTCCGGCCTGATAGACGCCCGGCGCGCCGCCGCCCTGCATGACCATCACCACCTGGCCGGGAAGCTCGCCGCGATCCAATGGCTGAGGCTTTGAAATATGCCGAGGAATATCGCTATGGGTCATATCGCTACCGTCCGCTCAAACCGTGATGCAACACACGCAATAGGCAATATATGGACACAGGCATCCTATCACGCACGAGCGTGCCGCAAGACCGATGACACTTTTCGTTGATAGGCTGCCGGAACCGACGGCCCGATAGAAGGGGCGGGCGGCAATCGGGGCAGGCGATGGCGTTAGTCTCTAAAGTCTTCGCAGCGTTTGTCGCGATCTGGCTACTGGGAGCACATGCAATGGCAGCCGAGGGATTGATCACGGTCCCGAGCAGTTATGGGCCGCAGGAAACGATGGCCAAGCTCGAGGCCGAAGTGAAGGCCAAGGGCCTGACGGTGTTTGCTCACGTCGATCACGCGGCAGGCGCGGTGGCCGTCGGCATGAAGCTAGCACCGACCGATCTGTTGATCTTCGGCAACGCCAAAGGCGGCACGCCGCTCATGCAGGCGGCACAGACGGTCGGCATCGACCTGCCGCTCAAGGTGCTGGTCTGGCAAGACGCGTCAGGCAAGACCTTCGTGTCGTACAACGACCCGGCCTGGATCGCGAAGCGCCACGGACTCGGACCCGAGGCCGAGGCGACGGTCAAAGCTTTGAGCGGCGCGCTCGCGGCCATCACCGCGGCGGCGACGAAGCCGCATTAGCTGATCGTGTTGGTCTGAACTAAGAGCGCGAGCAACTTGGCGGAAGGGGTGGGATTCGAACCCACGAGGGAGCGGACCCCCTGCCGGTTTTCAAGACCGGTGCCTTAAACCACTCGGCCACCCTTCCACATGAGGGATTTCAATCACATAGCTGCTGCTAGAGTGTGAACGCAAGGGCAACAGCCCGTTGACGTGCCCGGTTCTTGACCGATCAACCGCTGAGACTGCCGGCCGCGAGTTTCGTTGACGGCGACGGCGATCGATGGCGTCCGCCTTGGTCGTGCGGTTGACGTGGCTGCGCGGCCGGGGGTGGTAACCGTTCGAACCTGGGCCGACGAGCGTAGGGGCGGACTAACCGCCGCCAAGGGGCCCGAACCGCATCATTGTCTCGCTCTCTGGAGCACGTCCCGGTGTTCCTCAAACACCTTCAGGTTTGATTCGAACAACTGAAGCGTTTTTTCGGCGTCGCACGTGTCCCTGCCTGCAGTCTTCAAGCGAATGATCTTACCTTTTTGTTCGTGCACAAAGCGCTGCGCTTCGGCGACAATTTCCCTGGCACGACGAAGGTCGTTCTCATTGTCGGACATAATGATCCGGACTCGGCGCGGTTTGTGAAACAAATGCGACCGCCGCCGTTCCGTTCCAGAAGAACCCACAAGCATTTGTCTGCTGTGGATAACCGCGGCCGCCAACGCTTCCCGACAAGCCTCGACGGGAAGCGTTAGCCTTCAGCAAAGCCGCCAAACCCACCGACGCTGCCGCGGAAAACCGGAGCAGGCCGACCAAAATCGGTGGGCTACTATTTCGCCGCCTTGGGCTTCAGTACGCCCGCGAGCTGCCCCATGAGATACCCGAGCACAGCACCCAGGATGGAGGAGACGACGATGAGAAACAGCGGATTTGAGTTGTCCGCGGCCGTCAGCGCATCGAGTTTGCCCGCCGACAACGTGTAACCCACCAGCGCGGCATACCCATAGACGTTGGCTGGGACGCACGAGAGCAGATCGGCGGAGGCGACGATAACGAGAAAGAAGACCGTCACTCCGACGACGATTGCCGGCCAAACAGTTCCCAGCGCGGGCACCGGAACTTTGGCGATGATCAGAAGCGCAATCCAGGCAATGATGGCGCCGTAGATCATGCCGACGATCGTCTTGGTAAGCGCTTTGGTATCGGCGCCGGCGGCAAAGAAGCAGCCTGCTCCAATGAATCCAGCCCAAACGAGAGCAAAGCCGGCCAGAGGCCCTAGCGCGATGAAGGCCCAAATACCGCCGAGTACGGCGACACTCACTGATAGCGCAAGCAATTCCGTCATGGCGTTCCCCATAGATTTTGTTGTGGCGGGAGCGCGCGGTATTGTTTTGCGAAAGGTTTGTTAATGGGAGGCGTCTCCCTAGTCAGTCATTAACATCATTTCTGAATTAGTGCAATTCGTGAAATCTCGCCCACAGGCTGTTGTTGTTTGCTGCGTCGCACTAGCTTCTGAAATGCTTTCGTTTTTTAGGATCGCTGTGCCGCTCACCTGTCGTCTTTAGCACGTTTCAGCGACCGTGCTGCTCGGCTGAAAATCGTCATCAATAACCAGACTAAGAGATTGACGGCCCGACGAGTGACGGCTTCATAGCGATTCCAAGCCGAAAATGAAAAAGGCCCGGTGCTGGACCGAGCCTTCCAAACAAAGCGATTGCGAAGGGCTTACTTCTGTTGTTCGGCCGGCTTGTCAGCGGGCTTCGGCGGATTGGTCTGGTTCTGTTGCGGGTTAGCCGGCGTATTGGGCTTCTGGTCGCCAGAAGCAGAACCTGAAGTATTGGTCATAGTAATTACCTTTCGTGAATACTTGAAAACTATTTTTCAGGTACACCTTAAAGCTGGCGCTTGAATTGCAGAATACAAGGCCAAGGGGCAGTTTATCTTATTTAATTGTTCGCCGCGATCTGGCTTGCTCTGCTACAGCTTTGCGGCCTGCGTCACGGCGCCAGTTCAATCAGCCGGAGATCTAGAAATGACCGATGGAGACAAGATCGCCGCCGCAGTTATGGCGGCAGGTTTGTGCAGCAAAGTGAGTGCGAGCCCGGACGAGTATGTGAAGAATTACTACCTCATCCTCGAAAAGATGCAGCAGGACGAAGGCGCGGCGCAGCAGAGACGATGGAGCGCCTCGAAGGGACCGACGCGCTGAACCAGGGGTGCCCGGCGCCGAGCCTCGCGCACCACCAGAGCGTGGATGTGGGTCAATTGTGAGAAGTGTCCGCATCATGCACCGCTCGCCTGCGCCGTGCCGGTGGTATCTGGCGGGGCGCCGGCACGTCGAGCGACGAGCACGCGCTTCGACCAATAACGAACTGATCGTCGTCAGGCGCGCTCTTTATTAGCCAGCTCATGATGCGATAGCCAACGACGGCTTCCCCTCCGCGGAAGATTCTGTATCGTGCGCTCTCGCAGCTTTTGTCTCCGGGGGCTTGGGGAACGCATGCCAATGAAGTCCGCGGTCCTCTTTGGCGCAGTGATATCCATGGCGACGATGGCATATGCCTGCCCGGGGAGCGCGGCGGGCGCCGTCGCGCTTGGGCTGCCGTCCGACGTGGCCAAGGAGGGCGTGTCCATCTTTACCCAAGTCGATTCGCGCACATCGGAAGAGGCAAAAACCAGCGCGCTCGCCGGCTGCAAATCGAACGGATCCCAGACGGCGAGGGATTTGTGCAAGATTGTCGCCACCTTCCAAAACCAGTGCGTGGCGGAAGCGCTCGACCCGCAAAACGGTACGCCGGGATTTGGCTGGGCCATGGCGGAGACCAGCGGCGAAGCCAAAAGCCAAGCCTTGGCCAATTGCCGCGATACGGCCGGGCCGACAAGGCAGGAAGCATGTGTTATCCCTGACAAGGGACTTTGGTGCGACGGTTCAGCGAAGTGAATGCCATGAAGCTTGAAGGCGGATGCTATTGCGGCGAGGTGCGCTACGCGGCCGAAGGCGAGCCGATGTTCAAAGCGCAATGTCATTGCCGCGAATGCCAGTACATCAGCGGCGGCGCGCCGAACATGTTTCTGCTCATGCCGCCCGCGGGCTTTCGCTACATCAAAGGCAAACCCAAGCAGTTTTCCCGCCGCGACCTTGAAAACGCGGTGACGCGGGAATTTTGCGCCGAATGCGGCACCCACCTGGTGACCCGGCGCCCGGGGCTGCCGGCCGTTATTCTGAAAGCCGGCACGCTTGACGATCCAAACGTCTTCGGCAGCCCGCAGATGGCGATCTTCACCATCGACAAGCAGGCTTTCCATCACATCCCCGACGGCCTGCCAGCCTTCGAGCGGCTGCCGCCGCGTTAATCACCGATTGCGTCGACCGGCCCACGCGGGGACCGCCCGACGCGCGGCCGCGACGAGCGCGGCAAGCCCCGCTCGCGCAGGCATCGGCGCTTGCCGTTTTGCGACGCAGAATGGCCGCCGAAATTCACGATTTTCGGGCCGATTTCGGCCGCAAAAACCGCCTCAATAGCGCCTGCCGGCATGGGAAAATTTACCTCAACAGGCGAGTGGACATTTTAGCCGATACATGCTTTGTGACCCCTAGCCGAGCCATTGTGCCGGCCAAATCCTCCAGAAAATCGAGATAGATAGGTCAGAAGAAGGGCATCACCGCCGATGACAGCAATTGCTACGAACTTGGTCGAGTACTTTCAGGAACGGCGTCAAGCAACCTGGGAGACCATTACACGCGTTGTGTTCGGGACCTTCGTGGGTGGTCTCGTTCTCTTACTGATCCTTCTCTATTCGGGCGTGCCGATCGTCTGATCGCGACGAGCCTCTCCCCGCTCCGCGGGCAGGGCACAGCCCTCATCTCAAAAAGCCAGAGTGGCGATGCGGTTGGCCTTAAAGCAAAGGGCCAACCGCAACGCTCCATTCACTATCGAAGTTCCGCCGCGCATCTTTTGCCACAATCTAACCACGCTCCAGTTTGATACCTTGCAGACGGGATCGGGGACGATGCGGGGTCGACACAGCGCGACAGCGGGACGTTTTGCGCCAATCGGCGCCTGCGCGTTGCTCTGCATGGCTCTTGCCAATTGCTCCAGCAGCAACGTCGACCCACGCTACGGCGTCTCGCCAAGTCCGCGCGTCGTCGCCGACGGCGACCAGGTGCCGAAAGGCGGCGGCCAGTATCACATCGGCCCGCCATACACGGTCGCCGGGCGCACCTACGTGCCTGAGGACAATCCGAGCTATCAGGCCTCCGGCCTCGCTTCCTGGTATGGCGACGACTTCCATGGCCGCCTGACCGCAAACCGCGAGATTTTCGACCGCAACGGCATTACCGCTGCGCACCCGACGCTGCCGCTGCCGAGCTACGCGCGGGTGACCAACCTTTCGAACGGCCGCTCGCTGATCGTGCGCATCAACGACCGCGGGCCGTATCACGGCAACCGCATCATCGACGTCTCGACCCGAGCCGCCGATCTCCTGGGTTTCCGCGCCAACGGCACCGCCTGGGTGAAGGTCGAGTATGTTGGGCGTGCACCGCTGGACGGCTCTGACGATCGCCTCCTGGCGGCGACGCTGCGGCAGGATGAGCCGGCGCCGGCGCCAGGCAGCGTCAAGCTCGCGGCAACCCGGATTGTGCCGGCAGGATCGACCGCCTCGATGCTGCGCAATACCCACTATGCCAGCGCCTCGGCCAGCGATGCCGATACGGCCGGAGCGCGGCCGTTGTCCTACGCCGAAGGGCCGAGGGGCCGCGATGGCACCGACCAATTCCTCAACGGGCGTGGGCTCTACTAAACTTGCCTGCGCTGTTTGGTAGCGCGCGATCTTTTCTGACGGTTTCCGCTTTTCTGGGTCATGTTCTATGCATGCGGCAGGCGAGCGTGACAGCGGGTCCGCCGCGCAGCGCACCCAAGTGGAGGCTTTGTTGCACATCCGGCATCGTCAGCGCCTGCGGCCGCAATGGCCGGCTTACGCCGCCGCCGCCGGATTGCTGATCGCCACCTTGGCCGCCGGTCATGCCGCTTCGAACATGACCGTGCGCAGGGACGAGACGTTCCAGACCAACCTGCCGGCGGCCCTGCTGCTCGATCCCGAGAGCGACAGCGTGCTGTTCGAAAAGAACGGTGAGCAGCTCGTTGCTCCGGCGAGCCTCGCCAAGCTGATGACGCTCGAATACGTATTCAACGAAATCAAGCAAGGCCGCATCAAGCTCGACGCCGAATACGTCATCAGCGAGAACGCCTGGCGCAAGGGTGGGGCGCCCTCGCATGGCTCCACGATGTTCGCGGCCATCCACAGCCGGGTAAAACTCGACGACCTGCTTCACGGCATCATTGTCGATTCGGCAAACGACGCCTGCATCGCCATTGCCGAGGCGCTCGCCGGCAACGAGGCTGAATTCGGCGCCAAGCTGACGCAGCGCGCGCGCGAGATCGGCCTGGAAAAATCGACCTTCACGAACGCCACCGGCTATTCCGATCCCAATTTGCGCGTCACGCCGCGGGAAATGGCGTACCTCGCACGCCACATCATGCGGACCTATCCGGAATTCTACCCGTACTTCTCGGAGCGCGAGTTCACCTGGAACAAGATCCGCCAGCAAAACCGCAATCCGCTCTTGGCGATGGGGATCGGCGCCGACGGGCTCAAGACCGGCGAGACCTCGGAGGCGGGCTTCAATCTGGTCGGTTCGGCGGTCCAGGATGAGCTGCGGCTGATCGTCGTCGTCACCGGCGCCGGCTCGGAAAAGGAACGCGCCGACGAGGCGCGCAAGATGCTCGACTGGGGCTTTCATGGTTTCGAGGCGCGCGTGTTGTTTGCCGAAGGGCAGACGATCGGCGAGGCCAAGGTGTTTGGCGGCGAGCGCAGCTACGTGCCGCTGGTCGGGCCGGGCACGATCCGGGTGATGATGCCGCGCAATGGCAGCGAGCGGCTGGTGGCGCGGATCGTCTATAACGGGCCGGTGCCAGCTCCAATCACCAGAGGCCAGAGCATCGGCAAGCTTAAGGTCTGGCGCGCCGAGAACCTTGCGCTTGAAGTGCCGCTGCAAGCCGCCGACGACGTCGGCACTGGAAGCATGTCGCGCCGCGCGATGGACGCGGCGACAGAGCTGGTGATCGGGCTGTTTCGGGCCGGCGTGAATCGGCTATGAGGGCTCCTGTAACCGCGGGAGGCGCCCGTGCCGCGGCAACGCCGCAATCCCCGCCTAGATAGCGAGGGGTCGCCCGCATGTTCGCTGCTTTGCGCGACCTCTGAATAACGAGCCATAACGATTTGAAACCAATTGCGTTTTCCAGGCGTCTACGATCTGGTAGTTTGACCTTGACGCGGCTTTTGGGACCAGCCGTCATCGGACCAATGCGATGAAGGGAAAGTTCATCACCTTCGAAGGGGGGGAGGGGACCGGTAAATCGACCCAGGCGGTGACGCTGGCGTCGCGCCTCGAGTCGCACGGCATCGGCGTCAAGCTCACCCGCGAGCCGGGTGGTTCACCCGGCGCGGAAATCATGCGCTATGTTCTGCTCTCCGGTGCGGCCAAGCCGCTCGGTCCCGAAGCCGAGGCGATCCTGTTCGCCGCCGCCCGCGACGACCATATCCAATGCACCATCCGGCCGGCGCTTGATGCCGGCAAATGGGTGATCTCGGACCGCTTTGCCGATTCCACGCGGGTCTATCAGGGTGTGCTCGGCGAGGTCGACCATCGCTTCATCAAAGCGCTGGAGCGCGTCTGTGTCGGCGATCTGCGGCCCGACCTGACCTTTGTGCTCGACGTTCCCGCCGACGTCGGACTGCGTCGCGCTGCCGGCCGCCGTGGCGGCGCAAATCCTGATCGGTTCGAGGCGGAGCAACTCGACTTTCATGAGCGGCTGCGCCACGCCTATCTGATGCTGGCCGCGGCCGAGCCGGACCGCTGCGTGATCGTCGATGCCAGCGCGCCCAAGAAAATGGTGGCCAAGCGCATCTGGCAGGCGGTGAGCTCTCGCCTGCAGCCGGCTTTGGCGCCGCTAAGCTTCGCGGATGCAGCCTCGTGAGCGAAGCCGAGCACGACTTCGACGACGCATCGCCGCCGCGCCTGACCGACAAGCTGTTCGGCCATGTGGCCACCGAGACGGCGCTCCTTGCCGCCTATCGCGGCGGACGCGTGCCGCACGCTTTCATGCTGATTGGCCAGAAAGGCATCGGCAAGGCGACGCTCGCCTACCGCATGGCGCGATTTGTGTTCGCGCATCCGGACCCGACGGCGCCGTCGGTCGCAGCCGCTACGTCGCTCGCCGTCGACCGTGAGCACCCTGTGGCGCGCCGCGTCGCCGCACGAGGGCATGGCGATCTTCTCATCCTCGAGCGCACGCCCAACGAAAAAGGCGTGCTGCGCCAGCAAATCGCCGTCGAGGACGTCCGCCGCACAGTGTCGTTTTTCGGCGCAACCGCGGGCGAGGGCGGCTGGCGGGTCGCGATCGTCGACGCGGTCGACGAGCTCAACCGCGCCGGCGCCAACGCGCTGCTTAAGGTGCTCGAGGAACCGCCAGAACGCGCGCTGCTGATCTTGGTGTGCCACGCGGCATCGAAGGTGCTGCCGACGCTGCGCTCACGCTGCGCCGTCTTGCCGATGCGGCCGTTGGCGCAGTCCGACGTCGGCAGCGCGCTGGCGGCTTCCGTCGGTTCGACGGTCGACGATCCCCATGTCCAAGCGGCGGCGGCGGCGGCCGACGGCAGCGTGGCGCGCGCCGCGGCATTCCTCGACGAGGATGCGCTCAAGCTTCGCCAGCGCACGCTCGACGAGCTCGACCGACTGCCGGCGCTCAACACCAACACGCTGCATGCGCTTGGCGATGCGCTGGCCGGCACCGACCCGCGCCCGCTTACCGCTTTTGTCGATACCGTCAATGGCTGGCTGTCGCGATGGCTCGATCGCAAGACCAACGATGCCGGCGCGCTCGGTCAGCTTGAGCGTCTGGCGGAAGCGTGGGAGCGGATCAACGCCGCCGCGCGCAACGCCGAAACCTACAATTTGGAGCGAAAACCTTTGGTGTTCAGCGTGTTCGGCTTGCTTGCCGAGGCCACGCGCGGTTGATACCTATGCGCCGTCATTGGCCGGGCAGAAGGCGCGAAGCGCCGTCTTCGCGCATGCAGTCCCGGCCTTGCTCTTTTGGAGCGCCAATCTGCGGCGCTGAATTAGATGGCCGGCAAGCCCTATTACATCACCACCGCGATCGCATATCCGAACGGCGTCCCGCACATCGGGCACGCTTATGAGGCGATCGCCACTGACGCGATCGCTCGCTTCATGCGGCTCGACGGCTATGACGTGTTCTTTCTCACCGGTACCGACGAGCACGGCAGCAAGATGCTGCAGACAGCCGCGAAGGAGAAGATCACACCGCGCGAACTGGTCGAGCGCAACGTGCCGCGTTTCAGGGCGATGGTGAAATTGCTCAATTGCTCAAACGACGATTTCATCCGCACCACCGAGCCGCGCCACTACCGCGCCTCGGCTGTGATCTGGGAGGCGATGCAGGCCGCCGATGACATTTATCTCGACAAATATTCCGGCTGGTACTCGGTGCGCGACGAAGCCTATTACGACCAAAGCGAGACCCGGATCGACGACCAGGGGCAGCGTGTCGGTCCGCAGGGCACGCCGGTCGATTGGGTCGAAGAGGAGAGTTATTTTTTCAAACTCTCCGCCTATCAGGACAAGCTGCTCGCGCTCTATGCCAGCGATCCGAATTACGTGCTGCCGCGCGAGCGGCTGAACGAAGTCACGAGCTTCGTCAAAGGCGGCCTGCAGGATCTGTCGATCTCGCGCACGACTTTCGACTGGGGCGTGCCGGTGCCCGGTGACCCCAAGCATGTGATGTATGTCTGGGTCGATGCGCTGACGAACTACCTCACCGCCGTCGGCTACCCCGAAACCGACAGCGAGATGTTTCGCCGCTACTGGCCGGCCAATCTGCATGTGATCGGCAAGGACATCGTGCGCTTTCACGCGGTGTACTGGCCGGCGTTCCTGATGTCGGCCGGCGTCGCGGTGCCGCGCCGCATTTTCTCCCACGGGTTTCTGTTCAACCGCGGCGAGAAAATGTCGAAGTCGGTCGGCAATGTCATCGATCCGTTCGATCTGGTGAAGGCCTATGGCGCCGATCCGCTGCGCTATTTCTTCCTGCGCGAGGTGCCATTCGGGCAGGACGGCAATTACAGCCACGAAGCCATCATCAACCGCATCAACGCCGATCTCGCCAACGATCTGGGCAATCTGGCGCAGCGTTCGCTGTCGATGATCGCGCGCCAGCGCGACGGTGTGCTGCCGACGCCCGCGGCCTTAAGCGCTGCTGATCAGGCAATCCTTGACGCTGCCGATGCCATGATCGGCAAAGCGCGCGACGTCATGGCGACCCAGCAATTGCACCAGGTGCTCAATGCGGTCTGGGCCGTGGTCGCCGACGCCAATCGCTATTTCGCCGGCGAGGCGCCCTGGGCGCTGGCCAAGACCGATCCGGCGCGGCAGGGCACCGTGCTTTACGTGACCGCGGAGGCGTTGCGGCAGATCGCCATCCTGGCGCAGCCGTTCGTCCCGGCGTCGGCGGAGAAGCTACTCGATCTTCTCGCCGTCCCGCCCGACGAGCGGACATTTTCGTTCCTCGGTGGCAAGCATCGGCTCGCCGCCGGCGCGAAGCTTCCGGCACCGACGCCGGTGTTCCCGCGCTACGTCGAGGCGGAAGCACCGGCCGCGCAATGACGATGCTGATCGACAGCCATTGCCATCTCGATTTTCCGGATTTCGCCAGCGAGCTTGACGACGTGGTTGCGCGCGCCGGCGCGGCCGGCATTACGCGCATGGTCACGATCTCGACCCGCGTGCGGCGGTTCGCCGACGTGTTGGCGATCGCCGAACGCTTTCCCGAGGTTTATTGCTCGGTCGGCACGCATCCGCATTACGCCCACGAGGAGTTGGACATCACGGCCGCTGATCTAATCGCGCGTGCACAGCATCCGAAAGTCGTGGCGCTGGGCGAAGCCGGCCTTGATTACCATTACGATCGCAGTCCGCGCGACGCCCAGGAGCGCGGCTTTCGCACCCACATTGCCGCGGCGCGCGAGACCGGGCTGCCGCTGGTCATCCATTCGCGCGAAGCCGACGCCGACACCGCGCGCATTCTCGAGGAAGAAACCGGGCAGGGCGCCTTCCCTGCCGTGCTGCATTGCTTCACCGGCGGCGCCGACCTCGCCCGACGCGCCATCGCACTCGGGCTCTCGATCTCGTTCACCGGCATTTTGACGTTCAAGAACTCGACCGCGTTGCGCGCCATCGCCGCCGACTTGCCGGCGGATCGAATTCTGGTCGAGACCGACGCGCCGTATCTCGCACCGCTGCCGTTTCGCGGCAAACGCAACGAGCCGGCTTACGTGGTCGAAACCGCGAAAGTCCTGGCCGACGCCCGCGGCGTTCCGCTTGACGAGATCGCGCAGCAAACGTCGGAGAATTTCTTTCGCCTGTTCCGCAAGGTGCCGCGGCCGGCCGGCGCGCACGGGCTTATGGATCGGCCCGCTCATCCATCGGCCGCATGACCCTGAAATTCACCATTCTGGGCTGCGGCTCGTCCGCGGGCGTGCCGCGGCCGGCGCTCGGCTGGGGCGCCTGCGATCCGAACAATCCGAAGAATCGCCGCCGGCGTACGTCGCTCCTGGTCGAACGGCATGGCAGCGACGGCGTCACCCGAGTCTTGATCGACACGCCGCCTGATCTGCGCGAACAGCTTTTGGACGCGAACGTCGATTGGCTCGATGGCGTGTTCTACAGCCACGAGCACGCCGACCACACCCATGGCATCGACGACTTGCGCTCGCTGTTCATCAAGCAGCGCCGCCGGCTGGACGTGTACATGGATGAGCGCACCGCAACGGTCATGCGCGCGCGGTTCGGCTATTGCTTTGAGTCACCGCCCGGCAGCGAATATCCGCCGATCGCGACCGAGCACCCCTTGAAGGCCGGCCAAGCCGTCACCGTCGCCGGGCAGGGCGGCGAAATTATTGTCCTGCCGTTACTACAGGAGCACGGCGACATTCCCTCGCTCGGTTTTCGCTTCGGCAAGTTCGGCTATTCCTGTGACCTCAGCGGCATGCCGC
>Ga0210395_10003181_pt1 | contig 12622 bp, 11 predicted proteins | sample IncBWH4OmetaG_FD_150861 | JGI IMG/M metagenome (GOLD analysis project Ga0210395, IMG submission 150861) | Forest soil microbial communities from Barre Woods Harvard Forest LTER site, Petersham, Massachusetts, United States - Inc-BW-H-4-O ...
CCCTCGTCGAAGCTGGTTAACAGCCTGAGATCGCGTATTTCGAATGCATGCACGAGCTCAAGCTGATTGTGGATCTGATGTACCGCGGCGGCTTGAACTACATGCGGTACTCCATCAGCGATACTGCTGAACACGGCGATTACACCGGCGGACCGCAGTTGATCACTGATGAGACTCGGAAGACCATGCGCCGCATGCTGGGCGATATTCAGCGCGGCGAATACGCCCGCAAGTGGATCGCGGAAAACGAAGCCGGACGACCATGGTTCAACGCCACACGCAAGAGTGAGCAATCGCATCCCATCGAACAAGTGGGAGGACGATTGCGCGAACTTATGTCTTTCCTGGACCCGGTGCGGATTGGGCCGGACGGGAGTCCGGAGAAGGCGACGCAGCCGGCGGCCGAGTTTGTGTCGAGCGGCGCTGACTGACGCCGACTGGTGAAGAGAAGAGGTAGAACCTATGCATGTATACGACTGGAATTCGATGCAGCCGGAGGCGGTGACCGAACTCTACCGGCGCACCGTCGCGCAGGGAGAAAAGATGAGCGTGGCTCGGCTCGAGGTGGCGAAGGGATCGTCGACGCGAGCCCACCGCCACGAGAATGAAGAAGTCATCATTCTGCTGAAAGGGTGTTGGCGATTTCATTTCGTTACCGGTGATGTCATGCTGCGGCCGAATCAAATGCTGACGATTACGCCGGGCGCAGAGCATTCGTCCGAGGTGCTGGAAGATGTGGTTGCAATCGATGTTTGCAGCCCCGCGCGGGAAGACTGGCTCACCGGCGCTGACCATCGTCTGCACAACGATCCTGATCAGTGTTTGTGGGGCGTTTAGCCATGACGTCGGTCCATCGATCAGGGAGAGTGAAATCGTGATTATCAACATGCGGGAGCGGGCAACCGAAGCTGAGGTCCAACACGTGATTGACCGCGTGAAGGAAGCAGGCTATCAGGCGCACGTCACGCGTGGAGAAGAACGCACCATCGTCGCTGCGGTCGGCAGTGGCGGACGCCGGCATGAGTTGGAGGCACTGGCGGCGGCACCTGGTGTCGACGGCGTGGTTGCTATCGCACAGCCCTTCAAGCTGGTGAGCCGTCAGGTGAAACCGCATCGCACCGTCGTCAATGTCGGTGGCGTGCAGATCGGAGACGGAACTTTCGTTGTCATCGCAGGCCCGTGTTCCGTTGAGTCACGCGAGCAACTATTTTCAACCGCGCGGGCGGTGAAGTCTGGTGGAGCTCGGTTGCTTCGCGGTGGTGCTTACAAGCCACGTACGTCGCCTTACGAATTTCAGGGGCTTGGCGTAGAAGCGCTGCGGCTGCTGAGCGATGCGCGGAAGGAAACTGGTCTGCCAGTCGTCACTGAGGTGATGAGCACGGAAGACGTGGATGTAATTTGCGAACATGCTGATCTTTTGCAAGTCGGGGCCCGCAACATGCAAAACTTCGCGTTGCTGCGGCGGCTGGCTAAAGTGGGGAAGCCGGTGCTTTTGAAGCGCGGTCCTTCGGCTAGCGTCAAGGAGTGGTTGCTGGCGGCTGAGTACCTGGTGGCCGGCGGGAATCCTAATGTCGTATTGTGCGAGCGCGGGATCAAAACATTTGAGACCGAAACTCGAAACACACTAGATCTGGCATCGATTGCGCTGGCTCGTGAACTAACGCATCTTCCCGTGATTGCTGACCCGTCGCACGGAACCGGCCGTCCCAGCCTGATTGCTCCCATGTCTCGCGCGGCAGCGGCGCTGGGTGCCGATGGGCTTATGGTGGAAGTGCATCCCTGTCCCGAGCGGGCCCTGTCGGATGGGCCGCAGTCTTTGGATTTTCCTGGGTTTTCTCGACTCATGAACAGCTTGGCCGAGCCCTTGCGTGCGGTCGAGATGTGAACTGAGCCGATTGCCAGATTGCTCGGAGGCCCCTTCGCCATTTTCCCACAACGGAACGTAAGTTTACTGTTTGGTACCGGGTACCCCCTCCCCCGATTGTCTCCAAAATCTAGAAAACAAGGGATTTAAAATATGACTATGTGCTAGATCTTTGAGTTTTAAGGAGTTACACGCAAAATCTAGAAAACATGGGAGTTACGCATGGCTTGGGGCCGTCTTCGGTTTCATTTTGGGCTTATGCTGGCGTGCAACTTGGAGATCGTAACCTGGGTCAAATTGTCAAAGAACACGCATTGCCTGTAGATAATTAATCCACAAATAGATTATCTGATTGGGAACGTGTAGTCAATCAGAAAGCGTCAGCGAGACTCTGTGTAGGCGGGAGATTCGAGGCTGGCCATGTCGGATTTTGCCGTCGCTATTGAAGTGCGCCCGGCCCCACTAAACGCCGCGCCCTTTCGGACAGAACGCGAAAAATACAGGGCACCCGCGTATTGGCATAGCGAGATCCCAGCACGCTGCCAGGCCCGCGGGGGGATGCAACTTTGGATCGCTCTGACTTCCAACCCAGCCCAGGGTTGACGGGCAGGTGTATAGCGACGGCAAAAGTGCTACACCCCTACCTTTCCGGTTATTCCCCCGCGATCCGCTACGAAAACGGCTCTGGTCAAAGAGTGAAATTGATTCCATGACAATGTCGGCTCCTTTCTCCCGAGCCTGTTGGTTGGATTCAGCACCACCAACTTTACTCGAGCGGCGGAGCCGACATTGTCATGGAATCAATTACGCTCATTGAGGGGTTTTGAGCGCTATGGCATGGTTGCGACAGATGACTCGGTTTCGCTGTCTTATTGGACTTACCCAATTCGATGATCGGGTTATAGACCTGCCATTTTCTCCTGAACCTTGGGAATCCAGACTTCTTGAGCGGTTGGCTCCATGAGGTGAACTCGCTCAAGTGCTTTCTCAAAAGTCGTGCGGGCCTCGTCATTCTTCTGCAACGCCTTCTGCGCATCTCCCAGAGCCATCAGAGCCTGCAAGGAATCGGGCGCAAGGGCAATTCCGGCCTGAGCTTCGGAAAGCGCCTGTTCGGGTTCATGCTGATCTAGCAGGCTGCCAGAAATGACGGCGTGATCCATCGCTGCGGCGTACGGAACGTTGAACGTACCGTCGTAAACAAACACGCCATCTTCGATCACAGCGGTCGGCTTGAGTTCCATAAACTCACGATATGGACTCAGCAGGGCTGACCCTGATTCATAGAACGTCAAGGAAATGTGGCTGAAGAATACGGGGCCCTGGATGACTGGAGGAGTTTCCGTCTTCAGCCCAGACCAAATCGAGTCCATAGTGGGCAGCGTCTTGCAGGGAATCCCGTAGGCGTGAAACGGAATCAGCGGCTCGGCCGTGTACGCGAACCAACATTCTTTAATCCCTCGCTCGTCAATGTAACGCTTGACGGCTTTTAGTTGCTGTCCCCAGTCCGTGGTGGAGTCGGTTAGATACTTGTGGATGTTGGCCGGTCCGCCCCAGAGTTCGTTCGCGTATGGAATGTACGAGGTGGGGAACGCGCGGAGCGAAGTCACGACATGGAAAATGATGAGAACGGCAATCGGCCACACCCAGCGGCGATCGCTTTGAATCAGGCTCCAGGCCGCTCCGCCCGCCAACACAAGGACGAAGATGAAGACCAAAAGGATGTGCCGCACTCCGATGTTCAGACTCGAAGTCATGGAAATACAAAAATAAAGCGCAGGTGGCAGAGACAGAAACAGGATCTCGCGCCAGCCGCGTAGCTTGCCGGTGGCGATGGCATAGACGATCAGCGGGAGGAAGATCAACGTGGTCAGGGTCGCTTTTATGACGAACGCGACCGGGAAATAGAACCACAACCCATGCGCGTAGACCTTCCCAAACATGTAGCTGGGCCAGGTGTTCGCCACCGAGCGGACGTCCGCCAAACCATAGAGCCATGACTCCGGCAGCACTTTCCAGCGCGCCATGATCGTGATGGCTTTTGCTTCCGCCGGACGCAGGTTCCCGAGTGTGTTCTCCAATGGTGGATTGAGCTGTGTCCCGGCGGGACGTGCGGCGTAGCGGAACCCGTAACACAACCACATGATGCCAACGGCGATTATTCCGGCAATCACAAGCGCGCCGGCCAGGTGTGTTGCCTGATGCAGGCGGGTCTCGTCCCCCGCTTGACGGGGGCGCAACAACTCGGTGACCGCGAGCAGGATCAGCATCGGCGGCAGCAGCACCGCGGAATGCTTGACGATAAAGAAGAGTCCTGCCGCGAGACCGAGCACTACGACGCGTCCCCACGAGGGAGATTTCACATACCGGTAGAACGCATAGATGCTGGCCAGCAGCGATGCCGCCGCGCCCGTGTCCGTCGTCACTAAGGCGCCATGAGCAAGGAAGTTGGGCTCGAACACGATCAGCGCGAGTGCTATGAATCCCGCGCCTGTGCCAAACATCTCGCGTGCCGTAAGGAACGCTAGCAGCGCAACCAATAACGCAAAGATCGATGCTGCCATTCGGGCGCGGAAGATGACCTTTTCGTGATCGTTCTGAAAGATGAGATCGCGTCCGCTCAGGTAGGCCTCGGTCTTAAAGTAACGGTTCTGCAACTGCGGCTCATGAAGGTTCATTCCGAGCAGCGGAACGGCAGCAATCATCTTCACGAGAGGCGGATGCTCGGGGTTTAGACCGAAATCGTGATGCTTGAGAGACATATATCCGGCAAAGATGTGATCGCCTTCATCGAACGTAAGCGACTCCTGCTTGACGGAGTACAACAGCTGGAATTCGAGAACCAGGAGCATGAGCATGACCGCGGCTATTTTTACCCATGACCGCTTGAGCAGTGAATGAAATGTGTCAGTGATTCCCGTCGCGGGTTGCGAAATTGCACGCGCCTCTGCGTTCATCATTTCTCCGCATCAACAACATAAGCAGTAAAACACGCCAATCCGCAGAAACACCACGAATTTGAAGATAAGCCTCAGCGCGATTCGACTGAGCCTGTCAGTTGCTAGATCAAGGGTCTCGAAACGTCGGGAATTCGAGTCGCTGGGGTAGTTGACGAAAATCACGATTACACTCAAAGAACCCGCACAGTCCGCGACATCGTCGTGAGCCGCCGACAATCATTGAAACAAAAAACGACGACGCGGTTACTGGATCGTGACCGTCACTTTCTTCTTTGAACGGTTGTACTGGTTGGTTGCGTCCAGCGTATAGGTGGTAGTCACGGTGGGATAAACGGTAACCTTGTTGCCGCGCACTGCGCCAACTTGTGGGGAAATGACGAAATAGGAGGCTCCCGTCGCGGTCCAGTTCAGAACTACCGGTTGTCCAGCGTGGCTGGTGGGCGGAGTTGCGGTAAAGCTCGTGATCGCGGGTGCCTTGCCTTGGGGAACATTGGCTGGAGTGTAGATGGGGTCCATCAGGATGACTTCGAACGCCGAAGCTGGGACCTGCTTCAGGCTTCCGAGATCGTCGTTGCTCCAGCGATTGTCCGGCTCACCGCTCACGTACATGGAGCTGCCGTTGTCGGCCATGATCATCCCATATTGCTTCAGAGCGGCGAGGATCACTTGGGATTGAGGCGGGAACGAGGAGATGTCGTAGCTGGCTTTGAGCCGCAGGCGCATGCCCATGGGCGCGGCCAGTGCATTGGAGGAGGTGGGCGCCCAATGCGAGGCGGGCGGGGTGAAAGCTTGGCGGCTGTATTGCAGCGTGAAGCGCAGGGCGTGCTGGATTTGGCCGGTGGCGACTTCGTCGTAGCGGGCCAGTCCGGCAAAGACGGGCAAGCCGGCGGCGTCGGCGGAAGTCCAGGTGTAGGGACGCTGTTCGTCATTGAGAAGATCCCACACCGCGGCTGAATCGGCGTTCCAGCTTCCATCCTTTTGCGCGTAGGAATGATAGAGTTCGTACAGCCAGCAGTTGTCGCGGTCGAGCACCAGCACGTGGCGGTCGCCGTTGCCCGGATGCGGATAACCGATCGGAGCATTGTGGGGAACGGGCATGGGGCCGGGATCGCTTTCACTGCCATACGCGGTGAAGTGGATGTTCACGAAGGGAGAGCCGCTCACGACAATATAGGGAATGCCGATAGTCGATCCCGCGTACAGGCCCGCGCCGAAGTCGGGATGCATCGGTGTGCTGGCGCCGATGAAATTGATGAGCGCGTCGGAGTTGGGATCGACTGAGGCGCTGGAGATGTCCTGATTCCACGCGTTGTCCGTAGGGAAGGGAATAAAACCGTTCAGGCTGGCGCCGCGACCGAGGCTCATACCGCTGCAAGAAGTTTGGGCATACAGCGGGGAGCACAGAAACGCTGCCGAGAAAACAAGGAGCAACCCAAGACGTGGCATGAAAACCTCCGGCGGGCGAGTGGCGGCATCAGCAAGTTATCACAGGCTCGGCGAGCGGATTGACACGAAGGTGCAGCCAGCCGGCTGGTTTATGGGCTATTTATATTCGGCGCAGAAACTGGGCTTGCTCTGCCCCAGCAATGAGCAACTTCGTTTGATTTCGTCGGTGATCAGCTGACACGAGTTCTGGCTATTGCAGGGTGGATGCGTGGCCGGCGAAACCTGGAGGCACTCCTCGACCAGTTTCTTGGAGCGTTCCGCGCCTACGGCCTGTAGGCAGGAAATTGTGCTGTCCCCGCCGCCGACCGCGGGCGGAGCGATTCCGAAGGCGTTCGACACTTGAATCAGATCGGTTCGGACTTTGTCCCAGCCGGTGGTCTGCGGATCGAGCTTGAGATCGGTGATGAACTTTTCGATCTGGCCGGCGGTGCTCAGCATGGCGGGGACGGAGTCGCCCTTTCGGGTCTTCTTGAATTCATTTAGCGCCGTAGATGTCTGCTTTTCGAACGTAGAAGCCAGATTCATGGCGTCTTTGGCCTGGCTGGTTTTGCGAATCGAACTCTTCTTGATTGCCGAATCGAAGCGCGGATGAAACGCTTTGGCGTCGGCTTTCAGATTACTCATCACCGATTCCAGGTCTTTGTCGCTGAGACGGTTGGGAGTCGGGGTTGTGCTTTGGGCGACGACAACCTGGGTGATGACCAGAAAGCCGAAGGCTATGACTGTGCCAAAGGAAGTCAAAGCATTTCGATGGCTGTGCATGGTTTCCTCTTCATGATGCCAACTCGGCGGATGCGCTTGCAGTGCGGACTCTCTCAGTGCCGTCTGGCAGAAAGATGGAAAACACCGTGCCGCTCGAACCTGCGACAGTGCGGCTGCGGACGCGGATCGATCCCTCATGTTTCTGCACAATGCCATGCGAGAGCCAGAGTCCCAGGCCGGTGCCGGCGTCTCCCTTAGTGGAATAGAAGGGCTCGAAGATGCGAGTCAGATCGCCTTGTCGAATCCCGCTGCCGCTATCGGCGATGGTAATGCGGACTCCGGACCTGTGCGCTCCGCTTTCATGGCCGTTGGACCACTGGCGTCCGGGGGCGACGTGGAGAGTTAGTCGGCCTCCGTCGTCGAGAGCATCGAGCGCGTTGAGGATGAGATTGGAGAAAAGTTGTCGGAGCTCCCCGGCAAAGCCGCGGATTTCGACAGCCGGGTCATACTGTTTCTCAACCTGGATGTGCTTTTCGCTCAGCGGGCGCAAGTAGAGTTGCAGAACATCGTCGAGCGTTGCCGCGACGTTCAGCGGAGAGGGCGATGAGGTTTCGCGGACGAACCCCAGCATCTGTTGAGCGATGGCAGCGACGCGCAGCACTTCTTTTTCGGCCATCTCCAGGTATTGGTCCTGACTCTGGGGACGGTGGCGGGCCAGATAGATCAGATTGAGGACCGCTTCCAGCGGGTTGTTGATCTCATGCGCGACGGCGGCGGCCAGGCGTCCGGCGGTAGCCAGCTTTTCGTTGCGGCGCAGTGCTTCTTCCGAACGCCGCTTGGCAGTGATGTCGTGCGCGATGCTCGATCCGCCGATCACTTCTCCACGCTTGTTACGAATCGGTGACAGCGAGACATCCACGGCGACCCGTGTGCCATCCTTTCGGATTCGCTCGGAGGTATGGTGCTGAATCGATTCGCCCCGCATAATCTTTCTGCTGATTCCGGGGATCTCGTCGGGATGCTCAGGCGAAGCCAGCATTTTAACGGACATGCCGACGGCCTCGGCGGCGGAGTATCCGTATAGGCGTTCGGCTCCCGGATTCCAACTGGTGATGATTCCGTTTATGTCTCCGGTGACAATGGCATCGTCGGAAGATTCAACCATGGCGGCCATCTGCCGCTGAGTCTGCTCGGCACGCGTCTGCGCGCGGGAACGTTGGCGGGCGAGACCGGCTGTGAGTACCGCGACCGCAATAAATACGAACAGCCGCCCATAGTCATTCGCGGAAATGGAAAAACTGAAGCGCGGCTCCAGAGCGAAGTAGTCGATTGTGAGTCCCGAAGCGGCCGTGCAGAGCAGTGCTGGTCCGAAGCCGAAGAAGCGGGCGCTTACGATGACCGCGGCGATGAAGATCGCGAACGGATCCTTTCGCATGACCGGCCACAGAAACCAGATGCCCAGCGCAACGCCCGTCGCGACCAGCGGGGCCGTGTACCGGGTGATCCAATGGCGCCACAGAGCACTCTTTGATTGCGGAATGTCGAGCGGTGCCATAGGAAAGAGGAACAAGCCAACCCAAAGGCGGGGTGGCGTGAGCAAACCTGGAAGATCCGAAAACATCGCGGCCTGTAGGCGATCAATTTAGCAGGATAGGGTGCAGTCGCGCAATTGCAGGAATGTGAGGAACCCGCGGAAAAAGAAAAGGCGCGGAATTTCTCCGCGCCTCTGTCGCCGATTCGCGACCTGATCTACTGTTGCGTGTTCAGAGTCGGACGTCCTGCGCTAGGCCCTTGCGTGGTCGGAATCACGGTTAGAGCCGCTTGCAGGGTAAAGTTCAAAACGGTTTCCGAGGGCAGTTTGATTTGCTGACTATGGGTAACCGCTTGCGCCCCGGCACCTAATCCGCCGCCGGCTGCGGCGCCAATGGCAGCTCCTTTGCCGCCACCGGCGATGGCGCCAATGATGGCACCGATTCCAGCGCCAGCTCCTACTTTCTCGACCGTGTTCTTGCCCCGCGAGCTGCCTTGCTTCTTGTATTGATCGGTTTGGATGTTGTACGTGCTTCCGGCCGCCGAAATGCGATCCAGTTGAAGTACGAGTAAGGATTGGCCGGCGAACTTGCCGGCACTTTGCACGGTTACGACATGGCCTTCAACGTTGTAGCCGGTAGGAATCGCGGTTGCACCATCCACGGCGAGCGGAGAATTCAGCGTCGCGTGGAAGGTCTGGCCCTGTGCCGCAGTTTCTGAGTCAATCGCGTCCACCAACCTCACCGCGAAGGTTGTTCCCGAGGGAATGGTGACCTTTTGCGGCGGCGGTGGAGGAGGTGGCGGCGCTGGAGCTACCGGCGCGGGCGCTGGAGCCGGGGCTGGCGCTGCTTGCGCGACCTGAGCCGGACCGTTCGCAGAATCGTCCTGATCCTTGGATACTTTGCGGTGATGTTTTACCGAAGGGGCCGGTTTGGGCTGCTCCGGCGGCGGGGCTTGGGCCTCGACCGGCGGTGGCGGCGGGGCAACTTGCAGGTTGTTTACAACCTGCTTCACGCCTGTTTCGCTGGACGCATAGCGAGCGGCTGCGTCGCGCTGGGCATCGTTGTCCACCTGGCCGGAGAGGGTTACGCTCCCCTTATCTGCCTGGACGATGAGTTGCTTGCCCTGGAGACCGGAATCGGTGTTCAGTTTGTTCTGGATATCGCTGGCAATCTGGGCGTCCGTCGGAGCCTTGGAGCAGCCGACGCCCGCCAAGATGGCGAGCAACACGACCGCGCTGAGGTAGAGAGAGAGCCTGGCCTTCATAAAATCACTCCTCTTGATATAAGTCCGGTATAAATAGTTTAGATGCATTCTTAGGCCCATTTTTGTGGAAAAATGTTGCTGGAAGCTTCTCTGTCATTAGAGTTTGCAAAGCTGTAGCAGCAAATAATTTATCCCACGTGGTAAACCTTAGGCCAGCACAAGCGATTACTGTAAAGCGGCTAAGTCTGGTGCAGAAATTTGTAATCGAGGATGCTGGCCGCAAGTTTCGAACTCTCGGTTTTTTCTTGCGTTTCTTTTTTATCTTTGTCTTGAACGTCTTTCGTTCGAGTGATGCGTCCCTGGCAGAGCACCGTGCTATTTTTCTGGCCGGAAATCTCTTCCGGCATCTCGAAAACCATCTCCACCAAGGTGTTGTCGGGAAAGCGCTGCGGTCCCTGCAAGAGGACGCCGGACTGGCTAAGATTCGCAATCGTGCCTTCATACCAGCTTCCGAGATTCTTCACCCGGTAGCGCACTGGGGTGTCGAGCTTCAGGCGCCGGGCGCGCGGAACCCATGTAGGTTTGCGAGCGCGGGTGCGGCTGCGGCGTGGGCTCGTGCCTTCTGCTTCCGATGCGGACTGGCTGCGATCCATGCGCTGGGTGCGGCGCATGGTGGTCCAGTCATAGCTATATTCGACAGCGCAGAGAAGGCAAACCTGGTAGAACTGGCCATCGGCAGCCCGCCGGGGCCAGGAAAACTCGTGGGAGCAACGGCCTAACATAAGAACGTCCATTAACTTCTGAGGCATGTTCGTCTTTCCGGGACGGGATCGCCGGAAGACACATCATCTAACGACAGCGTAATTTTGTGTAGGTTACTTTCGTGTCATTCGCTAACCTGCGCTGATTCCAAGAATCTTGCCATTCACAAGTCGCAGAAACCTGCCGAATCAACATCAGTTTTGGACCTAAGTTGGACCTAACCGAGCGGATGCGGTGTTTGCCTCACAGACCTGCATCGAGGCGTTGCGCGCACGGCTGAACACCGTTGCAACCGAACGACCAAAGAAGAAAATCCGCGGGCTATCGCTGGTAAGGAACACCTTGCAAACTGAAGAACAGCGGCGGAGTCAACCGGGACGAGAACTGGATGACACCCCTTGCCAGCTTGTAGCCTGTCATGTAGATGAGCTCCGCCCGCATCCCAGTTGCGTTAAGCACAAGCTTTCCGTGCCTGCTTGCAAAATTAATGCGCTCGATCGCTTGGGAGATCGTGCTTTCCAAGATCCGATTCTTGTGACGCAAGACCGTCTGATCATTGACGGATATGCGCGATGGGAACTGGCCAAGAAACGAGGGATGGCAACCATTCTGTGCCTGGTATACCAGAGGACCGAGGACGAAGCCCTTCGCGACTTTCTCTGGAGGCATCGCCGGTTAGACGGGCTGGATGATTTCACCCTTATCGAGCTGTCGCGGGACCTTAAATTATTCTCTGCAGAAAAAGCACGACTACATCAGGAGGCCGGCGGTCAACGGAAGGGTTCGGCAAAACTAGAAGCATCGGAGCGAGTGGACTCGAGAAAAGAGAGAGCACGGATTCTAGCTGTTTCGGAAGGAAATGTCAGCAAGGTAGACCGCATACTGGCGCACGCATCTTCGTCGACTGAGCAGGCAGCACGGGATAAAGAGATTTCGATTCATCGGGCAGACCAATGGAGTCGCGAAACAGAAGCGCAACAAATAGAGAACTTAAGGGTCATACGAATTGAGCGGGGCATAAGAAAAAAAGCACGAAACCTTGTGGCGGAAGTTCTGCGGTCCAAACCCGATGAAGACGTATTAACTACACCCCATCTGCTCAGGCTGCTAGAGGGGCTGTCCACCATGTCGCCAGGACAGTTAAAAGAATTCGGGCCAGTGGGGGTCGGTCGCTTGCGTGTTCCTGGCAAAGAAATCTATGTGACTGACGAGCTAATCCAGGCATTTAAGCAGCAGCAGGAGGTACTCATCAAATGATGGGTCAGCATCCACTCAAACAATTCTTGCGCCTTACGCGAGGGCAGTGGGATCACCCTGGCACACCAGTTCATGTCCGCGAGACCTTCGTAAGTATCCTCAATTGCGGGACCATTGCCCTGGGGGCGGAGGTTTACACCTCAGCGACTGAGTTGAAGCTTGTCTACCACACCTGCAAATCGAGATTCTGTCCAAGTTGTGGGCAACGTGCTACGGACGCTTGGCAAGAGGAACTGGAGGCCATTCTGCCCGACATTCCCTATGTTGGCATGACCCTGACAATACCAGAAGAATTCCGGCCGATTCTGCAGGAAAATCGCGACCTTCTGCATGGCATGCCTGCGATGGCAGCGGAAGCCATACAACTGTGGGCGAAAGATCGATATCGAGTGCGCATCCTTGTCGTTGTTGTGCAGCAGACTTTCGGCGGCTTTCTAAACTTTTATCCCCATTTGCACATTATGGTGTCGGCTGGAGGCTTGCAAGAATCGAAAAATCGCTGGATCCATCGACTAGCGTACAACCAGGACGAGTTAATGCGAGCCTGGCGATATGCCGTAATCGCCTTCCTGGCTGAAGCGCTGAAGAGGAAAGTGCTCAAGCCCACGCTTTTTGGCAAAGACCTGATGGACATGTTCAAGGTTCAGCACAACCGCGAGTGGCACGTCTTCATTACTCGTGAAATGTCGAAGGCTCATTTTCTGCAGTATGCAGGAAGATACATCCGGCGGCCACCGATCGCCCGGCATCGCCTCAATCTTGTTAATGGTAAAACGGTCGAATATTTGGCAAAGGACACAAGAAACGACAGGTTCCAGACACTGCGGTTTTCCACTGAAAGGTTTCTGAATATCCTGAAGCTGCACGTGCCGGATGCTGGGCGGCACGGCATGCGATA
>Ga0210395_10003183_pt1 | contig 12617 bp, 11 predicted proteins | sample IncBWH4OmetaG_FD_150861 | JGI IMG/M metagenome (GOLD analysis project Ga0210395, IMG submission 150861) | Forest soil microbial communities from Barre Woods Harvard Forest LTER site, Petersham, Massachusetts, United States - Inc-BW-H-4-O ...
CCCTCGGCGAGGGCCTTGACCATCGTGGTCACGGTGCCGGGTACGACCGCCAGCGATTCCGCCAGCGCGCCCATCGAGACAAGGCCGTCGCCGCCCTCGGAAAGCAGGAGGATGTGCTTCAGGTAGTTTTCAACGGTGCTGCTGGCCATGGAGGTATTCGAAGTCGCGGTTAATTTGATTACAATAATGAAGAAAATCAGTGGCCGGTGAAAACGCTCACGGCGTCGTGCAGCGCTCCGGGCAGCCCGTAGATATCCAAGGCTGTGATCACGAGGCAGGAGGCCCAGCCGGTCACCAACAAAAATCCGCCAATGCGCCCCGCGCCCATGCGGCGTTTCGAGCCGGCGAAGATCAGCAGCGGAAACATCGCAAAAGGCAACTGGATCGCCAGGACAACCTGGCTCAGCGTAAGCAAGTCCGTGATGCTATTGTCACCGCGCAGCCCGATGAGGACGATAGCGGGGATGATGGCGCAGAGACGGGTCACCAGCCGTCGCATCCACGGGGCGATTCGCCAGTGCATGAACCCTTCCATCACGACTTGTCCCGCGAGCGTGCCGGTGATGGTGCTACTTTGTCCGCTGGCGAGCAGGGCGACAGCAAACAGCAGGCTGGCGGCGATCTTTCCGACGAGCGGGGCCAGGGTCACATAGGCGACCTGAATCCAATCGGAATCGGAGGAAAATGTGATCACCTGGCCCGACGATAGGGTGACTTTGTCGTGTCCGAAGAAAACGACCGCGGCCAGGATCAGGATGGCTGCGTTGACGAAGAACGCGACCGTAAGCGCCACGGTAGTGTCGATCGTGTTGTAGCGCACGGCCTGCCGGATCGAATCGGGGTCCTTTTTCAGTCGGCGGGACTGCACGAGCGCCGAATGCAGATAGAGATTATGGGGCATGACCGTGGCCCCGATCATGCCGATCGCGAGGTAGACCAGGTCCTTGTTGTGAAAAAACGAGGGCAGGTCGGGGGCGAAAAGCCATCGTCCCATCTCGGGGAAATTCGGCTGCGTTTGCGGAAACACGAAGATTTCGATGAAATAGCAGATACCAATCGTGGAAATCAGCACGAGGACCACCGATTCGATAAGGCGCATGCCAAATCGCTGCAGGGACAGGAGCACCAGCACGTCGAACGCCGTGATGATGACGGTCGTGAGCAGCGAAAGGCGGGGAAACAGCAGGTGCAACGCGACCGCGCTGCCGAGCACCTCGGCAAGATCGCAGGCCGCGATAGCCACTTCGCAGCTCAGGTAATTTGGCCAGCGGGTCCAAGCTGGGAGAAAATCACGGCAGCATTGGGCGAGATCCTTCCCCGTGATGATGCCCAGTCGCGCGGAAATGATCTGGAGGAAAATCGCCATCAGGCTGGAAAGCCCGATGATCCAGAGCAGCGTGTACTTGAACTGGGCGCCGGCCTGCAAATCTGTCGCCCAATTGCCCGGATCCATGTAGCCTACGCTCACGAGCAGGGCCGGCCCGGCGAAGGCGAGATACTGCCGCCATGGCCGCGCCGAGGCGTGCGGCACCTTGACGCTGCTGTGAAACGCGTCGAGCGAGACATTCCGGCCCGGGACAGGGGACGGCGCTTTGGGATCGGCCAAGCATGGAGGGTCGGTATCGATAATCACGAATATTAGAAATGACTATTTTGAGTAGTCAAAGATAAAGTTAATTTGTCCTCAAATCTTTCTTTATGAGTGAGCGTATTGGATCTCCTTTACTAAATTTAAGTAGTAAACCTGAAAGCCAGGAATTAAGCATGGGTCATTTGGAATTCGTCATTCTGCATTCGTCATTTTCCCCCCATGCCCATCATCGACGCCCACGTGCATCTTTATCCGCCCGAGCTCAACCGCGACCCGGCCGGGTGGGCCGCGCACGCGGGCGAGGTTCACTGGGCTCGCCTTTGCACGCGCCAGCGCCGCGACGGCCGGCCGGTGCAGGGCTTTCCCTCCGTGGAGCAACTACTGCGCGACATGGATGTTGCAGGCGTCGCCCGCGCCGTGCTGCTCGGCTGGTATTGGGAAAAGCCCGAGACGTGCGCCTGGCACAACCGCTTTTACGCCGCCTGCGTGCGCGAGCATCCCGACCGCCTGGCTGCGTTTGCCACGTTGCATCCGGCGGTCGGTCGCGAAGCGACCCTGGCCGAGGTGCGCCGGGTGCGCGAAGAAGGGTTGATCGGCCTGGGCGAACTCTCACCGCATTCACAGGGCTACCGCATCGACGATCCCGTTTTTGGCGAGGTGCTCGCGCTGGCCGCCGAGCTGCGCCTGCCGGTGAATTTTCACGTTACCGACCCGGCGTCGAAAAATTATCCCGGCCGGGTGGAGACACCGCTGGCCGATTTTGTGCGCTTGGCGCGTGAATTTCCGTGCACGACGTTCATCCTCTCGCATTTGGGCGGCCTGTTGCCGCTCGTGGATTCGTCGGCGGTGTCATGGCCGAATCTTTTTTACGACACCGCGGTCGTGCCCCTGATTTATCCGCCTGATGTCCTTCGCCGCATGATCGACGTGGTCGGCGCGGAAAAAGTGTTGTTCGGCTCTGATTATCCGCTGGTTTTGTTTCCGCGCGAAGAAACCGAGCCGGGGTTTACGCGATTTCTTACCCAGGTTTCCGAGGCAAAGCTAACGGCGGCTGAACGCGCGGCGCTGCTCGGCGGCAATGCGACGCAACTGCTCCGTTCACTGCCGTGAGGAAAATTTCCGTCCTCCTTCGCCAAAGCTTCCGCCGTCGCTGAAGCTATGGCGGACAAGTCGGCGGACAGGCGGATATACGCGGATAAGACAGACCAAGCGTAGCTAGGGCATTTCGTCGTTTGTAACGTATTATGTTACAAACACAGTTTGATCACTGTGCCGTTTGTAACGTATTATATTACAAAAGTGGATTGTTCTGCTGCGACGGTTGGAATTAAAAAGTGCATTTCATCATTTAAAAATCAGGCTTATCCAAGGCCATCCGCCTGTCCTCCGTGGCTCCGATGGAGCGAAGGAGGATGCGGCATCCGCGGAAAAAATCCGGAATTTGAATCAGCGGCCATTTCCGCTTTGCGTCGGGGCGTCTTTGCGTGAGAACTCATGCCCCATGAATCCCGAAGCGAAACTCAAGGAACTCGGCCTCGAATTGCCCGCCACGCCGCCGCCGGCCGGCAGTTACGTGCCGACCGTGCGCACCGGCAATTTGCTCTACTGCGCGGGCACGATCAGCTCATTCAACGGGCAGATGACGCATGTCGGCCAGGTGGGCAAGGAACAGACGGTGCCGGCCGGCTACGAGTCGGCCAAGATCTGCGCGCTCAACACGCTGGCCAACATCAAGGCCGCGACCGGCTCGCTGGAGAAAGTCGCGCGCATTGTCTTCGTCAGCGGCTATGTGAATGCCGTGAGCGGCTTTGCCGACAGCCCGGCGGTCATCAATGGTGCGAGCGATCTTTTTGTGGCGTTGTTTGGCGAGGCGGGCAAACACGCGCGCGCGGCCGTGGCCGTGGCCGGCCTGCCGAAAGACTCCACCACCGAGATCCAAGTGGTGGTGGAGCTTAGGTAACGCCGAACGCCGAAGTTCTAGCAGTGGTGGTTGGACGTTTGGATGTGGCAGTTAGTTCGGACGCTCTACTTCGCCCTTTCGACAAGCTCAGGGCTACCAGGGCACGGCAAGCGTGGGATCGAAACCAATTACAAAATACCAATTCCCAACTTCTCATGCCAACCGTGAACCGATAACTGTGAACGGTGAATCTTCTTACACCACCACCGGCTTTGGCACCTTGAGCGCGGCGATGGCGGACATGATTTTTTCCGAGGCGCTCTGGTAGCGTTCCTTGCCCTCGGCCGGGTCGTCGAAATCCTGCGGCTGGAGGACGCGTCCGTACGTGATGTGGATCGGCGTGCCCAGCTGCAATCCGCGGCTGGGGCCGAACGCGTCGAATGAGCCAAAAATCCGTGCTGGCACCACCGGCACGGCTGCCCGGCACGCGAACATGCCGATGCCCGACTTCGGCGCCTGCAGCCGGCCGTCGCGCGAGCGCGTGCCTTCGGGGAACATGATGACGGGCCGCCCGGCGCGCAGTGCCTGCAGCACGCGCTTGGCCGCCATCACATCCGTGCTGCCATCGCGATCGACGGGAATCGTGCCCACGGTATCGAGCCACCACGAAGCGAGACCCGGTTTCCAGAGCGTTTTCCGGGCGAAAAAAGAAAACTGCCGCGGCACATGGCAGCCGACGACCGGAGGGTCGAGCAGGCTGGCGTGATTGGCCGCAAGGATGAAGCTGCCCTGCGCGGGAATGTTTTCCAGCCCACTGACCTCGCCGCGGAAGCAGGCGTCGTAAATATTGAGAATCACATAGTGACAAACCCCATACATGGGCTGCATCGCGAGGTGGTCGCAGCGGTTCATGCCGGCGGCAATTTTTTGCCAATCAATTTTGCGGCCGTTTCCACCACCTCGTCGAGCGAAAGGTGCGTGCTGTCGATGGCGATGGCGCCCGGCGGGCAGGAGAGGGGGGCGTTGGGCCGGGACAAATCGAGCCGGTCGCGCTCCTGGATTTTGTCCACCCGGCCCTCATCCTCGCGGCGGCGTTTGCGCTCCGCGAGATCGGCCTGCAGGAAAAAGCGAAAATCCGCGCCGGGAAAAATCACCGAGCCGATGTCGCGGCCCTCCATGACCAGACCGCGGAAACCATGGGCCCGCGCGACATCGGTTTGCCCGCGTTGGTAGGTCATCAACGCCGCGCGTAGCGCGGGAATGGCGGCAAAGTGCGAGACGGCGGCATTCACCGCCTCGCCGCGGATCTCGTCGCCCGCCGCGCGGCCGTTGATTTCCATGACGGCGGTGCGGCCATCGACATGCGTGCCGAGGCGCAGTTGGGCGAGCGCCGCAGGCACCGCGGGCAAGTCCTCGACACGCACGCCGTGTCGCAGCAACTCGGCCGTCACCGCACGGTAAAACGAGCCGGTGTCCACGTGCAGCAAATTGAAGTGCGCGGCCAGCGCGCGCGCGGTGGACGATTTGCCCGAGGCCGCGCCGCCATCGATGGCCACGATGATGAAACGATTTGGTTCGCTTGTCATTGCGAGGAGCGTAGCGACGCGGCAATCTCGCGAGATCGCCACGCCTCGCTGGCGCGAGGCTCGCGATGACAAACAGGGATGGTTCGGACGGCAATCATGGAGCGAGGGATTGTTGCCTCAGCACTTCCAGCACGTCAAAAAAGTTCGGAAACGTCTTCGCGCAGCAGGCCGGGTTCTTGATGCTCAACCACGTCTGGCCGTTTTTCAAAAGATCGTGGCAGCCGAGGATGGCGAAGCTCATCGCGAAACGGTGATCGTTGTAGGTCTCGATCTCGATCATGCCCTGGGCGGCGAGCTTTCGCAGCTCGTCGAGGTTGGGCATGATTTCGAGCGAGTCTTCGGTCTCGACGACACCCTGGCCGAGTTTTTTGAGCTCGCGCGCCATGCCGGCCACGCGATCGGTCTCCTGCTTGCGCGTGTGCGCAATGCCGGTGATGGTCGTTTTGCTTTCGAGCAACGGCGCGATGGCGGCGAGGGTAAGAAACGTATCGGAGAACTCGTTGAAGTCCTGGGTTATTTTACGATGGGACAAATCGGGAGCGAAAGAAACGGCAAAGCCGTCAAACGTTTCCTCCACGCTCAACCCGGCGCGTTCAATGACGCCCAAAAAGTCAGTGTCGCCTTGCAGGCCCCAGCGAAGATGGGTGAGGGTGATTTCGCCTCTAGCGACCAAGGGGAGCGTGGCAAAATAGCTGGCCGCGGTGGCATCCGGCTCGATGGCATAGCTATCTTTAGCGGGAGCGTAGCGCGTGCCGGAAGCGATACGAAAACGATCGCGACCAATTATGCCCAAGTGAGGCTGGCCGAAATCTTCCATCAATCGCGCGGTCATTTGGATAAACGGCCAGCGCACATTGCCGATGAGCGATACGTCGATCGGCGCAGTCGCGAGCGGTGCCACCATCAGTAGTGCCGAAAGCATCTGGCTGCTTTCGCTGGCATCAATGGCCACTGCGCCACCTTTGAGGCCGTGCGCTTCAATGGTGATGGGAAAAAAGCCTTCTTCGCCGGTGCAGGTGATTTTTGCGCCTTGATCGCGCAGCGTGTCGATCAGTCCCTTCATCGGCCGTTTGCGCATCTGCGGGACGCCGTCGATTTTGAAGACACCACGCGGTGCGGCGGCGCAGAGTGCAGTTAAGAAACGCGCGGCGGTGCCGGCGTTGCCAACGAAAAGTTCGGCCTGTTCAGCCGGAATTTTGCCGCCCTTTCCTTCGATATGGATGTTTTTTCCGGCCTCGTTTTCATTGACGGGGATCCCGAGCCGGCGCAGCGCCTCGGCCATGATCCGCGTGTCATCGCTGAAGAGCGCGCCGGTGAGTGTCACCGGTCCATCACAGAGCGCGGCGAGCAGCAACGCGCGATTGGTGATACTTTTCGAGCCAGGCAAAACGACTTCGCCGCGCGCGGGGCGCGTGAAGGGTTTGATCGGCAATGGATCGGGCAATGACATGGTAGGAAGAGCCTCACGCAAAGGCGCAAAGACGGAAAGAAAGAATGCGCCTTCTTGGCAATTAAGGCCTGAATTGGTCGCGGTAGGCCTTGCCGCGCTCGAGGCGCGCGATGACATCGAACCAGTCGCGGTTGGAAAGCGAGGCCTGCATGGCCTGCAATTCGTCCTGGAACTGTCGCAGTGCGCGCAGCACCTCGTCACGGTTTTGTTCGAGGATGGTGCGCCAGAGCTTGGGATCGCTCGCGGCGATGCGGGTGGTGTCGCGCAGGCCGCCGCCAGAAAAGTTGCGCCAGGCAGGATTCTTTTTAGCCAGAAACGCGCAGAGGGTCGAGGCCAGCACTTGCGGCAGGTGGCTGATGTGAGCGACGATTTCGTCGTGCGCGTCGGGATCGAGGGTCGTTACTTCCGCGCCGAGGTCATGCCAGAATTTGACGACGGTTTCGACCGCCGCTTGATCGGTATTCGGCAGTGGCGTGACGAAACAGGTGCGGCGCGCGAACAATTCTGCGTCGGCATGCTCCCAGCCGGTTTTTTCCGAGCCGGCCATGGGGTGGGAGCCGACGAAGTGCGCGTTTTGGCCGAGCGTGGCGTGGCCGAGGCGGGAAATATCGCCCTTCACGCTGCCGACGTCGGTGACGATGGCGCCGGCGGGCAGGTGCGGCGCGATGAGGCGGGTGAGCTCGACGATTTTGTCCACGGGCGCGGCGATGACGACGAGGTTGGCCCCGGCCGCGGCAGCCTCGGGCGTGTCGGCCACGGTGTCGCACCATGGCTGGTCGCGCAACCGTAGCCGGACTTCCGGTCGGCGGGCCCACACGACCATGCGCTGCGCGAGGCCGCGCGCGCGCGCGGCCTTGGCCACGGAGCCGCCGAGCAGGCCCGGCGCAAGAATGGTGAGTTGGGGGAGCACTCGTTGGTCCTTAGTCCTTGGTCATTTGTATATGGCAGTTAGTCGTTGGTATTTGGTTATTCGCCATTCCTTATTTGTCATTCGGATTTGCTTTGAATTTTCCAGTCGCGTCTGCCCTCGTCGCCCTGGATCTGTCGAATGGGCGAAGGAGGGTTTATTCGCGGTTTCAAAAATAATCGTTCAAGCATCCCCGAGCTGGACGATGCGCGCAAATTCCGCCGGTGCGAGCGGCATGACCGAAAGGCGGCCCTGGCGCACGATCGCGACGTTCTTCAGCGCAGGGTCGGCTTTGATTTGGGCCAGCGTGACGGGGCGGGGCAGGGTCTTGACGGGTTTCAACTCGACCGCCACCCAACCTTTGGCTTCGTCGTCCGTCGGATCGGGAAACGCCGCTCGCACGACCTCGGCGATGCCGACTACGCACTTCGGGCCGCCGCTCGCATAAAAAAACACGCGGTCGCCGGCTCGCATGGCCTTGAGGTGGTTGCGGGCCGCAAAATTTCGCACACCTTCCCAAGCGGTGAGGCCGTCGCGCAGAAAAGTCTCCCATGCGTAAGCTTCGGGTTCCTGCTTCACCAACCAGTATTGCGTTGTCATGGCAAATTTTATGGAGAGAATCAAAGTCAAATGACCCAGGATGAAGCTGCAAAGAAAAAAGCCCTACGAGCGATGATTGTGCTCTACACCGTTATGGTCATCTTCATCGTGCTACCATTTGTGGTCTTTCATCTACGGCCCCGCCACTGACGATTTACCCGCTGTCGCATGAGAAAAACCCTACTGCCAATTCGTATCGTATTTGTGACCGTGTGCGTGGCGAGCGGATGGCTGGTGTGCTATGTCGGCGACCAATTGGACGCGAAACGCGGGTGGGGGGCGTTGATCGGATTGTTGCTCGGTGTGCTGGTCGTGTTGGTGGACATCCTACTTAAGGGTTTTTCACTGCGGGGGCTGTCGGCCATCACCTTCGGGTTGGCGGTGGGGGTGCTGATCGCTCATTTGATCCTGACTTCGCCGCTGTTTGTATTGGGCGATGCGCAGACCATCTATTTGGTCCGGCTGGCGATATTTCTGGTGTGCACTTACCTGGCCACGGTCATTGCGTTGCGCGGCAAGGATGAATTCAACCTCGTTATTCCTTACGTGCGGTTTGTGCCGCAGGAGGTGGATATTCCGCTGGTGGTGGTGGACACGAGCGGGCTGATTGATGGGCGCATCGCGCGCGTATTCGAGTCTGGTTTTCTCACGGCTGCGCTGGTGATCCCGCGTTTTGTGCTGGCTGAGCTACAGGCGGTCGCAGATTCGCCCGACCCGCATAAACAGGCGCGTGGCCGGCGCGGCCTGGAGGTGTTGGGCGAGTTGCGCAAGGTTAAGAATATCGATTTGCGTATCCACGAAAGCGACTTGGTTAAGCATGAAGAAATCGATGCCAAACTGGTTTTTCTGGCCCATTCGATGAGGGCCAAGCTGCTCACGACCGATTATAACCTGGCCAAAATGGCCGAGTTTCACGGTGTGCAGTGGCTCAATATCCACACCCTCGCCCGTGCCTTGCGCCCCGAGCTGGTGCTCGGTGAGTCGCTCGAAGTCGAGCTGATGAAGCCGGGCAAGGAGGACGGCCAGGCCGTCGGTTATCTTGAGGACGGGTCGATGGTCGTGGTTACGGCTGGTCGCGAGCGTATCGGCAAGCGCGTGCATGTCGAGATCACCAGCGTGCTGCCCACCGCTGGCGGGAAAATGATTTTTGCCCGGCTGACGGGTGACACCGCATAGTTTTGTCCGTCCGCTGGCGCACAAAATGCAAAATTGGTATTTACTTAATTTCGTGCGTTCCACAAAACGACCCCTCCAGGATACGGGCCAGTAGCTCAGTTGATAGAGCGCTTCGTTCGCAACGAAGAGGTCGCCGGTTTGAATCCGGTCTGGTCCACCAATTTTTGTTTAGCACGAACCGGGCGCTAAACCGCCCGACCTTCACCATTTTCAGAGGAGAATCGGCTCCACTTTGGATTGCGGATTCTCTTCTCCGTTTGTTCAAAATCAATCATGGTGTGTGGAGAACCACACAAAACGCCATTAAACTAGGAAAACGCTAAACGCGTACGTAACCCCCGTTTAACGCGACTGAAGATGGTCGAGATGGAAATAGGCTCGTTTCCGCCAATCGCCCTCGCGCCAAGTCTGGCAAAAAAGGGGCTTAAGCTGCCTGTTGCACTTCTGGAAGCGTCCGGCAGTCGCCATTGGGAGGGATTGAAGATATTGAGGGCGTTTGGCCTTAGCTGGGAGCAGGCAAGTTTGCTTCAGCAGGAGATTGTTGGCAGAGGAGATTTTGACGGCATTCTCGACTTGCGTCCAATCTTCGAGGCGATTCCAAACGATCCTCGTCTACCCGTTATTTCGCAAGGGATACAGGGGATGCATCCTTACCTTAGAAATGATTTCTCTAAAAAAGAGGACACACCGGAAGTAGGTAGATTTTATTTTGATATGTGTGTACGGCTTGGCGCATCTTCACCGGCAATTGTAGAAGAATTCTGCTCTTGGCTCTATGACCAGAAGAAGGTGTTCGGACTTGCTGCACCGAAAAAAAGACGCCGCGACTGGCCGTTTTTTGCGCGAGATCTTATCGTTTTCTCTCTCGACCTTCAGAAACCGAGATGGACGATTGAAGACATTGATATTCAATTAGCCCACATAGGCTTACCTATGCTAAATGAGATGCGCGAGGATGAGTCTGAAAAGGGTGAATTTAGAAAGGGTGATCTTAAAGCGATCCGCCGAAAGATTGTGTTCGACGTGAAAAAGCTTGTTGAACGCTACAAGAAATTGCCGGTGTTCCACGGTCAGCCGAAATGCCATTGAGAGTTACCTTGAGCGCTCGAGTCTGTCCGCAAACGTTGGATTTAATTGATCCACCGGCCAATAGTTCCTGGAGGACCCAAAATGCCTCTGTGATAAATTTACGAACCTCGTATGTTACGATTGCCACGCACCACTAATCCACACGTCAAATCTGGAGGGCCCGACGCAATTGGTCGATCAGGTGCTTTGGAGCGATCGCGTGTTCGAGATCATGCAGAAACTCGACCGCGATCCCGAGGCGTTGGTTCATGAAGTCGAGGCCATCTCGCTCGAGGGATGACGTCGCAATCTCTGCCGGAGCCGAACGCTGTTCGGCTCCTTTTTTCTCCCTGTAGTGAAAGAGCCATCACACGGTTCTGCGAAGACCGAATTCCAGGTGCAATTCCTGGCAGGGGGACCATTTTTTATCCTCGCGTGGTGAAATACACAATCATGCCGCGCTTCGGACGCGGTGTTGCGGGTGTTCTGCTGGCCAGCAGAACGCCGCGAGGCACCATCTTGCCCCTGTCGGCAAATTATAGTCGGCCGCGCTTCGAACGCGGCACAGTGCAGGTGAGAATCCTGCCAGGGGCACCAATTTTCTCCGCGTGGCCGAGAAGATAGGCCTCCGCCTTCTAAGCGGATCGACGCAGGTGCAATTCCTGTCGCGGGGACCATGGAGAGCAAATCCGCCAAGGCGCGGGCGCTGTCTCGAAAACAGATGGACCGGCACGACCGGTTGGGGTGCAAGACCTCTACTCTCCGCCACTTTTCGTCGCGTAGCTCAATAGCAGAGCAATCGGCCGATAACCGGTAGACCACGGAGCGTTACCGTGCGCGACGACCATTTTGGAAAGTTAACTCCGAAAGTCGGGGGCCGCGGTGCTAACGCGTGCGGCGATCACTCGCTGAGGGGCAGAACCTCAACTTTCCGCCATTGCCGGGTCGTCTAGCAGTAGGACAGCGGTCTCTGAAACCGCGAACGCATGTGCGACTCATGCCCCGGCAGCCATTCGACTGCGCTCATGGCAGGCCATTTTCATTCTCTGCAAGCATAGGCAGCGATGCAGCGGTCCCGTAAACCGCAGAGGCCGGCGCACGCCCGGCGCGGAGATCCAGATTTCAAATCCGCCGACTTGTCCGTCGTAGCCTTGGCGAAGTCGGACGTTTCAACGAAGGCGGATCGCAAAAAAGAACATACACCCGCCTACGCTCCGTTGGAGCTACGGCGAGGCAAGCCAAGCGGCGGCCTCGTCGAAGCTTTAGCGAAGACGGGCGACGTTGGCCGACCCAGGCTCCGCGGAAGCCAATTTATTTTTCATCTCATCATCTCTTTTCCCATGAACACCAACCTTCTCGACAAGCCCATTGTCCTGTCGCTCAACCGCGCCTGGCAGATCATCGGCCACCGCACCGTCAAGCAGGCGCTTATCGCGCTCAATGGCGGCAGTGGCGATCTTGCCCCGGCGCTCGGTATCGACATCGCCTACCCAAAACTCGAGGACGGCTCCTGGAACTTCGACCGGCCGCTCTACTTGAACCCGGTTTCGTGGGCCGAGTGGATCGCGCTGCCTGTCCGCGAATTTGATTTCGTGGTTACGACGCCGAGATTCCAGATCCGTGTGCCGACGGTCATCGTTTCGACCCAGTTCGAAAAGATGCCGATGCGCATTCCGCGTGTCACGCGCCAGGGCATCTTCGAGCGCGACGGCGGCGTCTGCCAATACACCGGCGAACGCGTCGGTAAAAGCGGCGGCAATCTCGACCATGTCGTCCCCCGCGACCGCGGTGGCCGCGACACGTTCGAGAACCTCGTCTGGGCCAAAAGGGAAATCAACTCCCTCAAGGCCAACCGTCTTCCGCACGAAGCCGGCCTCCGTCTGCTTCGCCGGCCGAAAGCGCCGGCGCCGCTGCCGGTGGCTGCGACGATCCGCGAACCCAAACATCCCGACTGGCGACACTTCCTCACGCACTAATTGGCAGCCCGCAGGTGGGGGGAGGGCCGGATCGGTTCACCGATTCACCAAACTCTCTGCGGGCTGCCTAATTTTCATGACCTGTATTTCTCCAGCTCCCGTCGTTCTTGCCGATCTCCTCGACATCGTGGAGGTCGCGCTGGCCACGATCACCCGCCGTCTGCCGGCGCATGTCGGGCGCGATGACCTCGCGTCCGTGGGTAAGCTTGCGCTCATCACGACCACTGCACGCTTCACCGGCTCGCCCGACGAAGTGCGCGCCTACTGCTTTGTGCGCGTGCGTGGCGCCATGCTCGACGAACTGCGCCGTCTCGATCCGCTTTCGCGCAACCGCCGCGCCCAAGTCAACGCCGTGAGCCGTGC
>Ga0210395_10003184_pt1 | contig 12614 bp, 38 predicted proteins | sample IncBWH4OmetaG_FD_150861 | JGI IMG/M metagenome (GOLD analysis project Ga0210395, IMG submission 150861) | Forest soil microbial communities from Barre Woods Harvard Forest LTER site, Petersham, Massachusetts, United States - Inc-BW-H-4-O ...
TATAACTTCTCGTCCGTTAGAAAGACCAATTACTACGATATTGCGAAGTCCATTTTCTGGATCTCGTTTTTCTAAAACATAATCTATTTTAGACATATCAACGACGAATTTTTCTGAGATTTTCTTATACATAAGTGCCTTTCATTCTATACACTTCCAAATCTGTGTCAAGAACTTATTGTCTCTAATTTCTTGCTTTATTTTATCAGGAATAGACTCGAAGTCTAAATCATGTCTATGTTTCTCTATAATTGCCCGTAATAACACTTTTTCATATAAAGAGAGGTTTTCATTAGGAATGTGAAGGCAATCTAATATTTGTTCAAAGTTGAGTAGCATATAATTATAGTGTGTAGGTATTACCGACAGTATCATCAGATACTTTCACGTAAAAACCTCTTCCTTCCTTTTGCTTTTCTTTTTTATAAAGGAATAATAACCAGAGTGCTTGAAACTTGTCAGATACGTTTTGGTTTATATAACTTTCATAACGATTGACTTTCTTCAGGATTGGTTCTACTTCTTCCCAGCGCTCTCGAACAACTTGAACTGTATAAAGATACAGCCAAACTGGGTCACTATAATTATTAGCTTGTTTTTTGAGAAACTCTTCGCCTGCTTTCCATCGTTCTCCTATGATATCTCTAGCATATCGAAATGTGGCTTCAACATCAGTGAGTATAATATTTTCTGCTTCATACCATCTTGTTTTTAGAATCACAATAGCATACCAATATGATTCAAATGGATTTTGTAGGATTATGTCCTCAAACTCTATACAACGTTCTTTTATAACTTCTGTGATATAATCCATCAAATAATAGACATTTGTTTGGATGTAGGGCTCAGCTTCGGTCCAACGACCTTTTATAACAGTTTTAGCAAATATTACAGCATCTTGTGGGTCAGTTATAAGAGGATAATGAGCTGTAGGAGAAATCTCATCCATGTGGATGCTCCTTTTTATATAAAAATAGTGCCCACAATCCTTTGAATGTTATTTGATATCCCCCATTTTTGCAGCTTTTAGTATAACCATCGAGTTCTAATATAGAATTACCCATAAAAAGTATAGGATAACCAGAACCAGCTTCTGTATCCTTCATAAAAATTGCTTTGAGATAGTCTAAGTTTCTAGCATCTATGCCGTTTATGAGTGAAGTGGTCATGAGTATCTTTTCAATGTAGAACGTAAGTTATTTTTCATATATAAAAAGTAAAGCCAATGTAAGTTAAGAGTTGCTATATATCTCCTATAGGGATAACAACCATTGATAGTCTCATTTATTGTTTGCTTTATGAGGCCAACTTCTGCTAGTTTTTCTAATTGTCTACAGGCATCTACATAATTTATATTAGACAATGAATAATTGAGAGCGGTTACTGTAGAACATTCATAATTTTCAATAAGTGCTTTTAGAATATAATGAGGATAATATAGAAGATATCTTGGTTCTGTTATCATATAAGACCCTTCTTATGTAAGAAATATGTCCAATGTAATTGGAGGGTAGCAGTATACAATGTTCTATTGTATCCTATATCTGTTTTTGATAAAAGATTATTTTTTGTCATGTAATCAAGAACTGGAGTAAGAGGGGAATGAATTATTTCAATATCGTTACTTCCAATCCATGTGTGTGCTCTTACAAAATAACTAAAAACGTTTTCTTCATAAGGAGTCATACGAGATTCTTTTTTAGCAAGAAATAATACCACAGAAATTGAAATGTAATTGTATATCGTGGGTGTGCCATAGGCAAATCTGGCCAGTTTATTAGTTTTATAAGTAATTTATTATCAAAGAGACTGATGATAAAATCATTCAGTGCATAAAAAGGTTCTTTGTGATTTGGCGCATCTTTATAAAATATCTCAGGTGCTGTAAAATGTCCGCGACTAATAATATAGTCACACACCTGAATTTTGCGCCCATGTGGTAATATTGACATATAAAGGCCTATTATAGCAATAGGGAAATAAAAAGCAACTTATTTTTATTAGAGATATTTCTCGATCTCATTTGCTATATAGCTGAAATCCTTTTTCTCTTTATCGTTTATTTCAGTCAAACATCTTTTATTTACTGTTGGATCAGCATCATTCCAGGTACTCTTATGTTTCCTTTCTAAACCAGCCCATTTTATTACTTCAATAGGAAGGACACCACATCTTTCTAAATATTTTCCATTTTCGTTAAACCCTTTATTCTTTATAATAATATGATGGAGATGACAGAGAACTCCGAGAGAACAATATGTGTTCTCTTTGGGATTGTACAAGCATCCCATTCCTTGTTTATAGTTTCCTGAGCGTAGAGCATCAATCCATAAAGTTTTAACGGTTTGGTTCATAGGTGTAATTATTTTTATAAACACTTGCTACAAAGAAAGTTAAACCATAGTAGCTGAAGCGTTGCTGTATAGGCATGATTTGGACGTTCTTTATAATACGGACCAGCGAATAAGCGAACATCAGACCATATGCTAGTGTCTTTTATTTCCTTTAATATACCAGCATCGCACAAGTCACATAACAATACATTTGTTATATCATAATCAAATTTATTTTTTATAAAGATGCTATATGTGGAGTGTATTATATCATCTGTAAAAGGCTGCGTAATATTTTCATATATCTCTGACAAATAATATAGTCGTTTACAGTGATTCGGTAAAAAACTTCGAAGACTGCATCTGATGTCAGATGTATCAGAAACGACGGTAGGATTCATGGATATCCTTAATATCTTTCTTCAGTCGCTTGATTTGCTTTTTTAGTCTATCAATTTCTTTATCAACATCAGGACAACGATAGCATTCTGTGCATACGCTTTGTTCACCAAGGTAATAATATTTTTTTAGTTTCATAGTTGTAGCCTTTCGTCTATAGTGATCATAAACTCTTCAACTGGCAATATTTCATACCAATTTTCATAATACTGTGTTTTACCATGTTTTGCTATAAGTGTCTGGATTGACATATCTAATAAATTGTTATCTGCTTGAATTTGCATCAGTAGTTGGAGAATATCATACTGAGAAAGAATATTTAACGGAGCTTCCCCATCACATATTTTAGTGATGATATTCATAGCTTCTATCATATCTGAAGTAGCCTTTAGACAGTTATTTTCTAAAAATTCTATGTGTTCGTCTTTATCCATTCAAGTTATTTCGTATCCAGGTGCTATTTTTCCTCATTTCTTGAAGGTTTGCAGATAAATGCTTGAGAGCTTCAAGTTTTTCATTATATCCACTATGTCCTAAACTTACTAATGTCTTACTAGTAGCTATAAGCAAATTCACGGCATCAGTTGCTCTCAAAATAAGCTCGGTTTGTTCAACGACAAAGGCGTCGTCTATCGTGGATGGAACTCCCTTAGCAACTATAGTAGCCATACTATCAGAAACAATAACTGCCGTTCTGTCGAAAATAGTTTCTAAGTCGGCTATTCGGGTTTCATTATTCATGATGGCATCCCTTTTATAGTTTCTTCTGTGGAATTCATAAACTTCAAAATACTCACTAACCAATTAAGACGTTCTTTATATTCTGTCTTACCTAAAGCTATAAGAGCTATAATAGTCGGGCGCAGAATATTCGTTGCATCTGTGGCTATGACAAGATAATCAAGAACTTTTATTTGGTCATCAATGGGCATATATAATGTCTCATGATATTCTGCACATTTTTCTTTGATAGAAACTATTGCAGATGCTAAAATAGCAAGAGCAGAATTATATGTAGATTCGAGAGAAGGGATATGGTCATCGCTCATAGATACTTTTCGATCTGCTTAGCGATATACTTGAAGGTTTTACCATCATCGTTGAGTCCTGATAAACTATTATCTTTAGGAAGGTAGATGTCGCATCCAGCAGATGCTTTATTTCCCATAACTGCAACTGTACTTTTCTTAAACTGAGCCCATTTCACTACTTCAGGTGGAAGTATTGTTTCCTGGTTTAAATATGTTCCATTTTCGTTAAAGCTCTCTTTTTTCGTAGCTTTTGCATGAAGGTCACATAACACGCCTAAGCAACAATAAGTTTCTTTGCCATCGTTGTCTTTAATATAGAGGCAGTTTTTGCCTTGTTTGTAGTCGCCAGATTTGAGAGCCTCAACCCATAGTTTTTTGATTTTCTTGTTCATGCTATAATATCCTTTATGTAGTTAGAAGGCATTATAATGAATGGGGAGAGGATGTCAAGAGAGAAGAAATATGGAGTCTTTGGTGGGAGTTTAACCCGACGCTTATATCTTGGCAAGATATTGTACTAAAACGTTATACGACAAAGACTTATGACTTTGGAGCAGGTACGGAGAATCGAACTCTTCGACCTTGACATTGGAAGTGTCAAATACTGCCTTTATACTATACCTGCATGTAAAGTCATAACCTCTTATGAATCTTAGACTTATGGTGAATCGAACACCAATCTAATCCGTGAAAAGGATTTATATTTTTCCATTATACGATAAGTCCATAAAATATGGTTTTAATTTTGTTGTAAGTGGATGCGGAGGTTGGAGTTGCACCAACACAGGGCGTTTTTAGCGTCTCCAAGTTATGAGCCTGGCATGTTATCTATTACACTACCCCGCACTATGAATTTCTTCTTTTCTTAAGTTGTTAAAGAACTATTCTACTTCTGTTCCTATTATATCACGACTTTTTAGATGTCAACTGGATATTTATATACTATAAGGCTAATTCAAGCTCACTAACTTTTTATTTAAAAAATACATATTCTATGCACAGACAAATAACACCTCCTGCTATAGAACTAATGGTACATAAAAGTGTCATACCTATTACACTTTTCCAAAAAGGACATTTTTCTCTTATAAGAATCCATGCATCTTCAGTTCCAACTTTTTTAAGAAATTCTATTTTTCTATAATCATCCCATTTGTTTATTGCTTCATATAAAATAAGATTTGCATTTTTAGTAGAAGAAGATGATAATCCTGGAACATCCGATATCGTTACAAAAGAAGAAACAAATAGTTCCCATCCTTTTATAAAATCTTCTTTTTTAGGAGGATTATATGTCCCACCAGAAAATTTTGGAGGAGTTTGTCTAATCTGGATTGCTCCATCATACGCAATTTTTTTAAACCTTATATCCCAACTTTCTTTCATGACTAATCCTTTGTATCACCACATTTATTTTCAAAAAAATCAACAATCTATTATCTCCCTAATTTTATTGCCTCTTCCTGCACTCCTTCGCATTCAATGGTATCTACTCTATTGACTTGTATCCATGTTCTTTCTTGGTGAACATCACTACCTTTATCATATGTCCCTATAAAAATAGAAGAAGCGAAAACTCCCATAATGAAATATCGATGCCCTTCACAGATGAAATGATCTCCATTATGAAGATGAACACAACAAGGAGCTGGTGTTCCTCTCTGTTTACAGGAGGCAAGTAAAAGAATACTTAGGATGCTAAGGGCTACTAGTTTTTTCATAAAGTTCCTTTGACGCATACATTATAAGAAGCATTTTTAGATGTCAAGCGGTTCTTTCCATGTGTGATGAGCCACAGCGCCCATAAGCCTTTCCAAGTAATAGAACCCGTGACATTTGATCCTCCATCCCACACTTTGGCGTCTATTATGACATATTTTTCATTAACCAATTGGTGCATATGATTAATAGCACATCTATGATATTCATCACTTTTCATTTTTATAGTATAACTATAGGATGAATAAATGTGTCCATCTATTTTGCTTTCGTGAAGTAAAAGAGGCCCATAAACGAGTGCCTTTAATATTTCTCTGTCAAGATTTGTAAGTTTGTAGTCTGTCATATTATTCTACTAATCCCTTCTTATATCTAAAAAGCCACCAAAGGCCTTTCCAAGTAATAGCAATCTTATAGTTGTTTGTTGAAGCAATGAGCATACCTCCAGGTGACCATATAGATTTCTCTTCATAATTATCATAGATACGAAGAAGTCTGTCATCCAATAAATCCAAAATGGTCATAGACAAACTATTTACTAAGCCATTCATAACAACATGAGATATACACCGTTCGCATTCACCTTCTATAGGATATGCCCAATAAAAGTCTTTCCTTTTGAGAACATCTAATAATATACTCCAAGATTTATAAGTAGTCATCATTGTTGATGTTCCATTACCCACAGTGCCCATAATCCCGCTAAAGTAATGCTCACTTTATAATTACGATAATGAGATTGATTAGATATAATAGTACGATGAGATGTCATAGTACAATAATCATATGTATTAATGAATTTTCTATCTAATAATATTTGCAAGGATACCTCATATTTTCTTTTTTGAGCTTGCGAATTAGTAAACCCACCCAAAGAATCGGTCCATGCCCATAATATTTCATTGATATATTGTTCTTTTATGTTATTCTCGTTGACATACATCCACATATATGGGATGTCTCTTAGAAGACGCAAGATTTGTTGATATTCTGGAGGCATAGTTATTTTCCTTCCCACAATCGATATATAATTATCGCTATCAATGGCACGTTCATTATGAAAGCTCCACCAAATATTGCTATTGGATATTTGCTAATAAACTTGAAGATGGTTTCTTCTATACTTAGTTTCGTTTTATGAGTTTTATTATAGACCCATAGAGCCCACATTCCTTTAAGTGTTATGGAATATAGAGCTTCATATCTCATCATGCCATTGCCCCATTTATCATTGAATATCATTTCTCTTTTTATATAACCATCTTTTGTAAGGGATATAAGAGTTCCAATTATTTCGTCTCTACCGGCTTCATCTGTTACCGTTGTATAATTTAGCAAAGAATCTGAATATAATCTATCTAACTCCAGCACCGCTAGAGAATAAAGAACTCGCGGTTCATTTTTAACTAAACTTATAATGTGATATTCCAGGAGGTTTATCATGTTATTTTACTTTCTCATATAACCAGAGCGCCCACAAGCCTTTCCAACTAATTCTAACTTTATAATTTTTATAAGTAGTCTGTTCAAAATCCTCAGAATCATATACTAGAACCATTTTATTTTTATATAAAGATTCGACTGCCGAACAAATTGCCCCATTAGGTTTTTTGTCTCTCATGTTATTATCTTGTAAAAAATTCATAATGATAGAAGTGATTGAGTTAGAACGTCCATACAACCAACAAAAATCTTTATTTTTCAGTACTTCTAATACTTTATATTCGTATAGGTTCATTTTTGTACTTTCCTCTATCATACAAGGCCTTTTCTAATCAAAAATGCCATCCAACATCCTTTGAATGTCAATGAAGCTCTAAAGATTTCATCATCAATATCATCCGTCTCAATTTTATCTGTTTTTATAAGATATTTTTCTTGTAATAAGTTTCCTGATAGTGAATGTGACAACAAAATTGTATCCTGTTCATAAGCTGCTCTAAGCATCATTTTATTATTTGGGGTTAATTTGCTATGCTCTATCATAATGTATGCTCGTGTAACCAAAGAGCCCATAAACCAGCAAAAGTGATGTCAAGGCGATGAACATCTTTTTCAATCTCTAACATTTTTATAAACTTATGTTCTGTTAAATGTTTGCATGTTAGGCGTATATTTCCAACCTTAAAAAGAAGCCGTTTATCATCTAATAGTTTATAAACATTCGTACTGCAATAATGTTCAGAAAGATGAATTGTAGTATTCAGTGTTATATGGTCATGCATCCTAAATAACTTCATGATTTCTATTTCAGTAAATGTTTCAAGAAGCATTTTCTATTTTCCCATGATTGTATAACCAGAGATACCATAAACCCGCCATGGTGATAGACATAAGCCTAAGTCCACTATTTGTAGATTCTTCTGGAATCTCGGCAAACGTGACATAACCGAGGGCTTGGAGTTCTAACAAAACCGGTGTTATATAAAATGGCAGATTTTCTTCGTATAACAAACTCAGATAATTTTCTTTCCAATTTCTTGTCGTTGCGTCTTTATTTCTTTTCATAGCATCTTTCCTGAATCCATAACGCCCAGAGTCCAGCAAAAGTGATGTCAAATTGATCTACATTGTCATGAATTGGAGTTGATATAAGAAATCCATAGTCTGCTAAGTCATCAGATTCTGTCATGAGATTACCACTACCTGAGAGTTTATCAGCATTATTGAAAAGAACGTATAAATCCCTATCGCCAAAGGCATTATAATGTTCTTGTCGCTTTGAATGAATTATATAAACTCGACTATATTGCCTAGCATATTGCATTATTTGTATTTTAGTAATAGTATTTAGTAGAGCCATGGTTTTTCTACATTCTCATGTAGCCAGAGATGCCATAGGCCTTTGAGTGTGATAGATAATGTAGAATCTAGGTCTCCTTCAATATTTCCCTCATTGCAGACGAGATCGCCCTTGGTTGTATGAATATAACCATGACTAAATAAAATGGTAATTGCTCCAAATGTTGCATATGCGTCTTTACCATTACCATTGAAAAAGTGTTCATTTTTAATGAGTTGAAGTTCTAGATTGTTATTTTCTCCTACCATTATAAGGTCACCTTTTCTTAGCTTCCTCAAAACATCTAATTCTCTTTTTGTTAAGGCTGGCATAATTAGATTTGCCCTTTCTTTATTTTCTCTAATATAGGAGCATTGAGCTTCAGAAATTGAAAGAAAAATAGCTCGTACATCGTATTTCCATCAAACTTGATGAGATTGAGCTTTTCAGCCTTTGCAAGCTGTTCCTCGGTATATTCAAGATTATGCCTGACCTCTTCTCGTGATATCTTCTTTTCAGGTTCTATAATATATTTCATATTATTCCTTCACTAATATTAATGAACGGAAAAATCCTGCAACAGCTCTCATAGTTACAATAGCCATAAATAATGTCATAATGACTATAAATCCAATGGTCATGACACAAAAACTACCTATAGTTCTGAAAATATTTTTCATAATTAGTCAAACTCAATCAAATCATCAAACTCATCTGTCATTCTATATGGTTTTGCTTTATTGATGGCCTTCAGGCATCTCCTGAGCGACTCTATCGCCTTCCCAGTGCGATTCTCAATGAAAGCATCCTCAGCCATCAATTTATAGAGTTCTACAGGAGAGAGGCATTCTAGGAGATGTGAGAAGCCTAATAGTTCAATGAGCTTCTCTTCTTTTTTAGAGTATTCTTCTGCCATGATATCCTCCTGCGTGGGGTCATTTTAGCAGGAGAATTAAAGAAGTCAAGGAATAACTAATTATCTAGTTTCTTCTGAAGAACTAATATCGTCATATGTCCATCGCACATGAGCATATCACCATCGTGGACGATTTGACAATGATAATTACGTATGATAGCTTCATCAGTCAGACAAAGTGGTCCAATTTGAATGGGAAGGACTGTTCCATTTTGAAAAAGCTTCAAAAGAAAAACATAGCCATGATAACCTACTAAATCGCCTGGATGAGTCCTAATGACAACACCAGTATAATCTTCTGAGGATTTTCGTGAATGCCCACAGGAAACGCACAGAAAAGCACATATAGTAAGTAGTAGATATTTCATTCTATCATTATATCTATAATATTATTAGAGTCAAGCCTCAATCAACATTCCTGTTTTTATAAATATCCATAAAGCCCAATAACCTTTCAAAGTCAAAGAACCTATAATTTCCTTTCCATTGTGAAAAACAACTGTGTCTGATTTCATATATTTTTCTAGAACAAGCCGGTCCATACAATCTATAATAGCTCTATAATAATTATCATGTTTTGTTTTTATAGACTCTGTAAAATATTTACTCACATGACCATGAGTTTTCATTTCAGAAAGAAGCAATGGTCCATATTTTAGTTTTCTGAGTATTTCTATTTCAAACTCTGTAAGATTAGTTTCCTTTTTCATGAATCCAAAGTTCCCACAAGCCAACCAAGGTGATTTTTATAAGATAGTTTTCATAATTAGCGGTTCTATTTCCTAAAACAATCATCTTTTTGGATTCTAATAATTTTAGATAGTCATCGATACGATTGCGACCACCTTTTGCTTCAAAGTATTCTAATGAAGCAACATAGAGGCCACGTTCATCATTGCTCGGGCTATAGAACCAGTAGTCTTTGTTTCGTAAAAACGACAGAAGAGCATAATGGGATTCATCTAATTTTATTTTCATATAGAAAGCCTATTATAGCGTTGAGAGTAAATAAGTCAATGACTTTTTATCGCTAATAAACCTTTCTTTATGAGAAAGGCTGCCCATTTCCCTTTCCATGTGATATCAACATAAAAAGTGTCAGGTATAAAAAAGGTCTTTCCAGTCCTAAAAATATATTTTTCGTCTAATAATTGGTCGATGATACTATTCCTTGAAGAGACAAATAATTCTTCATATTTTTCAAGTTGGTCTGCTATATATCCTAAATATGATGTTGGGTTTCTTTGTAATGGTTCAGTTTCAGCCATAACATCCTTTATTAGCCAAAAAAGATGTCCATAAACCTTTCCAGGTAATTTTGACAACAGCAAAATGAAATCCAGCAGGACTAATTCCTTCTATGGTAGAAACAACAACATATTTCTCGTTTATAAGTTTTCTCGTGGAAATAAGTGAGTCATCTCTTATATATTTTTGTTCGCCATTGCTAATCCATTTGAGAAATCTCAGTTCTTCACTGGTCAAAAGAGTCATATTTTATTTTTCCTCACTAACCAGGCAATCCACAGTCCTTTGAAGGTTATTTGGACCAATTGTACAGAGCTAAATGTTCTATGGGGTCTAATGCTAATAATATAACCTTTATTCACAAAACTTCCATATATTCTGTCATTTTTGCTAAGATAATAAAATCCAGAATCTTTATACTTTCTCTTCGTCATATCCAATAACAATTGCTTTTCGCCTTCTTCCAATGTTCCATAAGTGTTCAGCATGTTGAAATGCCTTTCTTATGAAGAAATAATGCCCATAAACCAGCAAGAGTTATTTTCAGAAGATTGAAGTTCTCTTTAGAATATGGTGGTAGTTTTATAGTAGAATCTACATTTATAATAAAATCTTTTTCTATTAACTCTTTATATACGCCCATAACGTCTCCCGGACCATAATATCCATAACCAAACCCATGATCTTTGACGATATCCCAATGCTTTTCTTGACGAATTGATAACCATTCTAAAACTTCTACTTCTCTAGAATTTAACATTTATAAAAGTTCCTTCTGAAATAAAAAGACTGCCCATCTTCCTTTCAACGTAAGCTCTACATAGTTTGTTCCATGGACATACGGTTCTTTTACTGACACATAACCAGCAACATATAAAGGGTCAGAGGCATAGATAGTCACTCGTTTATGCATATCTTCCTGACGATTTACCCATTGGAGCCATCTTTTGTCATCAAAAGAAAGAATCATATGAGGCCTTTTCTCAGCAGAAAGACTAACCATAAACCTTTGAACGTAATGTCTACATATGCAGATGTTGGAGCCATCCCAGGGAATGTAGGACCAGATATTAGAAAATATTTTTCTTTTATAAGCCTATTCTCAATCCAAAATATAATTGGTTCTCCACGTAGGAAAAGAGCATAGACATCTTTCAGATATTTCCGTTCATGTTCATCTAATTTCATTTTATTATCTGCTTTTTTATAAGAAATAAAGCCCATAATCCTTTGAATGTTATGGTGCCCTTATAATAACCAGTTCGTCTTTTTGGACCAATAGTAAAATACTTTTCAATTATCAAATCATCATTGGAATGTTGAAACCATAACTCATTATTATGAAAATAAGTTTTGAGAACCTCTATATCGTCTTTTGTGAGTTCGTACATGTCATTTTATTGATTTAGCGTAAAATATTTGTTTTACTATATAAGCAAGGGTCTCGTCATAAGACATATTATCGTTTACATGGCTTTCCCAATAAGAACGATGAGTGAACTTAGCTTTAGTTATATCCTCTGTTTCATATTCATTAGAATTATAAATTGTTATAATATCCGTATGGCCTATTTTGATGGACAACCATCTATGTTCAATATCAACTTCAACTTCTATTGGTTTATAAACTTTTTTAGTTTTTGGTCCTAAGAATCCAAACCACTGTTTTTGTTTTACTTCTATTTCAATTGGACTCAAACATTCCAAATCTTCTTGAAACTTTTTAGCCCAATAATAAGCATATTTGAGAGATTCTTCATGTTCTTTCTCTTTGTAAGCTTGTTCCATTTTTAGCTTATCATAGAGTTCTTGCCCTTTGCATGTCATATCAGGTGTCCTTTTTGAGATCACTTCGGAGTCTAAATATTTCTTTTGTTATGTTTAACAAAACTTGATCATAAGAAATCCAAAAAGCAGTTATATTGTCTGCACCACAAGAAGATACTTTTTTGAATAAAACTTCGTCTTCATCATAAGGAAAAGGCAGTTTTATATATAATGTATAATCTAGTCCTGTTATATGAATCGTACCACTGAATTCAGGATTGTTTACCCATATCTTACTAATTATGGTTATTGGTTTTTCAACTATAACGGTCTTATGTTTTCTTACTGTTTCTTCTACTGTTTTATGAAATAAAAACCACTTACGAACTCTTTTGGTTTCATACTCATAATATATTTCG
>Ga0210395_10003185_pt1 | contig 12613 bp, 13 predicted proteins | sample IncBWH4OmetaG_FD_150861 | JGI IMG/M metagenome (GOLD analysis project Ga0210395, IMG submission 150861) | Forest soil microbial communities from Barre Woods Harvard Forest LTER site, Petersham, Massachusetts, United States - Inc-BW-H-4-O ...
GCGCCATGTCTTCGCCGAGATCGGTGTCCCGGTGACGGGCGTACTGACGGGCGACGCGCTGGAGCGTCTCACGGAGGAGGCGCTCATTGGGCAGTTGCCCCGCATCAACCTGTTCTGTCGCGTCAATCCACAACAGAAACTTCGTGTCCTGCTGGCACTGAAGCGGCTCGGCCATGTCGTCGGCTTCCTCGGAGACGGCATCAACGATGCGCCGGCGTTGCACGCGGCCGATGTCGGGATCTCAGTCGATGGCGCGGCGGACGTCGCGCGTGCGGCTGCCGATCTGATCCTGCTCGAACACGACCTGTCCGTCGTTCGCGAAGCTGTGGTGGCCGGGCGCAGCACGGTCCAGAACGTGTCCAAATACGTCCTGATGGGTGCGAGTTCGAATTTTGGCAACATGTTCAGCATGGCCGGGGCGGCGCTGATCCTGCCTTTCCTGCCGATGCTGCCAATCCAGATATTGCTCAACAACCTCATCTACAACGTATCCGAGATCGCCATCCCGTTCGATCATGTCGATCCGGAATCTGTCATCGGACCGGTGAAGTGGGACGTGAAACTGATCGAGCGCTTCATGCTGGTGTTCGGACCAGTGAGCTCCATCTTCGATTTTTTGACGTTCTACGCCTTGTTGTACTTGTTCAGCGCAGGCGAGGCGCTGTTTCAGACTGGCTGGTTCATCGAGTCGATGACGACCCAGATATTGGTCGTCTTCTGCATAAGAACGCGGCGGCGGTTCTACCGGAGCAGACCGTGCGATTTCCTTGTCGGCATGACGTTTGCGGCGGTCGCCGTCGCGGTCGTTCTTCCGCTTCTTTCGTTGGGCCGATGGTTTGGCTTCGTGATGCCGCCACCTCTGTTCTTCGTATTCGTGACCGGTGCGACCCTCGCTTATCTTGCACTGGTGGAAGTAACCAAGGCCATCTTTTACCGTTTCATGGCCGCGCGCTGATCACTCACCAGGCAAAGCGCGGAATCGTCGCAATCGGCGCGACGCATGCCTCGCTCGCCAAAACCTCCGCTCTGGCAACGTCATAGCGCCCCGATCCGTCCACCAGCGCCTCGCCATGAATGCCGCTGAGAACCCAGCAGGCAGCAACATCGACCCCCGCCGCTCCGGCAATGTCGGTGTGCAATGCATCGCCGACCGCCAGCACGCGTCCGACCGACACACCGAGACTTTGCAGCACCGGCTGGTAGATCGCCGGATCCGGCTTGCCAAGCGAGCGAACGTCGCCGCCCAGTTCCTGATAGCGCAGTGCCAGCGATCCGGCGCACAGCACGCGAACGCCGCCACGGATCACCTGCATATCCGGGTTGGCGCAGATCATCGGCAGACGATGGCGCGCGCAGTCCCGCAGCACGTCCTCGAATTCGGCCATCTCGGTGGGATTGCGATGATCATCCGGACCGGTGTTGAGCACGAAATTCGCATCCGCGGGCTCGGCCGCCTTGGTCAGGTCCAGACCCTCCAGCACGCCACGGTCGCGTTCCGGGCCGAGGTGGAAGACGCGCTCGCCGAGTTCCGCCCACCACAGGTCGGGCGGCCGCCGCAAGGCGCGGCGCACCGCCTCGCCGCTGGTTAGTATATCGTTGTAGAGGTCGTCCGGAATGCCCATCGTGCGCATCATCGCCTGCGCTGCGTCGTTCGGCCGCGGCACGTTGGACAGCAGCAGCGTGCGCTTGCCCGCCTCGCGGAGCCGGACAAGGCAATCGACGGCATGTGGAAACGCATTCACCCCGTCATGGATGACTCCCCATAGATCGAGGATGAAGCCGTCATACCGGTCAGCGAGAGGCGCGAAGCCTGGCAGGTGTTCCATCAGCCGTATTCTGCCAGACGCTGCGCGTCCTTGCCCACCGCATCCTGCACGCTTGCGAAGCCGCCGGCGCTCAGGGCGCCGGTGAGTTCGCGCTTCAAACGTGGTATGAGCGCAGGACCGGCGTAGGCGAAGGCGGTGTAGACCTGCACCAGCGACGCGCCCGCGCGAATCTTGGTCAGTGCCTGATCGCCGGTAGAAATGCCACCGACACCGATCAGCACGAGTCGCCCGCGGGCCAGCAGAAAGGCCCGAGCCAGCACCGCGGTGGAGAGCCGGAACAATGGCGCACCGGACAGACCGCCCGCCTCATGCGCCAGCGGCGAACGTAGTCCTGGGGGCCGAGAGATAGTCGTGTTCGTCACGATCAGTCCCTGGACGCCCCCGGCGACACAGGTCTCCACAAGCGCCGCCAATGCCTCGTCATTGATATCGGGCGCAATCTTCACCAGCAGTGGAGGGCGGGTCGGCACGCGCTCCGCAACGGCATGCAGGATCGCACGCAACTGGGTCTCGCCCTGGAGATCGCGCAGGCCCGGCGTGTTCGGCGAGGAGACATTGATCACCGCGTAGTCGGCGTGCGGCGCGACCGCTGCGATCAGGTCAGGATAATCGCGCCCGGGATCGGCACCATCCTTGTTGATGCCGACATTCGCGCCGAGTACGACGGGACCGCGCGGACGCTGGGCGAGCCGGGCGAGATAGGCGTCGAGGCCGCCATTGTTGAAGCCCATGCGATTGATCACCGCCGCATCCGCCGCCAGTCGGAACAGCCGCGGCTTTGGATTGCCGGACTGTGGCCGTGGCGTCACCGTACCGGTCTCAACGAAACCGAACCCCAGGCGCATCAGCGCAGGCACTGCCAGCGCGTCCTTGTCGAACCCGGCAGCGAGGCCGATCGGATTGGCGAACCGCCGACCCAGCACTTCGACGGCCAGACATGCGGCGTCGGCCTCGCGCGATCGCCCGGCAAGGCCGAGGCGCAGTGCGGTCAGGGCCAGGAGGTGCGCCCGCTCCGGATCAACCCGTCGCATGAGTGGTGTGAAGGCGGAAGCAATCGCGGGCGTCATGAGTGGGGATCGTTATGCCTGCGGTCGCACCGCCACGATAGCCGGCAGTCGCGGTTCATCTCGCCATATCGACCCATTCTCTGAGCTGCGCGTAGCTGTCGGCACATGCTGCCCGCGCGTTTTCGGTTTGTCGCGCCGCACGCTCGGCGGTGAGCGCCCACGCGCCGAGTTGTTCGACAGTACGTGGCCGGCGTGGCGCCCGAGGCACCGGCATGCCTTCCTGGCACCGCTGCGGACCGGGCTCCGGGCCGGGCGGCTTACGCGGCGGCGGTGTAACACAGGACGCGACAAGCACCAGCGCCGGCAGAATCAAGGCGGCCGTGCGTATCATCGCCGTGTCCCTGGCAACGGCACGTTGCTCGCCCGGGTGATCGAGCTCATGTCGCTGTGCAACTCCACCATCTGCCGCTCGACCACACCAATGCGGGTATCGAGGTTGCCGTACCGGGCATCGACCTCAGCCAGGTGCTTTTCCGCCTGGTCAAGTCGCGCGCGCGTATCGGGCAATGCGTTGAGCTGCTGGCGGACATCGGAAAGCCCAACGGCCACCGCCTGGCGGAGCTCGGTGATCTGCCCGGAGACGCTCGCCTGCAATTCCGCCAGTCGGCGCTCATTGTCCTGGCCGCGATTGGCATTCAGCACAAACCAGTAGACGAGGGCGATCAGCAGCGAGGCGACCTGGATACCTTGCAGCAGGGCGACCAAGCTGAATTCCCAGACCACCCGCAGGCGTTGCCCGGGACGTTCGGCCTCACTCATGGTCGATGTTCTCCGTAGCTTGTCATGCGAGGTGCTGACGGCGACAATCCCGCAGGTGTGGAACGAGCCCTACCTGGAAACCTGCTGCCGCTCGGCGCTCCACAGGCTAATGCTGAGCGGTACGGCCGGCCGGCCGGCCGGAATGAAGGACGGCTTCTGCCTGGAGCGCCTGGCCGCGATGGGCCTGGCCGAGGACCAGCGGGACGGCCGGTACGCGATCACCGAGGCCGGCTCGCTGAAGCACGCACGCGAAGTGCTCAACCGACCGATACCGCCGCGGCGGTAAGCGATCATACCAGTGGCGCGGTGGTGATTTCGCCAGCGGTCCCCGAGGCGATGGTCACGATGCGGCCTCCGTCGGATGCCGAGACGATCATCATGTCGCCTTCCGCCAGCATATCCGCGGCGTCAGCAAAGAAATCGACTTCTTCGATGTGATTGAGCCGGTCCTTGCCAGCCTTGTAGTGCCACAGCGTGAAGCCGTTGGCATAGGCGAGCACGGAGAGATTGCGGATGGCGAACGCCATGGCAGGAGGTCCCTTCGGGCAAAAAGAAAGGGGCCGCCGCGGATCGCGGCAGCCCCTTGAAGTTTGAGGAGGAGAAAGGTCAGCAGGCACATAGTCCGCCCGTTGACTGCGACAGACTATGCAATGAGCGTGTCTTTTGTCAAGTAAATTTTCCTATTTGTAATAATCATCCCACAATCCCCTTGGCCCGCAAGGGCCACTCGAGCCGCTCGAGAGCCTCGCGCCACAACCTCCAGTCGCAGCGCTCGACCGGGAATGCTGGATTCGGGGAAGCCTGCCGCTCGCCCCAGATGCGCAGTATACGCGCGTGCACAAGGTCGATCCGGCGCCGGCGATAGAGCCCGTCCAGGCACTTCACGACGTCGTCCGGCTCACATGGGCGCACGACCAAACCCTGATTGGCCCTGAAACGGGCACCCTCGCGCCGCGCCATCAGTGCGGCCATGGTCCACAGCCATGCCTCCTCGGCGTCACGGAACGGTTGGCAGCGGCGATTAGGGGCAATTCTGGGGCGGAGATCGGATTGTGCCCGGTTGGCGTTTGCACCCATGGCGCGTCTCCTTTTGAGGCGATCTTGAAGAACATAAGACGAACATATAAAACCATAGGTTGCATGTAGATGGCAAGGAACAACTATCGATGGCTCAGAATATTTTCCTTGGCGAGGATCTGGCGCGTGGCCCCAATCACACGCACCGCCATCGTCCAGATGCGTTGCCGGACTGAATGCAGCACCTAGCTCGTGCGATCAGTGAGGAATGTTGGCGGTGCGCCTCGTCGTCGTGAATTCCAACTAGGCAGCCGGTGCCGGCTAGGTCCCCGCGCCTGCCCCATCGAGCATCTCGGGCGGCAGCCAGACCCGCGTCACGTGCCATGCGCCGTCGCGGAGATCCATTTGCAGACGGATCGGCGCGAAGTTACCTGACGTCCCCAGGTCCACCATAAACGCCGACGGGCTGACGAAAAACGCCCAGTTCACCCGCACTCCGTCACTTTTGGCCAACCGTTCACGAGCAGGCTGTTGCGTCGCCGCGACCAGCGCCTCGGGCGTCACCCGTTTGTCCACCGTATTGGTTGCAATGCCGCGCACGAAGCCCGCGCCGAACGGCGGAAGCTGGCCACTCTTTTGTGCCGGTTCCGGTTGCTCGACCACCTGATCGCAGATGTCTTCCTTGATCCCCTCGCGTACCGAGGCCCAGTCGACCATGGTTTCCAGTCTCACTGCGTCGCCCTGCCGGACGGCCTGGCCCAGCTCATACAAGGCCACATAGGGATAAAGGCCATAGGCAAAACCAGTCGTCAGCAAAATTCCAATCAGCGGCTTTTGGCCCACCATTATCGCGCGCACCCTTCTGGCCACTCGCAGTTCCTAGTGGCTACTACGAACCAATTCGTGTCCGGTTAACAGCAATCGTGGATTACAACCGCTTGAGAAGGCAAACGTCTTCGCGAGCATGGCACGTCCGATCGGAGTCGTCACGTCCGAACTATCCTAAGCTTCCAGCTGGTTCCGACAAATGCCCACCAACCGCTCAGAAGAGTTCGGATCGGTCGCATCTTCCGTAATGAACGCCAGGACACGGCTGGACCTATCAGCCGGCGAACCACGCGGCGCCGGGGGCGCCACCAACGATGCCGGACCCGGCGAGGAGACTCATGCAACCATCGGTTGGCCGCCGCCTGTCGCGAGGCCTCTCGGGCGGCATCGTCGTAGGTGCCGGGCACCGGCGGACCTCCGCACCGTATCGGGCGATCGCGTCCATCCGTGCCTGGCTCACGCTCTCGTGGACGAAGATTGGACACCGACAGCGGAAGCGCTGCGCGGTCCAGGCGACGGCGCGGCCGTGATTGCCATCGGTGGCACAGGTGAACCGTGATGCCTTCGGTCACATCGCGGTAGCCGTCGTTGGGCTGACAGTGCCTCCAACGGAAGGCCGTGCTGCGCCAGTGCGGTGGCCAGCACGCATGCCACGCCGTACGCACCGCCAATCGCCTTGTAGCTGGCCCAGGCAGAAGCGGGTCGCTTCGTCCTTCAGCCGGATCGCGCCCAGACCTGCCCGCTGGGCAAGGGCGGGCAAATCGCGCAATGGCGTTATCTCGTAGCCATCCCACGAAGTGATCTCCGCCCTGGCGCGCTGGAAACCGAGATCAGGAAGTGATGCTATCCGGCTGCTGCCGAAGCCTGGACTGATAAAACAGACGGCAGGGCAGCGGACCGAGCACGGCAGTACCGTGGAGCGGTTCATGATACGCTGCAATCGGAGGACTGATCGGTGAAAATATCGATATTGGGCGGCGCCGGGTTCCTCGGCCGCAAAATCGCCGCCCGCCTGGCGCAGGACGGCAAGTTAGGCGACCGGCCGATCACGGCCCTGACGCTGATGGACCTCGCGGCGCGGTCAACGCCGGAAGCCGCATTCCCGATCACTGCGATGGCGGGCGACCTCGTGGACTTGCCGCCAGAGGCCATACCGCCTGGCACCGACGTGGTTTTTCACCTCGCCGCAGTGGTCTCCGCCCAGGCCGAGGCCGATTACGACCTGGGACGCCGCGTCAACCTGCGTGGCATCGATGCCGTGGTCGATGCCTGCCGCCGCCTCGTCACTGACGGGGGCACGCCGCCGCGTGTCGTGTTCACCTCGTCCGTCGCAAGCTTTTCCGGCGGTCAGGACGCGGTACTCGGCGACGACGCACGACAGGTTCCAGCGAACAGCTACGGCGCTCAGAAGGCGGCTGCAGAACTGATCCTGGCAGATGCCACGCGACGCGGCTTCCTCGACGCGGTCTCGATCCGCCTGCCCACGGTGATCGTCCGTCCCGGCCGACCCAACCGCGCTGCCAGCTCATTCCTCTCGGCGATCGTCCGCGAGCCGCTCCTCGGGCTGCCCGCGGAACTGCCGGTGTCCGACGCATTCGCCGCATGGGTGTGCAGCCCGCGCCGCGCCGTCGACTGGCTGCTGCACGCTGCGGCGATGGACAGCACGCTGATGGGTCTCGACCGCAGCATCAATCCACCAGGCGTCAGCACAACGATCGCGCATCTGTTGCAGGCGCTGGATGCTGTGAAGACGGGCGCGTCCGCACTGGTGCGCCGCGTCGAGGACAAGGAAATTTCCGCCATCGTTGGTCTGTGGCCGGCGGCTTTCGAGGCGGTACGCGCTCACACATTGGGCTTTGCCTCGCATGAACCGGTGGTCGAAGTGGTGCGGGCCTTCGTCGAGGACGATCTCGAGGCGACCCGCGCCGAGCGCGAAATGCAGCCGCTTTACAAATAAGCGGTTAAATTTACCACACTCCGTGGCAAATCGGTCTCACGGTGGTTGATCCTGCGGCGCACTGGTTCCAAGAATGCGTCTGTTTCTCGCTGGCCCGCTGGACGTACGTCGCATGTCGACACTCCCTGGCGACTCAACCATCGCGGGTGCTTCGGCAAACCCGCACGCGGGTAGCACTGCGTCCAGTCGGTACCATCGCCCGCGCCGTGCTTTCGGCGACGCGGTTCTGCATGCGCCGCAGACGTTGCGTGCGCTGGTCCGCGCAGATGAAATCTGGCTGGTCGTGCTGTCTGCCTTCGTCGGCTGCGGCGCGGGCGTTGCCGTGTGGCTGATGACCGAGACCACTCAGTTGATCCATCAGCTGCTGTTTCTGATCAGCGCGGGCGAGCGCCTCAGCGCCATGGTTGAGCTCGATCCGATCCGCACCGTCGCAGTGCCGACTTTGGGCGGTCTGCTGATCGGGCTGATCGGGCTGGCGATCGTGCGCTACCATCCGCGCCGCGCGGTCGACCCGATCGAAGCCAACGCGCTGTACGGCGGGCGCATGTCGCTGAATGACAGCCTGATCGTCGTACTGCAGACGATTTTGTCGAACGGCGTCGGCGCCTCGGTCGGGCTGGAGGCCGGCTATACCCAGATCGGCTCCGCCTTGGCGTCGCGCTTTGGCCGCATGTTCCGTGTCCGGCGCAATGATCTGCGGCTGCTGGTGGGCTGTGGCGCCGCTGGCGCCATCGCCGGCGCCTTCAACGCGCCCCTGACTGGCGCCTTCTACGCTTTCGAACTGGTGATCGGCACCTACTCGCTCGGCACCTTCGCCCCGGTCGCGGTCGCGGCAATCGTCGCCGTCGCCGTAGTGAACGCACTGGGCAATTCGCCGTTCGATCTCGTGCTGCAGGTGCCAACGCGCGTCGAGGCACTGGACTACATCCCGATCCTCGCCCTCGGCATGGTCTGCGCCCTCGTCGGCATCGCCATCATGCGCGGTGTCACGCTGACTGAGGAGCTGTTCCGCAAGAGTGGCGCCCCGGGCTGGCTCCGCCCAATGTGCGGCGGCCTCGCCGTCGGCACGTTAGCATTGGTGACGCCTGCGGTACTGTCCTCCGGGCATGGTGCACTCGGCGTGGTGATCGAGGCACCCTACACGCTGACCCATGTGACACTGTTGGTGGTGCTGAAGTCGGTGGCGTCCGCAATCTCGATCGGTTCCGGCTTCCGCGGCGGCCTGTTCTTCGCCTCGCTGTTCCTGGGGGCGCTGGTCGGCAAGGCCTTCGCGGGCGCGCTCGCCATCGTCAGCACAGCGCACGCAGTCTCACCGGTGGTCTGCGCTCTCGTTGGCATGAGCGGTCTGGCGGTCGCGATCATCGGTGGTCCGCTGACCATGGGCTTCCTGGCGCTTGAGAGCACCGGCAGCCTGCCGCTGACCATCGCGGTGCTCGCCGCCTGCGTGATTTCCGCGCTCACGGTGCGGCGGACGTTCGGCTACTCCTTCGCCACCTGGCGCTTCCACTTGCGCGGGGAGGCAATCCGCAGCGCGGTCGATATCGGCTGGATGCGCAATCTTACCGTCGGCCGCATGATGCGGCGGGAGATGCGCACGGTGCGCGCCGACACCCCGATCGAGGCGTTCAAGCGAGACTTTCCGCTGGGCGCGCACCAGCGCGTGGTGGCGATGGACGAGGACGACCGGTATGCCGGGATTGTGCTGCCGGCCGAAGTGCACGCGGACGCGGACGAGAACCACGCTGTCCGCGACCTGCTGCACTACACGGACACGGTGTTGCTGCCGCAAATGACGATAAAGGAGGCGGTGGCGATGTTCGAGAACGCCGAAAGCGATGCGCTGGCCGTCGTGGATGGCGCGGAATCGAAGCGCGTGATCGGGCTGCTGACCGAGCAATATGCGCTGCGCCGTTACAGCGAGGAGCTGGACCGGCGCAGGCGGGAGCTGTCGGGCGAATAGCGCATCCTTCTCCCCTCCCCTGCGGGAGGGGGCTGGGGGAGGGGACCAGGAGCACACCATGAAACCCGAAGACGTCATCGCCGATCGCACGCGCCCCTACACCGGCATCGAGTACATACAGAGCCTGCGCGATGGCCGCGAGGTGTATATCGACGGCGAGCGTGTGCCGGACGTGACCAGCCACCCGGCCTTCCGCAACTCCGTCCGCTCCATCGCACGCCTGTATGACGCGCTGCACGACCCGAAGCGCCACGAGCTGCTGACCTGCCCCACCGATACCGGTTCCGGCGGCTACACCCATCGCTTCTTCCGCGTGCCGCGCTCGCGCGACGACCTGCGCGGCGCGCAGGCGGCGATCGCCGAGTGGTCGCGGCTGACCTATGGCTGGATGGGCCGCACGCCAGACTACAAGGCGGCGTACTCCAACACCTTAGGTGGCAACGCGGATTACTATGGCCCGTACGCCGGCAATGCTCGCACCTGGTACAAGCGCGCGCAGGAAACCATGCCGTTCATGAACCACGCCATCGTCAATCCTCCGATCGACCGCCACAAGCCGGCCGAGCAGGTGAAGGACGTTTACGTCTCGGTGCAGAAGGAGACGGACGCCGGCATCATCGTATCCGGCGCCAAGGTGGTGGCGACGTCGGCGGCGATCACCCACTACAACTTCATGGGCCAGAGCTCGAAGACCGCGACCGAGGACCTGGACATGTCGCTCATGTTCATGGTGCCGATCGACGCGCCGGGCCTGAAGCTGATCTGCCGCACGTCCTATGAGAAGGCGGCACTGCTGAACGGCTCGCCTTACGACTATCCGCTGTCATCGCGATTCGACGAGAACGACGCGATCTTCATCCTGGACAACGTGTTCGTCCCCTGGGGGGACGTGTTCATCTACCGCGATCCGGCGCGCGTCCTGAGCTTCTACCCGCGCTCGGGCTTCATGCATGGCTTCCAGTTCCAGGGCTGCACGCGCTTTGCGGTCAAGCTGGATTTTTTGTGCGGGCTGCTGGCCAAGGCGCTGCGCTGCACCGGCGGCGACGAGGCGCGCGGCAACCAGGTGCAACTGGGCGAGGCGGTTGCCTGGCGCAACCTGTTCTGGTCGCTGTCCAACGCGATGGCGAACGATCCCGATCCTTGGGTAGGCGATGCGGTGCTGCCAAACCTGCGCGCGGGCTTGGCGTATCGCGTGTTTGCGCCGGATGCCTATCCGCGCATCAAGGACATCGTCGAGCGTATCGTGACCTCGGCGCTGATCTATTTACCGTCGTCCGTGAAGGATTTGGCCAATCCGGCGATCGAGCCGTATCTGCGGCGATATGTGCGCGGCTCGCACGGCATCGAATACAAGGAACGCATCAAGATCATGAAACTGCTGTGGGATGCGATCGGTACCGAGTTCGGCGGCCGTCACGAACTGTACGAGCGAAACTACGCCGGCGGCTGGGAGGACATCCGCGCCCAGACGCTGACCGGAGCGGAGCGCGGCGGCGACCTTAAGGCGATGGAGGCACTCGTCGACCAGTGCATGGCGGACTATGACGAGAACGGGTGGACCGGGGAAACCTGGCTGAGCGTCGGCGCGGGTCAGCTAAGCCGGTAAGTGGAACGCTGCCGCAAACGCCAGATGCGTTGCGCCGATGCGGCAAAGAACAGCAATGGCCCCGCAATGGAAAGAACCGCAAATGGCAGATACGCGACGACGTGTCGGGCCCCCCCTTGCAGTGGACGATTGAGAAAATCAACCGCGAAGGCATAGGAAATGTAGTTGAGCCCAACCGTGCGCAAGAGCCACCAGACCCAAGGATTGAGTGTCTGATGCAGTCGGGCAATGGAGAAGAGCGCGAGCAGGTAGGTCCAAATAACTGCGATCCCGAAGAAGACGAAGGTCGAAGCCCCTGGCGCAGCGCCTATTCGGCAGAGCCAGGCGACGAGGCCGAGATGAACGAGATGTGCTGATGCGAACGCGAGACCGAATTCACGGGCACGCCGTCTCAGTGGCAGAAAAGTCTGGCCGAACAGTTCAGCCATCGCGCTGCCGGTATACGCCGGCCAGAAGAGCGTGAACGATAATCGCCCGGTCAAGAAGAGTGCAGCGTTCGTGCCTTTTTGGTCCGCACCAATGATGTCGATCACAACAGCCGCCAGGGCAGCCGCAGCGCCGAAACCTGAACCCATCCACAGCGCAGTGGTTGCACCTAATCGCATCCCGCATGCTCATTACAGCACTTTCGGGCTGATTGGAATCAGGACGGGCGATTGGAGCATCACGTGCCGATGATGGGCTGGCGCCCGTTCATCTAATTGCGGCTTGCATCTACCATCGTCCACCGGCGAAGATATCAGCCAACCGACAACGAGCCACGCGCCGGCGCCCAAGGAGGAACCGTCCATGAGCCCGTCCGGAGTCGTCGCGTCCGCCGACATCGCCGGCCCGCTGGAACAGCGCTACCGCGAACGCTCCGCCGCCTTCCGCGCGGCCAGCGATACAACACGCGTTACCCGCACGCACTGGCACATTGCCATTGCCAATGGTCTCGGCTGGGGCTTCGACGGCATGGACGGCGTGATCTTCGCCCTGGCGACACCACTTATCATCAGGGACTTCGGCGTCACCCTCCCCGAATATCGCAGCGGCCTACAGGTCTCACTGTTGATCGGCATCCTGGGCATGTATGTCTGGCCCTGGCTGGCCGATCGCTACGGCCGCCGTAGCCTGCTCGCCATCAATATCGCGCTGTTCTCCCTGCTGATGCCGGTCATAGCGATCACCACCACCTTCGTCGCCTTCGTCGCGGTGCGCAGCGCAATCAACTTCGCCCTGAATGGCGAATGGTCGCTCGGTTCAATGTTGGTCGCCGAGACCTGGCCGGCACATATGCGTGGCCGCGTGATCGGCATCAATCGGGGCACCTGGTGCTTTGGCGCGGCACTCGCCGGCGCGATCGCCACGTTCATCATTGCCGAATGGGGCTGGCGCATCGCCTGTGTGGTGCCGGCGGTGGTTGCGCTGCTCGCGGTCTATGTACGGATTCGACTTTCGGAATCGCCCTATTGGGTACGGCTACATGATCGCAAGCGGCGTATCGTCGCAGCGCAAGCATCCGGCCAGCCTCTGCTGTCCGCTGACCAAGCCTGGCTCGACAAGGCGGCAAAGATACCTGTCCGGCAACTCTTCCTGCCCGACATGCTTGGC
>Ga0210395_10003187_pt1 | contig 12613 bp, 13 predicted proteins | sample IncBWH4OmetaG_FD_150861 | JGI IMG/M metagenome (GOLD analysis project Ga0210395, IMG submission 150861) | Forest soil microbial communities from Barre Woods Harvard Forest LTER site, Petersham, Massachusetts, United States - Inc-BW-H-4-O ...
CAGCTCAGGCATCTCCTTGACTGCGGCCACAATCTCGGCCGTCTCGCCTTTGCGAATCAGGTTCAGAAAGTGCTGGCTCATGGTCTGAGTATAGCGGCCAGCGACCGGGTTCCGGGACTGGATCAATCACAGGAATGAGTCAGTTGGAGCGCAAGCATCCTACAAAGATGAAGTCTGCTGCTGTATTTTCGCTAGGGCGGTTTATCCGTACCATAAGTCCGGGCACCCGTGAATGTTCATTCAACCTCGCATTCACCAGCGGATGAGCGGGAGTAGGGCGGAGTAGTCGTCGGTCCAGACTTTCAGGCCCGGCTTGGGTTCGGGCAGGCGGGCCACCGCGGATAGTTCCGGCTGAGCGAAGAAATCGGGAGAGGCTGTTATGAGCATCCAGGTGGATGTGTACTCGCCGGGATGCTCTGTGGACCCGGTGGAGACACGCCGTGCCTGCATGCCGGCAGAGGCGGCCAGCAAGGCGATGGCGGGCGCAAGGTCAACGTGTCGATTGGAGATGTGGAAGGCCAAGATGCCGTTGGGAGCAAGGTGGCGGCGGTAAAGCGCCAGGGCCTCCGTGGTCAGAAGGTGGATGGGGATGGCATCGCCGGAGAATGCGTCGACGACCAGGACATCAAAGTGCTGTGGAGATTCCCGGGCCAGCGATGCGCGAGCGTCGCCTTCTACGATCTGGATCTGGGCAGCGGACTCTCGGAGGTACGCGAAGACGTTTTGCGCGATGGCCGGGACGGCCGGGTTGATGTCGTAGAAGCGGATGTGATCGCCCGGGCGGCCATAGGCGGCCAGAGTGCCGGCACCGAGTCCGATGACGCCAATATTGCGGGTGCGACTCTGACAGCAGAAGCGAAGGGCAAGACCCACGCCGGAGTCGATGGCGTAGTAAGTGGTCGGAGTGTGGCGCAGTTCGTTGCTGCCGAAAATCTGCGTGCCGTGCTGGATGCTGCCGTTCATGAGCGTGCGGACCGTGGCGCCGGGATAACTGAAGAGGTCCTGGCTGACGCGCAGGCTCGCATAGAAATTGCGCTCGGCTACGATCGTGTCGTGCTCGTAAGCGTGGCGGACCATAAAGACCAGAGCCAGCATGGCCGCGCTGGCCACAACCCATAGCAGGCGCTGGCTCCAGGAGCCGCGCCAGTTCACCGCCAGAGCCAGCAGAGCCGTGACCAGGAATGTGATGGGAAGATCGAGATTGAAGTCGAACAGTAGCGGAGCAGCGATGCCGATGAGGAACGAGCCGAGGGCCCCGCCGGCCGCAAAGAGCAGATAGAAAAGGGTGGCTTCGGATGCACGTTGCGGGCGCAACCCCGTGGCCGCGGAATGGCAGAAGATACAGGCGAGGAACAATTCCACAAGAAAGAAGAGAAGCGAAAGCCACAACGGCCATGTGCCATTGGCCTTCGTCAATGAGTAGGCGAGAGCACCGAGCATCACCACCATGAAGCGGGCGATGATGCCCCATGGCAACCGGACACGGAATTGGAACGCAAGAATCAGGGTGAGGAGATAGACGGCGAGGGGAAGGATCCAGAGAAGCGGGATGGCGGCGAGGTTGCCGGTGATATAGCTGGTGACGGCACTCAACTGCATGGCGGCGCCCATGGGAAGCAGAACCCAGAGAAGTTTGTGCGAGCGAGGGGAACGCGGGGCGGAGAGATCGTCGTTGGCGATGGCCTGGGGAGACCCGCCGGTGTTGGAGCGCGTCTTGACCGCAACGAGAGTGGATAGGATCGCGAAGACAGCGAATCCGCAACACCAGGCCAGACGCTGGGCGTGAAGCGTGAAGCGGGGTTCGATCGCGCTGGGATATAGAGCCAGCGCAAGCAGGGAAGCAGCATTCGAAAGCGCGTAGAGGCGATAGGGGATTTTGCCGGTTTCAACGCGCGCCCACCATACCTGGAGCAGCGGACTCGTCGAACTGAGGACGAGAAATGGAAGCCCGATAGAAAGACTCAGGGCGGAGAACACGGTGATGATCGGATGGGCAGCGCCGTTCTCTGTGAGCCGCGATCGGAGAACCCACAGGATGGCGGCGACAACGGCCAGCAACAGCAGCGACAGATGCACGATGAATGACGGTCGACGGGCGAGCCAGTGTGCGTAGAGGTACCCGAGCAGAAGCGCGGTCTGGAAGAAGGCCAGGCAGGTGATCCAGACAGCAGCCGATCCGCCGAGAGCGGGGAGCAACTGGCGGCCAGCGATCGGCTCCACCAGAAAAAGCAAAAAAGCGGCCAGAAACACGGCACTGGCAAAGAGAAACCGCAGATGACTCATGTAGCCTCGGGTTTCAAGGATTGCGATGCCGACCATCCCGGAAAATCAATGGCGCAGAAAGCGGATGGTAACACACGCCATGAAGGCAATGGCCGCTGTTTGAAGTCTTCCCCATCTTTTCCGGAAAAACGCCATTGAGAGTAAGCGAGCGGATTCCTTGACTTCGTATTTCTAAGACTTGTCGACTGCAGCCGGTTCTCCATGTAACCGGATTCGCACTTGGCTCGGGACAGCAATCGAGCCCGAGAGAGCAACCAGAGCCAACAGGCAAGCGACTCCACTAAAAGCGACTCCAAATCCCTTAGCATGCGCAACGAAGCCGATCACGGCGGGACCGGTTAGGATCCCGGTGTAGCCGAGCGTCGAGACGAACGAGATATTGCTCCCAAGCACTCCTCCCGATTCCGAAGCGAGAGAGAAGATTAACGGAACTACATTGGCTGCACCTAGCCCAATCATCGCAAATCCAAATATCGAACCGGCAGGATTCGCCAGCAACGTCACCAGGAAGAAGCCACTCGCTGCGACCAACGCACCCGCTGTTATTGTCCATCTGCGTCCGATTCTTTGAATGATAAAGTTCCCGCCGAATCGGCTTATTGTCATGGCAATCGAAAAGGCGGTGAATCCGATGCCCGCATTCTTTTCGATCATTCCCGCCTTATCCACGAGGAACACCGCGCTCCAATCGAGCATAGAGCCCTCTGCAAGCATCATGATGAAAGCTAGAACTGCAAGGAATAGGACATAGTTGTCCGGCCAGATGAACCTCTTTGTTCTTTCTTGTTGGTCGTCACAGTATGGAGAGCAGGAAGATAATGATGAGCGCCGCCGCTCCGACAGCCGTGTTCAGCCACAGAAGCCCGCTCATCACCAACGCACCCGCAAAGCCGCCGACACTATAGAGGCCATGAAAACCAGACATCAGGTTTTCACCGCTGTGCCTTTCGACCAGGGAGGCTTGCACGTTCATCACAACGTCAATAGCCCCGATGGAAGCACCGAACAGAAAGAGCGATAAAGCAAGAAGAGTCGACGAAGGAGCCACCGCAGCGGCCACCAGCCCCAGACAGATGGCACCCGCGGAAAATTGAATGAGGCGTTTGCAGCCATAACGGCCTACAAGGCCCCCCATGGCCGGCATGGATAACATGGACCCCGCTCCAAAACACAACAAGAGAAGGCCGAAATGCTGATCGTTCGCGTGAACACGGGCTTTGGCATATGGCACCAACGGAGCCCACGAGGAATGTGCCATTCCACACAGCAGGAAAATTAGCCGCGTCGCTCGGCGCTCCGAGGCACCAGGTTGTGTCATCTGCATATCGTTCCTTCCCAACCCTGTGTTCTGACTCCGACCCGGGAACGAACTTAGATAGACTGCATTCCAGGGACGCAACATTCCGAAGAGCGAGTTCTGAAAGATACTCCTCGCGCATTACGACCCTTTCAAGTGTGATCCAACTCCGTTTGTCTCTCTCGCAGTCAACAGCATCTTCAGTTCCGAGAACGAGCCAACGACGATGTCTGCGCCAGCCTCGCGCAGGGAGGCTTCTGAAAAGCTGGTTGTCAGGCCAGCCGAGAAGCAACCTGCTGCTCTCGCCGCAACGATTCCATTCACGGCGTCTTCGATCACCAAACACGCGGTAGGTGCCAGGTCGAGTCTTTCCAGAGCAATTTGAAAAACTTCCGGGGAGGGCTTCGGCTGGGAGAAAGAAGCACTGTCGACGGCAACCTCAAACATCGATTCGATCTGAAGCGACTTCAGTGCTGCTTCTCGATTGCGGTTGGTCGCGGATGTAGCCAGAGCGAGTCGATAGCGAGATTTTGCCCAATGCACAAACTCGATGGCCCCTGGAACCGGACGCAGCGTGTGTTCCAGGGACTCGTAAATGCGATGTTTGCGGACAAGGATCTCGACGCTACGCTGCTCGTTTAAGCCGTGTTCGGCAGCTAGCTCGTAGATCATGGCCTTGTCGCTGCGGCCGATATAGCTCGCAAACAGCGATTCCGGCACGATAACACCAGCTTCCAGGAGTGCTTCGCGTTTGGCGCGCGCATGCAAAGGCTCGGAATCGATAAGGACGCCGTCCATATCGAAGATCAGCGCCTCAAAGTTGTGTGATTGCGGCGTTTCCGTAGCCATGACTCCGTTTCTTGTGATTGATGATACACAATGTTGCATGTTGATGCCTGTTAGTGCACAATATCTCGACGCTCTTTTCAGTCGAGGTGAGGATGCAAGGAAGAGATCTCATGCCTGCAGAACGGCAGACGGAGATACTCGAACGTATCCGAAAGGATGGCCGGGTTCTGGCGACAGACCTCGCTCGCGAGTTTTCAACCTCTGAAGACACAATTCGTCGTGCTCTGCGCGACTTGGCTGCTCAAGGCTTGTGCGCTCGCGTCTATGGGGGAGCCCTCGCCATCTCTCCAGCCTCGGGGACCCTCCTTCAGCGAAGGAGAGAGGCTGTTGGCCGGAAGCTTGCACTCGGACAAAAGATGGCTTCGATCATTCGACCTGGTCAATTTGTCTTTATCGACGCAGGCTCTACCAATGTGGCAGCCGCCCGCTCACTTCCCAGTAGCATTGGCTTGACTGTAGCTACACACGATCCAACTATCGCCGCAGTGCTTGCTGACCGGACGGATTTGACGCTCATTACGATTGGGGGGCAGGTCAACCCGCTCATAGGCGCTGCGGTGGATGGTCGGGCGCTCCGTCAGGTTTTGGAGCTTCGCCCAGATCTTCTCTTGTTAGGAATATGCGCGATAGATGCGGACGACGGTCTCGCGGCCTTTCATAGTGAAGATGCACAGATGAAAAGAGCGCTACTCGAAAGATCCGGCTCGGCTGCGATAGCAGTATTGAACGAAAAGCTCTCCGCGTCGGCTCCTTTCCAGGTCGGCGCAGTTGATGTTGTCGCTGATCTCGTTGTTGAGGCGGATGCGCCAAAGAAGATCGTATCGGGCTTCGAATTACAGGGGATACGTCTCCATCGGGCAAAAGCTCTAAATATGAAATCGAGTGGCAAACACATTGTTTCCAATGACACAGTTGGCAGCAGATCAAGTAAGCGGCCATAACGCTAGTAAGCAACACGTTAGCGATCAGCGGTGAAACAACTGATCCCTGCCGTGTGCCCAGCTTCGTCTCCGACCACTGGCCGTCTTCCGATACTCCCGCCTTTAGTCATTTCCGGATCAGGCGAAATATCCTCCGATCGGCCACCCGATGCTCGATGAACTTCATCACCCATTCGTGGCTCAGGTTATCGTCATTGAATGATTCGGAGGGGACCATGAAGATTGCAGGGAGCGTTGCGCTGGTGACGGGAGCGAACCGCGGTTTGGGTAAGGCGTATGTAGAGGCGCTGTTGTCTTCCGGTGCAGCGAAGGTATACGCCGGAGCACGCGATCCATCGAAGATTACGGATTCTCGCGTTATTCCGGTACAACTCGATGTCAGTTCAACCAGCGACATCAATGCTGCGGTGAGGCAATGCTCCGACGTCACCCTGCTCGTCAATAACGCAGGAGCGATGTTGAATACGCCGATTCTGTCTCCGGACGGGGTGGATGCCATGCGAAAAGAGATGGAAGTGAATGTATTCGGTATGGCTTCCATGATTCGGGGCTTCGCTCCGATTCTCGCTAAGAACGGAGGCGGAGCGATCGTCAATATGCTTTCCGTAGTGAGCTGGTTCACACCACCGTTCAACGCTACTTATGCAGCCTCGAAGCACGCAGCCCTTGCGGTCTCGGACGCTGCCCGAATCGAACTTCGCAAACAAGGAACTCAGGTAATCGGTGTCTACGCGGGGTTCATCGATACAGAGATGGCTGCACCAGCAAGCGGGCCAAAGACGGCGCCGGGACAGGTTGCAGCGCGGACGCTCGAGGGAGTCGAGTCGGACCTGAATCACGTTTTGGCCGATGAACGCGCCAGGCAGATTTATGATGCCGTGAGGCGCGATCCCGAGCAGTTAGAAAGAACTCAACAGGAAGCGTGGGATCAACGAAAGCGTTGATCCCACAGGTGTGTCCATCGGTCTCTCTGCTGGCCTCTGCAAAAGAATCAAAACGTTCAGGGTGTCTATGAAGCTGCACGGTACCTAGAGACCTTGAACATGATCGATACGGTAGCTGCTGTACGATCCCCGAATGTATTCCTGTCGATGAAGTCCCAAAGGACCCGTGAGCAGACCTTTTACCGATTCGAACTATTTGTCGGAGCCAGGAGGCTTCAAGATAGTTGGCGGACTATTTCCCTTGACTCGATATAACAGAAATAGAACAAAACGGCCCGGCCGCCAAAAGCAGTTGGGCCATTCTTATGTGCAGAGGACTACAAATGGAGCGGCCATCCCTAACTCATTTAGAATCTGTGACTCAGGAATAACTCCCGTCCCATTAATGACTTGCCAATGTCGCAAAGTGCTGCCCTGATCTCAGGGCAGATTTATCCCCGTAAACCTTTTTAGAATCAAATCCAAAGAAATAAAGGCAATGGTTTCAGATATTTGCCGTAACCTACCGGGCAAAGCTCGCCGAATCAAATACTTGTCGAAATCGAGGGGGAGGGGTAGCCTCGGGGGGATTAGGCCGCCGTCGAAATCATCAAAGTGTCGATGTGCGGCAACGGCTTCAACTCCGGGAGCGTTACCTGCACATAGCTCCCGTTGGCGACATCCGTAAATACCTGGTTCGCGGTCTCTTCCACGCGGGTGGTGTTGATATGAAGCTTGCGGACGGCAATCATCGCCACAGTGGACAAAAGAAAGCGGTTAGGAATCTGCATTCCCGCGGAATAGATGAGTTCGGAGCGCATGGTGCCTCGTTTCGTTGCCGGTGAGATTCAGAAGGCCAGGCTCAGAAAACGAGGAAAGCCGAAAAGGGTGAAAACCCTGGCGCCGCCCGTGGAGCGCCGCTGCCTCAAGCATACGCTTGCGGGTTCGCTTTCCATAGGGAAATCGGGCCGGTCACGAGCCCGAGCAATAGATGCGTTCTCAACCCGGCGATATCGTAACCGGTTTACTCGTCGGCGGCGAGCAACTCGTTCAAGGTGGTCTTGTGCCTGGACTTGCGCTTTTGCTCACGTGAGACCGGCTCAATCACCCGCTCCGGCTTAGGCTGGCCCACCCGGTTGCGGGCGTTGGCTTTGACCGCCTTCACTGCGGAAAATGTCTTCTTTTTCGCTCGCTTTTTCGTCATTTTTACGACCTACCTTAGCACTTCCCCTGAACCCCGGCTATCCATACAATGAATTTGTAACAGTGACGGGTGACGGACAATGGAAGAGCGCGATTTTTTCGATGAAAGAGCTGAGCTAAAAACGCACACGTTAACCTGTCCGCATTGCGGCAAAGCGGACGAGTACCAACTCTCTTGGCTGGTGCGGCACAAGAAGAACTCCCTGCCCCGCCATGCTGACGAGCGCGACCGCGCCCGCTTCGCCAAGGCGCAATCCTACATGGTTCGCAAGGACGATATGGCCGCGTGCAAGAACATCCGCTGCCGCAAGCGTTTCGACGTCGCCGGATTGCAGTCGGTCGCATTCCTGCAATCGGCCTGAAGCCAATCAGCTGGAACAGTAAACTTTTCGAGCAGTGCATTCAAGGCCTGCTCGTTCGCATCGACGTAGGCGACCATCGCCTTATCCGCAGGAGAGAGAGACTGCTCCGCAGTTCCGGCAGTCAAGGGGCGCTGATAGGGAAAAAAGCAAATCCTTTCCGCATGATGGGAAACGATAGCATCGAAAGTTAGGCAGGATTGCTACTGATGATGCGCAGATTCCTTACAATACTCCTCTTCCTTCCCGCACTTTGTCTCGCACAGAGTAGTCGACGCTATCTCGGGTTCGACAAGAATGATTATCCCGGCGACGAGTTGCTCCCCGGCCTCCACAAGACCTTCGCCTACACCGGCTACTGGCTGAACAATCCGCCGGGCATGTCTTCGAACCCCTGGGTCGGCAAGCGTGATCGTGTACGAACAGCCGGGTTCGGTTTTCTGATTCTGTTCAACGGCCGTCTTGACGCGGACCTGAAAGGAAAGGATGCGGCGGCGCTCGGCAAGGTTGACGCGCAGGCTGCGATCGCCGCGGCCCTGAGAGAGAACTTTCCCGCCGCATCCATCATTTTTCTTGACCAGGAAGAAGGCGGGCGGCTGCTGCCCGAACAGGCGGCTTACGTTGGAGCATGGATCGACACTGTCAGTGACTCTGATTTTCACGCCGGAGTCTACTGCTCGGCGATCTCTGTGCCTGACGGGACCGGCAAGATCTCCACAGCACTAGACATCGCCAAACGCTTCGCTACTTCCGACAATCAGCTTGCCCTGTGGATATTCAACGACCAATGCCCGCCGGCTCCCGGTTGTATCTCGAAAGTCGCCGATCCCACCAGCGGCGGAATCAAAGACGCACGGGCGTGGCAGTATGCCCGATCGCCTCGATCCGAGATCGCCGCCTCATGCAAGGGTGGCTACGCCGCAGACAACAATTGTTATGCCCCGGGTCTGCCGCACTCCAGCAAAACGCAGATCGACATGAACACAAGCAATACGCGCGATCCCTCTGCCGGCCGTTAGATTGGCGACGCAGGCTGGAGACACGCTATACTGACCCGTTTGCTATGAAGATTCTTGTATGTATCAAGCAGGTCCCGCAAAAGGACGCTCCGCTCAAGCTGAACGATGACAGCACGTGGATTCGTGAGGATGTCTCGTACGAAGTCAATGAACCGGACGCCTACGCGCTCGAGGAGGCTCTGCGCCAGAAGGAAAAGCACGGCGGCGAGGTGACGGTGATCACCGCCGGTCCGGCCCGGGCATCGCAGGTGCTGCGCGAGGCGCTGGCCAAGGGGGCGGATCGAGCCATACATCTCGAAGACGACAAGTTCGTGCGGCTCGACTCCGCCAATACCGCCCGTGCGATTGCCGCAGCGGTTGCCCCCCCGCTGTCAGACGACAACTTCGACCTCATCGTCACCGGGCTACAGTCCGACGATTACGGTTGCGCGCAGACTGGCGTGCTGCTGGCCGAGATTCTGGGCCTGCCCCACGCCACTATCATCATCGGCATCGAGAAAACAGACGGCGGGCTGCACCTGAAGCGCGAACTCGAGGCCGGACACTACCAGTTCATCGATATGAAGATGCCAGCCGTGCTGACGATTCAGAGCGGCATCAACAAGCTGCGCTATGCCACGCTGATCGGCATCAAGCAGGCAAAGATGAAGCCCATGCGCAAGGTGACCTGGGCAGAAGTCGAGTCGAAACTGAGCAGGAACCAGCAGGAGATCGAGCGTCTCTACGTCCCGCAAAAGCAGAAGAAAACCGAAATGATTCAGGGATCGGCGGGCGAAGCGGCGCGAAAGCTGGTCGAGTACCTGAAAAACGAAGCGCGCGTGATTTAATGGCTGTAAGCCACCCCTAAGAGGAGACGAAGACACCATGGCAAATCTGACCATCCCCGCAACGGAGCGCGGTTTAGCGCCTGAGCAGGTTGAAACCTTAGACAAGCGCCGCCAGTGGGGGCTCACCTTCCAGGTTATCGCCGGCCAGTTCGCCTTCTTCGCCGTGTTGCTGACGCTCTGGACCGGACAGGATCTGACCTATTCGCCGGGATGGATCCGACCCATGTTCTATCTGAATGTGCTGACCGGTGTGCTCGCCGTAATCTTCGGCATTTACGGAACCTGGTTGAAGAGGGGCGCGCAGGAGTTCTAGGGACTGGCCGTCCAGGCAACAGCGCCTTGGGCGCAACGACTTGAGAGTACACAATAAGCATGGCAGACAGCATTCTGGTAGTGGCGGAGCAGCGCGAGGGCAAGCTCAACCGGGTTTCGTTCGAGACGATCGCGGCGGCGCAGGCAATATCGAAGGATACGGGCTGGCCGGTTGAGGTCGTGCTGGCCGGGAACGGCGTCTCGGCGCTTGCTCAGGAGCTTGCGCAGAAGGCCGTTGCCAAAGTCTACGCGCTCGAATCGCCTACGCTTGAGGCCTACACGTCTGACTCTTACGTCTACGCACTCAAGAGCTTCATCTCCGAGAAGCAGCCAAAGCTGGTGCTCTTCCCGCATACGTACCAGGTCCGGGACTTCGCGCCGCGACTGGCGCTGGCGCTCGACCGGACGCTGATCTCTGACTCGATCGGCTACAAGCACGATGGCGGCAAGCTGCTCTTCACCCGGCAGATGTTTCAGGGCAAGTTCGCGGCGGATGTTTCCTTTGCCGGAGACGCTCCGTGGCTGGCGACTATCCAGATCGGTACTTTCCGGGGCGACCATGCGGAAGCTGGTTCGGCTTTGGTTGAAAATGTCGCTGCAGCGGTGGCGGACAGCCCGGCCCGCGTGACTCCCCATGAAGTTTTCCAGGAGGCAAAACAGGCCGTCGATCTCTCCCAGGCCGAGGTCATCGTCGCTGTCGGTCGCGGCATCAAGGAGCAGAAGAATCTCGCGCTCGCCGAAGACCTGGCCAAGGCGCTCGGCGGTGAGGTCGCCGCATCCCGCCCCATCTGCGACAACGGCTGGCTGCCGCTCGAGCGCCAGATAGGATCGTCGGGGCAGACGGTCGCTCCCAAGCTCTACTTCGCGCTCGGTATCAGCGGAGCCATCCAGCACATCGTCGGCATGAAGGGCTCGCGGACGATTGTCGCCATCAATAAGGACGCTGAGGCTCCGATCTTCGAGATCGCCGACGTCGGCGTAGTGGGCAACCTCTTCGATGTGGTTCCGGCCGTGACTGAGGAGATTAAGAAGGCAAGGGCGGGAGCCTAGTTCCCTTTTTGGAACTGCCTTCTATCCTTCCCTCCTACCCCCCTCCCCCCTGCATTCCCATTCACTTCTGTTACCGTTTCATAACAAAGGGTTTAAGCCACACCTCGGATTAATGAATCCTGTTACCGATTCATTTGAAAGGGGTTAGGGTACACCTCGGCGTCTGTACCATTGTTTTGTGTTACTTACAGCTCTTACCAAAGAATCAATCACTTACAGGAAATAGCTTATTTTGTGTGACTTGCAGGCCGCACAACAAAAGAGCCTGGCTAGTGATAGCCAGGCTCTTTTTAGTCTCTATTTCTATTGTAGCGGGTTTGGCGAAATTGTCGGCCAAGAAAAGGCAGGGTACAGGGTTCAGATTTCGAGACCGCCGTTGTCTGTGTCTATTCCGGCATTGTCCATATTCGCGAGCTCTGAGTCACTTCCCATATGCCGACTTATCATTAGCTATCGTCTACGCTCGGTGCAACGCGTGGCAGCATTCATAGCAATGGTTCGGCTCGCTGAATGCTTGCAGTGGCGTCTATTGTTCGACTAGCAGTGGCCCACTACCGGGTAGTCGGCGACGCACTTACCGAGGGTGGCCGGGCAGGTGCCTCGCCTTGATACCGGAGCCGCCTGCCCCCGTTTGGACTATCAATGATCACAGTCATGGTCATTCAATTCAACCCTTAGGACTTGGCCCAATCCTTCGGGTGGCGGGCCGAATCCAACGTTCGAGACGTATAGGTTCCCATCGGGCCCCATGATCATCGCGGTTGGCAGGAAGAGGCCTGTCACAATTGCGTGACGCGATCCGTCACGGTCGAAACGAATGATGTCGCCGGTCATCGGCGTGGGAAACATATTGCCGGCTCCGGTCGTATTCTCCAGCACATACAAGCGATCACGATCGTCGAAAGCCACACTCATAACGGTAGTCAGGTCGGATTCTACGACGTCGAAATCATCATGGTGTTTCAAGCGGTAAACACTTGAGCTCCCGTCAACGATGGGGAACTTGCCGAGATTGCCGAAGTAAAAGTCATGGTCGTGGTAGCTGAGCCCTGTAGGCCCAATCCATTTCGAACTATCGAAGGTCGAGACGTCACTGATACGCCGAATCTCCCCGGTTCGAGGATCAATGCGATCGATCTCCTGGTGATTCGGCTCGACAGCGTACAGGAAATCGTGAACCGCGATCATGCTGTACCAGGTGCCGTCGGGCTCGAAATCGTCGGCGGACAATGAAATATTCGCCGTGGGGTGGGTCATTTGAAATGCGCTCAGGTCCGCGACCTGGTTCCAGGTCCCGTCTCGATGAATCCGCAGCACGGCGTTCACCGTGCCTTTCAGTCCGTGACTGCAACCGGCGCCGGCCAGAATGGCATAAAGCTCATCCCTAATGAAGGCGACGTCGGAGACGCCACTCACTAGATTCCCTTGAGCGGGGCTGGTCTGGCTGGACGGCAATCCGTCAGCGACCGTGGTGCGGTGGCCGTGCCGGTCAAATTTGGAAATGCGCGCTGTAAATCCGCCGCTGTAAGGACCTACGGGACCGGGAACCT
>Ga0210395_10003191_pt1 | contig 12608 bp, 11 predicted proteins | sample IncBWH4OmetaG_FD_150861 | JGI IMG/M metagenome (GOLD analysis project Ga0210395, IMG submission 150861) | Forest soil microbial communities from Barre Woods Harvard Forest LTER site, Petersham, Massachusetts, United States - Inc-BW-H-4-O ...
GAGGCGGGCGCGGTGGCGGCGCGGCTCCTTGGGCCTCCGTAAGCCGCAGAAGCGCGTCGGCGCGCGCTAATCCTTCAGATATCCCTGGTCGCATCGATAGAGATACCGATCGAGATACGTAATTCTAGTACTACCGAGTAGTAACTAACTGGGACAAATGTCACCGCAAAGCTCACCAGGACGCAATGAGAAGCAGCTGCGGGCGAGCGTCGTGCGCGGGGCATCACACCGGGTGCGGTGCACGATGCGGGGGCGCCGGCTGTCGCGGTCGCATCGCAGTGCGATTTCGGAACAGTGGTGGTGCCCGATGCGGGGCAGGTGTTCGCCGTGGTGTTCGTCTAATCGCGGCAAGCGCGTAATTGTGTGGTCACCGGATGCGCGATGTGCCTCTGCAACAACGCGCTTACGCAAGCGACGATTTCATGGATGGCAGCACAAATCGATGAGTCGCTATTGCCTAGGACGCTTCTGACAGATCGATGAACAGACCGATTGAGTCCTCGATAATCCTGCTGGAATGCCCTGTTCCCCAAGTGTCCTCGCAGATCGTTACGTCACCTGCTTTAAAAGAGCGGACAGTACCGTCCCCTGCAATGACCTCGTACTTCCCGCTTACCACGACCACTAGCATGCGACGCGGATTAGGGTGTGGCGTCCCACCCATCCAGTCGGTTGATCCACCTACCCAACGGCACTGGCCGAGACGCACAAATTCAGCCGAATATAGCGGTTCGGCAGGTGGCACAGCAAAGCCGGGAAGTAACTCCATCTCCAAGTCTTCGAAGTGGGATACCCCGTCGGCATCGGCGAATATGCGCGTATACTTTCCTTTCATGCGTTTTGCCCCACATTTTCCGGATGGCTGATCTGACCGTCCGGACGGCTGAGCGAAGGCCGCTGACTGGTGGTGCCAAACGGCGGCGGCAATCGTAAACATCGCATCGCGCAATTTGCGCGTCGTCAAGGCGCTGCAGCGACCTACCAAAACGGGAAGAACCCTCTCTGAGCAAGGGATGCTGGGGCTGCTGCGGCCATGCGCGGCTTCACCCGTACCGGCTGCACCGTGACCGGGCAACATCCGAAGGCGGTAATGAGAAAAGCGCTACTGCGCCGGTACCCGCGCCTCGGCCAGTTCCGACTCGACCGCCGCCTTCACCACGTCGAGCGTGTGCTTCACGTCAGCCGCATCGTGGGCGAGCGAGACGTAGAACTTGCTCTCGCCCTTGAGGATACCGTCGTCGCGGAAGCGACGATTGAACCGACGCTGCATGTCGGTGTCGGCGCGCAGCCAGCCGCGGTAGTCCGCGATATCGCCGGCAGCGTACACGATGTCGAACAGAGGCGGCACACCGATCACCTGCGCCGGCAGTCCGGCCTTCTCCAACGTGGCAGTCATGCCCGCCATAAGTTCGCGCCCGGTCTCGAATACCTTGTCGTAGGCGCCCGGGCGTCGCAGCACCTCCAAAGTCGCGAGGCCCGCCACCGCGGCCACGGGATTGCCGGACAAGGTGCCGATCTGCGTCAGGAACCTGTCGTCGCCCACCTTGCCGCGATCGAACAGCGACATGATGTCCTCGCGACCGGCGATCGCCGCCAGCGGGAAGCCCCCGCCGATGACCTTGCCCAGCGTGCACAGGTCCGGCGTCACGCCATAGAACTCCTGCGCGCCGCCGTACGAGAACCGGAATCCGGTCACTACCTCGTCGAAGATCAGCGGAATGCCGTGCTCCTTGGTCGCATCCCGCAGCGCCTGGAGGAACCCTGGCTTCGGCGGCAGCAGGCGCTGGAACGGCTCGACGATCACGCCGCCAAGCTCGTCGTGGTGCTCGTGGATCAGGCTGGCCGCCATCGCGGCATCGTTGAACGGCGCGATGATCATCTCGTCGCGCACGCTGCGCGGGATGCCCGGCGAGTCAGGCACCGCCTGCGGGAAGTTGCCGGGACGCTTCGGGGCCAGGCTCATCAGGCTGTAGTCGCTCATGCCGTGATAGCCGCCCTCGAACTTCAGGATCTTGTCGCGGCCACGGAACGCGCGGGCGACGCGCATCGCGTAGGCATCGGCCTCGGTGCCGCTGGAGACGAAGCGCACCTTCTGCGCGCAGGGCACCGCATCGACGATCTCGGCCGCCAGTCTGATGCCGTGCTCGTTGTTGGCGAAGAACGTGGTGCCGCGCGGTATCTGCGCCTCCACCGCCGCCATCACGTCGGGATGGCAGTGTCCGATGAACATCGGACCAGAGCCCAGCAGGAAGTCGACATACTCGTTGCCGCTGACATCCCAGACGCGTCCGCCGCGACCCTCGCGGATCACGATGTCGCCCGCGAGGTTGCCGAAACTGCCGGCGGGCAGCACGCGCTGCGCCAGCTCGAGCAGTGTCTGTTCTTCCTCGCCGCGGGTCCGTCCAGCCATATTCATCACTCCGCCAATGCCATACCCATCGCCCGCCGGCGCGATCTCCAGTCGCCGACCAGGACCGTCATTACGGTCGCCAACATGAAGCAGACCGAGCTGTAAAAGATCCAGCGGGGCATGCCATTGTCCATGAACCAGCCGCCCAGCATAGGGCCAATGGTGCCGCCGATGTTGAATCCGGTGGTCACGATGCCGAACACGCGGCCGGCCATGCCGGGTGGTGCCGCGGCGCGCACCAGCATGTCGCGGGACGGCATGATCATGCCGCCGAGGAACCCCGCCGCCGCCATCGCCACCACCAGCAGAATCACGCCTAGGTTGAACGTGCCGATCGCGAAGGTGATCGCCGCCGCTGTCCCGAAGCCCACGGCCGCCACTTCGGCGTGGCGGCGCGTCGCATCGGCGACGAAGCCGCCGGCGAGAACGCCGATCGCCGTCGCCATCAGGTAGGCCGACAGCGCGATGTTCGCCGCTGACACCTGCACGCCGTACAGCGCGACCAGCGCCACCACGGAGAATGTCGTGATCGCGCCGGACGACAGGCTCAGCAGCGCGAACAGGCCGGTCAGGCTGATCACGGCAGGTGACAGCAGCACGCGGGATGGCGCGCGATCCATCTCCTGTCGTCTCGCCGCGGCTTGGTGCGAAGCGACGCCGTCGAGCGCGGGTGTCAGCAGCAGGGGCAATGCCGCCGCGGGACCCAGCAGCCCGGCGAAGATCAACGCGGCACGGAAGCCGGCAGTGCTCGCGACCAGGAGCATCACGGTCGGTGCGATGGCGCTGCCGAGGAAGCCGGCAAAGGTGTGGATCGAGAAGGCGCGGCCGACCCGTGCGGGATCGATCATCGAGCCCAGGATCGAGTAGTCGGAAGGGTGGTAGACCGAATTGGCGACGCCGGCGAGCACGGCGGCGGCGATCATCCAGGAATAAACCGGAAACACGCCAATCGAGCCATAGGCGATGCCCGCTGTGCACAACCCGAAGATCAGCATGCGGCGCGGGCCGACGCGATCTACCACGTAGCCCATCGGCGCCTGCACCAGCGCCGAAGTGACATTATAGATCGTGATCACCAGGCCCAGCTCGACGAAACCCACGCCCAGGCGCTCACGCAGCACATAGAAGAGTGGTGGCAGCACGAGGTAGTGGAAGTGGCTCACCAGGTGCGCACCGGAGATCAGCCAGAGCGCTCTGGCTTCGCTGACTTTTCTTGTCTCGGACGTCATGCGCTTTCTTACGGCATTCCCGCCCACGCGGGAACCCGGGGGCCGTCATGGCGGCGTGCGATCCGCGGGGCTGGCGCCTGGCCGCGATCTCTGCCTGCGTTGTCACCCATTCCTTTGGCGAAGGACACAGCGAAAGCCGACATGGCTCGTCGAGGTGTCGACCGGCTGTGCATGGCGCGCGGCCGGGCGATAGCGGCGGCAGTAATTCGGGGCGCACAAATGCGACCCGCCCTTCAGCACCTTTCGTGGAATGCTGATCTCGGGCTGGGCGGGGTCATAGCTGGCGGCCTCTGGGGCGCGGCGCGGCGTTGATGGGATGCAGCAGGGGTTGGGCGCGTCGCCTTCGTGGCGTGGCGAGTACCAGTCGGACGTCCACTCCCAGACATTGCCGATCATGTCGTACAGGCCGTAGCCGTTCGGCGGGAACGCGCCGACCGGCGATGTCCGCTCATAGCCGTCGGTTGCGAGGTTCTCGTGCGGAAAATCACCTTGCCAGGTGTTCGCAAGATGATTGCCGTCTGGGGTGAATTCATCGCCCCAGGCGAACTCGGCGGAGCCATCCAGGCCGCCGCGCGCCGCAAATTCCCATTCGGCCTCGGTTGGCACCTCCTTGCCGGCCCATTCCGCATATGCCAGCACATCACTATAGGCGACGTGAACCGCCGGATGATCGGCCAGTCCCGCGATCGAACTGCGAGGCCCATAGGGCCGTCGCCAGTTCGCGCCGAACCTGAACTGCCACCATTGGTCCCAGCGGCGCAGATCGACCGCATGCTTCGGGGGCGTGAAAACCAGCGAACCGGCGCGCAGCATGTTCGGCAGCGCGCCGGGATAGTCGGCCGCCTTGGGCACAAGCTCGGCGACCGTCACGTGACCCGTGGCGCGAATAAACCTGTGGAACTCGCTGTTTGTGACCGGCGCGCGGTCGATCCAAAATCCGGCGACGCTTGCGCTGTGCGCGGGCGCCTCTTCGGGATAGTGCCGATCCGACCCCATACGGAACGTGCCGCCAGGCACCCACACCATGCCCGGCGGAATATGCTCGTCGATCGGCCCGTCAGATGCTCGGTGTATCCAGGTGTTCATCAGTCGCCCGTTGGTTGCTGCAGCTTCTCCATGATCTGGTCAACGGAAAAGCTCTGTGGCCGCTGCCGTGGCGGGTAGTCCTTGAAGGTGGCGACGAACTCCGCGACGAGCGCCTGGAGCCCATGAGCAGGTGCATTTTTCGCAGCGACCAATCCCAGTAGGTGTTGGAGGTGATGTCCGCTCGCTCGTAAGGATCCATCCGAAGATTGTAAATTAGCGGAACCCGACGAACGGTGAACGGCTCTCCCCAGATGTCCAGTGTGCCTGCCGTCTTCTGCTCGGCGAACACCAGCTTCCAGTTCTCGAAGCGCATCGCGACCAGGTGCCCGTCATCATCGAAGTAGATGAAGCCTTTGCGGTCGGAATTGTCCTGCTGCGCGGTCAGGTAGGGTAGCTGATTGTACCCGTCGAGATGAACCTTGAATGTCTTGCCGGCAGCGGCGTAGCCCGTGAGCAGCTTCTCCTTGATGCCAGAATCGCCTGCCGCGGCGAGCAGCGTCGGGAACCAATCGTGCCCCGAGAAGATCTCGTTCGATATGCTTTCCGGCTTGATGTGCGCAGGCCAGCGCACCATCGCCGGTACACGAAAGGCGCCTTCCCAGTTGGTGTCCTTCTCGCTGCGGAATGGCGTCATTGCCGCGTCGGGCCAGGAGTTCATATGCGGGCCGTTGTCGGTCGTATAGACCACGATCGTGTTGTTCGCGATGCCGAGGTCGTCGAGTGTCTTCAATAGCTTGCCGACATCGCCGTCGTGCTCGATCATGCCGTCGGCATATTCGTTGTCGGGCATGCCGCTCTGGCCGCGCATTGATGCGCGAACATGCGTACGCAGATGCATCCGCGTGGTGTTCATCCAGACGAAGAACGGCTTGCCGGCTCGCGCCTGACGCTGGATGAAATCGATCGCGGCACCCGTGGTCTCGTCGTCGATCGTTTCCATGCGCTTTCTGGTCAGCGGTCCGGTGTCTTCGATCTTCTGTTTGCCGACCCTGCCAAAGCGTGGATCGACCGTTGGATCATCGGTGTCGGTCGCGGCGCATTTGAGCACGCCCCTCGGGCCGAACCGCGCGGCAAATCTTGGATCCTTGGGATAATCCGGATCTTCCGGATCTTCTTCCGCATTCAGATGGTAGAGATTGCCGAAAAACTCGTCGAAGCCGTGCACAGTCGGCAGATATTCATTGCGGTCGCCAAGATGGTTCTTGCCGAACTGACCGGTGGCATAGTCGAGAGGCTTCAATGCCTCCGCTATGGTAATGTCGGCGGCGTTCAATCCTATAGTTGCGCCTGGGATGCCCACCTCGATAGCCCGGTGCGCAGCGTCGCCTGGTCGGTGATGAATGACGATCGTCCCGCCGTGCAGCTCTGCTCTGCGTAGTAGTCGGTGAACATCATCCCTTCGCGCGCAATCCGGTCGATGTTCGGCGTGCGATATCCCATCAGCCCGAAGGTGTAGGCGCTGAGATTGGACTGGCCGATGTCGTCGCCGAAGATGACGAGGATGTTCGGCTTGCGACCGTCGCCGGTCGAGGACGCCGTTGACTGACCTTGGTTAGCGCCCTGTGCGCGTGCACCTGGCATCAGCGCGGCTGCCGTGACCAACGCGCTGCCGCCGAACAGCATCGATCGACGGTTTGGCTGCGTGGTCCGCGTGCTTCCGTCCGTCATAAGCGATCCCTCCCCCTGGGCCTCAATCATCGGCGGTTATGGCGTCGTCCTTAAAGTCGTCCGCGAGGCCACGCTGAGTTTACTCACTGGCCCTTGGCAAGCCTGCGTTCCATGTTACGGCCGTAAGCAGACATCGCGTAGCAGCAGACGAAGAACACGATGGCGGAGAAAACATAGCCCTCGGTCGCGAAACCGAGCCAGGCCGGATCCTTCAGCGCCTGCTCGACCGTGCCCAGCAGGTCAAACAGGCCGATGATCGTCAAGAGTGTGGTATCCTTGAATAGGTCGACGACGGTGTTGATGATCCCGGGCACGATAATCCGCAACGCCTGCGGCAACACGATGAAGGCTTGCGCATGCCACCAGCGCAGCCCGAGCGAAGCGGCGGCCTCCTCTTGGCCGGACGGCACACCTTGCAGACCGCCGCGCACCACCTCCGCCATGTAGGCAGCATTGAACAGCACCAGCGCCGCAATGGCGCGCAGCAAGCGATCGGGCAGAAAACCATCGGGCAGGAACAGAGGGGCCACCACCGTCGACATGAACAGCACGGTCAACAGCGGAACGCCGCGCCACACCTCGATGTAGCCGACTGACAGGATCCGCACGACCGGCAACTGCGAGCGCCGCCCGAACGCCAACAAAATCCCGAGCGGCAAGGACGCCGCCACCGTGACGAATGATGCGATGACGTCGAGCATCAGCCCGCCCCACAGCGAGGTGTCGACGTAGGGCAGGCCGAGCACTCCACCCCACAATAGCACCGCAGCGAGTCCAGGGAACACGATGAGCAGCAACAACACCCAGACCCAACGATGCCGTACCCCGTCCCGCAGTACCGGCGTGCAAAACGCCACCAGGAGGGCGAACGCGACATCGACGCGCCAGAGCTGATCGGGAGGGTAACTCCCATAGAAGAATCGCGGGAGACGCACGCGGATGAAGGTCCAGCAGGCCCCGTCACCGGTGCACGCCGCCCGCGTCATCCCCGAGATCGTCGCATGCGTAACAGCCCAACGGAAAAGTGGCGGCAGAACGAGCCACGCCAGCAGCAGGACGATGCCTGTCAGAAGGCTGTTGAAGACCGAGCTGAACAGGTTCCGTCGTACCCAGTCGATGGCGCTCGGCGGCCGCCCGCCGGCACGCCGCGGGAACAGACCGCCCTGCGAAGGCTGTCGCTGTCCGGCGACAACGTCGCTCATCGTCCCACCAGCGCCACCCGGCGATTGTACCAGTTCATGAACGCCGAGACGATGAGATTGATCGAAAGGAATACTCCCATCAGGAGGGCGATCGACTCGATTTCGCGGTTCGACTGCATCATCGCGGTGCCGGCAAAGATTTGGTACAGTTCCGGGTATGCCACCGCCGCGCCGAGCGAGGTTGACTTGATGATGTTGAGGTACTGGCTGGTCATCGGCGGCACCATCACGCGCAACGCCTGTGGCAGAATGATCTTCGACAGCACCTGACGCGGCCGCAGCCCCAGGCTCAGTGCTGCTTCGCGTTGGCCTTTGTGCACCGACAGGATGGCGGCGCGCACGATCTCGGCGATGAAAGCAGCGCCATAGATCGAGAGGCCGGCACACAGTGCCACCAGCTCCGGCACCACCTGGACGCCGCCTGCGATATTGAAGCCACGCAACGCGGGCAGTTCGATGTGATCGATGCCCACGACGAACAGCAAGGCTCCCAGCGGCACCAGCAGGAGCGATTTCGCGCCCACTGGAAAGCCACGCCACGGCACGCGCCACACAAACGGTATGGCCAGCAACAGAGCCAGTGCGAGCGCCCATAACGTTGCCGCGCTATCGTCGCCGACGAAGCTGGGCAAATACAGGCCGCGGACATTCAGCAACGCTCCTCCCGGCAGCAGGATACTTTGCCGTGGCCCTGGCAGGGTTTGAAGTACCGCGACGTACCAGAAAATGATCTGCACAAGCTGTGGCGTATTGCGTACCAGCTCGATGAATCCGAGCGCAATGTTGCGCACCAACCAGTTGGTCGACAGCCGCATGATACCGACCAGTAAGCCGAGCAGCGTGGCCGCGACGATACTGATTGCCGCGGCAAGAAGCGTGTTCAACACGCACACCAACAGGGCGCGTGCATAGGTGTCGCCGACGGCCCACGATATCAGACGAAATGGGATATCGAAATTCGTCGGGTCGGCGAGAAAACTGAAGCCCAGAGAGCCATGCCGTTGCGTTGAGGTTCCGACGGCTATTGAACCAAGGAACCAGACGACCGCCACCACTCCGGCGAGCAACAGCCATTGCGCGGCACGTGCGTGCCGTGACGGTCGCCTGACCACGTCAGCCGATCACTTCCAGCTCGCCGTCATGAACAGTCCGCCCTTGAGGTAGACATTGTTCATGCCACGCGGCAGCCCGAGACCTTTCTCGCCGAAGTACGCTTCGTACACCTCGCCGTAATTGCCGATATTCTTGGCGATGCGATAGGCCCAGTCATTGTCGACGCCGAGCAGCTTGCCGAAGTCGCCTTCCAGACCCAGATAGCGCCTCGCTTCCGGATCCTTGGTCGATTGCTTGATATGATCGACATTGGCCTGGGTGACGCCGAGCAGCTCGCCTTCGATCATCGCGTTCTGCACCCACTTCACCAGCCGTGACCAACCCTGGTCGCCCAGCCGGGTGAACGGGCCGAGCGGTTGCAGTCCGCCGATCGTCTCGGGGATGAACATCCAGTCATCCGGCTTCTTCATGGTGGAGCGCGCGGCTGCGACCGATCCGCCGTCGTCGGTGTAGCCGTCGCAGCGTCCGGCGTCGGCGGCAGCGAAAGCCTCCTCCGGCTTGTCGAACAGCAACGTGTTGATCTTGATGTTGTTCGCCCGGTTGTAGTCAGCGATGTTGGTCTCGAGCGTGGTGCCGGTGAGCAGGCAGATCGTCGCGCCGTTCAGGTCCTTGGCATGAGCCACGTTGAGACTCTTGCGAACCATGAAGGTCTGCGCAGTGTAGAAGTTGAACGACGGCTCATCGAGGCCAAGCTGTGTGTTGCGGATGAAGGTCACCTCGGAGTCGCGTATCAGCACGTCGATCTCGCCCGACTGCAGGACGGAGAAACGGACTTTGGATGTAAGGCCGATGAATTTGACCTTGGTCGGCGAACCGAGCAGGGCGTCGGCGATGGCGCGGCAATAGGCAACATCCAACCCCATCCATTCGCCTTTCGAATCCTGGAAGGCATAGCCGGGAATGCCGGTGTCGACGCCGCAGACGAGCTGGTCGCGTTTCTTGATCGCGTCCATGGTGGGGCTCTTCAGTTCATTCTGCGCGCGTGCAATGCCCACGCTTGCGAGCATCGCTGCAAGGGCGAGACTGCACACGGCCCCGATATGTTTCCGTACCATGAATCCTCTCCTGTATCGTTGCGGGTTCGCCAGGGAAACCTCCGAAGGCGCGCCAAGGCCACCCTGTCACAGCACCGCCTATCCGACCAACACGATCAGCGCGGTTCACTTCGCGGCTGGGCTGGAATCTCCAGAAAGGGCCGGGAGGCGCGCCTAGCCCAGGGCGAGCTCGCGATAGCCACCAGCGGCGACCGCATCGCAGTGCTCACGATAGGCGGGATAGCCACCGCTGTAACGCATGATCTTGCGAGTCTGCTTGCCCGCGACATTGCGGTTGATGCCGGTCATCCACGAGTCGACCTCGTTGGCGAGCAGCCCCTGGCCCATGGCCTTGACATGGTCGGTCCACAGCGCGGTCCCCGCCTGAGTGGCCTCGATCCGCGCCAGGCCGTGGTTGCGCGCATGGCGAACGAGACCGGTCACCCACTCGACGCTGTATTCGGCGGCGCGCGGGAAGTTGCCGAGCCCGGCATGCGGGCCCATCACCATCAGCATGTTGGGGAAGCCTTCGACCAGAACGCCGAGATAGGTTTGCGGCCCGGCATTCCACTCGTCCTTGAGCCGACGCCCGTCGACGCCCCTGATATCGATACGGTCGAAACTACCTGTAATCGCGTCGAAGCCGGTCGCGTAGATGATGAGCTCGAACTCGTACTCCGCATCGCTGGTCTTGATGCCGACCGGCGTGATGCGCTCGATCGGCGTTTCGTTGATGTCGACCAGCCTGACGTTGGGCTGATTGTAGACCTCGTAATAGTGCGTCTCGAGCGGCAGGCGCCTTGTGCCGAAACCATGGTTCTTCGGGATCAATTTGTCGGCCACGGCCGGATCCTTGACCCGCTGGCGGATTTTGCGCGCGACGAAATCCGAGATCAGCGCGTTGGCCTCGCGATCCATGAGGATGTCGCGGAAGTTGGCCTGCCAGATGCCGAAGCCGGGCTCGCTGTAGAGCCTCTCAAAGAAAGCCTCGCGTTCCTCTGGTGTTACCTCGAGCGCGGAGCGCGGATCGGGGCTATGGATAAAACAGCCAGGTGTTTCGTGGCAGCGCGCGAAGATCTCGGGGTAGCGCGATCGTATCTGGCGCATCTCTTCGTCGGTGATCCTGGAGTTGTGCAGTGGAGCGCACCAGTTGGGGGTGCGCTGGAAGACGGTCAGGTGGCCGACTTGCCCGGCGATGGTCTGGATCGTCTGCACGGCGGTCGCGCCGGTGCCGATCACGGCGACGCGCTTGCCCTCGAAGTTCACCGGTTCCTTGGGCCAGTGCGCGGTGTGGCACGACTGGCCCTTGAACGTTTCGAGGCCTGCGATGCGCGGCATGGTTGGCGCCGAGAGCACGCCGATGGCGGTAATCAGGAGACGTGTGCAGTAGCGCCTGCCGTCCTCCAGTGTGACGTCCCAGGTGCGCATCGCCTCCTGGTAGTGCGCGGAGGTCACGCGGCTCTTGCATTGGATGTCGCGGCGCAGGTCGAACTTGTCTGCGACGTAGTTGAGATAGCGCTCGGTCTCAGGCTGCGACGCGAAGTGCTCGGCCCAGTTCCATTCTTGCAGCAGCTCCTCGGAAAACGAGTAGCCGTAGGTCCAGCTTTCGGAATCGAAGCGCGCGCCGGGGTAGCGGTTCCAATACCAGGTGCCGCCCACATTGGTGCCGGTCTCGAACACCCGCACGTTGAGACCGAGTTCGCGCAGTTTGTAGAGCTGGTAGAGGCCGGAAACGCCGGCGCCGACGATGATGGCGTCAAAATCCACGGTCGTGCCTGTCGTGGTTTCGTGTGCAACTGGATTTAGGGCAACCATGCTTGCTTTCCCTGAAGCGAGGTAACCGAGGTTCCGTGGCTAACCGGGAGCAGAATTTGTACGCCTTTCCGCAACCGGCGCCCCCATCTGCCAAGGTTCAGGAATTGTTCGGCCCTGTCCATAGGAACCAAAGCGCCAGCAGCGGTCGTTCCTCCGAGCGCATCGCATGCACAATGTTCGGAGGATTGTACACAAGGCCACCGATGCCGGGCTCGTGCCATGGATCACTCCCCTGGCGCCATTGTCCTTCCGAAAGCACCACGTATATTTCCTCGGGCGGATGACGGTGGTCTGGATATCGCGTATGCGGAGCCAGAAGGCTCACGCCGATCCGAACATCGCTGCGTATCTCAAGCCCCTCCGAACCGGCGATTGACGCGTTGGCGTGGTTGTTCAGGAACTGGTCTCCATGTGTCTCAGCACCAGCTCTGGCCTGCCAGTTCAGCTGTGGTTCGATTGCCGCGAATGCGCCGGCCAAGGCGCCGATAGGGCCTGGTTGGCGGCGCACGTCCTCCAGCGCCACCTCAAGATGGCGGCACACTGGCAATCGCGATGATCCCGACCGCCCGGCTTGTGCGGACGGCGCTTGCAGAGCCGTAAACATCCGTTCGGCAGCCACGCGCACTGGTCCTTTGGCATTGGGGCTGTCGCTTATCGCTGCTTCGGCCAAAGTAAGGAACTGCTGGAAATCGGGGGAACGGAGCGACATCATCACTGGGATCCTCACCCTGCGGACGCACACCCTGGCACACAAGCGGAGAAGGCGACATGGACTATCCTTATGATCTCGGCCCCTACTCCCGGAAGGTGACCACCACATCGACGGATGCCCAGCGCTGGTTCGACCGTGGCCTCAACTGGTGCTTCGGCTACCACCACGAGGAGGCTGTCGCCTGCTTCGAGAAGGCGCTGGAGGCCGACGCGAACTGTGCCATGGCTCATTGGGGCGTCGCATATGCGGCTGGGCCCAACTACAACTTCCCCTGGGAACTGATGGATCCCGCCGGCAAGGCCGCGGCGCTCGCCAGCGCCTATGACGCGACCCGTGCAG
>Ga0210395_10003195_pt1 | contig 12589 bp, 12 predicted proteins | sample IncBWH4OmetaG_FD_150861 | JGI IMG/M metagenome (GOLD analysis project Ga0210395, IMG submission 150861) | Forest soil microbial communities from Barre Woods Harvard Forest LTER site, Petersham, Massachusetts, United States - Inc-BW-H-4-O ...
ACCAGCAGCACCAGCAGCACCAGCACGGCGGGAAGCAGCCATCGGGGCACCCGGTTCACGACGACAGCCTACAAACCGGCAGGCGAGGAAGATCCGAGGTAGGTCAATGAGTGAGGTTGCCAACCGGCCCGGACTACTCGGCGAGCACGCTCCCGCCCAGGTCACCGGTTTAGCTCACCGGGCACCGGGGGGAGTCACACTATCCGGGGGAGCCGGCGTCACGCCGGGTGAGCTGATGCGGTTGTTCGTGGCCATCGCGCCGCCGCCCGCCGTGCTCGACGAGCTCGATGAGCTGGTCGAGCCGCTGCGGGGCGGCCGGCCTGACCTGCGCTGGACCAGCCGCGAGGCCTGGCACGTCACGCTGGCCTTTCTCGGCCAGGTCGACGAGACCGCCACGGCCCGGCTGCTGCCGCGCCTGGAACGCGCCGCCCGGCGGCACCACAGCATCGCGCTGGCGTTCGCCGGCGCGGGCGCCTTCCCCGCGCCGGGCCGGGCCAACGTGCTGTGGAGCGGCCTGTCCCGGGACCGCGGCGCCCTGGCCCGGCTGGCCGAATCGGTGGCCGCCGGGGCGAGCCAGGCGGGCGCTCCGCCGCCCGACCGGGGCCGCCGGTTCCAGCCGCACCTGACCCTGGCCCGCTGCCGGATGCCGGCCGACGTCACGGCTCTGGTGGCCACGCTGGACGGCTATCAGGGGCCGCTGTGGACGGCGGACCGGCTGCACCTGGTCCGCAGCCGCCTGGGCGCCACCGACCAGCCCAGGTACGTCACGGTGGAGAGCTGGCCGCTGCTGGCCCCGGCCGGGAACCCGCCGTAGCGGTCAGGACTGGCTGAGCTTCTCCAGGATCGGCACCGCGGCCCGGAGCGTGGCCCGCTCCTCGGCGGTCAGCTCGGCCAGCCTGCGGGCCAGCCAGGCATCCTTGCGGCGCCGTACCCGCTGCACGACGGCCCGGCCTTCCTCGGTGACGGTCAGCACGACCTGACGCCGGTCGGTCAGGTGCGGCGAACGGAGCACGAGCTTGCGTTCCTCGAGGACCGCGATGACCCGGGTCATGGAGGGCGGCTGGACCTTCTCGTGCTCGGCCAGCTCACCCGGGGTCATAGCCTGATGGGCCTCCAGGGCCGACAGCGCGGCCAGCTGGGTCTCCGACAGCACGGCCTCGGTCAGCCCCGAGGCCGTGCGCTGGGCCCGGAACCGCCTGGCCAGCCGGCTCACGGAGATCCGCAGGGCGGTGGCCAGCCCGGCATCGGTCCTGGTTTGCGTCATCGTCATCTTCGGCAACCTTCGTCGGCCGGCCGGGGGGCGTGGCTTAAGTACATCACGCTACCGGGCCTGCCGCCCACGCCGCTGGCGCTGATTACTCCCGTGGCTGTTACTCCCGTGGCTGGGCCATCCGGCCCGCCTCGTAGCCTGGAGGCGTGAAACAGTCCCGCGGGCAGGCGCCGCCACCGCCGCTGGAGGCGAACGATCAGCTGGTCGCCGTGGTCGGCACGGTCGCCTGGGCCGTGGCCCTGGTCGTGCTGCTCATCGTCCGCAGCGAGCTGCCGGCCGACTCGCGCTGGTGGATCTGGACCTGTGTGGCCGGGCTGGCGCTCGGGCTATTCGCCATCTGGTACGTGCCCCGGCTCAAGCGGTCCCGGGCCAGGTCGGCGGCCAGCCGGGCCGGCGACCGGGAGCAGGACCAGGAACCAGACCAGGCCGACGGTCAGTCAGCGCCCCGGGCCAGCGGCTCGAACACCGTCTCCTCGACCGAGACGCCGGGCAAGTCCACCAGGTCGTAGCCGAACTCGTCGATGACAGGCGCCCGGGCCGCCGTCGCCGAGATCACCGCTTCCGAATGGGCCCCGCAGCCGTGGTCGGCCGAGACGACCCGGCCGTCGTCCGGCGCGTAGGTGTTCGCGCAGGCGCCGAACAGCAGGCCAAGCTCCCCGCTCAGCGGGATGAAGAAGCCGCAGCTGACGCAGTGCGCCGGGGCCGCGTGCGCCAGCGGGGTGCGCGGGCCGTGCTCGCCTTCGTACCACCGGTCCGACGCGTAGTCCCGGCCGATGGCCGACAGCACCCGGGAGCGCCCGAACGCGGGCAGCTCGGCCGGGTCCACCGGGTCGTCGTCCCCGGGATACCAGTCGGTCACGGCGTCATCGCCCCAGATCGCGACCAGCGGGACCAGCCGCTCGTCGTCCGGCGGGGCGGGCATCAGGTCGCCGACGCCCAGGTCACCGGGCCGCAGCCGGTCGTGCCAGGGCACCCAGTCCGGCGCGAGCAGCGCGTCGGACCCGGGCAGCAGCACGGTCTCGTCCACCGTGACCAGCTTCGACCGCGGCGCCCGGGCCACCGTGACCGCCCACCGCCAGCCCGTGTAGGCCGGATCGGCGCAGGCGAACAGGTGGGTGACGATCCGCTCGCCGTCGGCCTGGACGTCGAGATGCTCGCCCACGTTGTCTTGGCCGACGACGTCGACGACCGCGGCCCGCGCGAGCTCAACTGCCTCGGCGCACGCCTGGTCTGGTTCCTTTACGCGGGTACGGGTGGGGCTCACGGTTGCCAATTCTCACTCATCACGCATGCTGCGGGTAGGGTTACCCATTGATTGTGGCGAAGGTGCGACTCGCCGCAGTGGCGCCTACCAAGAATACTGGTTACATGCGGATGTCCGAGGCGCTGCGCCGAACCGGCGGCGCGGTCAGGACCGGCGCGCGCGCCGGGGCCACGGCCACCCGCTCGACCGGCGGCTTCGTCCACCGCATGACCAGCGCGTCCGGGGCCGGCCGGACCGGGCTGTCCACGCTCATCGAGCTGACCACCGCCGCCGGGGCCGGCGACGCGTTCGTCATCGTGGCCCTGGCCGGGACCATCTTCTTCAACACCTCCGTCGACCAGGCCCGGGGCAAGGTAGTCCTGTTCCTGCTCGTCACCATGGCCCCGTTCGCGGTGCTCGGGCCGTTCATCGGGCCGGCCCTGGACCGGGTGCAGCAGGGCCGCAAGTACCTGCTGGCCGGCACGCTGCTGGCCCGCGGCCTGCTGTGCTACGCCATGTCGGCCGCGGTCAGCAACCCGATCACGCTGCTGCCCGCCGCGTTCGGCATCCTGGTGCTGCAGAAGGCCTACGGCGTGGTCCGCGCCTCGGTGGCGCCCAGGCTGCTGCCCGAGCAGATCACCCTGGTCACCGCGAACGCGCGGTCGCAGCTGATCGCGGTGATCGGGGCCACGGTGGCCGCGGGGGCGGCCGAGGGCATCCAGCAGGTGGGCGGCGCCGCCTGGGTGCTGCGGGTCGGCATGGTCGTCTACCTGGGCGCCATGGTCCTGGCCCTGCGGCTGCCCGACCAGGTGGACACCCCGCTCGCCGCCGATCAGGCCGTGGCAGGCCAGGCGGCGGCAGGCCAGAGCCAAGCCGGGCCACGGCCGGGTCACAGCCAGGCCGGGCCGGGGCCGAGCGCGCCGGCGTCGCGGCGCCCCGGCCCCCGGGAGCACAGGTACGGGCGTTACGGGCGCGACCATGATCCCGCGGGCGGCCCGATGGAACCGACCATCCCGGCCCGCCGGGACGGGCGGGGTCGCCTCCGCCACGAGACCATGCCGTACGAGACCGAGGCCTACGACGCCCCGGACGGCGAGCCCGGGAACCACGGGCGATACGAACCCACCGCGCTGCCCCCGGGCGCCCCGGCCCCCGGCCCCTGGGTCGACGAGCCGGCCGGCGCCGCGGAACCGGGTAAGGCTCATCCCCACGGCGGCCGGTGGCGGACGCTGGGCCGGGTGGGGCCCGTGGTGGCCGAGGCGATGACCGGCAACGCGGTGCTGCGCGCGTTCTCCGGCTACACGTTCTTCTTCTTCGCCTTCCTGCTGCAGACCGAGCATCTCGGCGTATCCAAGCACTTCGCCCTGGCCACGCTGGCCGTGGCGGTCGCGGGCGGCAGCATCGTGGCCATGGCCATCGGATCCTGGCTCCGCTCCCGGGCCCCGCAGCTGATCATGTTCTCGGTGCTGGTCGTGGCGCCGGTGGTGGCGGCCCTCTCGGCCTGGTTCTTCGGCCTGATCGCGGTGATCGCGGTGGCGTTCGCCGCGATCACGTGCGCCAGCCTGGCCAAGCTGGCCCAGGACTCGATCGTGCAGCGGGAGATCGGCGACGAGATCCGGTCCTCGACGTTCGCGGTGTCCGAGACGCTGAACCAGGTGGCCAACGTGGCGGGCGGCCTGCTCGGCGTGCTCGTGTCGATACTCGACAACGGCCAGATCGGCCTGGCCATCGCGGCGGCCCTGCTGACCGTCGCGCTGGTCCTGCTGACGGCCAGGCGCAGGCGCCGCATCCTGGCCGACCGGGCCAGCGCCGAGCCCCCGCCGTCCCGGCCCCGCCCGCGCCCCGCCCGGCCTGGCAGCCGGCGCTAACCCGCCTGCCGGTAGCGGCCCGGGGCCGGCGGGATGGTCTTCGCCTCGAAGATGTCGATGTCGCGCGCGGTGCGCTCCACCTCACCGCGGCGCTGCAGCCGGTAGTACAGGCCGCGGTCCCGGTCCACGTCGGAAAAGGCCACATCGGCCCGGGCTACCTCCGGCGCCGACAGGGGCAGGTCATGCTCGGCCCGGTACCGCTCGATGAGCTGGTACTTGCTGACCCAGTCGATCTCCCGCGCGATGGCCTCGAGGTTCCCCGCCTCGATCGCGTCCAGCGCCCGCTGCCACAGGCCCAGCACCCGGCCGACGACGGCATCCGCGCCGCCTTGGGCAGCGAAGTCGCTCGCCCGGGCCAGGTACTCGCGCTGGATGTCCAGCGCGCTCGCCTGGCGGCCGTCCGCCAGGCGCACCCGGCTCCGTCCGGTCAGGTCGCGGCTGACCGTGCCGATGGCCTGGACCGGGTGCTCCAGGGTCAGGTCGGGCAGCCTGGCGGCCGCCTCGGCCATGCGGAGCACGAGGTTGGTGGCGGCCGCCTTGAGCAGCGTGGTGGTCTCGCTCATGTTGGCCTCGCCGACCAGCACGTGCAGCCGCCGGAACCCCGCCGCGGCGGCGCGCGGCTCGTCGCGGGTCGTGATCAGCGGCCGGGACGGCCGGCCCGGTCCGATGGGCACGGGCCGCCGGCTGAGGCCGTACCCGGCACCGCGCGGGGTCGGCAGGACCGCACCCGCACCGCAGATGATCTGCCTGGTGACCAGGAACGGGATCAGGAGGTCGGCCAGGCGGCCGAACTCGCCGCGCCGGCCGGCCAGGTAATGCTCCTGGCTGCCGGTCTTGACCAGGGAGATGTCACCGGCGATGCCGTCGGCGCGCAGCCGCTGGCCGGCGTCCGCCAGCAGCCCTTCCAGGATCCGCTCGCCCGCCTTGTCGTGCACGACGAGGTCGATCGGGCTGCCGCAGTCCGGAGTCGCGTATTCCGGCTGGCCGGCCACGTCCAGCCGCAGCCGCCCGCCGTTGCCGAGCAGCAGGCTGCTGCCCCGGCCCGCGGCCACCACCGGGCCGAACAGGCGGCGCCCCACCTCGGCCGCGGACAGCGGCCGCGGCCTGGCGGGGATCCAGACGACGCGGTACGTGGTCGAGAGCCCGAAACTGTCCACGTACCACAGGCTAAGCGGGCCGCGGCTCGCCGGCGACCCGGGTCAGGCCTCGACGTCGTCGGCGACCGCCCGCAGCACGGCCCCGATCTTCTTGGCGTCCCTCGCGTCGGGATGCTTGCCGCGCCGGTAGGTATTGGACACGTCGTCGAGCAGCTTGATCAGGTCCTCGACGATCACGATCATCTCGTCCGGCTTCTTGCGGGCCTGCTTGGCCACGGCCGCGGCCACGTTGGGCGGCGGCTCGAGGATCCGCCCCCGCAGGGCCTGGGCCCCTCGCCGGCCCTCGGCCACGCCGAACTCCACCCGCTGCCCCTGCCGCAGCGCGGTCGTCCCCGAAGGCAGCGCGGATGAATGCACGAAGACCTCGCCGCCGTCGTCGCGAGCGAGGAATCCATACCCCTTGTCGGAGTCGTACCACTTGACCTTGCCGGTAGGCACGCGCAGACCTCACGTATTCCAGAACGAACAGACAACCAGCGATCAGGTGACCGACAGGATGCTATGGGCAGTTCTAAGGCTATCGGTCCCGGACGCCCGATCGCAGCTACGTTATGTCCGGCTCCGGTGCCGCGCGGGCGCCCGGGCCCTCGGGGGGTCCGGCCTCACACGGTCGGTGGTGCTGGGACGGGTTCGCGTGTGAGGCCGGATTCGCCGCGATACAAGATCGCATTGGCGCTATACCCAGCGGTTATGCCCAGAAACAGTTATGCCAAGAAACCCGACGCAAAACGGCCCGGGGCCGAGGCCCCGGGCCGTTTTAGCAGACTTTGGACTACTAGGAAATCAGAAGTCCATGTCCGGGCCACCGCCGGGCCCTGCGGGGGCCGGGGTCTTCTCCGGCTTCTCCGCGATGACCGCCTCGGTGGTGAGGAACAGGCCCGCGATCGAGGCTGCGTTCTGCAGCGCCGAGCGGGTGACCTTCGCGGGGTCGATGATGCCGGCCTTGAACATGTCGACATACTCGCCGTTCGCGGCGTTCAGGCCGTGGCCTGCCGCCAGGGTCTTGACCTTCTCGACCACCACGCCGCCCTCGAGGCCGGCGTTCACCGCGATCTGCTTCAGCGGCTCCTCGAGCGCCCGGCGCACGATCTGCGTGCCGGTCGCCTCGTCGCCCACCAGGTCGAGCTTCTCGAACGCGTTGCGGCCCGCTTGCAGCAGCGCGACGCCGCCACCGGCCACGACACCCTCTTCGACGGCCGCCTTGGCGTTGCGCACGGCGTCCTCGATGCGGTGCTTGCGCTCCTTGAGCTCCACCTCAGTCGCCGCGCCGGCCTTGATGACCGCCACGCCGCCGGCCAGCTTGGCCAGCCGCTCCTGAAGCTTCTCCCGGTCGTAGTCCGAGTCGGTGTTGTCGATCTCGGTGCGGATCTGGTTGACCCGGCCGGAGATCTGGTCCGCGTCGCCCGCGCCGTCGACGATCGTGGTCTCGTCCTTGGTGACCACGACCTTCCGGGCCCGGCCGAGCACGTCCAGGTCAGCGTTCTCCAGCTTGAGGCCGACCTCTTCGCTGATGACCTGGCCACCGGTCAGGATGGCGATGTCACCGAGCATGGCCTTGCGCCGGTCGCCGAAGCCGGGGGCCTTGATGGCCACCGACTTGAACAGCCCGCGCATCTTGTTGACCACCAGGGTGGCCAGGGCCTCGCCCTCCACGTCCTCGGCGATGATGACCAGCGCCTTGCCGGACTGCACCACCTTGTCCAGCAGCGGCAGCAGGTCCTTGTTGGCCGAGATCTTGGAGTTGACGATCAGGATGTACGGGTCCTCGAGCACCGCCTCGAGCCGCTCGGGGTCGGTGACGAAGTAGGGCGCGATGTATCCCTTGTCGAAGCGCATGCCCTCGGTGAGCTCAAGCTCCAGGCCGAAGGTGTTGGACTCCTCGACGGTGATGACGCCTTCCTTGCCGACCTTGTCCATGGCCTCGGCGATCATCTCGCCGATGGCCGTGTCGCCGGCCGAGATCGAGGCCGTGGAGGCGATCTGCTCCTTGGTCTCCACGTCCTTGGCCAGCTTGGACAGTTCCTCGCTGACCGCCTCGACAGCCGCCTCGATGCCCTTCTTCAAAGACATCGGGTTGGCGCCCGCCGCGACGTTGCGCAGGCCCTCGCGGACCAGCGCCTGGGCCAGGACGGTGGCCGTCGTCGTGCCGTCGCCGGCCACGTCGTCGGTCTTCTTTGCTACTTCCTTAACAAGCTCGGCGCCGATCTTCTCCCACGGGTCCTCGAGCTCGATCTCCTTGGCGATGGACACGCCATCGTTGGTGATCGTGGGGGCTCCCCACTTCTTCTCGAGTACCACATTCCGGCCCTTCGGGCCGAGGGTTACCTTCACGGCGTCGGCGAGCTGGTTCATACCGCGTTCGAGGCCGCGCCGGGCGTCCTCGTCGAACGCGATCATCTTCGCTGCCATAGGCTCCAGTCCTCCGTGGCGTGTGCGTGATCGAGCCGACGCCCGCGACGGACGGCATTACCTCGGACAGTCTCTTCCTGCCGCGAGGTCGTGCCTCATCGCCCGATCCCGCCATAATGCTGGCACTCAGGCATGCAGAGTGCCAGCACCATGTTTAGCACTCTCATAGGGAGAGTGCAAACGGAAGCCCAGAAATCAGGCACGGAAGCCAGATCGGCCCGGCCCCCGACGGGGCCGGGCCGATCTGGTGAACCCGGCAGATCTGCGAAACCTACGGGACGACGATTACCTTGTCGGCTTGCGCGCCCCGGTCGCTTTGCGTGATCTCGAACTCGACCCGCTGGCCCTCTTCGAGGGTGCGGTAGCCATCCGACTGGATAGCTGAGAAGTGGACGAAGACGTCCTTGCCACCGTCGACGGCGATAAAGCCGTATCCCTTGTCCGGGTTGAACCATTTGACGGTGCCCTGAGCCATTCCAAACAACTCCCTAACTGCGCTCGGGCCTCGAGCCCCGCCCTTGCCAACGCGGAACCCGTCGATCGCACCGGGTGAGAACGGCTCGCGGAAAGCACGAAACGCGCCCCCGTCCGACGGCGACCGGAAACGACCTTACCGTGTACCGAGCGCGCCTGGCGCCACTTAGCCGCCAAACACGTTATCTAGCCCATGTCGGCTGGCGACCCGCCGGCCTGGCCCGCAGCTCCGCCGGCCACCGCGGGGATGACAGAAACGCGGGCGCCGGCGGCCACCGGCGTGTCGAGTCCCTGCGCGAAGCGGACGTCTTCCTCGCCCACGTACACGTTGACGAACCGGCGCAGCTGGCCGCCGTCGTCCAGCAGCCGGCCGGCCAGGCCCGGGTAGGCGGCGTCCAGGCCGGCGATGATCTCGCGCAGCGTGCCCGCGGCGGCGGTCACCTCCGCCGCGCCGCCGGTATAGGACCGCAGGATGGTCGGGATGCGCACCTGCACGCTCACTGGACTGCCTCCTCGAACGCCTCGAGGGTGGGCCGGATCGGCGCGGGCAGCGGCATGGCCTCGGCGATCACGTCGAGGGTCTTCAGGCCGTCGCCGGAGTTGATGATCACGGTCTCGGCGTCCGGGTCGAGCTGCCCGGCGGCCAGCAGCTTGCGCAGCACGCCCAGCGTGACCCCGCCGGCCGTCTCGCCGAAGATGCCCTCGGTCGAGGCCAGCAGCCGCATCGAGTCGACGATCTCGTCATCGCTGACGTCGGCGATCGAGCCGCCGGTGCGCCGCACCACGTCGAGCACGTAGGGCCCGTCGGCCGGGTTGCCGATGGCCAGCGACTTGGCGATGGTGTCCGGCTTGGCCGGGCGCACCACGTCGTGCCCGGCCGCGAACGCGGCCGACACCGGCGAGCAACCGGTGGCCTGGGCGCCGAACACCCGCCACGGCGCCTGCGGCACCAGGCCCAGCGTGGTCAGCTCGGTGAAGCCCTTGTCCACCTTGACCAGCTGCGCCCCGGACGCGATGGGCACCACGACCTGCGGCGGGATCCGCCAGCCGAGCTGCTCGGCGATCTCGAAGGCGATGGTCTTGGACCCCTCGGCGTAGTACGGCCGCACGTTGACGTTGACGAACGCCCAGTCCTCGTGCTCGCCCGCCAGCTCGGAGGCCAGCCGGTTCACGTCGTCGTAGGTGCCGTCCACGGTGACGAACGTGCCGCCGTAGACCGACGTGGTGATGATCTTCTGCAGCTCCAGGTTGGCGGGCACCAGCACCACCGACCTGATGCCGGCCCGGGCCGCCGCGGCGGCCACCGCGTTGGCCAGGTTGCCGGTGGACGGGCAGGCCAGCACCTTGAAGCCCATCTCGGTGGCGGCGGCCAGGGCCACCGCCACCACCCGGTCCTTGAACGAGTGGGTCGGGTTGCCGCGGTCGTCCTTGATCCACAGCCGGCGCAGGCCCAGGACGCGGGCCAGGTTGTCGGCCCGGATCAGCCTGGTGTACCCCGGCTCGGTGGTGGGCCGGTCCGCGATGTCCTGCGGCACCGGCAGCAGCGGCGCGTACCGCCACATGTTCGGCGGGCCCGCCTCGATGCCGGCCCGGTCCAGCCGCGGGTAGTCGTAACAGACCTCGAGCGGTCCGAAGCACTCCTCGCACGCGTAGTTCGGCCCGAGCGGGTACACCCGGCCGCACTCGCGGCAGGACAGCCCGGTGGCGTAGCCGAACCCGGAAGCAGCGCCAGAAGAGGCACCAGTGGAGGAGCGAGAGTTGCGTGTCGTTGCTGTGGTCACCGGCGAGGCCTTCCTTCCCCATCTTTCCCAGCGGTCGCCGTGACCGCGGGCCGGACTTGGCACCATGTCACGCGCCTCGCCGCCCGGAAACGGGCATAGATGCGCGATAGGTTGCCGGGGCTTCGCAGGGCCGATCCCTCCACCCCTCTGGATGAGCGTTATTCAGTTGTGTCTCAAACGAGATAAGAGTACCTCAGACCGCCCGGCTGCTCCGCATGGGGCTGCCGGAGTGTGCATTAGCCTGCCGGGATGAAGCAACGGGTTCTGCTGGCGTCCAACCGGGGTCCGGTCTCGTACCACTTCGGTGCGGACGGCACGCTGACCGGGCGGCGCGGCGGCGGCGGGCTGATCTCCGGGGTGACCTCCGGGCTGGCCGGGATGACGGCGGAATCCGAGGTGACCTGGGTCTGCGCGCCGTTCAGCGACGCCGACCGGGCCGCGGCGCGGCGCCAGGACGCCGGGGACGCCGCGGACGGCGGGAACGCCACGGACAGCGGGGATGCCCCGGACAGCGGAGACGCCGCGGAGGCCGGGGACGTGGCGCTGCCTGCGGGCCTGTCCGGCCCGGCCGGCGTCCGGGTCCGGATGCTGGACATCGCGCCTGACACCTTCGACCGGGCCTACAACAACGTGGCCAACTCAATCCTGTGGTTCGTCCACCACCTGCTGTTCGATACGCCGAACCAGCCGCAGTTCGGCCTGGAGTTCCGCCGGGACTGGCAGTCCTACGTGGCCTACAACGAGGCGTTCGCGGCCGCCATGGCCGACGAGGCCCGGGCGGATGAGGCCCGGGTGCCGGTCCGCGCGCTGATCCAGGACTACCACCTCAGCCTGGCCCCGCGGATGCTCCGCCAGCGACTGGCACCGCGACTGGCACCGCGACTGGCACCGCGGCTGGCCCAGCGGCCGGGCGGCACCGCTGATCTCGGCATCGCGCACTTCTCGCACACCCCGTGGGCCCCGCCGGACTACTACCGGATGCTGCCCGACGAGGTCGGCCGGGCCGTGCTGGCGGGCATCCTGGGCGCGGATCACGCGGGCTTTCATGCCGCCCGGTGGGCGGGCGCGTTCCTGGACTGCTGCGAGGCGATCCTGGGCGCGCAGGTGATCAGGTCGCAAGCCCCCGGCGCGGCGCAGGCCGGCTGGGTGCTGTACGACGGCCACGCGACCGAGGTGGCCGTCCACCCGCTCGGCATCGACGCCGCCGCGCTGCGCGCCCGGGCCGGAGCAGGCGATGTGCGCGATCACATCACCGAGCTGAGCCAGGCGGCCCGCGGCCGGAAGCTGATCGTCCGGGTCGACCGGACCGAGCTGTCCAAGAACATCGTCCGCGGCCTGGCCGCCTACCGCGAGCTGCTCGCCACCCGCCCCGAATGGCACGGCCGGGTCGTCCACCTGGCCTTCGCCTACCCGTCGCGGTCCGCGGTGCCGGAGTACCGCGCCTACACCGAGCTGGTGGAGCGGACCGCGCGGCAGATCGCCGAGCAGTTCCGCACCCCGGACTGGGAGCCGGTGATCCTGGAGGTGCGGGACGACTACGCCCGCTCGCTGGCCGCCTGCACGGTGGCCGACGTGCTGCTCGTCAACCCGATCAGGGACGGCATGAACCTGGTGGCCCAGGAGGGGCCGGTGCTGTCCAGGGACGGCTGCGCGCTGGTGCTGTCCCGCGAGGCGGGCGCGGCCGCGACGCTGGGCCCGAACGCGCTGCTGGTCAACCCGTACGACGTCAGCGAGACCGCCGCCGCCCTGCACCAGGCGCTGGCCATGCCCGACGACGAGCGCAGGCGGTACAGCGCCGCCCTGGCCGCCACCGCCGAAGCCAGCCCGCCCGCCCGCTGGCTGGGCGACCAGCTGGCCGCGCTGGACCGCTGAGGGCCGCACGCACCACGGACCGTTCGGACAAAAGATCATTACACCGAACGGCCCGTGCTTCCCGCTGGCCCAGTCACAGGCCGAGGCGGTCGGCGAGCGCGGCCAGCAGGGCCACGATGCCCTCCGGCCCCTCGACGACCAGGTCGGCGGCGGCGGCGACCTGCGGCGATTCGGGGCTGGCGCTGGCCGCGGCGCAGCCCGGCAGGCCGGCCGCGCGCAGCTCGCGGACGGCCGCGAAGGCCGGCAGGTCACCTAGGTCGTCGCCGCAGAACAGCACCGAGCCCGCGCCGCGCTCGGCGACCAGGCCGGTCAGGGCGGCGCCCTTGTCCGTGCCCGGCAGGCGGAGCTCGATGACCAGGCGGCCCGGCTCGGCCGCCAGGCCCAGCCCGGCGGCCAGGTCGGTGAGCGGGCCGGCCAGGCGGCGCAGCGCGGCCTCGGGGTCGGCGGCGCGGCGGGTGTGCACGGCCAGCGCGAGCTCCTTGTCCTCGACCCAGGTGCCTTCGTCCGCACCGGCC
>Ga0210395_10003196_pt1 | contig 12587 bp, 12 predicted proteins | sample IncBWH4OmetaG_FD_150861 | JGI IMG/M metagenome (GOLD analysis project Ga0210395, IMG submission 150861) | Forest soil microbial communities from Barre Woods Harvard Forest LTER site, Petersham, Massachusetts, United States - Inc-BW-H-4-O ...
GTTGCCAACGCGGTGCTCGGCGGTCATGTCAGCGTTGGCAACAACAGTTTCCTCGGCGGCAATGCCGCGGTGCATCAGTTCGCGCGCGTCGGCGAGGGCGCCATGGTGGGTGGCTTGAGCGGCATTTCTACGGACCTCATTCCGTTCGGCTTCGGCAAGGGGCAGATTGCGTCGCTCGCCGGGCTTAACGTCGTCGGGCTGCGCCGGCGCGGCACGACGCGCGCCGAGTTGCACCGGCTGCGCCGCGCCTACCGCACTCTCTTCCTCAGTGCGGGCATGTTTGCCGATCGCCTCAACGCCGTCGCTGCTGAATTTGCCGACGAGCCGATGGTACAAAAGATCGTTGCGTTCATCCGCGCTGGCGGCAAGCGGCCTTTGATGCACACCAAGCGCGCAGCCGAGGACCATGCCGGCGATGCGTCCTGACGCGCCCGGCACGGCGGGTTCGAGCGCCGGACAGGAGCCGCTGGCGATCATCTGCGGCGGCGGCAGTTTTCCCGCCGCGGTGGCCGAGGCGGTGGCGCGTCGCGGCCGCAAGCCGGTGATGTTCGGGGTGCGCGGCTGGGCCGATCCGCAAGCCGTGGAGCGCTATGCGCACCACTGGATCGCGATCGGGCAGGGCGGACGCTTCTTTCGGCTGGCCCGTGCCGAGCACTGCCGCGAGGCCGTGTTTATCGGCACACTGCTGCGGCCTCCGCTGACGCAGATCCGTCTCGACTGGCACACGATCCGGCTGATGCCGCGCATCATCCGCACCTTCCGCGGCGGTGATGACCGGCTCCTGTCCGGCATTGCCCAACTGTTCGAAGAAGGCGGCGTGAAGATTATCGGTGTCGGCGAAGTCGCGCCGGAAATCATCGCGTCCGCCGGCACGCTCGGCCGCTACGAGCCGTCGCCGCGCGATCGCGCCGATATCGCCTGCGCGCTCGATATCATTGCCGCGCTCGGGCCGTTCGATGTCGGGCAGGCGGTGGTCGTCGCCGACGGACACGTGCTTGCGGTGGAAGCCGCCGAAGGCACCGACAATTTGCTGGCGCGCATCGCCCAATTGCGCGGCGAGGGACGTCTGACCAAGCCGGCAGGCGTCGGCGTTCTCGTCAAGGCGCCCAAACCGGGACAGGACCGTCGCTTCGACCTGCCGGCGATCGGGCCGAAGACCGTCGAAAGCGTTGCGCGCGCCGGTCTCGCCGGGATCGCCGTCGCCGCCGGCGGCGCCATTGTCGCCGAACCGGCGCAAGTGAGCGCCGTCGCCGATCGAGAAAAAATCTTCTTTCTCGGCGTTGCCGCGGACGCGCCCAAATGAATAGCGTGCAAGAACCGCGGCCGCTGTCGATCTATCTGGTCGCCGCCGAGGAATCCGGCGACGCGCTCGGCGCGGCGCTCGTTCGCGCGCTCAATGCCAAGGTGGGCGGTGCGCTCAAGCTCGCCGGTGTCGGCGGACGCGGCATGGCGGCGGCGGGGATCGAAAGCCCGTTCCCGATCGACGGCATCGGCATGATCGGCTTCAGCTCGGTGCCGGCGCGCCTGCCGATGATTGTGCGGCGGATCCGCGAGACTGCCGACGCCATCGTCGCCGCGCGCCCCGATGCGCTGGTCATCATCGACAGTCCGGATTTCACCCACCGCATTGCGCGCCGCGTGCGCGCCCGCGCGCCGTCAATCCCGATCCTTGATTATGTGTCGCCGTCGGTGTGGGCATGGCGGCCGGGCCGGGCACCGGCCATGCGCGGCTACATCGACTGCGTGCTGGCGATCCTGCCGTTCGAGCCGGCGGCTCATGCCAGGCTCGGCGGTCCGCCCTGCGTCTATGTCGGTCATCCGCTGATCGAGCGCATCTCCGAGCTACGCCCGGACGCGCGCGAGCAACAGCGCCGGCGCGACGACCCGCCGCTCGTTCTGGTGCTGCCCGGCAGCCGCTCGAGCGAAATCCGCCGGCTGCTCGCGGTGTTCGGTGCGGCGATCACGCGCATCAGCGAACGGATCGGAGCGATGGAGCTGGTGTTGCCGACGATGCCGCACCTCGCCGAGCGCGTCCGTGCCGGCGTCGCGGATTGGGCGGTGACGCCTCGGATTGTGACCGAGCCGGCGGAGAAATGGGCCGCCTTCCGTTCGGCCCGCGCGGCGCTTGCCGCCTCCGGCACCGTGACGCTTGAGCTTGCGCTCGCCGGCGTGCCGACAGTTGCGGTCTATCGGGTGACGCTGATCGAGGAAATCATCGCGCGGGCCGCGCGGATCAACAAACGGCTCGCCAGCGTGATCCTCGCCAATCTGGTGATCGGCGAGAATGTCGTGCCGGAGCTGTTGCAGCGCGATTGCACGCCGCAACAGATTGCGGAAGCATTCGTGCCGCTCCTGTCCGAAACGCCGGAGCGGTCGCGCCAGATCGACGCGTTTGCGCGTCTCGATGCCATCATGGCGCTCGATATGGTGCCGAGCGCGAAAGCCGCGGCTATCGTGCTTAATGTGGCACGGCGCGGCCGGGGCGACGCCGCAAATACACTAAAAATATCGGGGCCGAACGCGCTATAGTCGGCGGCGCCGCGGAGGAACGCTTATGCATGACACTACGGCCCTCGCGCCGCCGCAGCGGCCGCTCACTGGCTACAGCCAAAATCCGCGCTTCGCGCAGTTGCACTTGGACTATCCCAGCATCGGCTATCTGCGCCGCCGGGCCCGCCGCCATATTCCGCATTTCGCTTTTGAATATGCGGACGGCGGCTCGGGCAACGACGACACCGGGATCCGGCGCAACTGGGCCGCGCTTGATGCCGTCGAGCTTGTTCCGCGCTATGGCGTCATGCCGTCGTTGCCGCCGTGCGACGTCGAGCTGTTCGGCAGGCCTTACAGCGGCCCGATCGGCGTCGCGCCCATGGGCGGTCCATCGATCATTTGGCCGGGCGGCGATGTCCATCTGGCGCGGGCAGCACAACGCGCGCGCATTCCCTATACGCTCTCGACCGCTGGCGGCGCGACGATCGAAGAGATCGCCCGCGTCGCGCCCGACGTCTTCTGGTTTCAGTTGTACCGCCTGGCCAAGGATCAGCACGCGGTCGGCCTCGACCTGGTCCGGCGTGCCGAAGCCGTCGGCTGCCGCACGCTGGTTTTGACGCTGGACGTGCCAGTGCGCACCACACGCCCGCGCGAGGTGGCGACCGGTATCGCCGGCGCGTTCAACGTCACCCCGGCCATCCTTGCGCAGATCGCCCGCGCGCCGGGCTGGGCGCTGGCGGTGTGGAAGCATGGCGTGCCGCGCTTCGCTAGTCTGCGCTCTTATGTCGGCGCCAACGCTTCGCTCAACGAAGTCATCGCCTTCGCGCGGCGCGAGATGCGCGGCGCATTCACCTGGGACGAAGTGAAAATGTACCGCGACCGCTGGAAGGGTACCCTGGTGGTCAAGGGCGTTCTGCATCCGCAGGATGCCGAAACTGCGGTGTCGCTCGGAGTCGATGGCATCGTTGTCTCCAATCACGGCGGCCGGCAGGTCGACGCCCTGCCGGCGGCGATCGACGCGCTGCCCGCCATTGTCCGGCAGGTCGGCAAGCGCGCGACTGTCTTGATGGATTCCGGCGTGCGCAGCGGCAGCGACGTGGTGCGCGCCTGTGCGCTCGGCGCGGCCGCGGCTTTTGCCGGCAAGGCGTTCCTGTGGGGACTGGGCGCGCTCGGCGAGGAGGGGCCCGGCCACGTCATCGATTTATTGATCGAGGAAACCCAGGCCGCACTCGGCCAACTCGGCGCGCACGGCGTCGCGGACACGCACGCGTTGACGATCCGCCATCCCGGCGCGCTGCAATTCTAAACAACCGGCTACCCGGCGCGCGCGGCTTGGTCCGCGGCGCCGCGGTTAAAGAACAGCCGAAACAGATTGCCCTCGCCGAGCCGCTCCCCCAACATGCGGAACGCGAAGAACGGGATCAATATCAACAGCCCGATCACGCTGGTGGCGATCAGCTGAGCAAATGTCCCGCCACCGACATGCGCCACCGACTCGGCGACGGACTGGTGATGGATCAATCCGACAATCGCCTCTTCGACGGCGTCCAAGAACAGCAGCAGGGCCAGAAACGCGATCGCCTTGTGAAGCGTCGCCCAGATCAGCGGCCGGTGTTTAAACGTCTCGCCGAGACGAAGCGCGCGGCCGAGCAGCACGAATTTGGCGCAGATCAGGGCCTTGGCGATGGCAAAGCCGAACGGGGCGAAGGCGACGCCGTGCGCCGCCAGGATCGCCGATTTCAAGTAGGCGAGTGCCGCGAAATAGACCCCGAGATAGACGGCAACGATGGCAAATTCCTTTACCTCGTCGGCTAGGCGTTGGCGGACCGGCGCGCTTATCGGAATCGGATTCTTCATGCGAGGCTCCACATTAGCCAGGGCAATCCCTGCGACGAAGCTGTGCACCGCCGCAATCGGAGCCGGAGGCGTCCGCTCATGGTGCCGTAACAAAGAGCCCAACCGCGCGGCGCTCCCCATCCCCGACACCGCACACTACCCGGTCCAGAAGCCCGGTTTGAGGCAACGAGTACCGGGCCTCGGGGCGCTCCTCGGGCTTTTTGCCGGCCGGTTTGATGTGACCCAAATGTGATGAAGATCAATTATGCCCAGCGGGCGATTTTGTATAGCATTCGCCTGATAGCTGCGAGGGATGAGCCATGAAGACATGTTGGATCGCATTGTTGGCGCTGGGCGGCTTGGCGGCGACGCCGGCCTCGGCGCAAGTGCTCGGGCCAAGCCTGACCGGTCCCTATCAGTGCATCGAGAACTGCGCTGGGACCTTCGCGGCTTATGTCACGCAAAACGGTTGGGAGCTCAACCTGACCAACGAAATCGGCCAGCCGACCAGGGCGTGGATTGATTGGCCGGGCCATCTCTGGGCCGAGTATTGGCATGAAGGCGCGGTCTATTCTGCCGATGGCGCCACGATCCAATTCGATAACGGCAGTGTGTGGCAGCGGATCATGCCGCAGCCCGTTGCGCGGCAGCCGATCGCCAAAAGCCGATACTAGGAGCTTCAACGCTTCGAATTACTGGACCGCCCCGGGTGGGCGGGGCTCCCCATCACGCGTCGACCGTCAACGTCGCCACGGTGATTTGTCCGTCGCAGACGTAGTGATTGACGCGCTCGGGGGAGAGTTTTTGCCGCGGCTGATATGAGGCAGGCTCGCTGAGCACTCTGGTTTTGCTGAGTTCGGCAATAATAAAGTCCCGCTCCGCGTTGGTGTCGGAGTCGGTGGCATGGGTGATCTGGAATGTGGGCCGCGTGAGTGAGGCGAGTTTAGCACGAACGCGCGGACCATGCGCCACCAGCTTTTGAGGCTTTAGCGGTCGGCCTGCCACCATCCGGCCCGGGAAGACGCGGCGTCGAGCTGCGCCCGCGTTCCCTTGAGCACCAAGTTGACTGGGTCGCCCGGCAGCCCGTCGCGGGTGATGGTGTAGCGCGGCACACGTTTGCGCAGCAGGATTTTCAGCCCGAGGCGCACCGACGCGCGGCAGGATGATGTACGCCGCAATGCCGTAAGTAACGGCCACGGCGAGGATCCACGGCAACCGATTGTCGGCGATGCGAAAGACGACGAAGACGATGAGCCAAAATGGCGAAGATGCCAAGCCCCAGCACGAGCAAGCGGCGGATGAGACGCTTCAGTTTTCTTACCATCTGGCGGCTCTACCCGCGGTCAGGATTCAACCACCGTTTGCCCAACCGGCCAAGCCGCGGCAGGGATGCCGCCCTCCGCTCGATTTATGCTGCGCCGAATGTTGCGGACCCGCGGTTCGCTCGTATAGGATCGAACTGTTACTAGGCTGGGAGGAGAAAAGGCATGTTGAAAATTTGCGGCGCCACACTGCTGGCGATCGTTCTATCCGTCGGAATTGCGCAGGCGCGGATGATGGTTGCTCATCCCCACAAGCATCTCGGGGCGTGTGCGGACGGCATGACCAAGGCCGCCTGCATATGCGGCGCCAAAGGCCACTCGCAGGTCTGCAAGGCCGGGCAATGGTGCCACGGCTTCGAAGGCGCCTGCCGCGCGTAAGCGGCCGCGCTCGAACGCCTTGTTCGGGCCGCGGGTGGTCCAACCATTCGGACTGAAGCACAAAGTGACCGACCTCGCGGTCGGTCGCTTTGTCGCCTATTGCTGTTTAGGAGCGATGCTCTGGTCATTTCAAATGACTTTGAGCGTGACCTCGACCGCGGGGGCACGGCGCTTCGTCCGACGCTCAGTCCGCAATTCTGAAACACTTCCAGAATCGGCACTTTGTTTCGCGCAGGACTTCCGCGATCAATTCCCTGATCCCGGCGTCGGCAAGAGGTTCCAGGATGCCGCCCGGAAGGCGGCTCATGGATGTCGGCGGGTTACAATTAGACGGTGCGCGCTAAGTAAGCATCAATAGATAGGAGCGCAGCATTGCAGCGGGAGAGGTGAGTCCAGGGAGACTCATCATGATGCGACTAGCTTTTGCGATTGGCCTTTTGGCCATCAGCCTTGCCCCGACGACTCCAGCACGTGCTGATTTCGGCGTGGTGGCTTTTAACAGCGGCTATTGCCGCGTCTGGACTGAAACCGCATTTGGCCCGCAGGACGGGCATTATTTGTGGTTCCCATCGCCGATCGGTTGGCGTTACCGCTTCCTCACCTGGGAAGGCGCCGACTTGGCGATGCATCGAGCGGTCGCGTGGAATCGCTGCCATCACTGGTGGTGATCCAAGCTTGGAAGTCGATTTTAGGGCACCCCGCCATGAGGCGCCGCCAAGGAAGCCCGAGACTGCCGGTAGCGGAAATCAGCGTCCCGTTGTGTCGTCGTTCGTCACATTGAGCGTCACATCAATGACGCCGGCTCGGTGCTTAGTCTGGAGGTCCAGCCCGCTGTTCTGAAACACTTTCAGCATCGGCAGGTTTTCCGGGAGGACTTCCGCGATCAGTTCCTTGATCCCGGCGTCGCGGGCGAGCAGGGCAAGGTGGCGCATCAAAGCCGCACCGATACCTTGTCCCTGATATTCGTCGACCACCGCAAAAGCCAGCTCGGCTGTGCCCGGCCGCACGACGATATAGCGTCCGCCGCCGACGATGACGCTTCGGCTGCGTTCTTTCGCAACCGCGACCAAGGCGACGTGGCTGACGAAATCGGCGTTGAGGAAAAACGACTTCTCGCTTTCCGAAAAATGCCTTTTGGGGCCGAAGAACCGGCGATAGAGCGATTGCGCGCTGGTGCGGTCGACAGCCGCGAGCATGTCGCCCTCGTCAGCCGGTCGTAGCGCGCGAATTTCGATCTCGCGGCCATCACCCAGCCGCTCCACCCCCGAATATTTCGCTGCTTCCGTCATCACCGAAATCCGGCGCAGAAAGGCCGCCGCTAGGGGTGTCCAATTCGTCCACGAAGGACTATTCGCGTCCGGTGCGCCATCCTTCGATCAGGTAGCGATCCGTCAGGCCGAACTCGTTCTTCAACGCCGCCAGCATTCTCAACAATTTCTTCTGTCGCTCCTCAGAGTGCGGCTGATGCGCAAGTCTGGCATCGACAGCGCTTTGGAAGGCCGCGACAGCCAGCGAAAAGAATTCCGCGCTGCCCGTGAAGTGACGACTGGCAATTTGGCGCGCCCGCATACCGAGCTGGTCGGCGGGCACGTCACCGCGGAAATAGCCGTTGAACAGATCCATCAACTGCAATCGTTTGGCACGCAGCCGGCGGCTCCAGTAGGCCACAACGATCGATATGAGGATCCCGAGCAGAACGACTCCCCATACGATGTACATAATGGTGTCGCCGTCCATGGGACTAGCTCACCTGATCTCCACGCTGCATTTCGCAGTCAGTGCTGGTTTTGAACCGGGGTCGGAATGTGTGCTCCCGTTCTGATCCAGTGGCTGTAGCTCTCGACCTTCAGACCAAGCTTCTCATAATACACGCTGAGATAACCGTCGGGGCCGCGCGCGGCGGCCGCCGGCATCACCTGCTGCACCTCCTGCGCCATCACGCCGACATAAGCCTTGTCGCTGCCGTTGTAACTGAAGCGGTAAAAGCCAAGACCGTTATCGAGATACCCGAGGAGGGCGACGTCGTGCTTGAACCTGATGTCCGAGCGCCGTCCGCCGCCACCACGGCCGCCGCCATGACCTCCGCCGCCCCTGGCGTGGCCACCGCCACTGCGCACCTGCGCTCCACGACCGCCGCCCCCGGCGTGTTGTACCTTGCCGCCGCCGCCGGCAGTCCGTGCATGATGCGTAGTTCGCCCACCGCCTCCACGGTTGATGTGCGCGACATGTTGGCCGCCGCGTGAACCCCGGTTGCCGGCACCCTGACGATTGCCGGCACCGTGCCGTTCGCCCGCATTAGTGCGGCCGCCACCGCCGGGCTTGAGCACCTGCTGCCCGCCGCTGCCGCGGAAGTTTAGCTGTTGCCCGCCACCCCGATTGCCGGCTCTCTGACGATGCTCGACGCGGGGCTGCCATTTGTTGCCGATGTTGTTGCCGCCGCCGATCGGCCGATTGACGACGAGATTGTTCCCGCCCCAATTGACCCCGCCGCCCCAATACCGTCCGCCCGAACCCCAACGGCCAAGCGCGTACCCACCGCCGAACGCAATCCCGGCGGCGATTACGCTTGCCGCAATATAGCCGGGCGCGCCGAAGTAGTACGGCGGATAGTCGGCGTATGGCCAGTCACCGTACACAACGCCGGGATCATAGTAAGGGACAAAGACCGTGTTGGGATTAGTCGGCTCGATGGCAATGACTTGCCGCCCTTCGACTTGCTGCACGCTGACGGTCTGCTCTTTGGTCGATGTCAGCTTGTTGTTTGCCTGAGCCTTGCCGCGCAGGCGCTGGATGGCATCCATCACGTCGGCCTGCTGGGCAACGACCGCGTCCCCTAGCTTTTCCGTCCAGTCGAGCTTCTCACTCATCATTTGCAGGACGGAAGGGGTGGCGACCAGGGACTTGATGCTTTCGTCCCACGGCTGCTTGTCGACCGCGGCCTTTAACTGGTCTTCCGTGAGATTCTTGTTCGCTTGCACCCAGCGCTCGGCCTGCACGATGTCGAGCGGATAGGCCGACGCCATCAGGACTTCGGCCAGCAAAGTGTCCGGATAAAGCGCAATCGGCGCGACGAGCTGGTCGAGTTCCGCAGGTTTCAGGAGTGGCGTTTGCGACGCCGCGGCCGGAGCCGTTGAGGTTTGCGCGTTCGCGCCAAGCGGCGCGAGAACCATGATCGCCAATGCTAGTGACCGGATCGTCGACAAATACATCTACGCCTCCCGTATTGGCGCGTTTGATCCTCGGCGCGTTGTTATTTCCTGTTCGATGCTCTTAGTCGCTAGTCGATGATATGATAACCGCCGTCGGCGTAAAGCGTTTCGCCGGTGATGAGACGCACGACCGCGTGTGCCAGAAATGCGGTGGCGACGCCGACGTCGCATCTTGCATCAAAAGCTGAGGCTCGCCAACGGATGTGCATTGATCTCTATCACGGAAGGCACTAGCGTTCAAAATTTGCACTAGTGTCTCTTCGGGACTGAATAGTTCTTTCTGGAACTTTCAAGAGGACACTTGCAATGTGTAGTCGTTTTCTCGCCAGTGCCATGCTTGTGTTCGCATTCGCGGTCGGCACCGTGCCGTTGCCTCGCGCGTTGACGCATTCGTCGGTCGCGGGCTTCTTGTCGCCGACGGCGGAAGCGAAATCAAAATTTCGCAGTCTGCTAGACCGCGTGCTCGGCCGAACGATGCCCGAGGGCATCTATAAGACCAACGGCCGCATCGAGGCCACGCAGGTCGATGTCGCGGCGAAATATCCCGGCCGGCTCGTCGACATCACCGTAGAGGAAGGCAGCGAGGTCAAGGCCGGGCAGGTAGTCGGGCGGATATCGTCGCCGGAATACGAAGCACAGTTGCGCGCGGCGCAGTCCAATCTGGAAAAGGCCAAACAGACGCTGGCCGAAGCGGAAACTTTGATCGATCAGCGCAAGGCCGTGCTGGCGGCGGCCAAGTCCGATTTCGAGCGCGGGCAGGAACTCGTCGGCAAACAGATCATCACGCAACAGACGTTCGATCAGCGCCGCCGCAATTTCGAAAGCTCCGAAGCCAGCGTTGCCGGCGCGGTCGCGCAGCGCGAACAAGCCGATGCGGCGATCAAGAGCGCGCAAGCCGAGGTCGAGCGCATCGAGGCGATTTTGAAAGACCTGGTTCTGATCTCGCCGCGGACGGGCCGGGTGCAATACCAGCTGGCGCGCAACGGCGAAGTGATCGCCGGGGGCGGAAAGGTCTTTACCGTCCTCGACCTGCACGACGTCTACATGACGGTCTTTGCGCCGGCCGCGGTCGCCGGCAGGCTCGAGGTCGGCGGTGAAGCCCGCATTATTCTGGATCCGGTTCCCGAATATGTGGTCCCCGCTTCGGTCAGCTTTGTCGCCGCCGACGCGCAATTCACGCCGAAGACCGTCGAGACCAAGGACGAGCGCGAAAAGCTGATGTTCCGCGTCAAGCTGCAATTGGATGCTGAGGTGCTCAAACAATATAGCCGGCGGGTGAAAACGGGCGTGCGCGGGCTCGGCGTCATGCGCACCAATACCGCGACCGCGTGGCCGGAAGACCTGCAAGTCAAGCTGCCGTGATGACCGACGCGGTGGTCGCCCGGCTCGACGGTGTGTCGCACCGCTACGGGGCGACGGTCGCGCTCGCCGATGTCACCATCGAGGTTCCGGCGCGCAAAATGGTCGGCGTGATCGGGCCGGACGGCGTCGGCAAGTCGACCATGCTGGCGCTGATTTCCGGCGTGCGCACTGTGCAAAGCGGGAAGGTCATCGTCTTCGACGGCGACGTGACCAAGCGGTCGCACCTCAAGGGCCTGCGCGCGCGCGTCGCTTATATGCCGCAAGGCCTCGGCCGCAATCTCTATCCGACACTGAGCGTGTTCGAGAATATTGATTTCTTCGGCCGGCTGTTCGGGCAATCGGCCGCTGAGCGGCGCGCAAAGATTACGGAGCTCTTGACCGCCACCGCGCTCGATCCATTCGAGGATCGGCCGGCGGGCAAGCTCTCCGGCGGCATGAAGCAGAAGCTCAGTCTGTGCTGCGCGCTGATCAACGATCCTGACCTGCTCATCCTCGACGAACCGACCACCGGCGTCGACCCGTTGTCGCGCGGTCAGTTCTGGGACCTGATCAACACCATCCGCGCCCGTCGTCCGCAGATGAGTGTGATGGTCGCGACCGCCTATATGGACGAGGCGCAGCGCTTCGACTGGCTGATGGCGATGGACGACGGCAAGATCATCGCCCATGGCACGCTGCAGGAAATGCTGGACAAGGCGGGTGAGCCGACGCTCGAAGAAGCGTTCATCGCGCTGTTGCCGGAGCAGAAGCGGGCGCAGCATCAAAAAGTGGTCGTGCGGCCGCGCGTCGCCGCGCCGGATGAGGTGCCGGCGATCGAGGCCGAAGGATTGACGCGGCGGTTCGGCGATTTTGTCGCCGTCGATCACGTCAATTTCCGCATCGCGCCCGGCGAAATCTTCGGCTTCCTCGGCTCCAACGGCTGCGGTAAATCGACGACGATGAAGATGCTGACGGGATTCCTGCCGGCGAGCGACGGCTGGGCCAAGCTGTTCGGCAAGCCGATGGGCTCCAACGACATGGAGATGCGCCGCAACGTCGGTTACATGACGCAGGCGTTTTCGCTCTATGGCGAGCTCACGGTGCGACAGAATCTCGAGCTGCACGCGCAGCTCTATCACCTGCCGTCGGATAAGATCGGGAGCCGCATCAAGGAGCTTTTGCAGCGCTATGACCTCGAAGGGGTCGCCAACTCCAAGCCTGAGAGTCTGCCGCTCGGCATCAAGCAGCGGCTGCAGCTCGCTGTGGCGGTGTTGCACGAGCCCGCGATTCTGATCCTTGACGAGCCAACGTCGGGCGTCGATCCGATCGCCCGCGACGCGTTCTGGCGCTCGATGATCGATCTCTCCCGCGACGACGGCGTCACCATTTTTCTCTCCACCCATTTCATGAACGAGGCGGAGCGCTGCGATCGCATCTCGCTGATGCACGCCGGCAAGGTGCTTGCGGTCGGCGCACCGATGGATCTTGTGAAGGAGCGCGGCAGCGACTCGTTGGAAGATACTTTTGTCGGCTATCTTGCCGATGCCGCCGGCATCGACCGGACCAAGAAGGTCGAAGCGCCACCGCCGGATGCGATGCCGAGCGAAGCAGAACAAATCCGGCCACCGCGACGGTTCGATATCGCGCGGCTGTGGGCATACGCGCGCCGCGAGACCGTTGAACTACTGCGCGACCCAATTCGGCTCGCCTTTGCCATCGTCGGGCCCATCATTCTGATGCTGGCCTTCGGTTACGGCATATCCTTCGATATTGAAAATCTGCAGATGGCGGCGTTCGATCAGGACGACACGCCGCAAAGCCGGCAGTTGCTCGATGGCTTCAACGGCTCCCGGTATTTCTCGGTGCAGCCGCCGATCGCGTCGGCGGGGGAGGCCGATCGCCGCTTGCGCAGCGGCAATACCCAAGTCGTCGTCGAAGTACCCGCGGGGTTCGGCCGCGATCTGCTTCGGGGCGCCAGGCCGGAAGTCGACGGTACGGTCGACGGCGCCAT
>Ga0210395_10003198_pt1 | contig 12583 bp, 11 predicted proteins | sample IncBWH4OmetaG_FD_150861 | JGI IMG/M metagenome (GOLD analysis project Ga0210395, IMG submission 150861) | Forest soil microbial communities from Barre Woods Harvard Forest LTER site, Petersham, Massachusetts, United States - Inc-BW-H-4-O ...
TCGGGAGATAAGTCACGGTGAAGGTTGCCTGTCCACCACCCGTAGCCGCCCATGAGGCTGCGGTGATGCCGATGCCCAGCGGGTTCTGGTATGAAGCTCCGGGATACGGGTTGTTGCCGAAAGAGTTCGTGCCTAGATTGCTTCCGCCCCATGTACCATAATAGAGCTCTGCGTTTGGCATCCAGTTTACAACGAAGCCGGGATTGTTCGTCGCGGAGTTCCAGAACGTTGCTGTCGACTGCTGCTGACTTCGGCCAGCTTCGATTGTAACGAACGGCTTCGGGATAGCGGTGTTGTTGATGTCGATTGCGACGCCGCGTTGCAGCCACGACATACCAATCACCGATGCACCGGTAACAGGATACACAAGGGCGTAATCCTGCTGGTAACTGTTCGTGTAGAACTGTGGTAGATTGTTCTCGTTCCACTTCCACGGGAAGTTCTGCGCAAAGATCTCGTTCATAACATCGTTGCAAATCGTGAACGGCAACAGGGTTGAGAAACCCGCAGCGTTTACGATTGGCTCGGTGTCTCCGTTTAGCTGAGCGATATCAACTAGATTCTGAACGGTGACTGTTGATGTGTCGTTGTAAGTGCTGGTTGCCATATTATCCGCCCTTCACTCGAGAATTCTGCGGATAGGTTCCGCTTGCAACGGGTGCACCTGCTGCACGACAATCTTCAGGTAGACATTGAGTGTGATTAAAGGATGTGTCAAACCACCAGCGCAAGGAGCAGTTGGATGTTTGTGTATATGTTTCTGTGCCGTTCACATCAATAGCGTTGTTAGGACCGAACGGAGAAACGCGACTGTCCGTAACACTAAAGGATGTTTGCGGAGTTGCGATAAAATTAACTCCAGTGATGTTACTTCCACTGACTGTTTCATTCCGCGATGTCGGACTAAATGTGTACCCGGTAAAACTAGGAGTGATTGTATACACGCCGTTTGCTAGCCCGGAAATTGTATAATTGCCTGAACCGTCAGCCGTTACATTACCAGATGCCGCACCTGAGTATGCTACGTTAGCACCTGCCACCCCAGCGTTTCCAGAAATAGATGACGTGGTGGGGGTGGCTGTAAAGTTCACTCCGGTTATATTCGAGCCGCTCAGAGTCTCGTTTTGTGATATCGGACTGAATGTATAGCCAGCTAAGCTCGGTGTAATTGTGTATGAACCATTTGCCAAATTCGGAATCGTATAGTTACCAGAGCCGTCCGCAGTTACGTTACCCGCTGCCGTGCCCGAATACGCTACATTTGCACCAGCCACACCAGCGTTTCCTGATATAGAGAACGTTGTAGCAGCGGCCATGAAAGTTACAATCGCCTGCTGCCACGTAGTGCTTGCCGCAAATGTTCCCGTGGCATGATACTGCCCTGTTGACGAAACATTCACATCTTCAAGTGAAAAAACATTATTCTGCTGAATGCGAAGTGTGTAGGCTAAATTTGTACCAGCAGAATATGCATGAAGACCTGCGCTGTCTGTAGCAAGACCAATCAAAACCTCATTGGCCTGTGAGGTTGTTCCTGTTGCGCCAGAATCCGCGTTTTGTCCAACCCCCGTCGCATTCGCCGTCTGGTCAAATGGGGTTGCAGACATTCCTGTATAAGCCGCGCATACCTCGTCAACTTCTTGTCCAGTTCCAGTATATTCAAATTGAACTGTGTTAGCTCCCGCTGTTTTGGCTATGGCGTAATACATGTACATCCAGCCAGTGCCTACCGCTATAGGCCACCCTGACACAAGAGTGTAAGAATTGTTAAAAGTATCTTGTATGGTTATAGTTCCCGGGGTCGGGCCATTAAATCTAGCGCAAAAAATAAGTAAGTCACCAACATTGTTGTTCACGCCGTAAGCAACCGATGCCGGGGAGCCGGATACCGCAGATGTCGTAGACCCTGCCGCGCTGCCTGTTATGTATCCGAATGCCATTTCATCACCTCACTACATTCCGGTTACGCCAGCAGAAACAGCGTACCAGTTACCGTTAGTTGCGTCATACGTGAACTGTTGAACGCTAACTGTACTTCCGCCGGAAGAGGGTGCTGTTCCGCCTTTCAAGTTTGACGCGAATGCCACAGTCTGACTACCGCCGGAAGACTGGACCCAAAGAATCGTAATAATCTGTCCTTGAACTGGGTTCGTTATCGTCATAGACGTAACGTTTGCAGTTAGCGCGACTCTGAAAGTATTCCCTTGAGCAGCGTTAATTGTTAATGCGCCTGCGACGATAGACGGGGATACTGATTGAGAAACCATCGCGCCAGATGATACGAATAGCGCGGCTGGAAAAGAAGAATTACCGCCTACAGTTACGTTACCACCAAATTCGTTGACAGCGAGAGGACGAACTGTTCCAGTTCCTTGGGCCTTGCTGCCTACAGAACTATACGTAGGATACTTGTGAATCGATACGCATTCAAAGTCTGTGCTATCCAAAGTAATGTCGGTTGAGCAAACATCAATCCAGGCGTCAATCTGCGATGCAACAGTAGACCCGTTGCTCATCACATCCAAAATACCCTCGGTGCTAGCGTCTGCTGGGCGGAAATAGGGGACCGCCGCCGAGGTAAACCAATTTCCCGTAGAAAGCTGAGCTACTTTGGTTTTTGTTGTTCCATTAGAATTTAAAGTTAGAATACCGGACGTTCCAGTGTCCAATCCTAAGGTCAAACCGTTTCCAGATATCTTAGAGGTAGCAACGCTGGCAACACTCAGAGGAGACCCAGATGTACCATTTCCTGTCAAACTGGAATCTGTATCTACGGTGGCTCCGCCGCCAATATTTAGATTTCCAAAGGGCGTGCCAGTACTATCAATTCCGCCGACAATATTTCCACCTTGTTGTTGAATTTGAAGAACATCTTCACCTGGCGTTGTAGGCCAAACGTTCTGAGATGTTTTAGTTGGAGATGACATTTAAATATTCCTCGCGCAGGTAGGCAGGTGCGCTAAATTGTGTTTGGATGCAGCCATAGACGGTGGAGTGGGAAATTTGGAAGGTAGATACTGTGGTCATCTTTTTCCTGAATGCAAGAGAAAATAGGGGGCGGAAACCGCCGCCCCTCGGAGCCTCGTGGCTATTTAGAACTGCATATCCGGAAGTTCCGTTCCATCTTCTGATGTCGGGACGCTTTCCGGCTTTCCGGCTGCTGGAATCTCAGACCGGGTGATCTTGTTCGTCGACGGCCAGCGGGACACTTCATCCCAACCGAAACCCGTCCAGTTATGGAACTTGCGTCCATTACGAACGAAAAATTCTTTAGTGTCTGACTGCTCCCACTTGGCTTTACAGGTCAGGCACTTCTTCTCGAATCGCCCATCAATGTACTGATGGGTGCCGATGTTATAATCAATCGCCTGGCTAGGGGTGCGTGTTCCGTTCCCCTTCATGTGACTGCAGCGTGATTGATCTGTGACCTTCTTCTGGAAGTATGCTTTGCTTTCCTGACGCGCCGTGAAGTCCTGCTGATCTACGCCGCGCTGCTTAGCTTCCTGCTCTTTCAACTCGCGCTCTTTTTGACCAAGTAGAAGGTTAAGCAATAAGTCCATCTTTGCGTTGTCGTTACCTCTCAGCGCTTCCGTCATCTCTTCTTTAGAGACGGCGACGGGTACGGATGCTGGTACATTTACATTCACTTTTTCGGTTGACATATGTTTGCCCTCGGGAAAAGTTCTCCCCTTTGAGTAGCTCCTTAATCTAAACTATCCGGATCCGCGTAGCGAGCTCCGTGACGTGTTTCCCACAGTGTTCTGAAATACCGTGCTGAGTTTGCATTCGGTGTGGGAACGCCGAAGATCTCATGCATCTTTTGTTCAGTAAGAATTTCCTTCTGAACCAACTGCACTACTACTGTACGCCAGCCTCGAAAGTCTTCACCGACGGGGATTCCGTTACGGTCTAACTTTAAAATGCTCCATTCGTACATTGCAGGAACCTGCAAGTAGCAAACGTAGCGGGCTTTCTGGCCTTGCCCGGGTGGTATGGCCCATAGAGCGACTGTATTAGACCATCCATTATCAATAGTAAAACAAGTCACCCCATTAGTACGGAGTTTTCTTATAAAATCCAGAGTACTTATAGGATTTATTTTGCGAGCCTCTGCGTTCGTGAGAAGACTTTGATCCTCCCATTTATACTCCGCAGCCATTGCCTCTGAATTTTCCTTCTCAGCCAACATAGCCTCTTTGGCGAAGTCTTTATAATCGGTAGGATACTTCATCCAATTCGGCGTACCGTCCGCTAGGAGTTGTTTAATTGTTTCTCTAGTAGTAGATAAATCATGATGCGATTTAAACGGCGCATCCAATTCCCGAAGCACGGTCTGATTATCCTGATGTATGCTCATTTTCTTTATTGTAATGCTTCCTTATACTCTCTGATATTTTTCTCTTCGTTTCTTCGGATAGAACGGCTCCTAACCTATTCTTATTTCCCATCTTTAACTTAGATTGTTTTTCACGATATTCTGGGGACCGCATGGTCTCCAATCTTTTCTTTTCAGATTCCGCAGAGAGCTTTTTACCTTTGTGAGACTCAGATAACTTGCGCTTGGTTTCATCTGTTCTTTTTAATCCTAAATTATGAGATGGAATTCCGTCTGCGGATCTCTTTTTCAAAGCATCCGATATTTTCTTTTTAGTTTCAGCGGAACATGGCCTAGATACGCCGTCTCCGCCAGCCGTGATATTATATCCTTTGTCTTCGTCTGTTAAATTCCAGACTTTAATCAACGCCCTCTCATAATAGTCCATCTCTTGTTTAGATCCGACTATTATAAGCGTCTGTACTTTAAAGTTATCAGGACCATACTTAAAGATTGCGTTATGAAGATGAGGAGATACTTTATCTTTATTACGAGATAGTTTTTTATGATCTTTCCATCTTTCCTCTAATGTACGGATAGTTTGACCAACATACTTCTTATCATTGATTTTATTTGTTATTAAATATACTAACATATCTCTCCTAGAAAGAGCGAGTCGGAGGATGTGTTCTAGGCACACCCTCCCACTCTTATATCTTAACACAGGTTGCAACCCGTGTCAAGGGTTTTCGTTACTGGATCGCAGGAACGCTGTCGATATAGCGCACACGCTGACTGTTCAAACCAGTCTGTGGTGGAAGCGTGACTGTCTGATGAAAACGATACGACGCCCAGCCTCCGATTGTTGCCGTCGGGTCGAAGCTTGACGGAGGCGCGTCTGTTACAACGCGGCACTCAATCGTACGCCAGTCCCCTTCGTCCAAGTCTGTGTCGCCCGGAACTTCGAGCCACACGCCGATCATTGCGTAGTTACCGAACACGTATGTACGGTAAGCAATCTTGCCGGACGCCTGGTAGTTTGCCGTTGTCGTCACGAACGGTGTCTGCTTCAACACAATGTTCGTGCCTGGCAGTTCGATTTCCATCTTCTGGTCCGAACCTGCCATCTTGTCGAACTTCTCCATGTTGGCGTACTTCCACAAGTCAACGATTGAGTTGTTCACTGTCGTTGCGTTGTAGATATCTCCCAACACGTTCGGGCTGATAACGCCAGCGAACTTTCCTGCCTTGTTAGGCAGAACGTTCTTGCTGACTAGCTGCTGCTTCAACGTACGAACCGTTGCTAGATCCAACGTGTACGGTGATGCAAGCAACGCGCTCTGGTTAACGTTGGCGTCAACGAGAGATGCGCTATCTGCTACGGCGCTGTACAGTTCTGAAATGCTCTGTCCAGCCTGGTAGCCTAGTTCGTTAGCCGAGTTACCGACCAACTCGTCAATCGCTGATGCGATAACGAACGCGCTGAAGTTCGTGTAGTTGTTCCATTCTCCGATCTGTGCTGGAGATGAAACCTGGGACACGATTTCCGGTGCGCCAACTGTTCCGTCCGCATTCTGTACCGTGTCGCCAGCTAGCGTGTTGTAGCTGAAGAACGTACGGTTTACACCGGCATTCAACGGCTGTACACGACGCTCTGCGGCTGATACGAATGCGTCTGTTTCGCCCTTCAAGTTCGGGATCAGTTCCTTATCGAACAAGATCGCCTGTGCTGTTAGAACGTTTGATACGTTTGATGCTGAGGGGTTTGGTCCGCTCATCTTGATGTCCTGCGTTGCTCAGAATGGGGCTGACTATTACTGCATGCCCTTGCGAGGTGCTGACCGCGCTACGCGTTCGATTTCGGCGCGCATTGCGGGATTCTTCATTGCCTTCTTGTAGTCCTCGCGGGACATAGCTTTAACATCTGCCATTGTGAGTTTCGGTGCATTCTTGACGCCAGGTGTCGGGCGTGAGCCAGACAGCTGACCAGGAACGATTCCACCGACAACTCCCGGGCGCTTCACAGGTGCGAGCACATTTTGCTGCACTGCTGGCGTTGCCGGAGCCTCAACAACCGGTTGAGCTACCGGTGCTGCGACTGGTACTACGGGTGCTACGGTCTCTACTACCGGAGCCACAACCGGGATATTAGCCGGGGATGGTGCGGGTAAAACTGTGGCTGCCTCTGGACGAGACAGCTGTGATTCAAGGACGTTGAATGCAATTTCCAAATTGTCGAGTGTGACCGGCATGTCATTGACGGTCAGATATTCAGACATCAACTTGGAGTTTGCATCGTTCTGCTCGTAGTCGTGGACGTGTAATCTCATCCACTCATAGGCGATCTTCATGCCTGCGGCTTCTGCGTATGCCTGTGTGGCTTTGGCGCTAGCCTCTCTGAGTTTTGCAGACTCTTCAGATACTGAGAGAGTCTGAGCCGCTCCACGAGCTATCTCGGCTGCTTTAGCCGGATCCGTTTCGGTTTTAGCCTGCTCGATAATCTTGGCGATCTGCTCGTCGCTCAAGGATTCCTGAACTGGCTTGTTAAATGTTGGCTTCTGTGACTTCAAGCGATGGAAGGCACGAACTGCCTGTTCGTATGCTTCTTCCTTCTTCTTGTCGAGCTCTTCTTGTGAGAATGCCTCTAGGTGTGTACGACGACCTATCGGTATTCCGTTCTCATCTCTCGCCTGGAATTCATAAACGAGCTTCACTGACGTCGGAGGTGGTGCTACAACCGGAACGACAGGCACGACGGGAGGATCAACTACAACCTCGGCGGCGGGCACTACGACCGGATCAACAACCGGATCTACAACTTCCTCTACTGGATCTGGAGCAATAACTACAGTTGAATTTGCTGCAACCCGTTCCGGTGAGTTCAACAGATTCTGAAATTCAGCTCTTAGTTCAGGTTCTTTCATGATACGTCTGATATCGGACGGAGATGCGTCTTTGACGTCTTGTAACGTAAGCTTACCTATTTCGAGTGCCATTATAACTCCAATTGATTATTAACTCTGCTTTGCTGCGAGAGGATTGAAAACTTTCTTGTACAGACTTACTTCTGGTTTAGGCTCTAATTTAGCCTTCTCAGCTTCCTTCGAAACCTGTGTGTGGTAATCGATGGATTTAAAAGACAGCGCCGCTGTGTCGCTAGCGGAGCGCGCCGCTCTAGTGCGAGATGAAACTTTAGAATCAAAGTTCTCATCGTCTTGATCAACGGCAATCACTTCATCATTCGCGCGTTGGCATACTGCGTTAATTATCTTGATGACGACGTCCCAACCGGGGGATTGAACTGTTTGTGTCAAGTTCAGTCTCTCGATCTCGGTTAGGCCGTTCTCAAGAACCGGTGTGTCGATTCTCATTGGTTGTCCTTATATTGTTTGATCAGCACCGAATCCGCTGCTGCTGGGGGTGCCGGTTAACTCCGAATTTAAGGCATGCTCGGTAGACGCACGCAATACTTCTGCGCCAGCCTTGCCTAGCTGCTTCATATCCTCTAGTTCCTTTTCATGCTGGAACTGGGCTTGCTGCTGGGCCTGCTGGGCTGCCAACTGCTTCTGCTGAATTGCGGCTGGTTGGTTGCCCTGGTAGGCTTGCTGTTCCTGCGGTGTAAACTTTCTCATCAACGGCTGGCTGAATTTGAATCCTGCCGCGTCAGCGAATGACTGGAATATAGCGGGTCCGTCGAACGTATATCCACCGTCGTTAATGCTCTTCGTGAATGCTGGTGTCGTCATCATCTGAAGTGCGATAGGCAAGAACTGCGCCATCGACTTCTTCGCGCCAAGTTTTGATCCGACTAATGCTTCGAACTCCACTTCAGCGTTTCTGAATGACTCGTGATCTAATTGAAAATCGTCGCCTAGCTTCTTGCCGAGGATCTCGCGCATAACCTGAGTAGGCAACAAGTCGTTGACCAACTCATCCATGATGTACATCCACGGTTCAAATATCTGACGCGTAAAGCGAGACGTCGGGCCATCTAGACGAGATGCGTTAGCCTGAATGACGGCTGATGCTCCGGTTCCGGAACGCATACCTGTCGTCTTTGTACCAGATGCGCTAGCACCTTGTTCAACGAACTCGTTGGCTCCCGACGCGGTTGCGGCGGTAGTCTGAGCCTGCTGAATGAACTGCCACGCTTCGCCTGGGACTGGGGGCATCGTCATGAACTTGAATGCCTTGTCGACGTCATCTTCTACATCGATAATGCCGCCCAACTTCCAGCGCTGATTCTGCGTAGGTGTGTTCCAGCCTTTCTTACGAACGGCTGTCGGCTGCAAGCCATAGTTCAATAGGTCAAGTGCTAAGTTGGTAATCCCCTGCTCAACCAATTGCTCGCTTCCTATTAATAGTCCTAGGCCCTGTCCGTAGAAAGAATCTTGAATGTCGCGCCAGTTTGCGCTGAGGAACGGAATCTTCGCGTATGGGTTCTCTTCGTTGCGGATCAGGATGTTGTGTCCTTCGTATGAAAGCACAACGATGACCTTATCAGCATCCCAACGCTCGAGAATTTCCATCGGGTTGTTCTGCGGATCTGATGACGTCTTGTAGCTGCGCGGTACGGCGTGCTGCAAGTAGCCGAGCATGCCCTCCGTCATAGTCATCGTAATATTGTCTGGCTGAGCCCCTGAGGCTTTCTGGAAGAATAGCGCTTTCAGAACGTCGTCATCGGGAATGTTGTAGCCGTCAACGCCGCGCAGACGATCTAGATCCTCGTACGTAGCGTAGTCGCGATAGACAACCCACTTCGCCTGACGGATGTCTCCGACGCGGCAGCCTGGATCGACTAAAACGGTGCGGATATCGCAGAACTTAATCCATGGGTGTGAAACTAACTTATCTTCGCGCTTAATCTCAAACTGATCGGACTTCGCGTTATCGATGAACTTCTTCGTGCCGTCCGGGTTCTCAATCGTTTCGCGCTCTTCCGTACGCACGCGTTTCTTGGTCTTTACGTGGTACTCGGAGTAGCCCCACTTCATGACACCCGTTCCGAACAAACTCATCTGGGTGACTGTGCGCTCTACCTCTTGTTCAAACTTCATGAACGACAACTGCTGTGAATACAATGCAGTCTTCGCACGAATATCATCGTTCGTAGTATCCGGTAGAGGACGTAGCATGAACGGAGGATCTTCGTAGAAGATTCCGCCCATCACCTTAGGAACGATAGTGCTGATGTGGTTCGACAGAATGAACTTCGGGACGTTGGCTTGACCGACGTTACCGCCATCGAATACCGATTGCGTTGCGGGCGATTGATATATGATGTCGGTTAAAGTCCAACCGCTAGCCCACTGATTTACATTGATAAAGTTGTCGGCTCGTGCTGCATCGTCAATTACTAGTTTGACGGCTGCGTCGTCTCTAAATTGGATCGTGTCGGTTTCGGAATCTAGATAGGTATTCTCCTGAGTGATATCGTTCGCAGGTTCGACATACAACTCATCAACCTGCTTCAAGGCTTCATCGCTCATTGTTTACCGTAACCCGGGAATGCCATATGCGTGCCTCAAGTCCGTACTACGCGGTGCTTGCTCCTCTTCCACTCTAGGCGGCGCGCTGGTGTCATAATTATTGAAGTAGCGGTCGTATTGCATCTTAGCCAACGCCTTGTCGGCCTGCTCTTTCAATGTTCGCTTCAACTCGACTGGATCCATGTTGCTGATTGAGCCGATAGGGAGGAACCGACGGAGCATACTCATGGCGTCTGGAATGTCATCCTTCCGCCCTTTGTTATCTTTGCTTCCTGTATACCCAGTCATCTGCTTGACCATCTCGTCGATCCACGGTCCTGTTACGAACCACAGACGATTGTCGTTCAGCAAGATTTCCAAACTCTGAATGCGATTGCGCTTCGCGTGTTCTTGATTCGACGGTAGCTCCCAATAGATCGGGAGGGCCGTTGCGTAGCGGTAGCCGGTGCGCTGAAGCTCAACCTTCAAGCCTTCTGCTCCGGGTGAGTTCTCAATAACAATCTGAGTCGGGTTCCACTTCTTCGCTAGCATTACGATCTGAAGTGCGAGTTCTGAGAACTTCCACTTCCCGTAAATGATCTCGAGAATCACCAGACCGTACATCTCTTTCGGTCCAGGGATGCGATATGTTCTTGCAACCACTCCGACTGACCAATCTGACTTCTGGTTTGCGGTTGGTGCCCAATCCCACGTAATGTATACCGACCCGAACTGCGGGGCTGCTGCTGCCGGATACATGTGCTTACGAAGGTTATCTTCGTTGAACGGATTGATGAACCCCTGCTCGCCTTCCGCATCTATAGGCTCATTCAGCTGCTGGTTGCGGAAGCTAGTCTCACCCTTCTTCAGGAGAAGCTTGTGCAGGTAATTGAAATCTGACTTTTCAGGAAATGCGGTAATCACCATCTCCGCCGTCAAACGCTGGAGTGGCACCGCTTCGAATCCTGGCCGGACGGTCCAAGCCTGGCGCTTGAACAATTTGATCGGCACAATCTCACCGGTCTCTTTGTCTGGGCTCAGACGCTTGCCGTACCAATCGGTCGTGAAGTAGCGCGTCCCGATATGATCCGCGAAACCCCACGGATCGATAATATCTGAGGTGCTGTCGTACTGAAAGTTAACGTGATCTCGGGTGTCTTCGGTGTTCGAGTTACGGTTGTTAACTACGTCATCGCCTTTGCAGATGTCGCAGTGCCAACCTGATAATCCCGATACGACGTTGTTGCACCACAACGACGGCTGAATCTGATCCTTCAAGATGCGCGCCGGGGTGATCAACGGCTCTTTAGACTGCCCCTCGACGCCGAACAACGCGTACTCAGGAAACAGTAGATGAAATGGGCTTGGCTTTGAACCTTCCGCCAAATAGAAGTAGCGCTTGATGCTGCGCATGAATCCAAGGGCGAGCTCGTAATCACCAGTAAGAATCAAAATACGGACGTCGGGGACTGCTATCAACCACTGTACGCAATCAACTCCGTTTAGTGTGCTCTTGTAGAATCCGCGAGGATCCAACAACATCATCTCACGCGTAGGCACTGGGTTGTTAACATCGGGGTAATTAGACAAACGCTCTTGACGCTTGATAGCGTCGTGTACGTCTCCTAGTGAATATCCCTCAGGGAATGACCCGTCAAAATTCTTCTGTACAAACTGATCGCACACAATCTGATGAACGTGAGGATATAAATCTTTTCCTAGAACTTCTTTTGCAAGCCAGTACAAATCCTTACGGGCTTTGTCGCGTAGCTCGAGCCACGATAGATTTTCATCGCCAACCGCCATACGTTCTGCTGGGCCAAACTGACGAACGTGCCCTAAGATCTCGGCTTCGTAAGGACGGATGATTGGACGATCTTCTTTCGCCTTAACTTTCTCACCATCTTCTTTCGAGCGCTCGACAGCATTCTCGTACTCAGAATCTAATCCATAGAACAGACGCCCGAGCTCTTTATAGGAGCGGGCTTCGGCTTTGTAATGAACTCCGTTAGAGTATGCATCTACTTGTGCCAACTTTAATACTTCATCTCTCGCTTCAGAGAGGCTGACTTTCTTTTCCTGCTTGACTTCTTTGACTAATGCTTTCTGCTCATTGATACATTGACGGCAACGCGATTGACCCTTTGCTTTTTCACGAACTTTACATTTGTAGCAAAGGTTCGATGCGCCTTCTTCCTGCGGCGTGTCGACCATTGGACTTCTTCCTCAATACTATTGATTGCTTGGCTTATCTGCTTCTATATTCTTCACCTTCATAGCGAGACTCTGCCCCGTCTTGTCGGTGTCTTCGTTTCCTAGAACACCGGTGGCGGTGTCCTTCGCTTTCTGTATTAAACCTGATGCATACTTTTTAGCATGCTCGTACATTCCACCGCCTGTATCATTGGATATGGAAGGTACTGAGGCTGTGTGACCGGTCTTCGTAGCGATACTTGATTTGCCATTCGGCCCTGTATCGGCTAGGGCGGCTTTTGCCCCTGCTACTTTGGCGGATACTCCGCCATCATCTTGTGCCATGATGTTCCTTAATACCAGAGTGCCTTTAGCTTCGCCACGAAATATAATCCAGCAGCTGATAGTGCTGCTAGAATCCCAGAGACAAGCAGTAGAATACGAACGTTGCTATGATCTAGAAGTTGCATCGTCAGTTCTTTAGCTGTTGGCACTGGTGTTCGAGGAGCTCTAGGAAGTGGTCCGGGCGGCTTAGGCTTAAGCCCTGCCGAATCATCCTGAATGAAATTCTTAAACGTCTTGCCCATCGGCATGATTACTGTGGGCA
>Ga0210395_10003199_pt1 | contig 12583 bp, 5 predicted proteins | sample IncBWH4OmetaG_FD_150861 | JGI IMG/M metagenome (GOLD analysis project Ga0210395, IMG submission 150861) | Forest soil microbial communities from Barre Woods Harvard Forest LTER site, Petersham, Massachusetts, United States - Inc-BW-H-4-O ...
GCTTCGGAAAAAATTTCCTCCTTCGTCATCGCGGTGAGCAATTGCGCGTCCGTGATGCGGCGGGCCCACTCTTCGCGCAGTTGCGTCCGATTCTGGCGCAAGTGCGCCACCAGTTCCCGCAAGAGCGGGTCGTTGGTCACTGCCTTGGATGTTTGGGGGATGTCTCGGGCCTTGGCTGCGGTCTTTTTTTTCATGGGAGCGTCCTTGGAATGAACACCAAACGAGTTTGAAGTCTGCTGCTCATGGTTGAGCTGGCCGCACGGAACCAGAAACAAATTCCGCTGCGGTGAACAAAACTATTTTTATAGGGCAATCAGTCGTGAAACAAGTAGGTGACCACCCCATTTGTTGTGCTCCACCGGCAACCCTTTGCCTCTCTGTGCACAGGCGCCGGCTCGCAACCAGCCGGGTGGGTTTTTAAACTGGCATGGCCCGTACCTGAGGGCGCAGCCGGTGCGGGGTTTTAGCGGCGTGCACGGGCCCAAAGCCCACCTTTCGCCGCTGCACCTTGCTGCGACCCATTTGGTTCTTCACGACTTGGCTATGCCAGTTTGAAAACGCACCCTGGACCGTTCAAATGCGCGCGGTGGCCTCCGCTGGCATGGGCCGGGGCATTTTGGCTTGGGGCTGCTCTTGCCGGTATCGGCTGAAGGTCACCGTGTTTGGCGCAAACGGGTTCTTTTCCGCTTTTAGCAGGATGTTGGTTGGAATGAAAAGGTCGTGCAGCGGATTGTACATGCTGCAGGTTTTCAGGCGTAAAGAAGTGAACCCGACGTTACTCGCAGTTTTTTCCAATGATTTTTTTGTGAAGAAATGCAGGCATGATTCAGCGGGAATGAATTGCTGGTTCCATCTGAACATTGTGGTCAATAGATCCCTCAGCCGGCTGTTATACGGCACTGTAACGAGCAGCCGCCCGCCCGGGGCGAGTCCGCGATACATTTCCCTCAGGACAAAACCGGGATTGGGCACGTGCTCCAGTATCCCCGAACACCAAATTACATTGAAGCTTCCGTCCAGAAAGGGAATCGGGTCACACATGTCGTGCTGCAAAAACGTAATCTCAGGATGCGACCTTGCGTGTTGCGCAGTCAGGCCGGCGCAGCTGTGCAGCGCGGTGACGTCGGCGGAAAATTTGGAGAGTAGACGGGTGAACGACGCATCGCCACACGCCACGTCCAAGATGCTGCTGCCGCGCGGCAGGTCTTTCAACTCGGCGTAGATCCACCGACGAAAGTTTTTTACGACGTATTCCTCTTGTTCCTCGGTCTCAGCCTCGCGCTTAGCTGGATAGCTTCCGCAATAATTTTCTAATTTTTGTTCGGTGTTCACTGGCGTTCGCTCCTGTTTTATTGATTTTTGATGCCTTATGATGGGACAGCATAGCAATGCGCCAGCCTTCGCGTAAGTAGGTTAAGACCCACATCGGGAGTGGCACCCACCCCATGACAACTGCCGCGAGAAACGGAAGGGCTGAAAGCTGAAAAATCCCCAACCCCTCAATTTTTGGTTTGTTCAGCCCTCAGTCTTTCCGCCGTTCAGCCTTTCGCCCTATGGCGCGCTGCAGCTTGGGCAAGAGAGAGCCTCTCATCAACCGTTGGAGCAAGCGCACGGACCAGTGGCTCGCGCAGCATCGTGATGTGATTTCCGGGAACCTCCTCTACGTTCAGGGCGGTGCACCACTGCGCCCAGCCCAAGCGTGTGTCGCGTTCTGGCACCAGGCGATAGGGAGAGTCGCGGCAGAGGAAGAGATCGACGGGCCCGTCGAAGGGCCGGGGCTTGAAGTCAGAGAAGGGCCGGTCGCCGGAGAGACCGAGGAACGTCAGGCGCATGTCATCGAGGACGCGTTCGAGGCTCTTCCTCGCGATCTTAAAGGGATTGGTGGAGATTGTCTTGCAAAGCCGCAGCATCCGGTAGCGCAACTTTTCGAGGCGCGGACGCCGCGTTGAGCCGAGGCTTAAGGGCGCCGCAGCCTCGAACATGCTGAAATAAGCAATCTGCTCGCCCTGCTCGCGAAGCTGGAGCGCTATTTCGAATGCAAGTACTGCTCCGAAACAGTATCCGCCAAGGTAGTATGGCCCCCGGGGTTGAACGCGCCGGATTTCACCCAGGACCGCGGCGGCGATCTCCGCAAAGTTTTTGTCCGCGAGCTCGATCCTGACCTCGAATCCGAGCAGGACGCCATAGAATGGTTGGTCCGCCGAGAGGAACCGCCCGAGGTCGAGGTACTGGCCAATGAAGAAAAAGGGCGGCTTCGCGCCCGAACTCACCTGTACCAGCCAGCGCGGATGGCCCCTCGCCTTCTTGGGCATCGCCATCTGGGCCGAAGGTTCAGTCGCCAGCTCACGCGCCAGGCTGCTCACCGTTGGCCGCGTCTCAAACAGCCGCTCAGCGCCGATCAGCCGACCCGTCCGCTGCCTGATCAATTCGATCAGCCGGAAGGAAAGAAGGCTGGTCCCTCCGCATTCGAAAAAACTTCGGTTGGGCGAATCGGGTTTGACGCCAAGGACCTCCTCCCAGAGAGCGGCCATGCGCTCTTCGTCCGCCGTCCAATGGGGAAAGGCCCCGTCAGGCGCGGCCACGGGCGCAGGCAGCATCTTGCGATCGACCTTGCCGTTGGCACTCAAGGGAAGTGCATCCAGCGTGACGATCAGCGGAGGCACCATATACGAAGGGAGCCGGGCGCCGAGATGCTCGCGCAGAGCCTCCGAATCGAAGGGATAATCTTTCTTCGGCACAACGTACGCCACAAGGACCGCCGCTCCCTTGGCCGACTCTCGCTTCGCGGCGACACCGTCCCGCACCGACGGATGGCTGGCGAGCGCCTGTTCGATTTCGCCAAGTTCGATCCGGAATCCCCCGATCTTTACCTGGAGATCGCGTCTCCCCAGAAACTCGATTTCGCCGGACGCGAGAAAACGTCCGCGGTCGCCCGTGCGATAGAGGCGGATGTTCCAAACAGGATGGATGATAAACGCCTCCGCCGTCTTGGCCGGATCCGCCCAGTAACCTTTGGCCAGTCCGAGTCCCCCGATATAGAGATCGCCCGGCACAAGGGTCGGACAGGGCCGCAAATCCTCGTCGAGAACATAAAACGACTGGTTCGCCATCGGTCGGCCGTAGGGAATGCTGGGCCATGCCGGATCCACGCGGTGGATCGGCCTCGCGATTGACCAGATGGAGGCTTCGGTCGCTCCGCCGAGGCTCCAGATTTCCGCGGTCGGGGCGACTGCGCGAATACGGTCGGGCAGGCCGACCGGTATCCAGTCGCCGCTCATCATCACCAAACGCAGCGACGCCACTAGTTGGGGGCGGGACTGCGCGGCCTCGACCAGCATTTCAACAATCTGCGGAACGCTGTTCCAAATCGTGACACCATGCTCATGGACCAGCCTGCGCCAAGCCTCCGGATCGCGGCTGTCTTTTCCCGGACACAGAACCACCGCCCCGCCTTCCGAGAGAGGTCCGAACACATCGTACACCGACAAGTCGAACGTGCACGAAGAGATGCCGAAGATCCGATCCGAGGCCTGCACCGCATAACGGTAATTGCAGTCACTAATCGTGTTAACCGCTCCGCGGTGGTCGATCACGACGCCCTTCGGCACGCCGGTTGATCCACTGGTGAAAATCACATAGGCGATCGACGCGGAATCGCAAGGCACGTGAGGGCGGGAATCAGGCGTGGCCGCGATCAAGGCGCGGTCACGATCGAGCAGGAGGACGCGGGGCTCCTCGAAGAGCGGCGACCAGCGCTCTGATGAACTCACGATCGCCGCCGCAGAGGTGCTCTCGACGATGAAGCGAAAACGTTCTTCGGGCCAGTCGGTGTCAACCGGAACGTACCCGCAGCCCGCCTTGGCTGTCGCTAACATCGCGGCGACGAGATCGGTCGATTTCTCGAGTCGCAAAACGACGAGACCACCTGGCCGCGCGCCAAGAGTAATCAGACGATTTGCAATCCGGTTCGCCCTGCTCTCAAGCTCGGCATAGGTGACCACACCGTCAGGGCCGATGACCGCAACCCGGGCAGCGGAAGTTTGCATCCGGGCCTCAAAGGCGTGATGCAGGCAGAGGCGGTCGGGAAACGGCACACGCGTGGCATTGTAGGCGTACACCGTGCGAAAACGTTCCTCGGGGCTGATTAAATCGAGCGCACCGAGACGGACGCCGGGATTTTGCGCGAGCTCACGCAGGACCGAGCCGAACTGGCGGACAATCCGGTCCACCGCCACTTCTCCCATGAGCGACCCGCGGGCCATGAGCTTCGCCTTGAGGCGGCGTTGCACCGCGACAGTCAGCATGAGCGGGGGCGACGGCCGCTCGATGATCGAAAAATCGTGGCCCGTCCCGAGCACGGCGGCGGCCCGCTCCCAGATCAACTCGCGATCGACCATGAGCCCGCTCGTGAACAACGTTCCGCCCGAGCCGAACCCGGCAGCCCGCTGCACTTCTTCCAGCGGTGTAAGCTCGTGTTCCCGCACCGCGACCTGCATCTGTCGGATCTCCGAGAGAAACTCGGCCACCGTCAGCTTTGAATCCAACTTTACTCGCACCGCAACGCTGTTCATGAACAGGCCGCACAGCCTGGAGTCGTTCAGTTCGTCCGGCTGGCGGCAGGCGCGCACCGTGAGAAAAACGACCTCACGCAAGCCCGACAGGCTGGCCAGAACGAGGGCCCATGCGGCTTTGCAGAAAGTGTTGGCCGTCACGTTCAGCCGCTCCGCCAGCGCGAGGATCGGCGCCAATGCAGACTCGTCCAACGCCAGTTCCGCCTCAACGAAGGTTCCGTCACCCGGGGCGTCGGGATCCCTCGGAAACTCCACCGGGCCTGGGATTCCTCGCAACTTTTCCGCCCACCAAGCCATCGACGCCCGGTGATCCAGGGCAGCCCGCTGTGACATCTGGCGCACGAACGCAGAAGAATCGTTTTCGTCCACTTGGATTCGTCCGGCAGTGCCCGAAGTGACTTCCCGTGCGACCTCCTCGAGGATTTGAGACGCAGAACGCCCGTCCAGAAGGGCGTGCGGAAAAGTCCAAACGAGGGCAACGTCATCCGGGGCGAATCTAAGCAGGCTTAGCCGCCAGGCTGGCGCCAGCCCAAGATCGGGAGCATCGCAACGATCTTTCTTGAGAAAATCCGCCAGGGCCGGTCCACGGAACAACTCCGCGGTTGGCGCGGAAATCTCCTTTAAGACCACGGAAACCGTCGGATGAAGCAAGAGGCGGGGTTCACCAAGTTCCATCATCTCAAAGGAGACGCGCAGTGCGGCGTGCCGCGCCGCGGCGCTACGGAAAGCCCGCTCAAGAGTCCATCCTGTGACCGGCGGCCTCATGCGCCACACCACCTGTTCCAGATCGACTCCCAACGGGCCCGAAAACTGCAATGCAAACGCCATCGATTGCTGCAGAGGCAGCAGCCGCAGGCGTGAAGTGGCGTCGGTGGGAGAAGTCCGCGGATCCGTGGCATCATCGGGCTTGCCCGGTTTATGGATTAATATCGGCACAGATCGCCGCCATTGACCCTAAAAAGCGGAACCGGAGCCCAAAAAAGTCTGGGGTTGTAACCTACCAACCGTCCCATCCGAAGCCAACCCCATGCCCCGACGAATAAAAATGGTCCCGCCGAAAGCCTGTCCGCCTCCGACATTTTGTATCCAATATATAAATACACTAGCCGTTCTCGGCAAGATCCGCAGTGCGCACGCACTGCATTTTGCCCGAAATACGTAGTGCATATTGCCGATTTTGACCGTCATGGGATCAAAAAAAAAACGAATTTTACGGCTAGGTAATTATATCGCTCGAGTCTTTTTACATTGCGGCTGATGAAGGCCACATGAACCTCAAAAACTTTTTCTCCGTTCTTTCTGTGGGATGCCTCGTGGTCATGCAGACGCTCTGCGCCGATGCATCGGTCGATCCACGTTTCGGCGCCATGACCCATTTTGCGCAGGGCTGGAGTCATGACTGGGCCTGGATTGCCTCGATGAGAAACATCGGCACCGTTCGCGCCGAACTCTACTGGAACCAGGTCGAGACCCAGCCGGGCGTCTACACTTTCCCATCGTACTTCGATGACTACATGGACACGTTGCGCGTGGCCGGCATCACTCCGTTGATCGTGCTCGATTTTGAAAACCCCAACTATGACGGCGGGATGACGCCCTACACCCCCCAAGGGATGGCCGCCTACGCGCAGTACGGCGTGCAGGTGCTCAAACATTATGGAAGCGAAATCAAGGCCGTGGAAATCTGGAACGAATACAACGGCACCTGGTGCACGGGCCCGGCGACCCTGGATCGGTCCGGCACTTATGCGAAGATGCTCCAGCAGGCCTACGCCCAAATCAAGGCCGTGCGGCCCGACGTAACCGTGGTGGGCGGCTCCACGATCAATGTTCCCCTGCCTTACTGGGAAAAACTCATGCAGGACGGCGCGCTCTCCTCGATGGATGCACTTTCCATCCATCCCTATCGCTACAATTCACCGCCCGAAGGCATCGAAAACGACGTCATCGCGCTGCAGAATTTGACCAAGAAATACAACAATGGACAGACCAAGCCCATCTGGGTGACGGAAATTGGCTGGGCCATCCAGGATGGTTCCGTGCCGGGAACGATCGCCATCGATGAACCGACCCAGGCCAAGTTTCTTGTGCGCGCCTATGCGTTGCTGCTCTCGGTGAATGTTCAGCGCATCTACTGGTATCTTCTGCACGACGACCAGGATATCATGGGGCTCACCACCCCCGACGCCACGCCCAGGCCGTCCGCTTACGCCATGCAGATTATCAATACCGAGCTCGCCGGCGCAACGTTTGTCACCCGCGAATCAACTCTCCCCGGTCTTTATTCGATGCTTTTCGCCCGTCCCAATGGCACCCAGGTCCGCGTCATGTGGTCGTTGCAACCAGCGACGGTGACCGTGAGCGGACAAACCCGTGTCACGGACATGGTCGGCAATGATGTCGGTGTTTCGAGCCAGTTGAGCCTGAGCGACGCTCCGATATATGTCGAAGGCCCGCTGCAAGGCCTGCCCCCGGCTCCGCCCGCGGAAACGCTTTTCACCGATTCCACGCGCGATTTCTCCGGCACCCAAGGGCAGAGCGGATGGTGGTATGGGGATTTTGTGGGAAACAGCACCGCGTTGGAACTCATGACCAATTATGCCGTCACGGATTGGACCCAGGTGTGGGGCGACGGATATCCCTACAACGACGTCACGCCCGGCGATCAGCATCCCTCCGCAACGGGCAACCAGCCCGTTGCGGCCGTGCGCCGTTGGGTAAGCAATACTGAAGGCACCGTTCATGTTGTCGGCCAATTCCAGTGGGAAGGCGGTGGTGGTGACGGTGTCGGCGCCAGTATCCTGATCAACGGCCAGCCGATCTTCCGCAAACTCCTCGGCAATGGCAATGTCATCAGCTATGTCTTCGATTTTCTCCAACCTGTGCACGTTGGCACGACGATTGACTTCGCCGTCGATCCCGGCCCTGGCATCGATATCAATTTCGACGCCACCACGATCAGCGCAACGATTTCGTTATCTCTCACTGCAGCGGCACAGCAAAATCTTTCCAGCACGGCGTGGGTCTTCGACGGCGCACCCCCCGTCACCGCTCCGCCAAGTAGCACCCTGCTCGCCGATTCTGTCGCCGGCTTCTCCGGCACGCAGGGCCTCAATGGCTGGAGCTATGGCGACTTTGTCGGCGGCGCGACCACCTGGAACCCGATGCCCAACTTCAACGGCGGCGTTTGGGGCAGTGCTTATCCATACAATTCGGTCTCCGCGGGTGACCAGCATCCGTCCGTCACCAACGGCCAGCGAGTCTCCGTCGTGCGTCGCTGGACGAGCACCTACGCCGGCACTGTCCATGTCACCGGCCAGTTCCAATGTGGCACGCAGGGCGACGGCGTGGGCGTGAGCATCTATGTCAATGGCCAACTGCTCTTCCGCCAACTCATCGGCGGTGGCGCTGCAAACCAATACGCCTTCGACCTCACGCCGGTTGTGCAGATCGGCTCGACCATCGACTTCGCGGTCGATCCCGGACCGGCCCTCGACATAAATTTCGATGCGACAACATTGAATGCCACCATCACGACCAACTAAAACCGCCAAATCTTTAGTGAACCCCTCGCCAGGCCGAAGTCATGGCGGGGTAGCTTAGTTTAAAAGCATGCGCTAATGTTCCCGGAAGAAATTTTCTCGGCGATTTGACTCGAGAAGTTTGTCGCGCAACGGAAGCTGGGTTATGAACACTCTTCACGTCGCTCAAATCTTTCCGGCTTTGACGTGCATCATCATCATCATCGGGAGTGCACCACTGTCGGCCGACACGGTTGACACAAAAAGTGGCGCCCATCTCATCGGCAAGATTACCAAGATCGACAGCGATCTCGTGTATTTGCACACAGACTACGCCGGCGATATTGCCATCAAGCAATCCGAAGTCGCCAGTTTCGCCACCGACCAGCCTGTCGCGGTGCGCCTCGCCAGCGGCACGCGGCTCGAAGGAAAGGTCACGCCGGTCAATGGCAAGATTCAGATTGCCGGCCACGATGGCACGCTGACCACTGAAGTCCGCCGCGTTGACGCCGCCTGGGAGGCAGGCGGAGAGGATCCCTCCATAGTCGCCCTTCGCCGCCACTGGATTTATGAAGCGGCCATCGATGTGAACGGAAAAAACGGGAATCATAATCAGCTCGGCACGGACGGCAGTTTCCGCGCCGACCTCAAAACCCCGCAGGACGAGCTGCAATTTTACAGCGAATACAACCGGCAGGTCACCGACGGCCAGAAATCCGCCGACCAGCTCAAGGTAGGCTCGGATTACGCCGCGCATTTTTCTGAGAGGGACTCCTGGTACGTTCGCGATGAAGGCGGCTTCGATCGCGTGATGGACATTGCTTTCTATGACGTCGCCGCCGCCGGCTTGGGTTATGACTTTATCCATCAACCGAAACACGTTCTCACGGGTCGCGCCGGTCTGTCCTATCGCTACGATCAATATAAAGATCCCGCGACCCCCACGGTGAGTTCACTCGGCGGCGATTTCGAGCTGAACCATGAGTGGACGTTTCGCCTCTCCCGCCTCGTCAACAAACTGGCGTTCGTCCCGGCGTTCCAGAACGTGAATAATTTCATTGTCACGCACGAAAGCTATTACGAAATTCCGCTGGCCGATCCCGCATGGAAGTTGCGCCTCGGGGTGTCCAACGACTACAACAGCCAGCCTGGCGCCGGCATCAAGCGGCTGGACACAACCTACTTCACACGCCTCCTGCTCGACTGGCAGTAGCGCAAGGGAAAACTGAAGGACTGAATACTGAAGGCTGAAAAGACCGGCCACGCCATCTCATTTCAGTTCCTCGTTTGTCCAGCCATTCAGCCCTTCAGTTTTTCTGTCCTTTCGCCGCGCCCCGGCGAACCAGGCCATGACGGAGGTGTCTAAGGCGGCTGGCAATTTCATTATCAGCCCCGGCGCATCAGCCGGCGGTCATCCAACTGCACTTCTCATGCACGAGCCCAACTTCGAGTCCACGCTCCCCCGCATCGGCATGATCTCGACCCATGGTTACGTCGCGGCCGAGCCACCGCTCGGTGCGGCCGATACCGGCGGGCAGGTCGTCTATGTCCTCGAGCTTGCCAAGAAACTCGCCCAGCTTGGCTTCGAAGTGGATATCTGGACGCGCCGTTTCGAGGACCAGCCGGAATTCGATATCATCGGCGACCAGGTGCGCATCATCCGCGTGCCCTGCGGCGGGAAAAAATTCATCGGCAAGGAATATCTTTACCGCCACCTCGGCGAGTGGACGGAGCACGCCCTTCGCTTCATCAAGAAGCATGGGCTCAAATACCATTTCCTCGACAGCCACTACTGGGACGCCGGCTATGCCACCCAGCGCCTGAGCGAGGCCCTCGATGTGCCGCACGTGCATACGCCACACTCGCTCGGCATCTGGAAAAAAAAGTTGATGGAACAGGATTCACCCGACGAGGTGGCTGACTTTGAGCAGAAATACAATTTCAAGGAACGCATCCGCTATGAGACCTTGCTGTATAGCGCTTGCGATGCGGTCATCGGCACCACGCCGTCCCAGCTCGACATGATCGTCGATGACTACGGCGTGCTTCCCGAGCACGCGCACATGATTCCGCCCGGCTACGACGACAACCGTTTTTTTCCCGTGAGCGCCCCTTCGCGCCAAGCCATCCGCCAGCGCCTCGGTTTCGAGGGGCGCGTCGTGCTCGCGCTCGGCCGGCTCGCCCAAAACAAAGGCTACGACCTGCTGGTCGAGGCGTTCGCGATCGTCGTTCAGCGCATTCCCGATGCCGTGTTGTATCTCGCGATCGGTGGCACGGAGCTCAATGCCAAGGAACAAAAATTATTTGATGATCTCCAGGCCCTCGTCGCCCATCTCGGTCTCACCAACAAGGTGAAATTTGGCGGCTACGTGGCCGATGCCGACCTTGCCGACTACTATCGCGCCGCCGACATCTTCGTGCTCAGCAGCCGATATGAGCCGTTTGGCATGACCGCGATCGAGGCCATGGCTTGCGGCACGCCGACAGTGATCACCACGCACGGCGGGCTCTACCGCGCAGTCACCTACGGCCGCCATGCCATTTACGCCGACGCGTTCGACCGCGAAGACCTCGGCATTTCCATCGTGCACGTGCTCAAGCACGGGCGGCTCTGGGTGCGGCTATCGCGCATGGGTGCGCACAAGGCCCGCAGCCTGTTCACCTGGACCGGCATCGCGCAACAACTCATCAGCCTGGTTGAAGACCGGGCTGCAGCCCTCGCCTTTACCGACACCGAATGGGATGAACCATGGAACGATGGCGATTAACCCACGCATGGCTGAAAGTACCCCTATTCGCCTCTTCAGTCCCGACCTGGATGGCACGCTCGTCGGCAACCCCGAGGCATCGCAACGATTCCGGACCGCATGGGAAAGAATCCCTGTGCGCCACCGCCCCCTGCTCGCTTACAATAGCGGCCGGCTGGTCGATGATATGCGTCGCCTGGTCATTGACGATGTGCTGCCCGTGCCGGATTACTACATCGGCGGCGTTGGCACGCAGATCTACGATGAGCGTCGCGAGCGCATGCTCGAGGAATTTTACAAGCACCTTTCCGCCCATTGGGATCTCAAGCGTGTGCAGAAAATTGTCGGCTCTTTTCCCGGCGTGCGTCCCCAGCCGTCCGAGTTTCAACACGCGTTCAAGTCGAGCTGGTTTCTTGACCAGGCCACACCTGAGGTGATTCGCACGCTCGAACAGCACCTCGCTGAGAGCGACCTCAAGGTGAAGGTCGTTTATTCCAGCAACCGCGATCTCGACATCTTGCCGGCCAACGCCACCAAGGGCGGCGCTTTGCAATGGCTGTGCGCCTATCTCAAAATTCCACTCGACCAAGTGCTCGTCGCCGGCGACACCGGTAACGATAGCAGCCTGTTTCACCTGCCCGGCGTGCGCGGCATCATCGTGGAAAACGCCCAGCCCGAACTGCTTGAGGCGACGGTCGACATCCCAACTTATACTTCGCGCTATGTCATGGCCGACGGGGTGCTCGATGGCCTGCGGCATTTCGGCGTCATCACCCGTCCGCCGGGCGCAGGCCAGAACGAAATCTCCAGCGAGGACATGGAGCCAAGTTTCCGCATGCTTTTCACCGGCACGCAGCAGGGTCCCCTGACCGACGAAGAGAAAAAATTCCTCGCCCTCGCCTACGAAAAGGCCCTGGTGGCGTTGAAAAAAAATATCACGCCGCTCGGTTTTTCCGCCTGCTCGCTCGATGATAACATCGTCACCGGCACCGATGCCAACTACCGCAGCGTGTGGGGACGCGACGGCGCGTTCACGCTCATCGCCACGCTCGAGCTCGATGACCCCGAAGTGCGCACGGCCCAGCGCCGCACGCTCGATACGCTCCTCAGCGCCGCAACGCCGACCGGCCAGATCCCGGCCAACATCCGCATCGACGACGGCGTGCCAGACTACGCCGGCGTCGGGAACATTTGCTCCATCGACAGTGGCCTCTGGGTCATCATCGCGTTCTACGATTACATCGCCAAGACCAACGATCTCGATTTTTTGCGCCACCACGGCCCGCGCCTGCAGACCGCCATGAACTGGCTCAGCGCGCATGACAGCAACAACGACGGCTTGCTCGAAATTCCCGAGGCCGGCGATTGGACGGATCTCTTTGGCCGCAGTTACAACATTCTTTACGACGAAGTGCTCTGGTTTCGCACCAACGTCTGTTATGGTCGCCTGCTCGAGTTTCAGGGCCAATTCGCGCGGGCCGCCGATTACCTGCGCTGGTCGCAGAGCATCCGCGGCCGCGTGCTCAGCACTTTTTGGCCCACCACCCTGCCCCTCACGGGCGATGCGCGGCCTTATCGTTTTGCCGACCGGCAGTTCGACCTCGGCGACACCCAATATCTGCTCGCGGAGATCACGCCCTTCTCGTTCAACTGGCGCTGCGACGTGCTCGGCAACCTCCTCGCCTTTCTCGTCAACCTGCTCGACCTCACGCGTGCGCGCACCGCCTTGCGTTTCATGTGGGGT